>LHCFI01400__coassemble_2753_pt1 | contig 9622 bp, 7 predicted proteins | sample LHCFI01400__metabat2_low_PE_038 | metagenome-assembled genome bin LHCFI01400 | reverse complement strand
AAAAGGTGTGGCTAAATTTTGAGGAGAGGGGTGGAAAGCAAAAAGAGTATTTCCAGAAATTTAGGATGATTACCCAATATATCAGTGATCATTTCACGGAGGATCTGACATTGGAAGCCATGGCCTCTATGGCTGGATTCAGTAAATATCATTTTGCAAGACTGTTTAAAGAATATGCGGAGGTGTCCTTCTACCGCTACCTGAATGAAAAAAGGATTGGCTATGCCAGAAATCTTTTGATGGATCCTAAGCTGACGGTTATAGAAGTCGCTGGGCGATCTGGATTCACCAGCCTCTCTGCTTTTCTTAGGATGTTTAAGCTGATCAATCAGTATACGCCTACGGAGTTTCGGAAAATGTATGTGAATACGCTGCCCTGAGGGATAACAGAGAATTTCCATAAGATTTTCACAAATTCAACACAAAAATAAAGTATATTGAGAGGGACAAGAAAGAGAACGCCAGGGATCGAATCCCGGCTGAGGGAAAGGAGCCATTGGAATGGACTTAAAAAATAAGAATTTAAGAAGTGATCATACAGAACAGGAAAGCCGCAGAAAAAGAAATGCCTGGAAGAAGTATGGGGCAGTGATGATGGCCGGAGTTCTGCTGGCAGGCACTGCTGCCGCAGGAGGCTTCAGTCAGGAACCCCGGGAGGTGCAGGCAGAGGAGAAGCAGTCGGAGATCAGCCTGAATCTGGCATCTGACCAGGAGGAAGAGACAGCAGAGGAAGAAGAAATTACAGAAGAAGAGACAGCAGAAGAAGAGACAGAAGCTGAAACAGAGGAAGAAACAGAAGAAGAGACGGAAGAAGAAACAGAAGAAGAGACCGAGACTCCAGAGACGTATGACGCCATCGAGAATGCCAAATCGGTGGAGGGCGCCATTGTGACCACCGATGTTTCCGCAGTAGTGGACGAGTTTATGCCCTGTATTGTGTCTATCACAAATTATTCTGTTCAGGAGCTGGAGACATTTTATTATGGAACCCAGGAGTTTGAAAGTATCGGCAGCGCCTCCGGGATTATTGTGGCCCAGAGTGACCAGGAGCTTCTGATTGCCACCAACAGCCATGTGGTAGAGGGATCAGAAGAGCTGAATGTCTGCTTTACAGCGGATGCGGAAGATCCTGAGGATCTGATCGTTCCCGGCAAAGTAAAGGGTTCCGATGCGTCCCATGAGCTGGCGGTAGTGGCAGTGCAGATGGGAGATATTCCGGAAGATGTGAGAGGCCAGTTGAAAGTGGCCACATTGGGAAGGTCTGACGATCTTAAGGTAGGAGAGGCTGCCATAGCAGTGGGAAACGCCCTGGGCTATGGACAGAGTGTTACTTCCGGCATTATCAGCGCCCTGAACCGGGAAGTGAGCCTGGACAACTTTTCCAGTGAGGTAATCCTTACTGATGCAGCGATTAATTACGGGAACAGCGGCGGCGCCCTTCTGAATTCCAAAGGCGAAGTGATTGGTATCAACGTAGCGAAGGAAGTGGGAGACGATGCTGAGAATATGGGGTATTCTATCCCCATTGACACAGCTATTCCCATCCTGAAGGAGATGATCAATCGTGAGACCAGAGATAAAGCAGAAGACGGACACGGCTATATGGGAATTACCGTAGTGGATGTATCGGAGGAAGGAAAAGAGCTGTATGATATGCCGGCAGGCGCCTTTGTCTATGAGGTAACGGAAGGATCGGCGGCAGAAGAAGCAGGCATCCAGAAGGGCGATGTGGTGACATCTTTTGACGGTGTGTCCGTAGCAAGCTCAGACGCTCTGGTAGAACTGCTGGAGTATTATGTGCCGGGAGAAACCGTGATAGTAGAGGTTCAGACAGCCAACAACGGAGCCTATGAGGCCAGGGAAGTGGAAGTTACTCTTCAGGAAGGAAGCTCAGATGTGACGGAGGAAAAAAACTCTTCCCGGAACAAGGGAGATGACGAAGAAAAAGCAATTCCCGAAGAAGAATACGAAGAGTTTCCTTTCTATGGAGACGGCCTCTTTTAAAGATGAATAAATATGAGGTTGAGGTCAAAAGCCCTCAGTTGTGACGTAAAAGCCAGTACGGCGCCTTAACAGGCTGCTGTGCTGGCTTTGTTCTTTATGTATGTCTTTATGTATGTAATAAAAATTTAAAAAAACTGTAAAATAATATTTGAAATTTTAGCAAAGTACGTTATAATATGGAAAGAAGGACTTTTTGTAAAGTTTTTTTGAAAGGGAAGGAAGAGTTTATGAATACAGGGAAGAAGAAATGGATCCTCAGGACCGCTCTGTTTTTGCTGATTGCTTTGCTGGCAGTGCCTCTTTCGGCATCCGCCGCATCCAAGGTTAAGCTGAATAAGACAGCGATTACCTTAAATAAAGGTAAGTCTTACCGGCTGAAAGTCTCCGGGACGAGCCGGAAAGTAACCTGGAGCAGTTCCAAGAAGTCTGTAGCCACGGTAAACAGCAGCGGCAAGGTGACGGCCAAGAAGAAAGGGACTGCCGTGATCACCGCAAAGGTAGGAACTAAGCGGTACCGCTGTAAGGTGACCGTAAAGCAGCCGGTAACTTCTGTTAAGCTCAATGCCAAGAGCAAAACCCTCACCAAAGGCTCCAGCGTTACGCTGAAAGCCACAGTGAGCCCTACGAATGCCAACAATCGGGCTGTATCCTGGACCACCAGCAACAAAAAGGTGGCCACAGTCACATCTAAGGGGAAGGTAAAGGCGGTAGGCACAGGTACCGCTGTGATTACTGCCAAAGCCAAGGATGGAAGCAAGAAGTATGCCCGGTGTAAGATTACTGTGAAAGCCAATCAGACAACTTCCTCTGCTGCCTCTTCTGAGAAAACGCTTTTGACTCTCAGCAAGACAAAGGTTACTCTGGAGGAAGGCAAGACGACGACGCTGAAAGCTGTCGCGCCGGATGGCGTCCGTGTTACCTGGGGAAGTTCAAAGCCGGCAGTGGTTTCTGTATCATCCAGCGGTAAGCTTACCGCCAAGTCAGCGGGGAGTGCCGTAATTGCAGCCAGAAGAGTGGACGGAAAGAAGACTCTGTTCTGTACAGTGACCGTGAAAGAGAAGGAGAGCTCCGTATCAGCGGTGGCGGGGGCAGGAACAGCCAACGCCAAGAAGTTCTTAAGCATTCTTCAGAAATACTCCGATCAGGTCAAGAGCGACAGGGAGAACGGAATCAAATGGGGATATTCCAATTCCTCATCTCTGGCCAAGAGTACTTGGAGCGCAGCTTACAGTGCGTCCAGGACAAAGGGTGTTACCTACTGTAACTGTGCGCTTCTGCCAAGATGGGCCTTGAGAGAGATGGGAGTTATCGATTCCAAGAATTTCTGGGGGCTTATAGGAGGCGGAATACAGTTCAGGGGAGATGTGGAAGCACAGCTTCGGAGATACTGTGATATTATCCGGGTGTATAAGACTCCCGACCAGCTTTTGGCGGAGGGCAATCTTCTTCCGGGAGATATCTGTACCTGGGTAGAATACCAGCATACGAATGTCTATGCAGGCGACGGCCTTTGGTACGATGCGGGACGAGGGGCGAATTATTCCAGCAGCGAGGGAGCCTTTACCTCCTTCGGCCCAGGAGCCACCGTAAATATGTCCGGAACCACCGTGGGCTATATTATCCGTTTCCGTTAAATTTTCCATATTTTGGGAAGGCACGGAAGAACATAGACGGTTAAAGGAATTGTCTGGAAAAGCAGCGGTAAAGGTGTGAAAGAATCTGTTATGGGAAATACTATTGCAATGAAATGAGATCCTTACAGGAGGTTGCAAGAATGTGTAATTATATGCCTATAACAGATGTATATGCGAGAGAAATTTTGGATTCCAGGGGAAATCCTACCGTTGAAGTGGAATTAATGACAGAAGATGGAAGCGTCGGGAGAGCAGCAGTGCCTTCCGGCGCTTCAACTGGTCAATATGAAGCCGTGGAGCTCAGAGACGGACAGGAGAGGTACGGCGGAAAAGGGGTGGAGCAGGCCTGCCATTTTGTCAATACGGTTCTGGCTGACGCAGTGATCGGAGAGAATGTCTACGGCCAGGCTGCCATAGACCGGATCCTCTGCAGGGAGGACGGAACTCCCTCCAAGAAGCGTCTGGGAGCCAATGGGATTCTGGGAGTATCTATGGCGGCGGCCAGTGCAGCGGCCAAGAGCCTGAATCTGCCTCTTTTCAGATACCTGGGAGGAATGCACGCCCATCAGATGCCGGTTCCTATGATGAATATATTAAACGGAGGCGCCCACGCTTCCAACACGGTGGATCTTCAGGAATTTATGATCATGCCGGTAGGGGCGGAAGGGTTTGCCCACGGACTTCAGATGTGTGCGGAGATTTATCATAGCCTGAAGAAGATTCTGGATTCCAGAGGATTGAGCACGGGAGTGGGAGATGAAGGCGGATTTGCGCCGGATCTGGAAGATGCGCCGGAAGTTCTTTTTTTAATATCCGAGGCCACGGAGAAGGCAGGGTACCAGATGGGAAAGGATATCGTCATCGCTTTGGACGTAGCGGCCAGCGAGCTGTATCAGGAAGAGAAGGGAGCCTATTTTTTCCCAGGGGAGAGCAAGATGAAAGGGACGGAGGTCTGCCGCACAGCCGAAGAGATGATCGGGTATCTGGAAGAACTTTGCAGCCGTTTTCCCATTGCTTCTATTGAGGACGGCCTGGATGAAAACGACTGGTCTGGCTGGGCGGAGCTAACCAGAAGACTGGGCGGCAAGATCCAGTTGGTAGGGGACGACCTGTTCGTCACCAATGAGAAGAGACTCAGAGAGGGAATCGAGAAGGGGGCCGGAAATGCCGTGCTGGTAAAGGTCAACCAGATCGGTACTCTCACAGAGGCCTTTGACACCATTTCCCTGGCGCAGCGCAGGGGCTACAGAACCGTCATTTCCCACCGGTCCGGCGAGACGGAAGACACCATGATCGCTGACATTGCGGTAGCTGTGGGAGCCGGCCAGATTAAGACAGGAGCCCCCTGCCGGACTGAGCGGGTGGCAAAGTATAACCAGCTTCTGAGGATAGAAGATTATATAGGATTTTTTGCCTCATATGAAAATCCTTTTCAGTGAAAAAACAGTTGAAATCCCGCAAAACCTGTGCTAGAATATTCGTGTTTGACATAGGAGGTGTGGATCACTGTGAGAATTTTCCTGACGATTATTTTTATATTAGTTTGCATTGCACTGAGTGTTATCGTTTTGGCCCAGCAGGGAAAAGAAAACGGACTGGGAGCCATCGGAGGTATGGGAGATACCTATTGGAGCAAAAATAAGGGCCGTTCTATTGAAGGGAATCTGGTAAAGTTTACCACGATCCTGGCAGTACTTTTCGTAGTTCTGGCGGTTATTTTGAATCTGAACTTTTAGGGTTTGATCCGACATACAGAGCAAAATTCAGGAGGGTTTTTCGTGTGTGATGCATACGGGAAACCCTTTTTGGCGCCCCGATTTTTGTAGGTAAGTCTCTGGGACAGCCCTATAGAAAAACTTCCGGCAGGGTGCGGGAGGTTCGGGGTATTTTTGATTATGGGAGGAGATATGGGACTGACAGAAGAACAGTTTGAACGCCGCAGGGCGGTGATATATGATTTGATTTGCGACAGGCATTATGTGCCTATGAAAAAGAAAGAGATAGCTTCGCTGCTCCAGATTCCCAAGGAAGAGCGCGACAGCCTGCAGATGGTTCTGGAGAGCCTGATGGAGGAAGAGAAGATAGAGGTTACTTCCAGAGGAAAATACAGGAAGACCGCTGATCAGATTCTTACGGGTACTTTTACTGCGCATCCCAGAGGCTTCGGCTTCGTCCAGGCGGAGGGGCGTGAAGAGGATATTTTCATACCTGAGGACCAGACTGGGCTGGCCATGCACTTAGATACAGTGCAGGTGCGTCTGGGGGAAAGAGCCGCTGGCAAACGGCAGGAAGGAACCATTGTAAAGATTTTAGACCACGGCCTGCATCAGTTGGTAGGGACGTATGAGAAGAGAAAAAATTACGGATTTGTGATTCCTGACAATCCAAGGATTACCAGCGATATCTATATCTCCCAGGAGAACAGCCTGGGGGCTGTGCAGGGACACAAGGTTTTATTGACTTTGATCCGCTATGAGGAAAAAGGAAAAAATCCAGAGGGAAAGGTTGATCTGATCATTGGCCACAGCAAAGATCCGGGAACTGATATACTTTCGGTTCTCTGTGCGAACGGCCTGCCTTTGGAGTTCCCCCCCAAGGCGGAGAAGGAAGCTCTGAGAGTGCCGGAACGAGTCTCTGAACAAGAAATAGAGGATAGGAAAGATCTGAGGAACGTGCAGATGGTAACCATAGACGGGGAAGATGCCAGAGATCTGGATGATGCGGTTTCCCTTTCTTTTGACGGAGAGCATTATCATCTTGGCGTCCATATCGCAGATGTGTCAGAGTATGTGCGGGAGGGTACAGCTCTGGATCGGGAGGCTCTGAAGCGGGGAACCAGCGTGTATCTGCCGGATCGGGTCATTCCCATGCTGCCGCCCAGGCTTTCTAATGGAATCTGTTCCCTGAATGAAGGAGAGGAAAGACTTGCCCTTAGCTGTATGATGGAAATTAACAGAAAAGGCGAGATTCTTTCCCATGAGATTGCCCAGACTGTGATCCGGGTGGACAGAAGGATGAGCTATAACCAGGTGAAAGCCATTCTGGCCCAGTCCGATCAGGGGCTGATGAGAGAATTTGCGCCCCTTGTACCCATGCTTCAGCAGATGGGAACCCTCTCAGGGCTTTTAAGGGCGAAGAGGAAAAAACGAGGATCTCTGGATTTTGATTTTCCAGAGGCGAAGCTGATCCTGGACGACAGAGGCGTTCCGGTAGAGATAAAGCCCTATGAAAAAAACGATGCCACCATGCTGATTGAAGACTTCATGCTGGCAGCCAATGAGACGGTGGCCCAGGATTTTTACTGGCAGGAGATCCCCTTTCTTTACCGGACGCATGAGACGCCGGATCCTGAGAAGATTAAGAAGCTGGCTGCCTTTATAAGAAATTTCGGTTATGGGATCAAGGGAATCACCGATGAGGTGCATCCCAAGGAGCTTCAGAAGCTTCTTGCCAGAGTCGCCGATACGCCGGAAGAACCTGTGATCAGCCGCATGACGCTGCGGTCCATGAAGCAGGCCTCGTACACCGTGCAGTGCAGCGGCCATTTCGGTCTGGCGGCCAGATATTACTGCCATTTTACATCCCCCATCCGCAGATATCCGGATCTTCAGATCCACCGGATTATAAAAGAGGTTCTGCGGGGGAAGATGACTCCAGAGAGGCTCCGGCACTATACAGACCTCCTTCCATCTGTAGCGGAACAGTCAAGCCTTTTGGAGCGGAGAGCCGAAGAGACGGAGAGAGAGACGGTAAAGATAAAGAAGGCGGAGTACATGATGGAACGCATCGGAAAGAAGTATTCCGGCATTGTCACGGGCATTACTTCCTACGGTATGTACGTGGAGCTGCCGAATACGGTAGAAGGGCTGGTGCATGTCAGCCGCATGTACGATGACCGGTATTATTTCCAGGAGGAGACTTGGGAGCTTGTGGGGATGGATACGGGCCGTGTGTTCCGCTTGGGGGATTCCGTGGATATCCGTGTGGTGAGTGCGGACAAGATGACGAAAAACATTGATTTTGAGCTGACAGAGAGCTGAGGAGGGGATAGGATAGCATGAAAGAGTCGGTAAAACTCATTGCCAATAACAAGAAGGCGTATCACGATTATTTTATAGAGGAGACGTATGAGGCAGGAATCGCCCTCCACGGCACGGAGGTAAAATCTCTGCGCATGGGGAAATGCAGCATCAAAGAGTCCTTTATCCGGGTTGAGCAGGGTGAGGTCTACATTTACGGTATGCACATAAGCCCCTACGAAAAGGGAAATATCTTCAACAAAGATCCCCTGCGGGTAAAGAAGCTTCTTCTTCACCGGGGGGAGATCAATAAGATTACCGGCAGGATTGCCGTCAAGGGGTATACCCTGGTTCCTCTCAGGGTGTATTTTAAAGGCAGTCTAGCCAAAGTGGAGATTGGCCTGGCAAAAGGAAAGAAGCTCTATGACAAGCGCCAGGATATTGCCAAGAAGGATCAGAGGCGGGAAGCAGAGAGAGATTTCAAGGTAAAAAATCTGTATTGATCCCAACTTTTTGATTGACAGGCAGGGAGGGAAGGATTATACTATAACAACAACTCCGGGGTAGTAAAGGTTTCGACGGGGGTTATGAAGCTGGAGAAGCTATCCGCAGGTGATGCGTCAAATCACAAACCTAAATATAAACGCTGAAGATAATTTAGCATACGCTGCCTAATGGCAGCTGTCTGACTTGGCGGACCTGCACGTCAAGACCCAGGCATCGACTATAGCAGGAAACGACATATGTTAAGCTTTGCGCATATGGGCGTATCATGAAGCTACCAAGTGGAACAGGCCGTCCGCTGTCGGTTCCAGGAGGGAATGACAAAGAGCTGACTATGATAGTAGAAGGACAGTGAATTGGCTTTCGGACACGAGTTCGATTCTCGTCTACTCCACTCAAAAAATCCGAACTCAGGAATGGGTTCGGATTTTTGATTAAACGGGCGGATCGTATTCAGCGATCAGGCCTTTTTATTTTCTTGCCCCAGATAAAGCCCAGCACGAAAATCAAAATCATGTATAGAATCGATATAACATTCAAAGCAACCATGGATGCCCTTCCAATATAGTTGGGCTGGGATTCAAAAAGGATTGCGAATTTTGCCAACAAATATGTTGGGGCAGAGTCCGAAAACATTTGTGCGGCAGATATTAAAGCCAGATTTCTTGTCTGATCAGTTTCTAAAAAATACTGCCATAAATAAACTGAAAGGGAAATGATTCCTACTGCATTACCTAAGAATAGCGCCGGAAGCGTTTTTAAAGTACTATTAGCATACAGCCTGCCCACATAGAACCAAAATACGGATGTAAGCAAAGGTAAAATATAGAAGAGGATCGGCCCGATTACGGGCAATCTTACAGAAAAATTAATGATGTATCCAACGACTATGGGAATAAAAGTCAACAGTATCAAAACACTCTTTTTCATACAACACCCCTTTTATATTATAATGGGAGATCTATGAATGGACAAGCATAAAGCAGAAAAATTGTGCGGATTGTAAAGGAACATTCTATGTGATATTATATTTAAGGATAAAGCGTGTCCGCAGCATTCGGAGGTTTTGAAGAGTGAAAAAGACAGTTATGATACTGGAGGATGATGTCGATTTGGCGGAAGGAATTCAGCTATCTTTGCAAAGTGAAGAACTGAATTTTGTAATCTGCCGGACAATCGCAGAGGCAAGGCTGGCTGTGCAGGCACAAAAATTTGATTTGATGATATTTGATATCAATCTCCCAGACGGAAGCGGATTAGACCTTTGCCGTGAGATAAAGCGGAAGAGATCGAATCCCATTGCCCTGCTTACAGCCAAAGATATGGAACTGGATATTGTGAAGGGGCTGGAAAGCGGCGCAGATGATTACATTACAAAACCCTTCAGTTTGATGGTGCTTCGTGCCAGAATAAGGGCTTTGCTTAGAAGGACTGGCATAAGGCAGGAGCAGGAATATAAGG
>LHCFI01400__coassemble_2739_pt1 | contig 9701 bp, 8 predicted proteins | sample LHCFI01400__metabat2_low_PE_038 | metagenome-assembled genome bin LHCFI01400 | reverse complement strand
CCAACCGCACTTAATTTTAGATATTTCATCTGTCTACTTGACAGGGGGCATATCAGCCAACTGCCTCCGGCGGCTTTTCTTCCGTAAAACCAGCTTAAAATGGCGTTCCATCCAAATCATACGGGGTGATCTGGTATACATAGTAGTTCAGCCAGTTGGTGTAAAGATTATTTGCATGAGCCCTCCACATAAGAAGCGGCTTATTATCAGGGCTGTCGTTTTTATAATAGTTCTTGGGAAGGTCAATGGGCAGTCCCTTAGACAGATCTCTTTTATACTCTCCGTCCAGAGTGACTCTGTCATATTCCGGGTGCCCCATTACAAAAATCTTCTTTCCTTCATTGGCCATGGCCAGGAAAAGGCCTGCCTCATCCGACTCTGCTAAAACGGTCAGATCTCTGCACCTGCGAATCTCTTCCATGGGGACCTCTGTATGTCGGGAATGGGGAGCCAGAAATTCATCGTCGAATCCCCGCACCAGGGGAATTTTGCGGTTCAGAACTTTATGCCAGAACAGACCGAACATTTTCTTATCCAGCTTCTTTTTCTGGAGTCCATAAAAGTGGTAAAGTCCCGCCTGGGCTGCCCAGCACAGGAAGATAGTGGAGGTGACGTTTTTCTCCGTCCAGTCCATAATCTCCGTAAGTTCCTGCCAATAATCTACCTCTTCAAATTCCAGCATCTCCACAGGCGCCCCAGTAATAATCATCCCGTCATACCGTTTCCCCTGTATTTCAGAGAATTCTACGTAGAATTTGTTTAAATGGCTGGTAGAAGTATTTTTTGATTCGTGAGAGCTGACCTTCACAAAGGTCACGTCCACCTGCAGCGGTGTGTTCGACAGAGAACGGAGAAGCTGCAGCTCTGTCTCCTCTTTCAAAGGCATCAGATTCAGGATAGCAATCTGGATGGGGCGGATATCCTGATGCACAGCCCTGTTTTCATCCATGACGAAAATATTTTCTCTCTCCAGGATCTCCCGTGCCGGAAGATCACTTTGTACTTTAATTGGCATTTATCTCTCCTCCTTTTGCCAGATTGAGAAAATCCTGCTCTGATAGAACCGGTATATTCAGTTCTCTGGCCTTTTTATTTTTAGATGAATTTGATGCTGTATCATTATTGATCAGATAATCGGTTTTCCCTGTGACACTTCCTGTCACTTTGCCGCCCCGCTCCTCGATGTAAGCTTTCAGCGCATTCCGGTTTGTGAACTGAGTGACGCTGCCTGTGATCACGAAGGTCTTTCCTGAAAGGCTTTGGGGTGTCAGGTTTTCCTCTGGCTCCTGTATAAAAAGCTCTTTCAAAAGGCTGTCCAGATTATCCTGGTTTAAATTGTCCTGAAAATAACTGCAGAAAGCATTGGCAATCACATCTCCCATTCCGCCGATTGCAGCCACTTCCTCCGGTGTGCAGCGGCGGATCTTTTCCAGATCATACCCAAATTCACGGCAGATCAGTTTCGCATTAGCTGTGCCAATATTGGGAATACCAAGACTGTACAGCAGCCTTGGCAGAGTTGTCTGCCTGGACGCTTCTATGCTTTCCATAAGGTTTTCAAAGGATTTCTCCCCAAACCCTTCCATCTCAATAATCTCTTCTCTGTAACGGTTTAAATGGTAGATATCTGAAAAACTATGGATAAAACCTCTTCCTATAAATTTTTCCAGAGTCGCTTCGGAAAGCCCTTCGATATTAATGGCATCCCTGCTGACAAAAAGAGTAAAGGCTTTGATCTTTTTCGCACTGCAGTTTTCATTTGTGCAGTACAATGTCTCAATGCCATTCACACTGTGTATGGCCGTAGGGCCGCCGCAGGCGGGACAAACATCCGGCACAGAGATCTTTCCGCTGCCAGTGAGGTTTTCCGCTATCTGCGGAATAATCATATTGGCCTTATAGACTGTTATTTTGTCCCCGATACCCAGCTTTAAGCTTTTCATAACACTCAAATTGTGGACACTGGCACGGCTCACCGTAGTTCCTTCCAGTTCCACTGGCTCAAATATTGCCACCGGATTAATCAATCCTGTCCTGGAAGGACTCCATTCAATTTCCGTAAGATGCGTCTCCCGTATCTCATCCTTCCACTTAAAGGCAATGGAGTCTCTTGGAAATTTTGCTGTCCTCCCCAGGGACTGCCCATATGTGATATCATCATACGTTACCACCAGGCCGTCTGAAGGCACATCGTAATGGAGGATTTTATCGGCAAACCACTGTACGGTAGCTTCCATCCCTGCGGCATCCGTTTTCTTATATTCCACAACGTCAAATCCCTGGGCTTTCAGCCACTGAAATTGATATTCTCTTGAATTTTTAAAATCCACATCTGAGGCTTTTACTAATGCAAAGGCATAAAACCTGACGTTACGCCTGGCTGTAATTTCATTATTTAACTGCCGGACAGAACCGCTGCAAAGATTGCGGGGATTCTTGTATTTTGCGTCTACGTCCTCGATCTCTTCATTAATTCTGGCAAATTCAGAGTAGGTGATAACTGCCTCTCCCCGAAGAATCAGCTCTCCTTTGTAGGAAATATTTAGTGGAATATTAGAAAATACCCGGGCATTGTTGGTGACCACCTCTCCCACCTCTCCGTTGCCCCGTGTGACCGCCTTGGCAAGCTGTCCGTTTTCATAGGTGAGAACCACGGTCAGACCGTCTAATTTCCAGGAAACCACCACCGGCTGGTCCTTGGCAAAGCTTATAAGGCTTTCCACCTCTTTAGTCTTATCCAAAGAAAGCATGGGCATCTCATGGCGCTCTTTCACAAGCTCATCTACCGCTTCATATCCAACCTGACGAGTGGGGCTTCCCGCAAGAACCACGCCTGTCTCTTTTTCCAGCGCAGTAAGCTCATCATAAAGCCGGTCATATTCATAATTGCTCATGGCCTCACCGTTTTCCTGATAATAAACCCGGGAAGCCTCTTTTAAAATCCGGGATAATTCCTTCATTCTTTCGATCTGCTGTTCCATCTGATTTCTCCCTTCCCAAATTCAGAACTGATCTCTTTCGGATTTCTCAGCATTTTCATCAAATCGGAGCGTTCTTCTCCGGTAACTTCTCTGTATTCTCCTTCCTTTAAATCGCCCAGCAGGATATTCATAACCCGGATCCTGACCAGCCTTTTCACTTCGTAACGAAAAACACGGCACATCCTGCGGATCTGGCGGTTCATCCCCTGTGTAAGGACAATGGAGAATTCGCAGACACCGGTTTTTCTTACCAAACAAGGCCTTGTAGTCCGATCAAGCTCTGGGAGGTAAACGCCCCGGGACATTTTTTTCAAAAAATCCTCCGTCACCGGCTGGTCCACAGTCACCAAATATTCTTTCTCATGTCCGTATCTGGCCCTGGCGATCTGATTTTGGAGATCTCCATCGTTGGTCATCAGCAGCAGACCCTCTGACTCCTTGTCCAGCCTTCCCACAGGAAAAAGACGCCTGTGATAGTTCAAGATATCGTCGACGGTTTTGTCTTTCCACCGTCTGTCAGTGGTACAGACAACCCCTCTGGGTTTATACAAGGCCAGAAGAATCCTCTCCTGGGATTTTTCAACCAGCTTTCCTTTGACCATGATTTTTTGCCCCGGGCAAACGGTCTCCCCCACTTCCGCCCTGCGGCCGTCCACCGTTACGCTGCCTGCTTCCAATAGACGGTCTGCTTCTCTGCGTGAACACACGCCTGCTTCACTGAGATATTTATTGATTCGTATTCTTTCACTCAAAAGCATTTCTCCTGATACTGATATCTATTCTTCTCCGTTTCAATACGAAAAGTCCGGCGCATCATGCCCTGCACGATGCGCCGCCTGCATTTTCAATCTCTTTTCTCTTATTGTGCGCTGGATAAATACTGCGTCATCACATAGCCTTCTATGATGGTGCCGTCTGCAGTAGTATACTGAACGTGAGACCAACCAGACTCCTGATTCTCCAAGATGGTAACTTCCATCCCTGCCGTCAGCGTGCCGTAAATAACTCCGTCTGTGGAGGCCTCGCTGCGGACATTCACAGTGGTAGTGGCCGTCATGGTGTCTCCTGAAGAAACGCTGCCGCCGTCTGTTCCGGCCTCCGTGCCATTGCCGCTCTCTCCAGAAGAATCCGTGCCGGAATTCCCGGATGAAAGAGAATCCACGTATTCTTCCAGATCCGGATCCTGGGCCACTGCATCTGAAACCTTTCCTCTCACATCCTCCACCAGAGCCTGCACATCCTCATCGGTCTGACGCTGGGCGATATAGTCGATGAGCTCCTGACTGGAATCCTTATCCGTAATCACCAGATCCCCATCGCTGTTCGTACTCACATATAATTCCTGAAGACTTGGAACCAAGGTATCGATCCCGGTAATCTTCTCATCCGCATATGCGTATACCACGTAGGAGCCTTCCGTAAGTCCTGGCTTTGAGTAAGTGATAATGTTACTGTACGCTTCTATGGCGCTGTCCTGAGCCGCCTGTTCATCCCCCGAATCAAAAGGATCCTGGAGGGTGCGAAGCGTATCCATATCCTTATTCTGCAGCGCCGTAAAATACTCAGTCAGTAAATTCAGAATATTCTGGTCGTTGCGTGTCAGGGAAAGATCCCCGGTACTCTCCGGTGCAGCTTCTGTCCCATCTTCTGTCTGCCTCTCTGTCTGCTGCGGTTTTTCATCCTTGGAGCCAATTCCCTGAATCAGGCGTACCGCAAAAAAAGCAATCACAATAAGCAGGATCACCGCCAACCCAAGCAAAATATAACGAAGATTGTCGGAAATCCATTCTCTTATGCGATCCATATATATCCCCCCCTGCTTTTATTAAATTAATTGCACAATTTTGAATAATCTTAACATATTTAAACTAACTTGTAAAGCAGGGGTTTCCTAATGTATTCTTAAGGTTAAGGGGCAATTTATTAAAAGAAAACAAATTTTTTCAAAGAAACTCTTTACATTCCAGGAAACTTGTGGTAGTATTTTTCAGGTAAATTATTTGCACCTGTAGCTCAGGGGATAGAGCAGTGGTTTCCGGTACCACGTGTCAGGGGTTCGAATCCCTTCAGGTGTGGATCAGGAGACAGCGTTTTGCTGTCTCCTGTTTTGTATAGAGAAGACAATCCCTACTGAGAATCTCTGCCTTTGAACTCTGAAAAAGGCTCAGCCCCCCAGCACCACCTTTAGTTTCCCTTCTCCCGCATACTGATAAATGGATTCTCCCAGCACATCTTCCGGTTCTACATATGCTCCGTTGATCTCTCTTACTATTTCCTGAAGCGTTTCAGGACATATACTCTGGCTGTCTGGAAGAATCATACACTCATGGACACTGCTTGGCAGTACAAAATAATTATCCCCGATCTTTTTTGAGATATCCTTCAAAACCTCCGGAAAGAGAATGGAAACAGCCCCCAGATACTTCTGCCGGTTAGAAAGGACGTAAATGCGTGCCGCCCCTTCAAAAAAGTCTGCTGCTGAAGGTTCCCGGCTGTCTACTCCGGCTATGAGATTATGCAGATCCAGAAACCGGCTCGGCATAAGCCTTGGGGTGTTTTCCACGGCAGCTCTATAGAGCCCATCCTCTGAAATTTTCCAAATTTCCTGGTGCTCTCTCTTTACAAAAATTACCGCATCACAGAAGGCTTCTTCTTCCAGAAGATACCCATAGATCACTGCCAAGTCATGAAATCTTCGGTAAGGCATTTCCTTCAGCATCTCCCGATTCTTTTCATAGTTCACCAGCTTAAAGATGAGCCGTGGTTTTACCTTTGCGTAATCTTTATAGAATTCTATATTAAAATAAGGATTTCTGCGGTTTTCTAAACAGCAGGCAAGGATATCCCCGGCAATCTCCTCCAAGGAGTTTCCCCGGCAGAAAGATTCATAATATGAGTCAAGGTAGATGGCTGGGGATGTAGTCTCCCCAGGTCGAAGGATTATCATTCCGTCCTTAAACTGCATATTATTTTTCACAATGTGGTTAATGCGGACCTGCACCTCCTTCCCTGCTTTTTTCTGTACACACTCTCTGATCTGTGCCAAAAAGATCTCATACTTCAATACGTCTCATCCTTTCTTTTTTGATTTCAGTCTGTTGAAATTCGTGCAGATCTGCACTTAGATGCGCTTTGCGCAAAAGATTGGGAGAATTCCCCTTATGAAAGATGCTTTTATTATACCAAAAAAAGCATTATATTGCAAGTATTTATCTCTAAAAGTATGTGAATCACATAAAAACAGCCCGGAACAAACGCCCGGACTGTAATAATTTATAGTATCAACGAGAATTAAACTCTGGACAGATACTCGCCTGTTCTGGTATCGATCTTCAGTACGTCTCCCTGCTCCACAAAAAGAGGAACGTTCACCACCGCACCAGTCTCCACTGTAGCTGGCTTCGTAGCGCCTGTAGCCGTATCGCCTTTAAAGCCGGGTTCTGTCTCCGTTACCTCCAGCTCCACAAAGAGAGGCGGCTCAACAGCAAATACATTTCCGTTGTGAGAACAGATCTTAACCATCTCGTTCTCCTTCACGAACTTAAGGGCGTCTCCAATGGCATCTTTATTTAAGCCGATCTGGTCATAGGTCTCAGTGTTCATAAAATAGAAGAGATCCCCGTCATTGTACAGATACTGCATATCCACACGATCAATTCTCGCCTGGGGGAATTTCTCCGTGGGGCGGAAAGTCTTCTCAACCACACCACCGTTGATGATATTTTTCAGTTTGGTTCTCACGAATGCAGCACCCTTACCTGGCTTTACATGCTGGAATTCTACAATCTGGTAGATATTTCCATCCATCTCCAAGGTAATACCGTTTCTAAAATCGCCTGCTGAAATCATATTATTTCTGCCTCCTTATTATTATCCAAACCATATTTTTCTCGAATCACATGATCTATACTATTCTATCCTATACATCGGAATTTTTCAACTGTTTTCTTCCCCTTTCTTGACAGAAACAGATACTCTCTGTAAACTGAAGACAAAAAAAGAGAAATGAGGTGTTTTCATGCTGATAAAAAACGGACGAATCCTCTCGCCTGGCGATCACAGAGAATGGACGGGAGACATCCGCCTAAGAGACGGACAAATTGCGGAGCTTGGAGACCTTACCCCGGAACCTAATGAAAAAGTTCTGGAGGCCGCCGGCCTGTGCGCCGCTCCCGGCCTTGTAGATGTACACGTCCATTTCCGTGATCCGGGACTGACTTACAAAGAGGATCTCCACACCGGCTCCCTGGCTGCAGCCGCAGGGGGATTTACCGCCGTAGTCTGCATGGCTAATACAAAACCGGTTCTTGATACGCCTGAGCTTCTGAAAGATTTTTATGAAAGGGCCTCCAGGGAAAAAATCAGAATCTATTCCGTAGCCGCTGTGACAAAAGGGCTTGGCGGAAAGGAGCTTACGGATCTCCCAGCTCTTTTGGCCGCAGGCGCCTGCGGTTTCAGCGATGACGGAATCCCTCTGATGGATGAAAAGCTGGCAGCCTCAGCTATGTCCCTGGCAAAGGAGCTGGATCTTCCCCTGTCTTTTCACGAAGAGGACCCCAACTTTATAGAAAAAAGCGGAACAAACCGCACAGCCCCCGCCGTGGCAGAAGATCTGCTGGTGGCCAGAGACTGTATGCTGGCTCTTCACACAGGGGCAAAAATAAGCATTCAGCATATCAGCTCAAAATCTTCCGTTGCTCTGGTTCGCACCGCAAAGGCTCTGGGAGCTAGAGTATTTGCCGAGGCAACCCCTCATCATTTTTCCCTGACTGAGGAAGCGCTTGATGAACATGGAACCTTGGCAAAAATGAATCCCCCTCTGCGCACAGAGGAAGACCGCCTGGCTATTATAGCAGGGCTGAAAGACGGTACCATCGACGCCATTGCCACGGACCATGCTCCCCACAGCAAAGAAGAGAAGGAAAAGCCCTTCTTTCAGGCGCCCAGCGGCATTATCGGCCTGGAGACTTCTCTAGCTCTTGGCATTACGAATCTAGTGCGCCCTGGCCATCTAAGCCTTCTCTCCCTGATGGAAAAGATGTCCGCCAATCCGGCCAAGCTTTATAAAATGCCCTTCGGCACCATCGCTCCCGGCGCTCCTGGGGATCTGGTTCTTTTTGATCCCGAAGAGCTTTGGACCCCAAAAACCTACCTTTCCAAGTCAAGCAACTCGCCTTTTACCGGCCGGCCTCTGTACGGGAAGGTTCATGCCACCATCTGCCGCGGAGAAATCATTTACTCATAAGAGTCCTTTCACTTGGAACACTGTTTCTGATAGAAGTACAAAACAATCTTCTCAAGATACCGTTTCAGTACAATCTGAATCTCTTCTTTGGGGTGGATCGGCTTTACAAGAATCGAGTAGATCCCGGTTCTTCTGGCGCCATAGACATCTGTAAAAAGCTGATCCCCCACAAACAGCGTATTCTTCTGATTCGTCTTCATAAGTTCCATGGCCCTCCTGTAGTTTTTCCTGGAGGGCTTATGGGCGTTTTCAATAAAATTCACCTGAATCTCCCGGTTGAACATCTCCACTCTTGGGCGCTGGTTATTGGAAAGCAGACAGCAGGAATATCCTATAGACTTAAGCCGTGCAAACAGAGCTTTTGCTCTCTCATCCGCAGGCGCCCCATGGGGTACCAGGGTATTGTCAATGTCAAAAATGACTCCCCGGTACCCTTTTTTATATAGATTTTCGTAATCTACCTCATAGGCTGAATCCAGATATGCATCTGGATAAAATTTTTCCAACATAAATCCTCCTACACAGCAAAATCAAACAGCGACAACTGATTGGTCTCCGGCAGATCTTCCAAAATCTTTAAATCTGAGAGAAGATCCGTGATGGTCTTGCTGACCTTCGTTCTGTTTCTGAAATCCTCCCTTGACAGGAAGGGGCCGTCTTTTACAGCATCCACCACTGCCAGGGCAGCCTTGTCCCCAAGACCGCCAATAGAGCTTAAAGAAGGCATCAGCCTGCCGTCCACGATTTGAAAACGGTTCGCCTGGGCTTTATAGATATCAATAGGCATAAACTCAAAACCTCTGGCATACATCTCTCTTACGATTTTCATATCCTTATACGTATCCTGCTCTTTTTTACTTAGCGTATCCATCCGCTTTTCATAATCCCGCATGTGATACAGAAGCTTCTCCTTTCCCAGACACATCAGCTCATAGTCAAAGCCGGAAGCTCTGATGCTGAAGTAAGCGGCATAGTAAGCCAGCGGGTAAAAGATTTTGCAGTAGGCAATCCGGTAGGCCATCATGACGTAAGCAGCCGCATGGGCTTTAGGGAACATGTATTTAATCTTTTTGCAGGACCAGATATACCAGTCGGGAACCCCGTGGGCCGTCATCTCTTTCTCCCACTCAGGCTTCAGCCCTTTTCCTTTGCGGACACTTTCCATAATCGTAAAGGAAAGCTCACTCTCCAGCCCCTTATTGATCAGGTAAATCATAATATCATCTCTGGTACAGATGGCTGTAGAAATGGTTGCTTTTCCTTCCTCAATAAGGGCCTGAGCGTTTCCAAGCCATACGTCTGTCCCATGAGAGAGGCCCGAAATACGTACCAGATCCGAAAAGCTTTTGGGCTTTGTATCAATCAGCATCTGAATAACAAAGTCCGTTCCAAACTCAGGAATTCCCAGAGCCCCCAAAGGACAGCCTCCGATGTCCTCTGGAGTGATTCCCAAGGCTTCTGTACTGGAAAACAGA
>LHCFI01400__coassemble_2706_pt1 | contig 9826 bp, 7 predicted proteins | sample LHCFI01400__metabat2_low_PE_038 | metagenome-assembled genome bin LHCFI01400 | reverse complement strand
ATCTGAGATGCAATTCATCTTTACGAATGAGGAAGAGTATGTTATAGTAGCCACGGACATAAAAAAGAGAGAAAAGGATGGGAACCATGTGGCCGGACCGTGTTGAGAAAACAAAGGAAATGCGGCGCCGTCAGAAGGAAGGCGGCGGAAAGAAAAAGGTTGAGAGGCAGCATCAGAAGGGAAAAATGACCGCCTGGGAACGGGTGGAATTTTTATTGGATCCCGGAACCTTTCAGCCTTCCGGAAGTTTGTATGAAACCAGAAAGGATCAGGATTCCCAGTTTGGGAGGGAGCCGTACCTGGGAGACGGCGTGCTCACAGGATGGGGAGAGATCAATGGACGGCCAGTCTGCGTAGCAGCCAGTGAATTTACCGTGGCAGGAGGGAGCCTGGGAGAAGTACAGTCAGAGAAAATCTGCCGGATCCAGGATCTGGCTTACGAAAGAAGGATTCCCATCATTTTCCTTTATGACAGCGCAGGGGCCAGGATCGAAGAGGGGATTTTGGCTTTGAATGGTTATGGAAAGATCTTTCGCCGTCATGTGAAGGCATCCGGGGTTATTCCTCAGATAGCGGCAATTCTGGGTCCCTGTTCAGGAGGCGCTTGTTATTCCGGAGCCCTGTGTGATTTTATTTTTATGGTAAAAGGAGTCAGTAAAATGTGCCTTACCGGCCCCCAGGTGGTGGAGGCGGTACTGGGACAAAAGATCACACTGGAGGAACTGGGGGGAAGCAGCGTCCACGGCGAGACCAGCGGAGTAGCCCATGCTCTTTATGAGGATGAAGGGTGCTGTCTGAACGGCATCCGAAAGCTCCTGGGATATCTTCCGGAAAATTCCGGAGAGGATGCCATAAAAAGACAAAAGGAAAGAATCCTGAAGCTGGGGGTTCCTGTGTCAAGGAAAAAACTGGCGGAAGAAAAACGGACGTATCCTCCTTTTGAGGAGCTGGTGCCGGCGAATCCCAGAAGTGTCTATGACGTACACAAAGTTATTGGAAAGATTCTGGGAAATGAGAGCTTTTTTGAAATACATAAGCACTTTGCTCCAAATGCAGTTGTGGGATTAGGAGTTTTTGACCGAAGAATTCTGGGAATTGTGGCCAATCAGCCATCTCATCTGGGAGGGGCCCTGGACTGTGACGCATCTGACAAAATTGCACGCTTTATCCGTTTCTGTGACAGCTTTGGGATTCCTCTTTTGACACTGGTGGATGTGCCTGCCTTTTTTCCGGGGGCGGCCCAGGAACGAGCCGGCATTATCCGGCATGGCGCCAAGATTTTGTACGGGTATGCGGAGGCCTGCGTGCCTAAGGTGACGCTCATTCTCAGGAAGGCATACGGGGGCGCTTACATTGCCATGAACTGCAAAACCCTGGGCGCCGATGCTGTCTATGCATGGCCGGTTGCGGAGATTGCCGTAATGGGGGCCGAGGGGGCAGTGAAGATTATTAACAGGAAAGAGATCCAGGAAGCACAGGATCCCGGGGCGGAGCTTGAACGGCGGAAACGGGAATATGAAGATGCCTTTTCAAATCCTTTTCTTGCGGCGAGAAAAGGGGCAGTGGATGAGATACTGCTGCCGGAAGAAACAATCCAAAGGCTTTCGCAGACTTTCCGGCTGCTGGAGGGGAAAAAAGCGGATCCGCTTTTAAAACGGCACGGCAACATGCCGGTATAAGAACATACTACGGAGGGAAACATGATATTTTCAACGTACCAGTTTATATTTTTATTTTTGCCCATTACTTTTTTCGTTTATTTCTTTTTTACCCACTTCAAGTATTATTCCATTGCCAAAATTTGGCTGGCAGTGGCCTCCCTGTATTTTTACGGACAGGGAAGTCCGGATTTCTTCGTGTTTTTCCTGGCCAGCGTGACCGGAAACTATCTGGTGGGTTCCTGTCTGGGACGATTGGACGGGGAGCAGAAGGGGCAGAAAAAGCTTCTGCTGTTTATTGGGGTTATGGCAAATGTAGCTTTGCTGGGCTACTATAAATATACGGATTTCTTTATTGAAAATTTTAATGCCCTTACGGGAACGGATTTTGCCCTCAAGCATATTGTCCTTCCCATTGGTATCTCTTTCTTTACATTTCAGCTTATCGCTTTTCTGGTAGACGCCTATCGGGGAGAGACAAGACAGTATGATTTCATCAATTACCTGCTGTTTATCACCTTTTTCCCACAGCTCATTGTGGGGCCCATTATCCATCACGGGGAGGTGGTGCCGCAGTTTGAAGATGAGAAAAATCTGAAGCTGAATTATGACAATATTGCCAAAGGTCTTTTTCTGTTTGCGATCGGCTGCGGGAAAAAGATCATGCTGGCGGATCCATTAACAACAAATGCGCAGGACTTTTTCGCTAATATAACCGATCAGCTTCCCATGATTCAGTCCTGGTACCATTCTATAGAATATACGGTTTCTTATTATTTTGATCTGTCAGGATACGCAGATATGGCCATCGGACTGGGATTGATGTTTAACATTGTGATTCCCCATAATTTTGATTCGCCTTATAAGGCCAGAAATTTCCAGGATTACTGGAGACGCTGGCACATTACTTTGTCCCGGTTCCTCAGCGCTTACATTTTCCGCTCCGTTTACCGCAGGGGCAGCAGGTGGCGCAATTATTATATAGCTACTATGGTTACCTTCTTTGTTTCTGGATTCTGGCACGGCGCCGGATGGACCTTTGTGGCCTGGGGGATTGTAAACGGTGTGCTGGTCTGCACGGCTGCCTGGATGAAGAGAAAGAATCTTAAGCTTCCGGCAGTGCTTGCCTATCCTTTGACCATGGTGGGAGTGGTACTGGCCAGAGTGCTGTTTGTATCGGAGAGCTTTACAGATGCATGGAACGTATATAAAGGGATGCTGAACTTTAACTCCCTGGGCAGCAGCCTTTACGAAATCCTTCGTCAGGGATGGGGATTCGTAAAGAATAACGGTACCTGCAGCCTTGTGCTGCTGATCGGTATTATCATCTGCTGGTTCCTGCCGAATTCCAGAGAGATGACAGAGCGGTTTAAGGGCGGATGGAAGTCTGTGGTATTTGCGTCAGTTCTTCTGGTGGCCTGCATTATGCAGATGAATCAAGTAGTGCAGTTTTTGTACTTCCAGTTCTGATAGGAGGCAGAGAATGAAAAATACGAAGCAGTGGACTGCGGTCTTTTTTATAATCCTGGCAGTGGGGATAGGAGTCTTTATGACGACCAACTTTTTCGTGGATCCAACGGGGTATTTTGCGGTAGAACGGGGAGCGGAGGAAGTGGACGCCAATGGATACACCAGGGCTGCCAAAAGTAAATATGTGAAAAAACATGCAGATGAATACAATGCTGTAGTTCTGGGAGGTTCTAAATCAGGAGTGCTGAGCACGGAGCTCCTGTCAGAATACACAGGGAAAAATTATTACAATTTCTATTTTGCGTATGGTTGCTTTGCGGACTTCCTTACCTATACCCAGTATCTTATTGACACAGCGGGGATAGAAGAAATCACCCTGCATCTGAGCAGTATCGAGGTACAGAAGTATAACCGGGAGGACACCAATGAAATATATGAGGTTCCTGCTGTTGTAAATGGAAGCTTTTTGGATAAAGCGCTGGAGAATCTGAACTATCTGTGCAGAAATATTACCTCCAGTATTGATTATCTCAGGGAAGGACAGGATGAACTTGAAAAGGGTATGGACAGCCTGGTTACCGGAGAGAGAAATTATAGTTATCCCTACAGTCTTATGGATGAGGACTGGAATGCTTACGTTGATGAATATGTTCTTCCCCGATATCAGCAGAACCTGCGGCCTCTTTTTGAGAGAGAGCCTTCCGTACCTGCGATTGAGAAGAACATTGAGGCTATGAGGCAGATAAAAGCGATCTGTGATGAAAACGGGGTGACGCTGAAAGTGGTCATCGGGCCTACCTTTCTGGCAGAAATCTACAAATTTGAGGGAGAAGCCTACTACGATTACCTCCGGGAGTTGGTACAGATTACAGATATATGGGATTTCAGCGGATTCATTCCTGAAAATCTGAATCCATATAATTTTGTAAATGAAGGGCATTATAATAATACGGTAGCGGATCTGATGGTAAATATCATGTATGGAAAGGCCCAGAGAGAAGGTTTCGGCATCGTCCTGACGGAAGAGAATATTGAAGAATATCTGGCAGAGCGGAAAGCGGATTACGAACGTCTGAAAGCTGAATATGAAGAGACGGGAACTGTGGCTCTGTATGGCCTGGAGGACGAAAGCTATATTGCCGATTCAGGCATTTAGTGTACTGGAAATATGTTTTATTTGCCCTAGTGCCATACGTGCGGGGCAGGTTCTACTATAGAAGAACAAAGGGGGGGCCGCATTAAATGCGCCCCCCCTTTGGCTGAGTCAAATCTTATTCCGCCGCCTCTGTGGCTTCGATGGTTTCTTCTTCTATGACTCCTTCTGTCTCATCGAAATCAGTTTCTGAACTGTTTTCCAGAGTCTCTGCTTCAGAAGAATCTGTTTCATTCTCATCAACAATCTCTTCACCGAGATCCTCTTCCTCAATCACAACACCTTCTTCTTCCTCGGAATAGGGGATCTCTGTAATTTTAGCAGATTCAAAAAGGATGTCCGTAACCTTGGATTCATAGACAGTCCATACCAGAGCTTCACGGGTATAGTCTTCTTCCGCAGCCACGGCGCTCTCATAGCCATAAGCGTCAGCCAGGGCGTTCAGATAATCGGTGTATTCCTCCTCGGTCACAGTAATATCATTTTCAGCACAGTAAGCGCTGATAAACAGTCTTCGGTAAACAGTGGAGAGTATTTCTGATTCCAGATCCTCTTCCGTAATACCAAAAGTGTCGTAAATATCTTCGGTACTGTCTCCGCCGATAAACATCAGGTAGTAGGATTCCGTTTCTTCTTTGCAGGCTTCATACAGATCTTCAGGATAGCCGGAAAATTCAGTGAGGTCAACGGCTGCAAGGATCAGAGACTCGGCAGCGTCTGAATAACTTAAATCCTCATAGGAAATCACAAGGGATTCCCTGACGGCGCTTTCGTATTCTTCGGTGGAGGTATAGCCCATACTTTCGGCATAGACATCGTCATACTCGGGGATATCCAGAGTACATACGCTTTCCACGGTAACTTCAAAATCTACCGTCTGATCTATCCACTCTTCGATCCAGGTGGAATCATCGAAGGTGAGGGAAAATTCCAGGGTATCTCCGGCGGAAACTCCCGTCAGCTTTTCATCAAATTCACTTCCGTATTCTTCCAGTCCCAGAGTGATGTACGTACTTTCCTGGTAGGGGTCTGAATCCCCGGCGGTGTAACTCATGGTGAAATATACGATATTGCCTGCTTCGGAAGGTTCGTCCGTCTCCACTTCCTCTCCGGACATCTCCAGATACTGCTGAATTTCTTCCTGGACCATTTCATCCGTCACTTCGTAAGTATACTGATCTACTGCGATCCCATCGTAATCGCCCAGTACAACATAATCTGAAGTATCCTGCACAAGATAATCTGAAGGGGTGATGGGCGCCAGGGAAGCTTCTTCCGTCTCAGCGTCAACTGCAGACAAATCTACATCTTCATCAGATGTTTCCGCAGGGGCAGAGGTGGAAAGCTCGGTTTCTTCTTCATTTTGTCCGCAGCCGGAAACGGCGGCCGCAACCATAAGGCCCAAAAGAAGATAAATCATTTTTCTTTTCATATAAAAGGGTTCCTTTCTAAATTAAGAGATGTTGGGGTCATATTCCTCCGATGCCACATCGCCTGCAGCATTTTTGAAATTAAGCTGCAGGGTTTCAATAAATTATAACATTTGTGAAAGGAATATGTAAATGTGTTTTAAAGGAAACACAGAAAATTCATAGTATGTGTGGAATTTGGCTCGTTTAAATCGGATTTTCCCGTAAGCAGCGAGCCAAGCGGACACAACCCGGGCTGCCTTAGCAGATAAAGGTACGAGACGGTCTGATTTTTATGCGAGCATAAATCATCCCGTGTCATCCCTGATGGCTGAACTGATACACGAGATAAAGGAAAAAATACGAAAAATTCTTGAATAACCGGCGTTCCATGGATATACTATAGAGCAGGAGGTTTTTTGTATACAGAAACAAACAGAAGATTTCTTTATATTGAAAGCCTTTGACAAGCTTGCTGTTGACATTCTTAAATGATTAAAAAGCAAATAAAGGAGTAGAAGAATGGGAAAATACTTTGGTACAGACGGCTTCCGGGGAGAGGCCAATAAAAATCTGACTGTGGAACATGCATATAAAATCGGACGATTCCTTGGATGGTACTATAGCCGGGGCAAGGAAGAGGGGGAGAGGTGCAGAGTAGCCATCGGCAAAGATACCCGCCTGTCTTCCTATATGTTTGAGTATTCTCTGGTGGCGGGACTTACAGCCTCCGGGGCAGAGGCATACCTTCTCCACGTAACCACAACCCCCAGTGTGTCTTATGTGGTTAGGACAGAGAATTTTGACTGCGGTATTATGATCTCCGCCAGCCACAATCCGTACTATGACAATGGCATTAAGCTGATCAATGCATCCGGTGAGAAGATGGATGAGGATACGATTCTGAAAATAGAGGCTTACATAGACGGGTTATCAGGGGAGATTCCTTTTGCGGTGGGGGAAAAGATCGGAAAGACCGTAGATTTCGCCGCAGGGAGGAACCGGTATATCGGATACTTGATTTCATTGGCTACCCGCTCTTACAAGGGAAAGAGGGTAGGGCTTGACTGCGCCAACGGAAGCGCATGGATGATTGCCAAGAGTGTGTTTGACGCTCTGGGGGCCAAAACGTACGTAATCGGCAATGAACCGGATGGAACGAATATTAACAAAAATTGTGGTTCCACCCATGTGGAGAAGCTGCAGCAGCTGGTGCGGGAAGAGCATCTGGATGTGGGCTTTGCCTTTGATGGGGATGCAGACCGGTGTATGTGTGTGGACGAAAATGGAAATGTGATAAATGGGGATTTAATTATCTACATTTACGGCTGCTATCTGAAAAGCCGGGGAAAGCTTACAGGAAATAAGGTGGTAACCACCATTATGTCAAATTTTGGACTTTATAAGGCCCTGGATGAGGCCGGTATCGAGTATGAAAAGACGGCAGTGGGGGATAAGTACGTATACGAGAATATGGCCAGCAATGGTTACCGGATCGGCGGAGAACAGTCCGGGCATATCATTTTTAAGAAATATGCCAATACGGGAGACGGTATTCTTACGGCTATTAAGATGATGGAAGTGATGCTGGAGAAGAAGAAAACCCTCTCTGAGCTGGCGAAGCCGGTGAAGATTTATCCGCAGGTGCTGAAGAATATCCGGGTGACAGATAAAGCAAAAGCCCAGGCAGATGCGGATGTGCGGGCTATGGTTGAGCAGGTGGCCAGGGAACTTGGCGCCGACGGAAGGATTCTGGTGCGGGAGAGCGGTACAGAACCGGTTGTCCGGGTTATGGTAGAGGCTTCCGAGAAGGAAATTTGTGAGAAATATGTGGATCAGGTCATCGACAAGATCATAGAGAAAGGATACAGGGAGGAGTAGCCTATGTGCGGAATTGTTGGATATGCAGGTTCCGGGGAAGCTGCGCCGATTCTGCTGGAGGGCTTGTCGAAGCTGGAATACCGGGGATATGATTCCGCCGGTATTGCAGTAGAACGGGAAGAGGAAGGCGGATCTTCCATTGAAGTAATCAAAGCGAAGGGACGTCTCCAGGTACTGATGGAGATGACGGACGGCGGGAACGCTGTCCGAGGAAATTGTGGAATCGGGCATACCAGATGGGCCACCCATGGGGAGCCTTCTGTGGCCAACGCTCACCCTCATTTTTCACAGGATAAAAGGGTAGTGCTGGTTCACAACGGTATTATAGAAAATTATAAAGAACTGAAGGAGCATTTGGAAAGAAAGGGATATGAGTTCCAGTCGGAGACCGACACAGAGGTTCTGGCGCTTCTTCTGGATTCCTACTACAAGGGAGATCCCTTGGAAGCCATAGCGAAGGTGCTGGGACGGATTCGTGGCTCCTATGCTCTGGGTATTTTATTCCGGGATCAGCCGGGAAGTATTTATGCGGTCCGCAAAGACAGCCCGCTGATTATCGGAAAATCAGAGGAAGGGAATTTTATCGCCTCAGATGTACCGGCAATCCTGAAATACACAAATCAGGTATGCTTTATCCAGGATATGGAGATTGCCAGACTGACCAGTGACGGAATTACATTTTATGATCTGGATCAGGAAGAAATCCGAAAAGAGTTTACAATTATAGAGTGGGATCAGCAGTCTGCTGAAAAAGGTGGTTTTGAGCATTTTATGCTGAAAGAGATCTATGAACAGCCCAGAGCAGTAGCGGATACCTTAAATCCCAGAATTCAGGAGGGAGAAATTGTCATCGAAGAGCTGGGAATGACACCGGAGGAAATCCGGCAGATCGACCGGCTTCAGATGGTAGCCTGTGGTTCCGCCTATCACGTATGTATGAGTGGAAAATACGTTCTGGAGCGGCTGGCCGGCATACCGGTGGATGTGGATCTGGCCAGTGAGTTTCGGTATAGAGATCCTATTATGACCCCGGATACCCTTGTGATTCTGGTAAGCCAGTCTGGAGAGACGGCGGACACTTTGGCGGCTCTCAGAGAATCGAAAAAGCGGGGGCATAAAGTTTTGGGAATTGTCAATGTGGTGGGAAGCTCCATTGCCAGAGAGGCGGACAGTGTCCTTTACACTCTGGCCGGGCCGGAAATTTCCGTGGCTACCACAAAAGCTTACAGTACTCAGCTTGTGGCTGTATACCTTCTGGGAATTCTCTTTGGAAAAGTCAGAGGACAGATCTGTCAGGAGCGTTACAGAGAATATGTGGAGGAGCTTCAGAGGCTTCCCGCTAAAATTCAGCGGATTTTGGATGAAAAAGAACGGATTCAGTGGCTGGCCAATAAATATTCTCATGCCAGAGATGTGTTCTTTATTGGACGGGGGCTGGATTACGCTATTTCTATGGAGGGTTCTTTGAAGCTGAAAGAAGTATCCTACATTCATTCAGAGGCCTATGCGGCAGGAGAGCTGAAGCACGGAACCATCTCTCTGGTCGAAAACGGAACGTTGGTGGTGGGAGTCGCTACTCAGTCCGGGCTCTTTGAAAAAGAGATCAGCAACCTGGTGGAAGTGAAAAGCCGGGGAGCCTTTGTGCTGGGGCTTACCTCTTATGGAAATTACAGCATGGAGGATATTGCGGATTTTACGATTTACGTTCCCAAAACCATCGAATGCTTCGCTACCAGCCTGGCAGTCGTGCCTTTGCAGCTGTTGGCTTACTATATATCAGTGGGCAAAGGGCTGGACGTAGACAAACCCAGGAATCTGGCCAAAAGCGTTACTGTGGAATAAAACGAAGATGAAAGTCAAAGAAAGTACCTCCTTGGAACTTTCTTTGCCGTGAATAGATGGAGCCTTCCTTTCTTTTGGAAGGCTCCATTTTGTGGCCTTTCTAAGGAAGAACATAAAAATCAAGGCTTGCTGAATGCGGACTGAAAGAAGTGATGAAGATTCGATAATAAGAACTTATCTTGCCAGTTTTAATTCCAAAATATCGGCAGTATTCTGCATGGTTTGATACTCCCATCTGCTGAAGCGATGGTTGATCTCATCAAAACGGAGAATTACAGCCGAATTATGTTCCTGCTGTCTCCCATAGAAATCCAAGGCTGCAGAGTAGTCTCGATCCATTCGTTGTTCCAGATGATCCATTTGTTGCTCCATACGATCCATTCGCTCTTCCATACGATCCATCCGTTGCTCCA
>LHCFI01400__coassemble_2693_pt1 | contig 9880 bp, 8 predicted proteins | sample LHCFI01400__metabat2_low_PE_038 | metagenome-assembled genome bin LHCFI01400 | reverse complement strand
CTTCCGGCATGGTTCCATTTCCCATCATCTCTTCCATTCCTTCCGGCATGGTTCCATTTCCCATCATCTCTTCCATTCCTTCCGGCATGGTTCCGCCTCCCGGCATCTCTCCCATCTCTTCCGGCATGGTTCCGCCTCCTGGCATCTCTCCCATGGCCTGGGAAGGGGATCCGCCTTCCTCCCTGTCCTGGCCTGATCCGAAGTTCCCCATTCCTCCCCGGCCTCCGCCGAACAAGTTTCCAAAAAACTGGCCAATCTGGCCGAAGGAAAAGCCGGATCCGCTCTCATCACTGCCTTCATAGCTGTAGCTTACATCTATGGCTCCTGCATTGAGCTGGGCAAATTGCTCCGCCACATCCATCTGGCCGCCTCTCCCGATTCCTATTACAAGGACGATAGTAGCGGCACCTACTACAATGCCAATGGAAGTCATCACCGATTTAAATTTATTCTGATTGATATTCAGCCAGACTAATCTTAATAACTCACTTGCTCTCATTGGGACACCTGACTTTCTATTAATACGGTCTGTCCTTCCTCAAGCCCCGACTCTACCTCCACCACAGTTCCATTAGAGAATCCTGTCACGATATCCTGGCGGCGGACCGCTCCATCCTCATCCTTGACTCGTACCCAGGAGGTGCTTCCATCCAACTGTACGGCTCTGTTTGAAACATACAGAACGTCCTCCACGACTTTTCCCGCAAACGTAACTTCCCCCGTCATCCCGGAATATACTTTTCCCGTATCTCCCGTAAAATGTACCTCCACTTCATAATTTACTGTGGAGGAACCGGCGGATGAGGATGCCGAGCTGCTGGCCACCTCACCGGAAAATACCTCATCGTAAGCGGACAGCGAGATATCAGCCTCATCTCCTACCGTGATCTGGGAAATATCTTCCTGGGACACGGAGACAGTCATGGAGGCATCCTCGGGATCCATATAGGTCACCACAGCCGCATCGCTGCTTATCTTGTCCCCGGCTGCATAGGCCACTTCCATAATCGTTCCTGTATACTCCGCATAGATGATGCCGTCACCGATCTGCTCATCGAAATCTTCCAGATTGGCCTGGGCTTCCTCAAGTAGGTCTTTGGCTTCATTTAAATCGTCCTCTAACCCATTGATTTCTATTTCGTAAAGCTGATCCGCATACTTATAATTGGTCATAGCATTCTCATACGCCTGCTTCGCTTCTATGGACTGGGTCTGAAGATTGTTTTGGGCAAGCTTCAGTTCCGCTTCCAGCTCTTCAAGTTCATCCTCATCATCTTCTTCCTCAATTTCCTCCTGTATCTCAGCTACAGACGCCTCCAATCTCTCAATGGTGGCGTTGTAAGTTTCCTCCGCAGTTTCTCCTTCTGCCAGATACATTTCATATGTATAGTCTGCCTGTGCCTGCTTGCTCTCCACATTGATTTCTTCCTGGCTCACGCTTAACTGAGCAGTCTCCACGGCTGCTTCCAGGTCTTCTCTGTACTCAGAGATACTCTCCTGTGTAAGCTTCAGGAGCGGTTCCCCCTCTGCCACTGTCTGGCCCTGGGACACATACACTTCCTCCACTTCCAAGGAAGTCTCTTCTCCTGTGGATGAGCTGCCGCCTGCAGATGACTCCAGACTCATGGCCGCATCTCCCCCTGCGCCGGACATGGACATTCCAGATTGAAAGGAAGTCATTGCCGCAGAAACATTCTGGGATGCGCTAGAGGTTCCTTGGCTTTCTGAGTCCGAACTGGAGGATAGTTCCACCTCTGTCACCTCCGCCACTGTAAAAGTCTGTTCCATGGTACCGAATTCTACCGTGCCGCTCTCCGTGATTCCCGACACTACAGAGCCTCTGCGTACCATCTCTTCTTCATAGGGACTATCATACTCTGAACCCTCCTGTCTGGGAACCAGATAATAATAAGCACCTGCCGCCCCGGCAGCCAGGGCCAGCAGAAGAACCGTCCCTTTTATGACTCTTCTTTTTTTATTCTTTTTTCTGCTCATTCCGTCTCCTCCCCGGCTGCTTCACTTTCTTCTTCCTGTCCATTCACCGTCACTGATGCGGAAGATCCGGAACTCAGCCTTCCATTTTCATTTTCTATTGAAACTGTCACCTGATAATTCACTGTGGTTCTGGATGTCTCGCTTTCGGCCTCCAGAGATTTTTCCGATATAGTTCCACTGAAGGTACCGGACCCTGATATTTCTGCCTGTACCGTATCCCCTACAGAAATCTTGGAGATATCGTACTGAGATACTTCAAGGACAACCTGCACCGTATCTGTATTATAATAGCTTACCAACACGGTTCCTCCGTAGGTCTCATCTCCCGCCTCAAATGAGAGGGCGGCGACTGTCCCTGATCGGTCTGCCGCAACGGTTCCCTGTTCAAGAGATTCCAGGAAATCTCTCCCTTCCTCCAGCTCTTCTTTGCCGCTTTTGGCTTCCGCCAGCGTCTCTTCCCATTCATTTACTTCCTGTTCATACGTAATCTCAGACAGTTTCCCGGCAATCACGGAAGAATCATACGTATACTGTATCTCCAGCTCCGTGGCCCTTTGGTTTCTCACCAGTTCTTCATACTGCTGCGTGACAGTCTCCCTGGAATCCTCAATCTGTTCAAGGAGTTCCTCAGCCTGGCTGCTGTCAGAGGGCTCCTGCTCAATAAGGCTGATCACCTGGCTCAAATCATACGTATCTCCAAAGAGGCTGATGTCCTCTTCTGAAAGCTCCATCTCCTGGCCGCCCAAAAGGCTTCCTGCCTGAAGGGTGCTGGATTCACTGCCTGCAGTGATTCCTCCTGAAGCTGCCCCCTGAGCAGTGCCCAAGGAATTCCCCGTAAAGCTCCCCGCAAAACTTCCCGCAAAACTTCCCATAGAAGCGCCTTCTGGAAAATTGCCTGTATTTCCTTCCCCGAAAGCTTCTTCCAAAGCTTCACTCTCCCCGGTTTCACCGGGAACAACTCCAAAGGATTCGGACTCTATAATCTCTGTTTCCCCCGACTCAGATCCTGATGCCTCAGACTCTATAATTTCCGTTTCCGGCGTCTCAGATCCTGATGCCTCAGACTCTATAGTACCCGTTTCCGGCGTCTCAGATCCTGATGCCTCAGACTCTATAATTTCCGTTTCCGGCGTCTCCGGAACCGACGGTTTTGGCTGCCCCTGAGAAGCGCTTCCGTCTGTCTGATCTTCGGATCCGCTTCCCTGCATTTCCAGCTCTTCTATTCGCTGTTCCTCCAGACTGATCAGTTGGCCGTAAAGACTGCTGGTATCGTTCCTGTTCTGCTGGATCTGGCTTAAAATCTGCTGAAGCTTTTCCAAATCCACATCTTCTCCCCCCAGGTCTATCTCCTGGAGAGCCTGCCGGATAGATTCCTGGGAAGATACATTAGCCGAAAGCTGGGCGATGCACTGCTGCAGCAGTGTAATATACTTCTCATAATCAGGATAAAATTCCTTCACCACAGTCAGCACCGCATCCGGGACAGAATTCAGATTTGCCTGAATGTTTTCCAGGTTCGTCTTTATATTTGTCTCCCCCTGTATGGACTCATCCAACAGGGATAAAAGCTGTCCAATCTCCTGTTCTTCTGTCTCTTCCCCACTGTCCTCCTGGGAATTTCCCTGAAGGGAGGTTGCAAGCTGCTGCAGAAGGGATTCATAAAGCTCTTCTTTTTCCTGAATTTCTTTTTTAACCTGCTCTATTTTCAAAGATATTTCTATAGAAGTATCTTCTGTATTTTCTGTACTTCCAGAGTTCTCTGATTCTTGATCTTCAGAATCCGTCCCTGATCCTGGCTGGCTTTCCGTCTCCGGAAGAGTTTCCGGCACTTCTTCTGTCTCAGGCTGAGATTCAGGTTGAGGTTCAGGTTGAGGTTCAGGCTGCTGTTCCGCTTCGGACTGTCCTCCCGATTCAGACTGCTTTCCCGATTCAGATTGTCCTTCCGATTCAGGGACCATGTTGGAAGAAGATTCAGATTGGGATTCACGCTGGGAGCCGCTTCCTCCCGAGGAACTCACTCCACCCCCCACAGATGCTCCCCCTGATGAGTCATAACTGCCATCCGCAATTCCGCTTTCCAGCTCGCTGATCCGTGTATCTATATCCTCCAGCACTTCTTCATGCTCTTCTATGGTATCTTCAAGCTCCTGCTGCTGATACTCCCTGACGAACTCTGCCTGGCTGGCCTCCTGCTGTGCCAGCCCGTACGTATACTCTGCTTCCAGGATTCCCTGGTCATATTCCATCTGTGTATTCGTCAGCTCTCCCTCCGCCCGTATCACTGCAGCCTCATAATATTCTAGGGCCTCCTGCCAGCTTTCATCTGTAAACTTTAACAGCGGGTCGCCCTCCTGCACCTGGCTTCCCTCTTCCACATATACTTCCTCCACTTCCAATCCTGTCTCCAGGATCTGATCCAGATAGTAATCGGACGTCAGGATCTGCGTGGTTCCTTCATATTTTAATTCATTCTCCAGTTCCTCCGCCGATACGGCAAACTGGAAAAGGGAGGACGGCTGCAGCAGCAGCATTGCTATAGAAAGTCCCAGTCCGGTTTTTTTCTTTAAGGTCTCATTTTTCATTTTCAGGCACTCCTTCCTCTGTGTTCCAGCAGGGTCGCTTAATCATATAAACTGAACTTAAACTCAACCTAAACAAACCGGGAGATAAATCTGAAAAAAATGTGAAAAAACTGGCCTGTGCATAAAAAGCACAGACCACAAAAAGATTCCTTATTTTATTTCATTTATTTTGGGATGTCCCAAGCAGTTTCTTCTCTATAGTTCTCCAAAAGGGATCAGAGGACTTGGTTTCTCCACATGGGGGCCGATAATCTTTTCCATCCACACCATGCTGTACCATCTGCCAAATTTATATCCGCATTTTTGAAACTCCCCAACCATGCGGTATCCCATATGGGCATGAAAGTCGGCACTGTTTCTGGTCAGATATTCATCCTCCTCTTCCGGCGGCATGCCGATACATGCGTAGAGGTTTGTAATATTCTGATTTCTCAAAATTTCTTCCAGGCAGCCATACAGCTTTCTTCCGACTCCCGTTTTCCTCTCGTCCTCCCCGACATAAATCGTCACTTCCGCTGACCAGTCATAAGCAGCTCTTCCCACAAAGGGGCCCGCACATGCATATCCTACAATCTTCCCCCCTCTCTCCGCCGCCAGATAGGGGTATTTCTTCAGGGTTCTGCTCATCCTGCCAGAAAATTCCTCCAAGGAAGGTACCTGGCACTCAAAGGAAATCGCCGTTTTCTCCACGTAAGGTCTGTAGATCTCTAAAAGCTTCCCGGCATCCTCCAGGCGTGCCTTGCGTATGAAAATTTCTTTCTGTTCCTTCATGGCTCCAGAGCCTCCCTCATGTTTTTTACATATTCTGAGACGTAGGGGACACAGTCCCTGCCATATTGACTGCAGAGCTTTACAATGGCGCTTCCCACGATAACTCCGTCAGAAGTCTTGGCAATTTCAGCAGCCTGTTTTGGAGTTGAGATGCCAAAGCCCACGGCGCAGGGAAGATCCGTCTCTTCCTTTACAAGCCTGATCATAGCCCCTATGTCCGTGGTAATTGTGCTTCTGGTTCCTGTGACACCCAGGGATGAGACACAGTAAATGAAACCGGAAGCCTCCCTGGCGATCTTGCGGATCCTCTCCTGGGAGGTAGGGGCAATCAGGGAAATTAAGTCAATCCCGTATTTCCTGCATACCGTGTCAAACTCTTCTTTTTCCTCAAAGGGCACATCGGGAAGAATCAAAGCGTCTATCCCGATCTCTGCCGCTTTTTTGATAAAAGCTTCCGTCCCCCTGGAGAACACCACATTGGCATAGGTCATAAAAGCAAGGGGGATATCCGTCTTTTTCCGGATCCTGGATACCATAGCGAAAATCTTCTCCGTGCTGACCCCTCCTGCCAGAGCCCGGCTGCTGGCCTCCTGAATCACCGGCCCCTCTGCCGTAGGATCTGAAAAAGGAATCCCAAGCTCTATCAGGGATGCCCCGGCTTCCTCCATGGCGTATACTAATCGCTCTGTGGTCTCAAGATCAGGATCCCCACAGGTGATGAAGGGAATAAATGCTTTTCCCCGGCAAAACGCTTCACGTACTCTACTCATAGATATCCTCCCCTCTGTAACGGGCCATGGCCGCACAGTCCTTGTCGCCTCTTCCTGATATATTGATTACCAGAATCTGATCCTTCCCCATGGCCGGCGCAAGCTGTCTGGCATACGCCACCGCATGGGCGCTCTCTATTGCTGGGATAATCCCTTCTGTCCTGGATAAGTATTCAAAGGCTTCTACTGCCTCTTCGTCTGTCACTGCCACATATTCCGCTCTGCCTCTGTCATAAAGGTCGGCATGTTCCGGGCCGATTCCCGGATAGTCCAGTCCTGCGGAGATGGAATAGACCGGGGCGATCTGTCCCGCTTCGTCCTGACAGAAATAAGATTTCATGCCGTGAAAGATTCCCAGTCTCCCCGTGGCTATGGTGGCCGCCGTCTCCGAAGTGTGAATTCCCCGTCCGGCAGCCTCACAGCCGATGAGACGGACCTCTTTATCCTCTATAAAATGGTAAAATGCCCCGATGGCATTGGAACCTCCGCCCACGCAGGCCAGCACTGCGTCCGGCAGCCGCCCTTCCCTCTCCATAAGCTGCTCTTTAATCTCTCTGGAAATCACCGCCTGGAAATCCCGGACAATCTCTGGAAAAGGATGGGGACCCATACAGGAACCCAGCACGTAATGGGTATCTTCAATCCGTCTCGTCCACTCCCGCATGGTTTCTGATACAGCGTCTTTTAGGGTGGCAGTACCTGAAGCAACCGGATGTACCTTGGCCCCCAGAAGCTTCATGCGGTACACATTCAAAGCCTGGCGCTTCGTATCTTCCTCTCCCATGAATACTTCACATTCCATTCCCATAAGGGCTGCCGCCGTGGCGGTAGCCACTCCATGCTGTCCCGCCCCTGTCTCTGCAATGACCCGGGTCTTTCCCATCTTTTTTGCCAGGAGAACCTGTCCCAGAACATTGTTGATCTTATGCGCTCCCGTATGATTTAAATCCTCTCTCTTCAGATAGATCTTCGCCCCTCCCAGATCCTTTGTCATGCGCTTCGCAAAATACAGCCTGGAAGGACGTCCTGCATATTCATTTAAGAGCTGTGTCAGCTCTTCGGTAAACTGTCTGTCCTCTTTATAATAATTATAAGCTTCCTCCAGCTCCGTCACCGCACTCATGAGGGTTTCCGGTATATACTGTCCTCCATGAATGCCGTATCTGCCTTTTTTCATAGAATGCCACTCCTTACTGCAGCCACCGCTGCCAATATTTTTCTCCTGTCTTTTTTCCCCTCTGTCTCCACAGCGCTGGAAAGGTCGATTCCATAGGGCTTCAACCGCCTTACCGCCTGGGGAATCTTCTCCGGTGTGATGCCGCCGGCCAGAAAATAGGGCCTTCCGCCGTTTTTTTCTCCTTTTACCAGGTTCCAGTCAAAGCTCTTTCCCGTTCCTCCCCTGCCGTGATCCAGCAGAATCAGATCCGCCGAAGAGGAAAAGGCTCTCTGTATGTCCTCTGGAGCTGAGACAGAAAAAGCTTTCATCACAGGCCTGCCTGTTTCTTCCTTAAGCCTTTTAATATACTCATCATCCTCCTGGCCGTGAAGCTGGGCCATATCCAGAATCCCCTCTCTCAAAAGCTTTGCCGGAAGTTCCACTGGGGCATTGACAAACACTCCCACAGGTGAAATCTTCTCTGAAAGGCGGCTGCGAAGCTTGTACAGTTCCTCTGCAGTTATGCTTCTTCTGCTGAAAGAAACCTGGATCACAAACCCTGCATAATCCGGCAGCGCTTCGTTGACGTACTGGATATCCTCCTGCCTTTTCAGACCGCAGATCTTAATTTTCGTCATGGGATCCCCTGCCTTTCCCTGCTGCCAGTCTGTCTCCCCGCACCTGCCTGGCTGCCTGCCGAAGCTCCCGCAGCGTCTGCTTTCTGTCAGGGGCACGCATCAGCATCTCTCCGATCAGCACTGCGTCCGTGCCGTTTTTTTGAAGAACCTGTATATCCTTCGCATCCCGTATTCCGCTCTCTGACACGAAGATTGTATCAGGGCCTGCCAGCTCTCTAAGCCTTGTACTATTGCTCAGATCCACACTGAAATCCTTCAGATTCCGGTTGTTCACCCCCAGAATAAGGGCTCCCGCTTTCTTGGCCCGCTCAATTTCTTTCTCACTGTGGGTCTCCACCAGGGCTGAGAGTCCAAGCTGCGCAGAGAGCTGACTAAAGGCCTTCAGTTCCTGGTCATCCAGTACAGAGCAGATCAGAAGAACCGCCGAAGCTCCCATAGCCTTTGCCTGGTAAATCATATACTCATCACAGGTAAAATCTTTGCGCAGCACGGGGATGGACACTGTTTCTACAATCTCTTCCAGATACCTGTCCTTTCCCAGGAACCAATAAGGTTCTGTCAGACAGGAGATCGCTGCGGCTCCTGCCGCCTCATACTCTGAGGCTATGACACGGTAAGGGAAATCTTCGGCAATGATCCCTTTAGAGGGAGATGCCTTCTTCACTTCGCAGATGAAGGACAGTTCATCCCGGCGAAGGGCCTTTTCAAACTCCGGCCTCTCCCCTGTTCGGAGCCGTCCTCTTTCTTCCGCCCTTCTTCTCACTTCCGTCAAAGGAAGAATCTGCTTCTCTTTTTGAATTCTTTCCTTTGTCCTATTCACGATGGTTTCCAAGATATTCATCTCATACTCTCCTAAATGAAACGTAACTGATTCAGCCAGGTCAGCGCATTCACTTATCCTGACCGCAGGAAAAACAAATAAACTGTTCCAGCTTCTTCATTGCCAGACCCTGATCCAAGATCTGCTCTGCCAGCGCCACGCCTTCCTTCATATCCCTGGCTTTTCCTGCAATGTAAATGGCTGCCCCTGCATTCAGGCAGACGGCGCTGCGCTTGGGCCCCCGCTCTTCTCCCGCCAGGATGGCCCTGGTAATTCTGGCATTTTCCTCGGGGGTGCCTCCCGCCAATTCCTCCTTGGAACATCTCCTGTAGCCAAACTGCTCTGGGGTAATCTCATAGGACTGGAACCACCCGTTTCTTATCTCGCACACCGATGTTGGGGCGCTCATGGAAATCTCATCCAGTTTATCCTGTCCGTAAACTACCATCCCTCTTACGACTCCCAGCTTTGCCATAACCTGCGCCAGGGGTTCCACCAGCTCCTGTTCGTAAACTCCCATAAGCTCCATATTGGCTCCTGCCGGGTTTGAAAGCGGCCCAAGAATATTAAACACTGTGCGGATCCCAAGCTCCTTCCGGATCGGCGCCACATACTTCATGGCAATATGATAGTTCTGCGCAAACAGGAAGCAGATCTGAATTTTTTTCAGAAGCTGGGCGCTTTTTTCCGGCGGAAGATCAATCTTCACACCGAGGGCCTCCAGAACATCCGCCGCCCCGGACTTTGAGGATGCGGCTCTGTTTCCATGCTTTGCCACCGGAATTCCCGCTGCGGCAATCACCATGGATGAGGTCGTGGAAATATTAAAAGAATTCGCTCCGTCTCCCCCTGTGCCAACGATCTCCAAAACATCCATATTGTGGAGAAGCTTTATACAGTGGGAACGCATCCCAGCCGCCGATGCCGTGATCTCGTCAATGGTCTCCCCCTTCATGGCGAGAGCCGTCAAATAAGCAGACTTCTGCACATCTGTGGCCTGCCCCTCCATAATTTCATTCATCACCTGCTCCGCCTCTTCATATGTCAGATCCAGCTTCTGAGAAAGCTTGATAATCGCCTCTTTAATCATATTTCCTGCCCCTTTCCTTTTACTATAAAATTTTGTATGATGCGAAACCCTTCCGGGG
>LHCFI01400__coassemble_2686_pt1 | contig 9920 bp, 7 predicted proteins | sample LHCFI01400__metabat2_low_PE_038 | metagenome-assembled genome bin LHCFI01400 | reverse complement strand
GAGACGCTAACCCGTATGAGCATGGAGGGCGATAGCCCGGAATGCGAATACGGGTTAAGATTGCGGGAGCACGCAGTGCGGAGCAATCCGTGGCTTTTATGCGTAGTGGTGCCTGCGCCAGCAGGCATGTACGTTTATTCTAAAAGCCAGTCTCGGTGTACGGACAGAAGGGAGCACGCAGTGCGGAGCAATCCGTGGCTTTTATGTGCGGCGGTGCCTGCGCCAGCAGGTATGTACGTTTACTCTATAGAGTAAAAGCTTCGCAAGAAAAAGATGCGAAAGAGGTGTATCTTGCTGATTTACGAAAGGAGAGAAAAACAAAATGAGTTTAACAGAATTATTTATCCTGGCGGTGGGACTGGCGATGGATGCCTTTGCGGTCTCTGTCTGTAAGGGCCTGGCTATGGCCAGGTGTACAGTAAAGAAATCTATGACCTGCGGAATATGGTTTGGGGCCTTCCAGGCTCTGATGCCCGCTCTTGGGTATCTTCTTGGGTATCAGTTCAGAAATTATATCACGGCGGTAGACCACTGGATCGCTTTTGTGCTTCTGGCCCTGATTGGGCTGGGGATGATCCGGGAGGCCGTATCTAAGGAAGAGGAAAAGGAAGATGATTCCCTGGATGTTAAGACTATGTTTCTTCTGGCCGTGGCCACCAGCATCGACGCCCTTGTGGTAGGGATCACCTTCGCCTTCCTGCCGGACACAAATATAGTGGCGGCAGTTTCTTTTATCGGGATCGTTACTTTTATTATCTCTTCGGCAGGCGTGAAGATCGGAAATGTTTTTGGGGCAAAATACAGATCCAGAGCGGAGCTGGCCGGAGGGATTATTCTCATTATCCTGGGAACCAGAGTGCTGCTGGATCATCTGGGGATTTTGTAGATATCTCTTATCTGAGATGTATCACGTCCGCAAAGACGGCATCGGAGGCCTTTGAGAGATCTTCTGGCGAGAGTTCAATCTGAAGGCCTATTTTCCCGCCGCTTACCACGATCTGCTGGTGGGAACGAGCGGACTCATCAATGAAGACAGGGTACTGTTTCTTCATCCCCACAGCGGTGCAGCCGCCCCGGACATATCCGGTGACGGAGAGAAGATCCTTTACATGGATCATGGAGAGAGATTTCTGGGCAGCCTTCTGGGCTGCCTTTTTTAAATCCAATTCACTGTCTATGGGAATTACAAAGACGAAAAAGCTTTTGGCAGGGCTGACGGTTACCAAAGTTTTAAACATCCTCTCATGGGCAATCCCCAGAAGTGCGGCGGTCTGCTGGGCGTCAATGAATTCACCGCACTCATAGGAATATGTTTTATAGGAAATTTTCATGCGGTCCAAAATCCGCATGGCATTCGTTTTTGCTTCTTTTTGCTTAGCCATATGGGAACTCCTTTTTGTATATTAATAGGCCCACGTGCCTTTTCCGCTTTTCTTGGCCGCATACAGCCGGTCGTCGGCTTGTTTGAAAAGCTGGTCAAAATTGCTGCCCTGGCAGCTAACGGCAATCCCGATGCTCACTGAGAGGGCCACTTTGCCGTACGTCTCTGCTGCCTGTCGGAAGGCGGAACAGATGTCTCCGGCCCTCTTTTTAAGAAGGACTTCCTGGGTAAATCCGGGAAGGAAGAGTATAAATTCATCCCCGCCGATACGGGCGGCAACATCGCCTCTGCGGGAATATTTCTGCATAATGCGGCCCAGCAGGATAAGCACCTGGTCTCCGGCCTGATGGCCGTACGTATCGTTAAGCTGCTTAAAATTATCAATATCCATCAAAAGCATGGCGCCTGGCTGGTTCTTTGACAGACATTCCTCAATATGGGAGATGGCTCCTTTGCGGTTCAGTATGCCTGTCAGGGGATCTTCCATGGCTTCCTGCCGCAGTTTCTCCTGAAGCTTAATGCTCTCGTTGATATCCAGCATAATGCTGATCATGGCACGCCGGCCATCCTCCGTGATAATCTCATGGCCTTTGTCGTTTACCCACAGCCTGGTAGAGTCCTTTCGGATGATCCGGTACTGAACGTCGTACCCGCCGGTCTTCTCGATACTCTCATAGATGGTTTTTTCCACCCTGTCCCGGTCTTCCGGCGCAATAATCCGCTTCATTTTTTCGTCTGTCTCTTCAATCAGCTCTTCATACGTATAGCCAAGGTAGTCCAGCATCGTGTCATTAATAATATAGAGAGGGAAGCCCTCTTCCAGGTAACAGCCCATAATTCCTCCAGGGAGCATGGACAGCATGATATCTATAAGCTTTTTGCTGGCGGCCGGCTCCAGCTTACCCACGGCCTGACGTCCGTACTTGATGGGGAAAAACTCTTCGTCTTCTTGTTGGTCTGCAGGCGAAGACATATGAAGGTTGATAATTTCCCATTTATCCCCCTTCCTGGCGGCAGTCATGGTGAGCCGTGTCTGAAAAGACAGCTCCAGACCTTCCTCGTCTTCCATGGTGGTCAGGACGCTGCAGAATACGCCGTACAGATCCTCCCCGTATTTCTTCTGACAGTACTGGCTGATTTCGTAATGGAAGCTATTCGGGAGAGTTTCAAATTCGTGAATCATCAGGTTTCGCAGGTCTTCTTTATTTAAAGCCACTTCCTGGGCGCCTGTGCCAAGGCTTATCACATCGTCAGACAGAAAAGAAAGGGCTGTCTCCCAGTCCCTCTTTACCAGATAGGAATCCAAAAACTGTGTGAGCAAATCTTTAATTGCCATAGAAGTATCCCCTTGTCTGTGATACTGCAGGGCTTAAGAGGCCCAGAGCAGTACATTTTTATGAATTATACCATATTTTCCCTCTGTGAGGAAGAAATATCACAGCCCAGGCAGTTTAATTTTGCCGCCAGTAACGCGGCTGTTTTTTATTTCATATAATATATGTGAAGGGCAGAAAGGCGGGAAAGTATATGAGTCAGCTTGGACAATGCGGCGCAGGAGACAAAAGGACGGACACCCAGGCGCCAAGGCAGTACCAGTACCGGGAACCCTGGAGGTTCCGGCAGTGGGAGATAGAGGAAGAACGGCAGGAGAGAGAAGAAATGAGGCAGCCGCAGGGGGCGGAGCCTCATTTGAATGAGGACGAAACCAGATGGCTGGAAAGCAGAAGCCGGGATTTTGTAGATACGGCCACGAGAGAGGAAAGATGGGGACAGGACAGCCAATCTCAAGGGATAAAAAGGCAGACCGGGGACTTATATTATGAAAGGGAGGCATATCCGGGGGTCTTGAGGGAGGAAAAAGAGATGGAGACGGATGTCAAAGCCATACAGTCTATGTATCCTGAAGAGGCCAGGCAAATCCTTCCTTATGTATGGGAAGTCTGCGACAGAATGGAGTATGAAGGGAGCATGATGTTTGATGAGCGGCCGGATCTTGTCACTGTACGGCGCCTGACAGAAGAAGTTTTGGAAAAGGCAGAGGAACAGGGGGGCGGTTGTCCCGGTGAGATGGCACAGGTGGTTCTTCTTCAGGAGATGTACCGGAGACGGTGCCGCTACAGGCGATTCCGCCGGACTTTAACTATTTAAAGATGTCTTTCATCCATCAGGCCTCAGATTAAAATCACCGGCGGAAAGTAATACTTGTTCAAAATTGGGAGGAATAGTATACTGTAACAGTAACAGTGCGGCAGCCGGGGAGCCGGTCTGCTGCGCAGTGTCAGAAGATTACGGAAGCTATAAAGGATGAATGTGAATGGAAGAATTAAAAACATTGCTTCAGGATATTTTAAATGAGAACCTGCTCTGGGGTGTGCTGAGCGGGCAGAGAAAGAAAGAAGGACCGGTGAAAATAAAGATCCGTCCGCTCCTGAAAAAAGGCCGTCTTATCTTCCAGGCGGCCTTGTGGGACGGAAAGAAGGAGTTCCATATAAATTATGAGAAGGAAGAGATGATCCAGGCGGTTTTGGCCTGGATGAGCCGGGACTTCAAACAGTTCCAGGGAGAGACTTCCAATGGACAGGTTCACGTGCTGGTGAGCAAAAAAGGAAAGGTTACAGTCAGGCAAAAAGAAACCTGCGGCTGCGGACGGAAGCCGGAGCTCTCTCACAACAGGAAGAAGAATTACCTTCTGGAGGAAGGGACACCCATTCCGTATCTGGTGAAGCTGGGAGTTATGACGAAAGAAGGAAAGGTTATAAAGGAGAAGTATGATAAGTTCCGGCAGATTAACCGTTTCCTGGAATTCATCCAGGACGTCTGCACAGAATTTCCTCAGGAGCAGGAGATCTCCATTCTGGATTTTGGATGCGGAAAATCGTATCTCACCTTTGCCGTGTACGATTATCTCTGCAACCGCAGAGGTTATAAAGTAAATATTACGGGCCTTGATTTAAAGGAGGATGTGATCGCCCGCTGCAGCCAGTTGGCCGAAGAGTGCGGATATGAGAATCTGCATTTTCTTACGGGGGATATTGCCGACTATGAGAACACCAGGAAAATAGATCTGGTCATTACCCTTCACGCCTGCGATACGGCTACGGATTACGCTCTGGCCAAAGCCGTGGAATGGGGGGCCAAGGTAATTCTCTCCGTGCCCTGCTGCCAGCACGAACTGAACGGACAGATTCAGTGCGAAATTCTCTCACCGGTATTAAAATACGGACTTTTAAAAGAGAGGATGGCGGCTCTCATTACAGACAGACTGCGGGCTTCTCTGCTGGAGGAGGCAGGATACCGGGTGCAGGTCATGGAATTTATAGACATGGAGCATACGCCCAAAAATATCCTGATACGGGCGGTAAAAGGGAAAAAGGATGAAAAAGAAGGGGAGAGGAAGGCTCTTTCGGACTGTATGGAGTTTCTGAGTGTAAAGCCTTCCCTTTCCCGGCTTCTGAAAGGAGGCGTGGCGGATGGGCAATAGACTGGGACTGGTCAAAAAAATTCTCCTGCACACGGTAGTGCTTCTGGCCGTGTTTGTAGGGGCGGTAATTTGTTTTGAGGGAATGATCAACCAGATCACGCCGGACACGGCGGAGGCTATGGAAAATTCAACCTTTCCACTGGTATATATGCGAAACAACGGGGTTTCCTATAACTGTCTCCATGGGTATGCATATGAGATGGATGTAAATTATATCCGTGACACGGTTACGGTTTTGGACAGCGACCACGTTCTGGATATTCAGATTCAGCCCTTTGACACAGAGGTGGACGGCGTTTCCTATGAGGTTTTGAGTCTGGACGGCAGCCAGTCTTTGGAAAATACAAAGGTCACCAACCTTACGGAAGAGGACGGGTATCTGTACGCCTCTCTGACCATTCAGAACTATATGCTGATGAACCAGGAATATATCCTGAAAATCCAGGTGACCGCCGGAGGAAGGGAGCACTATTATTATACCAGGTTCCTTCTGGAGGACGGGCTCCATCTTAGCTCTTATCTGGACTTTGTCACTGGCTTTTATGAAAAATGCGTCAACAAAACGGATCAGGAGACATTAGGAACGGTAGTAGAGCCGGATGAGACCACGGATCAGGCCTCCACCCTGGCGAACATGGATATCCACGACAGTGTTTCTCAGCTTATGTGGGGAGAACTGAATCCGCAGATTTTTTATAAACCAACTCCCAGTCTGGTGGATATAAACGGAACCACTGCCTCCTTTGTGCTGGAGTACAGGATTTCCGCCGTGGGAGAAGAGGGCGTCACGGAGATCTATAATGTAAAGGAATTTTACAGGCTGAGGTATACGGACACGAGAGTTTTCCTGCTGGATTTCACCAGAACCACGGACGAGACCTTTAACACAGATAAGACGGTGCTGACAGCCGGGGGGATCCTGCTGGGAATTACCAGCGATGACGTGGAGTACAAGTTTGACGAGGATTACAAGACAGTAGCTTTCGCCAAGGAAAATGAGCTCTGGGTCTACAAGATCAACGGAGGAAAGCTGGCCAGGGTATTTGGCTTCCCTCAGAGCCAGAACATGGATTACCGGGATTTCTATGACAAAAATAATATCAAGATCCTGAGCACGGACCAGTCAGGAAATGTCTGGTACTGTGTGTCAGGTTATATGAACCGGGGCGCCCATGAGGGAGAGAACGGGATCGCTCTGTATTATTACGAGGACGCATCGGCCACTTCGGAGGAAATCCTCTTTGTGCAGACCATGGAGTCCTACGATATGCTGAAGCTGGACACCAATTCTCTTGTGCATGTCACAGATGACCAGGAGGACTGCTACCTTCTTCTCGAGGGGATCGTCTACCGGATCAACCTGCAGACCAGGGAGTATGAGGCTGTGCTGGAGCAGGTCAACGCCCAGTGCCATATCAGCTCCGCCTCAAACCGCTATTTCGCATGGCTGGAAGAGGGGGAACGGTATAATTCCCAAACGCTGCGTGTGATGGATTTTGAGACGGGGACGGTACGGGAAGTGACCTGTTCTGATCAGGAGAGAATCCGTCCTGTAGCCTTTATGGGAGAGGATCTTGTTTATGGAAAAGCCCTTGCCTCGGATATAGATCTTTCCCATGAAGGCAGTGAAAAATTTCCTATGTACAGTCTGACCATCCTCAATGAAGAAGGGGAGGAAGTCAGGACATACCAGCAGGATGGGATCTATATTATGGATGTGGAAGCATCGGAAAGTATGCTGACTCTTACCAGGGCTTCCAGACAGGGGACAGAGTATGTGCAGACCACGGAAGATTACATTGTAAGCACGGAGAGCTCGGATGAGGTGGTCTACGGTGTCACCACGGAAGTATCCGACAAAAAGCAGGCGCAGATCCTTCTGCGGGTTGGCACAGAGATTGACGATGAAAATCCCCAGGTGGTATCTGGAAGGATGCTGATCCGGGATGAAAACAGAACAGTGACCATTCCTGTAAATGAGAACCGGGAAAGCCTTTTCTATGTATATGCAGGCGGAAGCCTGGAGAATGTATATATAACTGCGGCGGAAGCCATCATTCAGGCCAATGAGAAGGTGGGCGTTGTGATCAATGACAAAAAAGAATTCGTGTGGGAGAGAGGAAATCGGGGTACCTCCTATGAGATGGATGTGGAGGATGTGCCGGAGGCCTTCCGCAGGGGTACCATGGATGTTCAGACGCTGGAGGAAGCTATGGGGACGGAGATTCTGGATCTCACAGGCTGTACCCTGGATATGGTGCTGTACTTCGTGGGGCAGGGAAGGGCTGTGCTGGCAAACACGCCTGAGGGAACAGTAACCATTACAGGCTATGATGAGTACAATACCATCCTTCTTGACCCTGGCAGCGATGAGACATATTATTATGGTTTGAATGACAGTACCGCACTATTTGAGGAAGGAGGAAACCAATTCCTCTCTTACGTAGAATTGGAGTAATAGACTGAAAATTTAAAAAATTATCAGTATGCTCCCGGCGGATATTCAGAGGATATAGGAAAAAAATCAAGAAGACAAAGTAATCCTGCACAAATAATTAAGGGGGCAAAAATGCGGCCGGGAAAATCCGGCAAAATATTCACGGGTTATCCACAGAAAAGAAATGTGGATAACCCGTAAAAATAAAGTTATTCACTAAGTTATTCACATTATCCACATTTTTCCCTGTGTATAAACAGGTTTACATAGGTTTTTTAAAGGAACGAGTGTTTTGTGGATTCTGATAAAGTAAAAGAATCTCCGGGAAAAAGGTTGACAGGAGAAAAATGGGAAAATTGGTTAAAAAAACAGAATAATCAGAAAATAATGTGTCATACGCACATTTTAAAAGGCCGGCGCAAAACCTTTTTACAGGTTCTGCACCGGCCTAAAAAATGTTTCTCACAATCCTGCGCTGCAGGCTTCTTTTTTATCAGCTCCAGTATCTTACTGCCTTGATAGGAGTGTCATAATTGTAAGCGGAGATCTTAATTCCTCCCCTGGGATAGGGCTGTGAATTACTTGCATGGACAATCTGCTTATTGCCGATATAGATAGCCACATGGCTTGCGTAATTCCCGGATCCGTAGAAGAGCAGGTCTCCCGGCTGGATGCTGGAAATATCCACGGAGACGCCCCCTGAGCCGTACATCTGATCATTTGCTACACGGGGAACTTTGATGCCGTAGTTGGCAAATACCGTCTGGACAAATCCGGAACAGTCCGCTCCGTTTGTCAAGCTGGTTCCTCCGTACACATAAGGATTTCCCACAAAGTTCAATGCGAACTTGGCAATCTTTGATCCCTTGGTGCTTCCTGAGACATTCACGCTGGTCTCCTTGGTCACTACACCGTTGGAATCAATCGTGTACTCTTTGTTTCCTACAATTACTGTAACGGAAGTGGCCATGACGCCGTCCGTATAGAAGTAGTAGCGGTTGCTTCCGATGGTCTGAAGGCCCTTAAGCATGGCTCCTGTGGATGAGAAGTAATACTTCTGCCCTCCGATGGTCTGGAATCCCGTTACCATATTGCCTTTGCTGTCAAAGTAGTACTTAGTGCCGTTTACCGTGGACCAGCCGGTGGTCTTCTTAAGCCCTGTCCGGGCTCCGGTCTTATCTACGTAATATTTTCCGACCCAAGTATTGGTAGCCATCTTTCCGTTGCTCTTAAAGTAGTAGTACTTGGAACCGATCTTGACCCAGGTACTCTTTGCGGCTGCGCCGCTCTTGGTAAAGTAGTAATAATAGCCGCTTACTTTCTTCCTTGTCTTAGTAAGCTTCTTGCCTGTGGAGGTATTGAAATAATACAGCTTCCCACCCACGGCGTTTAATCCTTTCAGAACGGAGCCGTCCTTGGAGGCGTAATAATTCTTTGACCAAAGCCAGCGTCCCTTCTGGAGAACACCGTTCTTATTGAGGAAATATCTCTTTCCGCTTACCGTGACCCAGCCGGTCATCTTGGTACCTGTGGAAGGCTTAAAGTAATACGTGCTGTTTCCGATCTTCGTAAAGCCGGAGGCCCGGGCGCCTGAGCTGGTCACGTATTTTTTGTCGATCCATTTCTTCTTCTGGAGAACGCCCTTGCTGAAATAGTAGTATTTTTTATTGCGCTTAATCCATCCGGTCTTTCTGCTGCCGTTTGAATTAAAGTAGTACGTTTTCCTGCCAACGGTGGTCCAGCCTGTGGCCATAGCGCCGTTGCTCTTTAAATACTTGCCGTTTACCCAGGCGTTCTTTTGGATCACGCCTTTGCTGGGGCCTGCGAAGTAAGTCTTGCCGTCTATCTTCAGCCAGCCTTTCTGAAGGACCCCTGTGGTGGGATGGAGGTAATACGTCTTCCCCTCCAGGTTCAGCCAGCCTTTGACCTTCTTGCCGTCTGTATCATAGTAGTACGTCTTTCCGTCGTCCTTGACCCAGCCTACATTATTCTTAACCCCAGTATATTTGCCGTTGGCACCTACCCACTTACCGTCAATCCAGGTATTGGTAGCCATGACGCCGTTGTCCTGGAAGTAGTAGTTATTGACCCACTTTCCAGTGGCCAGCACACCGTCCTTGTCAGCATAGTACTGCTTTCCGTCCACACGGATCCAGCCCTTCTGCATGACGCCCTTTTCATTAAAGTAATAGTTCTTCTTGCTGATGGTCTGGAAACCGGTCTGCATGACACCGCTGCTGTTAAAGTAATATTTCAAAGACCGGCTGCCGTAGGTAAGCCATCCCGTCTGACGGACGCCGCTGCTGTTAAAGTAATAGGTAGAGCCGTCAATTACCTGAAAACCGGTCTGCATAATTCCTGAAGAATTAAAATAATACCATTTTCCGCTGATTTTCTTCCATCCCGTCACATAGCCGGGGGAGGCTGACTGGGTATAGATCTTGCCGGAAGAGGTATTTTTCCAGGCGGCATTTGCGGTCAGCACAGGGGAAGAGAACGCCAGCAGCCCTGCCAGAGACAGCATCGCCAATGCTTTTTTTCGATTCATAACTTAAAGATCCTCTCAAACCCTCAATAAATAATTACAAAAATTTTACATCTTATTTAAGATATTACTCGAT
>LHCFI01400__coassemble_2670_pt1 | contig 9998 bp, 8 predicted proteins | sample LHCFI01400__metabat2_low_PE_038 | metagenome-assembled genome bin LHCFI01400 | reverse complement strand
GATTCATTATACCGGGCAGTATCTTTCAAATAAGCCGGTTTTTGCAAAAATGCTGAAGTCCAGAAACAAGAAAAAATTCCTCCAGGAACATCAGACGGAACTTGAACTTTACGAAGCTGCGGTTATGTTTTTAAAAGAGGAAAATCCTGATGGGAGAATTCCATCTATGAAATCATTTAAGTCTGAAAAAGGACATCTGACCATCCAGCGGGCAGCGCAGTATGAGACTTATAAATATTTTAGAGAATACCGGAAAGAATTGCGGACGGTCTGCTCCAATGTAGACAGTATCCTCGGACAGCCACATCTGCTCGAAGCAGAACACAATAAAAATTTTGATATCTCATAATAAGCGATATGATTTTTCTCTGTAAATAGCTTCCCATAAAAAGAACGGTATCTATCTTGATTGATAAATACCGTTCTCCTTTTTTACTGCGTCTTAAATAAATGGTAATATGTTTTTACGGTCTGTTTCAGAAACACCTATTGCATTCATTGCCTGTTCTGCAGTCAATCCTAGATTATCCATTAGATTTTTAACTGATCGCAGCAAAGTCGATATTCTTTCTTTCTGAGCCGCTTCTTCATTCATTTGTTCTATTGCCAAACACACATCAATCGCCTCCTCGCCTTCTTTGACTTCTATCTTTGCACCTACGCAGGCATTTAACACATCCACTTCCTCTCTTCCCAAATGGCGGAAAGACTCATCTGTATCTAATACCTTTTTCAATTCATCCTTATCTCTCGCATACTTGATAAATAACAATACTTCTTTCAAGGAACTCTGGAATTTCCCAAAATCCTTATCCTCTATGGAAGCCGGAGCGATCAAATTCACTTTGTAATCCGGAACCAGCGCTAGAACTCTTGCATCCTGCCCGGAAAACATTTCATGGATGGATAATGGGCCGTCCCACTCTTTCGAGTCAAAATATACAACCAGTGTTACCACCGGCCGTCAAAAACCTTGCTGCAAGCAGCGGGGTTTTTGACCCTCGCGGCAGTCGCCAAATATCCATGCAAGCATGGCTACTTGGCTCGTTGCTCGCGGGAATAAATGATCTTCTTTCATAAAGCCGGAAAGATATTCATCACTGCCGACACCCTTATAATCGCCGGATAATCTGTGGGAAGCGATCGCTTCTTCCACCTGCTTCCCATATTGAAGCGCATCATAGACCATATTTTTTACCGGCATCGCATAATGGATATTTGACTGGTTCTCGATTGCAAGAAGCAGATATGCGGTATTTTTATCCATCATCGCAACCACGGATTTTATAACATCCCTTGTTTTCTGCACTGGCTGGCCGGCACCCTTTTCCCCACCATAAGGGACGTCAATCTCCCGGGTATCCAATTCCTTCAGGCTCTTTGGATGGATGACCTGCTCTCCGCCATATACGAAAAAGTTAAATGCATCCGCAAAGATTTCATTCTGTCTCATATATTTTGTTGTTACCGTATCTTTTACTCCCAAAGGATTCACCACCTTTATTATATGACGCTGCTAAGCATATATCCTTTTCTGTTACTTGCATCATATCATAGCAACTTACGTTTTACAAGCAGGAAGCTTTTTTCAGAATTTCCAGTTTCAGAATATATCTTCCTCATCCCAGAACTCATCATTCTCTCCAGATATATGATCTTCTCTCTGCCGGTCTAGCCGGTCATAGGCTTCCATCAGTTCCTCATAAGACGCATATGGTTCCAGTCCAAGTTCTTCCCATGTACTCCCAAACGGTACTCCTACGCCTGTATATCCGGCAATAAATGCAAAAATATCGTCCGAATTTTCATAAAGAAAATCTTTCTCCTGCTGTGCCTTCCGCTCTTTTGCCAAATGCTTCTGACGGATGCGTTCTTCCTCACTGCGCTTCACTGCATCCAGATATTCCTGTGTAAACTCCACACCAATTTCCTGAAGGTCCCGGATTGCCGTAATAATATCGACATGGAATCTCTTTCTGTAATTCTTCGCCATATGTTTAGGAGACCCATTATAAGTCGGTATCCATTGTCTTGCTTTTTGAAGCCTGATTTCTTTCCTCTGTGTTTTTGTTATTCCAGTTTTTTTCTTACCCATAAGCTTCGCTCTTTTCTACCGTTTGTCCATAAATCGTCTGTCTCCATGGAAATCAGCGCATTGGACGAATTAAGCCGGATAAAGCCAGTTTTTCCATATCAGCGATTGCTTTCTGCACCAATGGACTTTCCTTATAATGCGGGATTTCATTAATAATATCTTTGATCACTGTGCACCCCCTGAATTAATTAAATTGTTTGCTTTCCGATAACAGCAGCCCTGCCAGCGTCAGAACGGTTCCGGCCCCGGTCAGCCAGGTAAACGGCTCATGGAGGATAAGCACAGATGCCGCCACCGTGATAACAGGAACCAAATAAATATAAATGCTGGTCTTTACTGCTCCCAGCAGCTTGACCGCAAAATTCCATGTAACGAAACAGAGCGCAGAAGCTCCCAACCCCAAAAAGATCATGTTCAGCAGATAGGTCAAATTCGCAAAACGTCCCAAACCAAACTTGAAGTCAAAGAAGAACAATGCCGGTATCATAAATAGAATACCGTAAAAAAATACACGTCTGGTTGTTTGGATGATGTTATATCCAAAGTCACTGATCTTCCTTGTCAGAATGGAATAGCAGGCCCATAAGAAAGCAGCCAGCAGCGCCAGCAGATCACCCACAGGATTGAGCTGCAATGAGGATCCGTTGAAACTGATCAGCGCAATTCCCCCCATAGCCACAAGAAAGCCAATGAAGAAATTGGCCCGCAATTTCTCGTCCTGTTTCAAAAATATATGGGACAAAATTGCGGTAAAGAAAGGGGCAACGGAAATAATTACTCCTACATTGGAGGCCATCGTATAGGTCAATGCGATATTTTCCAGCAGATAATAAAGGCACACGCCGCATAACCCCGCTCCGGCAAAGGTAAGCTCCTGTCTGCCTGTCGTTTTTGGCATACGGTGAGGATAAACGATCAGCAGTGCCAGCAGTCCCATGACAAAACGGAAAAACAAAATCTCTATGGGCTGAAAATCTACTAATAGCACTTTTGTAGAAATAAAAGTGGTTCCCCAAATTAGAATCGTAAGCAGCGCAGCTAAGTGTCCGATTGTTTCATGTCGTTCTCCCCCCTGTTTCCTCTTTCTTCAAGAATATCTCACGGTAGGCACCAGGGGATAAGCCGATAAAGAGATTAAAGTAATTGGTAAAATGGCTTTGATCGGAAAAACCGGTCTGCATAGCCGCCTCAATGGGCGCAACGCCCCGTTCCAGCAATTTTTTTGCCGCACCGATCCGGATATTTTCCAGATAGCGGTAAGGCGTAACACCTTTCGCTTTAGCGAAAGCCCGCAGCAATGTGGATTTACTCAAATTCGCACACCGGCAGATCTGGTCTAAGTAAATGCGCTCGGTATAATGCTGCTCCATAAAAGCACAAGCTTTTTCAATTTCTTCCCGGCACTCTGGAATACATTCTTCAAAAGGCTGCCCGTAACGCTGGATTAACAATGACAGCAGCAAAAGAAGGTTTTCTTCTTTGTCAAATTCCATAGAACCATTCATAATCAGCTCATGGAGAGGACGCAGATAGCAGGTGATTTCTTCATCATATATGACGGTCTGCGCAAAGCCTGGAAGTGAACGATTTCCGGTGACTTCCTCGGCCAGATCCAGCATGATTTCCTTTGTGATGTTAAAGCCCCGATAATCCAGTGTCCCATTGTCGGTCTGGGCACAGGCATGGTTATCCCCCGGATTAAACAGAACAATATCGTTTCTCCCAATGGTGTACTCTCGATTTTTGCAGGACAGGCAGCGTTCTCCATCTTCTACAAATCCGATTACATAGTATTCATGGAAATGGTTCGGAAACGGCTGCACAATTCCCTCAAAGCGGTAGGCTTCTATACGCAGTTCATCATCATAGACTACCGTTCTCGTTTCTTTCTTCATGTACATTTCCTCCTTAAACTCTTTTATTATATCACTGAGAATTTTAAAAGGCTTGTAAAATATCTTCATTTTAATCAGAGCTGCAAATGAAGTCCGTTACCTGTGCGTTTAGGCCGGTAAACTCCCCGTCAGAACCGACTTCTAAATGCGTAAGTAAATCCCCATAAAAAAGTGCCGGGCGCAGGGCCGTCAGGCCGCCGCATCCGGCGTTTTCTTTAATATTCAGGATTTTCTAAAATATAGCGACAGCGCAACCGATACTGGCCGTATGTCAGAACACATCAATCCGTTGTCCGCAGCCTTTCCACGATACTTTGCTTTTCCAAATTTTTGAAACAGATATAAGGAATCAAAATTGCAAATACAATTAAAATCGGCGTACAGATCATCAGCGGCAAAAGCGTAAAGCAGAAGGTGGCTGTCCAGTCAGAGGCAATCATCGTACGGACGCCAACCCCCACGGCCAGAGTTCCCAAAACGTAGGAAGCCAGTAAGGTGCTGCCGGCATAATACAAGCCCTCGTCAATCAGCATACTCCGAAGCTGCCGTTTCGTCATGCCGATACTCTGGATCATAGCAAATTCTTTCTGCCTGGAAACAATGGCCGTCAGCATGGAATTGACAAAGTTTAAAATACCGACAAAGGCAATAATCAGGCTGATCGCAAAGCCCATGACCGTATTGGCCCGCGTCTGCTCCTGATAATGCTCTATCAGGGTGGATTTTGCGGTATAGTTCAGGGATTTATCCATGTTGTCTCGATATTCAATCAGCATTTCTTCCGCCTGGGCCTGGTATTCCTCGGCTACATCAAAGAACAGCTTTCGCAGAGTATTATCCGGGTACATGGCCCGGAATGTGTCTGCTGGAAGATAGAACGAGAGGAAGTCCGCCGTAGTGCTGTTTACCCCCTCGGTAATCGTGGATATATCCGCCACAATCGCCATGACCTCATATTGCTGCCCATTCAGTTCTACCATGTCCCCAACAGAATAGGTGGGCTGTGTTTCTTTCTCGCTGTCCTCCGCTCCGGTGGCTGCCTCCATCACCACATAGTCCCCGGACAGGAATTTTTCTTTGTCAAAGGTGCCCTCCAATATCCGGCCATTCTGTGCGAAAGTGTCCAGTATCAGGCCGTCAACGCCGTACAGAATGGAAACGCACTCCCCGCTGTCAAGCATATCGTGATAGACTTCTGCCAGCCCCGCATCCGTCGCCTCCATATAGGCCAGCCGGTCGTTCGCATTATAGTAGGCCTGGATATTTTCAAGGGCAGACGCGCCAATCTCATGCGTGAACACCTGCGAATACAAACGGCCTGTGGATTCCAACCCGGAAAGTCCCTCGATGCTCTGTACCAGCGACCGGGAAATGGTTGTGCCGTAGGGATTATACGTTCCAAAAACAGAAGAAATCGAGCTGTCCTCTACCTCAAAATCGCTGATAACAGTTCCGCTCATGTATTTATCAATATCAAAGCTGGCATTTTTCGCATAGACGCAGGAAAGCAGCACAAGTCCCAGCGTCAGGGAGCAGATCACCGTAACAGTGCGTTTCTTGTTCCGTCCCAGGTTTGCCAGCGCCATCTTCGGGATATTTGCGCCGCCGGTGCTTTTCTTGATTTTCCGTTTGCTGGCGGTGCCTGTGTCAGTGTAGCGCAGGGCTTCCATCGGGGAAACCTTGCCAGCGATTTTAGCAGGCTTCCTACAAGAAATCAGGACAGTCAGATAGGCAAACAGCGCGGAACCGATAAAGATATAGGGACCCGCCGCTGTTTTGGCTTCTCCCGCCGTCCCGGTTATCATCACCGGCACTAACACAGCCCCCAGCAGATACCCGATCACAAGTCCAATGGGAATACCGATCAGTGACAGACGGCCCGCCTGCCCGTAAATCATTTTCTTTAGCTGCTTTCTGGTGGTTCCCAAAGTTTTCAGCCTGCCATAAAAACGGATGTCGCCGGCAACGGAAATCTGAAAAATGTTATAGATAATCAGATAACCGCTGGCAAATACCAGTACCATGCAAATTGCCATGGGCAGCACTTCACGGATAATATTCTGGTTCATAGTGGTGTCGTAGGCCGCATTGGGAGAAAGGGACACATCGGACAGGCCGGTGTCGGTCAAAATCTGTTCCGCCGCCCCTTCCAGATTGCTGTCACTGTACAGGTCAAGGTGGAGCATCACGGTTCCCAAAACCTGCCCGTTTGCCAACTGTTCCGCCTGGTCGATGCCTGCACACTGGTTTTGAACAAAAGCTTCAGAAACCCATGCCATACTTGCCATAGCGGCAGAATTGCCGTCCCAATAGCCGGAGAGGACAAAGGTACTGGCGGTGTATTCGTTAGTGGTTAAGTCCCCTCGCCATTCCAAGGTGATTTCCTGCCCCAACTCATAGGGCAGCCCCATTTTGTCAAGGGTAATGGTGTCCAAAGCAATCTCGTTCTCCTGTACCGGCATAGTTCCCGTTGTGGGATAGGAAAAGCTGGAACGTGCAAAGGTTTCATCTGCATAGCGGATTTCTACCTGCCGCCCGGTCAATTCCTCATTTTCAGCCACGCTGATGATCGTGCTTTTTCCGTAGTCCCGGACAGCTTCATGGGAAATGATTTTCTCCGCATCAGCGTCCGTCATGGTGCCGGAACTCAAATGGCTGTTATATCCTGCCTGCTGGAAATTCATGTTCCGCATATTTTCCACCATGCTCTGTGACAGGACAAACAGGGATGTAAACATGACCGTTGTTAAGACGATGGCAAAGATGGCAATCAAGTTGCGCGTTTTATTCGCCTTGAAACTGCGGTTCGTCAATGTGCGAATGATTGATTTCTGTCTTTTCATGGTATCACCGCCTTACTCCGCAATCCGGCCATCTTCAATACGGAGGCGTCTGTCTGCCTGTGCTGCAATCTCCGGATTGTGGGTAATCATTACAATGGTCTGGTGGAATTTCTGGCTGGTTACTTTCAGAAGTTCGATCACCTCATCGCTGGTCTTGCTGTCCAGATTGCCGGTGGGCTCATCGGCAAGGATAATGGCCGGTTTGCTGGCTAACGCCCTTGCGATGGCTACCCGCTGCTGCTGGCCGCCGGAAAGAGTGTTAGGCATATTATAGAGCTTCTTTTCCAACCCCAGCAGCGCCACAATCTCTTTGATGAATTTCTGATCCGGCTTTTTCCCATCAAGCTGAATGGGCATAACAATATTCTCATACACATTCAGGATGGGAACCAGATTGTAGTTTTGGAAGATAAAACCGATCCGCTGGCGGCGGAACACAGTCAAGTCCTCGTCCTTCAGCTTACCCAGTTCGTAGTTGTCCACCTTGACAGAACCGGAAGTGGGGCGGTCCAGACCGCCCAGCATATTCAGCAGGGTTGACTTGCCGCTGCCGGATGTACCGATGATAGCTACAAATTCACCCGGCTCGATGGAAATACTTACGCCGTCCAGCGCCTTCACAATGTTCGGCGCATCGCCGTACTGTTTTGTCAGTTGTTTTGTGCTTAAAATGCTCATATACCATGACCTCGCTTTGTTTTTTGAGATTCAAGAATGCCACCGGCATTCTTGTTGCGAGGCGCGCGTCATGCAACGCATGACATACTTCATATGCGCGCCTCTGCAATCCGCCGTAGGCACATTTCAGATGAGGATTGACACCCGCCACTGAGGGTATTTTGTTATCCACCGCCTATAGAGGCGGGAGTCACCTTCATCCGAATGTGCTTTCATTATAGTCAGGCAGGAGAAAGACACAATGGCAAATGCGTAATCTAATATCCACGATGAAAAAACTAATGAAAATGGACAGAAAAAACGCCGCCTCATAAAAAAGCGGCGTCTATCAGTCAGGGCATTGGAAGCAGTATTTTCAGTTGATATGTATCATTTACTTGTCGGAAGCTGCACTGGCCGCCGTATTTTTCGACGGCTTTCTTAATGTTGGGAATGCCAAAGCCATGTACAAACCGGTCTTTCTTTGTAGTTCCTTCAGGCGCCTGTGTTCCCAGCAGGATATTGTTTTCCAGGGCAACCAGCAGCATATCCCGGACACGCTCGGCTCTGACAGTCACAAGCCGCCTTTCTTCCGGCAGCTTTTCGCTGGCTTCTATCGCATTGTCAATGGCATTGCCGAAAATCGTGCTGATGTCCAATGGCTCGATAAAATCAATACCGTTAAAATCAACCATAGCAGAAAAATCAATCTGTTTTTCACGGGCCTTTGCCGCTTTGTCTTTCAGAATGATGTCAAGGAAGTCGTTTCCTGTATGTACATAGTCCTCATAATCCTCAATCTGAGAGCGCAGCGTTTCGGCCATCCGGCGGGTTTCTTCAGTATTCTGCCTGCTTTCCATAACAAGCAAATGGTTTTTCAGATCATGGTAGATGGCGCGAACCCGCTCTTCTTCCGCAGTCCGGGTCTTATAATAATCTCTTTGGGATTCCATCTGCTGTATCCGATAAGCATTCTGCATGGAGTCGTAGATATACGCTGCCAGATACATACATCCAAAGCTGGAAAAGATAGAGGCCCCGCAGATGGGATATACAATAGCTGTATCTTCTGGCATAAAATAAATAATCGTAAAGATTGCCACAAAAGAGGCAAGAATCAGCATATCAATGATAAGCCAGGTCTTTGTGTTGAGATGGGAGGGGATCTTCGCCAAAAATCTCCGCAAAATCAGCCATGCCAGGGTCCAGAATAACAAGCGCAGCAAAAGTGATACCGTATGAATGGCTGTGCTGATGAGCATGAGTGTTGGAGAGTGCAAAGCCTCCTCATAACTTGCCTGGGTTACGATTTGAAACAGCCTGCCCCCTATGTCCAGCATCAGGTAGTTAATCGCAATAAGTGCCGGATAAAAAACAAGCAGGACGGAGAGTTTCTCCATAAATGTCCCGCGATAAAACAGCAGAACATAGAGAAAAAACAAAAACATCGTACCGAACAGACTTCCGGCATCATTGGAATAGATAATGGAATCTGCCAAATAGCCGCAAACCAGAAACGCGGTCACCTTCAGCACCACATTTTTGCGGAGAGGAAGAAAAGCCTTCAAAATAAGGAAGAAAACAGCCGTATATCCCCATGCCAATAGAAAAGAGAGGATCTCAAAAAAACGGATCATAGGAAATCCCCCCAATACTCTGTCAGCCGCTCCATAAAATCTTTTCGCTTGGGCTGGCTGATGGGAATTATTTCGCCCGTAATCAGTTCAATTTCCAGCTTTTTAATGCCTTTCACATAAAACAGATTGACAATATAACTAGTGTGACAACGCACAAAGTCCTTGCCGCAAAGTTCCCGCTCCATCTCTTTCATACTCTTATAGCAGATGATATTTTCCTGCTCAGTATGGAACATCAGATTGCGGTTATAGGTTTCGATGTAGCGGATGGATCTCAGGGGAACCTTGTATTTTCCCGTGTCGTTGGCGATCACTAAAGAGGGGATTTCTTCTTTCTGGCTGCGCCCCACAAATTTATCCAACTCGGATTTTAGCCGGACATATTTTATTGGCTTGATAATGTAGTTGATTGCCTGATATTTATATCCCTCCAGGCCATATTGTGTGAGGGTTGTCAGGAAAATGATCCCCACGTTTTCGTCCATCTGCCGGATGCGCTCGGCAGCCCGCAGACCGTTCACCAGCCGCATTTGAATATCAAGAAAAATCAGGTCAATGGTCGTGTCATATTTCTCCATCAGTTCCATGCCGTCATAATAGGCGGTAATTTTTATATCCCGGCCTGTTTCCTTGCTATACTGATTCAATAGTTCGGCTAGATGTTGAACAAAGCCTCGTTCATCATCACAAATTGCTATATGTAACATCGTTTTACCTACTTTCCTTATATCGTCTATCCGCCGGTTTTCTGCGCCTTTCGGCACAAGCCAGACTCCGGCCATTTTTACAGCACCGTGGATACGGCCCTCGACGCAGTAATAGTTGACTTGAGGGGACGAAATGCCCCTCTTCCCGTCTGCTTCTTTGAGTG
>LHCFI01400__coassemble_2535_pt1 | contig 10758 bp, 10 predicted proteins | sample LHCFI01400__metabat2_low_PE_038 | metagenome-assembled genome bin LHCFI01400 | reverse complement strand
TGTGGGAATTATACGTATAAAAGACAGATATTCTCCGTATGTTGTCTCTAGCTATCTGCTTTCAAAATATGGAAGGATGCAGACGCAGCGTGAGACAACGGGAAATGTGCAGCCGAATTTGTTTCTTTATAAAATTAAAGAGATTCTTATACCTGAGTTTGGAGAGACGCTGCAAAAGCAGGTGGAGAAAATCTGTATTAGCGCACTAAAAAAAAGAGGCAGCGCTGAGGCAAAGTATAGAGAAGCGGAGCAGATGCTGTGCAATGAATTAGGTACAATAAATTGGAAGCCCAGAGCCGAAAAAAAATCAGTCAGAAACTTTCGTGAAGTCCTGGAAGCGGGAAGAATGGATGCGGAGTATTATCAGTTAGAATATACGGATATCGCCGAAAAACTCAGGCAGTATTCATACGAAAGTTTAAATACGGCATGCAGGATTTGCGATGATAATTTTACGCCGGATCCTAAGACAGAATACAAATATATAGAGCTGGCCAATATTGGAAATGAAGGACAGATCAATGGCTGCACCAGGGCGTATGGGAAAGATCTGCCGGGGAGAGCAAGGAGAATTGTACATTGCGGAGATATTATAGTATCCTCCATAGAAGGCTCCCTGCAAAGCTGCGCTTTAGTGCCTGAGGAGTATAATGGGGCGCTGTGTTCAACTGGTTTTTTTGTCATACATTCAGAGAAAATTAATCCAGAAACTTTATTAGTGCTAATGAAGTCGTGGCCAATACAGGCGCTTTTGAAGCAGTCATGTTCAGGGACCATTCTCACGGCATTTGGCAAGGCCGACTTGGAGAACATACCCCTTCCTGTCATCCGGGAAGATATCCAGAAGAAGATTGCGCAGCTTATTAAAGAGAGTTTCAGGTTGAGAGAAGAGAGCGGTTCTATGACGAATGCAGCCAAGAAAGCACTGGAAACAGCCATCGAGCAGGGGGAAGCGGAAGCTCTAAAAATATTGGAGGAACTGGGGTAAATTACCGGTATCTGCCTTTGGCAGCGGAATATTTTTAGACGGGCCAAAAAAATTAGTAAAAACGTACAAAAAAAGGCCGAAAACAGGTGGATAAGTCGATTTTATTGTGCAAAACATAAAAAATAAAAGAGGAAATTGCTTTCTTTTTTTTATAATTGTATAATAATAACGTATTCAAATGAAAGAGAGGGCCTTTGTCATGAAACAGAATAATATGTTGGCAATGATTCTGGCTGGTGGGCGCGGTTCCCGGCTCCATGAACTTACCAATAAGGTTGCAAAGCCGGCTGTATCGTATGGTGGAAAGTATAAGATTATTGATTTCCCCCTGAGTAACTGTGCGAACAGCGGAGTGGATGTGGTTGGCGTTTTGACGCAGTATGAGTCTGTGCTTCTGAACAGCTATGTGGCAGGAGGCAGCAGCTGGGGATTAGATGCCCGTGACAGCGGCGTCTTTGTTTTGCCTCCCCGTGAGAAAGCGGACGTGAACCTGAATGTGTACCGGGGGACTGCAGATGCCATATCCCAGAATATTGATTTTGTAGACAGCTATGAGCCTGAGTATATCCTCATTCTGTCAGGCGACCATATCTACAAAATGAATTACGACAAGATGCTGCAGTATCACAAGGAGAACAATGCCGATGCCACTATAGCGGTTATCGAGGTTCCCCTGAAGGAAGCAAGCCGTTTTGGTATCATGAACACAGATACGGAAACAGGACAGATTGTGGAGTTTGAGGAGAAGCCGGAGCATCCCAAGAGCAATCTTGCCTCTATGGGTATTTATATTTTCAACTGGAAGCCTCTGCGGAAAATGCTGGTGGCAGATATGAAGAATGAAGAGTCCAACCATGACTTTGGAAAAGACATCATTCCCACCATGCTGAATGAAGGAAAGAGACTTTTTGCCTACAAGTTTAAGGGATACTGGAAGGATGTAGGTACCATTGATTCCCTCTGGGAAGCCAATATGGATCTCCTGGATCGGAAGAACGGCCTGGATCTGGACGACCGTACCTGGAAGATTTACACAGAAGATATCCCCACATTCCCCCAGTATATTTCTGAGGATGCAGATGTAAAGAACGCATATATCACTCAGGGCTGTATCGTGGAGGGCGAAGTGAAAAATTCTGTGCTGTTCACCAACGCAAAGATCGGCGTAGGGGCGAAGGTCTATGACAGCGTTCTGATGCCTGGGGCAGTTGTGGCGCCTGGCGCAGTGCTGAACCGTGTGATCGTGGCGGACAATGTGAAGATAGGAAACCAGGCAGTGGTGGGAAGCGCAGACAGCGAACACATTGAGCTGGTGGCGAAAAATGTAAAAGGGGTAGAATGATTATGGCAAGAGCATTAGGAATTATCAGTTTTTCAGAAAATCATGTATGGGTAGAAGGACTGGAAGATCACCGTTCAATCGCTGCATTCTCCTTCCTTGGCAGATACCGGGTGGTTGACTTCCCGATCTCCAATATGTCCAACAGCGGTATTGACAGAATCCAGGTTTATATCCGCAGCAGCCCCCAGTCCCTGGTAGGCCACATCGGAACCGGGCGGCATTTCAACATCAATTCCAAGAGCGGATATGTAAAGATGATGTTTACGGAATCCCTTCAGGAACATGATTACTATAATACAGACGTAAAGGCTTACTATGCAAACCTGGAGCATATTGAGAATACTTCAAATACCCACGTGGTAATTGCTCCCGGATATATGGTTTACACCCAGGATTTTGATGCGCTTCTTAAGACGCATATTGATTCTGAGGCAGATATCACCGTACTTTACCATTCTGTGGATAATGCCAAGGAATCCTATCAGAACTGTTTCTGCGTGAACCTGAACCGCCAGAAAGGCGTCGAGTCACTGGAGCAGAATAATGGAAAAGTGAAGAACCGCAATATTTCCATGGATACGTATGTTATGAGAAAAGATCTTTTCATCGAGCTTCTGAAGGAGGCCAAGAAGACCTCTTCCATGTACACCATGCGCACCATTATCAATGACAAGTGCAGCGAGCTGGATGTGCGGGGAGTAGCCCACAGAGGCTTCTTTGCGCCCATCACAGACTTTAAGGGATATTACGATGGAAATATGGCGCTTGTGGATCTGAAGACAGCACAGAACCTGTTTAATCCTTCCTGGCCCATTTACACACGTACAAGTGATTCATGCCCCACACAGTATTCTGATACAGCCGATGTGAAGAAATCCTTCCTGGCTAACGGATGTAAGATCGATGGAACGGTTGAGAATTCCGTAATCGGAAGAGACTGTGTGATTAAACCAGGTGCAGTTGTTAAAAACTGTATTCTGCTCACTAACGTAGTGATCGGAGAAGGAGTACATATTGAGGGACAGGTGGTAGATAAGAATGCAAAAATCACCAAAGTAAAAGAGATCTTGGCGGATCCGGAGCATCCCGGCTACGTGAGAAGAAACGATCTGGTATAAGAAAATCCCTCAGATTTAAATTGAGCAGCAGAATTAAGGCCTCTGTTCCTGCATGGAAACCATGCGGGGCGGAGGTCTTTTTATGATATAGGAAAGTTCTCACTTTCCTATATCATAAAAAGCGCTTCGCGCGGCGAAGCACACTTTTGTTCTGTCATAGGGAAGACTTTGTCACGTTTTCGCTTCTGTTTCCATAACTATATAATGGAGAATAAACGGTTGTGTTTTTGCTTTCGGAAAGGAGAGTTATGGAACAGATTTTAAATTATGTAAAGCCGGAGCTTCTGGCGGTGACTGTAGTTTTATATTTTATAGGCGTGGGACTGAAAAAGGCCCAGGCTGTCAAGGACAAATATATTCCTCTGCTTCTGGGAGGGATTGGGATTGTGCTGTGTACGATCTGGGTACTGGCTTCCTGCCCCCTTGGAACAGGAAGTGAGATTGCAACAGCAGCCTTTACAGCAATCGTTCAGGGAATCCTGGTAGCGGGGCTGTCTAACTATCTGAATCAAATTTTTAAACAGATAAGCAAGGAGGAGTAAGCGGGTAAAATGAAGATTATAAAAAATTATCTTACCAAGAACCGCTGCTATCAGCAGAATGTGAAACGGGTTCCCATCGGCATCCAGGTCCATACCATTGGCACAGCCCAGGGTACTGCACAGAGCGTGGCGGATTACTGGAACCAGAGTTCTGTGTCAGCCTGTGTAACGTATATTGTGGACTGCGATACAGAGGGAAAGGTTCTTCAGACGCTGCCGGAGGATGTACGAACCTGGGCGGATGCGGGCTATGGAAATAATTATCTGATAACCTTTGAAATCTGCGAATCCGATGCCATGCGTTACACAGGAGGCGCTGATTACATTGTGCTGGATGAGAGGAAATTTAAAGAAGACCTGCGAAGAGGATACAATACGGCCGTAGAACTCTGTGCGGATATTTGCAGGAGGTATGGCTGGGACCCCCTGGCCAGGCTGTCCTCCGGTCTCTGTCTTATATCCAGCCACGATGAGGGACGCAGTGCTGGACTGTCTTCCGCCCACGTGGATCCCACTCATATATGGCCCAGAATTGGAAAAACCATGGATGATTTCAGGAGAGAAGTTAAAAGGGCCCTGGAAGGAAACGATCAGACTTCCCCCGGCACGCAGGCCCTGGCCTTTGAAAATTTATCGGAGGCTGCCGCAGCTTCATGGCTTCTGGAGATCAGCCGGGAGATTGCGGAAAAGTACAGTCTCCTTCCTTCTGTGTGCGCAGCCCAGACGATTCTGGAATCCGGGTACTGCAGGACAGAACTTGCCAGACAGGCAAATAATGTCTGCGGAATGAAGCGTATTCTCTCGGGAAACACATGGCCGGGCTCTGTGTGGGATGGAGAGAGTGCAGTGACCATTTTATCGCCGGAACAGGATGCGGAGGGAAATGAGAGGCTGGAAAAATCACAATTTCGAAAATATGGCTGCATAGAGGATAGCATCACGGACCGGTGCGCCTATCTTCTGGGAGCCAAAAACGGGGAGCGTCTTCGGTATGAGGGAATTACTGGAGCCGTTGATTATCGGCAGCAGACTGCGATCATTAAAGAAGGGGGATATGCCACAGATACACAGTACGTTTCTAAAATCTGTGATATTATTCAGCGATTCCGCCTGGATCAGTACGACCCGCAGCAGGAAGAAAAGAAGATGTATCTTGTACAGGCGGGAGCGTTTGGGAAAAAGGCCAATGCAGAGGCATGGTGTGAAGAAATCCGCCGGGCAGGGTTTGAGGCCTTTGTAAAAGAAGAAGAGGGCCAGTATAAGATACAAGCAGGAGCTTTTGAAAAGGAAGAAAATGCCCGAAAAAAAGTGGAGGCTTTATCGGAGGCGGGGTTCCAGGCGTTTATAGTCGGATAGCGGGAAGAAGAGCTGTCATAGACGTCTTCTTGCCTTTTGCGGGGTGGTTCCGTAGAGCTTCTTAAAAACGCGCAGAAATACCTTATAATTTGTAATCCCGTTTTTTTCCATCAAAAGCGGGATGCTCAGATCAGAAGCAGGAAGCTCCTGATAGAAGCTGATGGTCCGCAGAAGATATAGATATTCCAGGAAGGTCTCACCGGTGTACTGCCTGAAAATACGGCAAAAATATTCTTTTGATAATCCTAAATGAAGAGCTGCCTGAGAAAGGGTCAGAGGCTGCCGGTAATTTTCCTGGAGCCAGTCTATAATCTGTGTCATACGGCCCATATCCCGGGCTGTGCCGGAGATTTTTTCGGACTGTCGGTGAAAAGAGCAGCTTTTGTATAGAGTATACAGAAGATCATACAGTCGGGCGGTAAATAAAAGCTGGTATCCGTCCTCCTTTTTAGTGAAAGCCTGGATGAGTCCTTCAAGAGAGTTTTTCAGATTCCCGGAAGAGACCAAAGCTTCCGATGAAATAAAAGAGAGAAAACGTATATGGGCAAAATTGGGAAAAAACTGCACGAGTTTCTGTTCAGATATCTGGAGAAGCATATAGTCTGTATGGGGATCTTCTTTCTGGGTCATGTGCAGATCCCCGCTGTTAATTATCAAGGCTTCTCCGGGGAGAAGAGAATATTTTTCAGCCTGGACTATGGCAGTCATACTGCCTCTGAGCAGATAGATAATCTCCAGATAATTATGCCAGTGAGCCGGAACCGCAGCATCCCCGCAGGGACCTACATCAAAATACACCGGGAGATTTTCAGTTTCTTTTATGAGTTCATGGGTTGGTACGGACATAGGAGCCTCCCTTGCAAAAAAATGCCAATGGTATAAAGGTGATAAGATAAAAAATAACATAGAAATGCGAAAATATCAATATCAGCCAAAATATTGTTAATAAAGCAGATAGAAAACAGGAGGGATGTTCAATAAAATAAAAAGAAAATAATAGAAACCCGGCACATACTATGACGGGGCAGGAGGAAAACGTGAGCCGCTTACAAATTAAATATACGATGCTGAATCTCATTTTCTGGATTATGTGCTGCGCTATGTACGGATATGCAACGATTTTTCTTCAGGCCAGAGGGCTGGCTTCAGGCCAGATCGGACTGGTAAAGGGAGGATCTAGTGTTCTGATGATTTTTCTTTCTCCGTATCTTTCTTCGTCAGTTCTTAAAATTCCTGGCCTTGGCCTGAGAAAGATGACAGGAAGCATGATGCTGCTTGTATTGGGTTTATCAGGAGTTCTGTATCTGAAGAATCTGCCCTTGCTGCTGCTCATGGCGCTGCATATGCTGATAAATTTTGTGATATTGGCTATGATGCCCCTTATCTCCAATATGGGAATGGCATATATGCAGGCAGGGGAAAAGGTAAATTATGGCGTGGCAAGGGGGATGGGCTCTCTTGCCTATGCGGTAAGTGCGGCTCTTTTCGGATATCTCACAGAGCGTGCCGGGGCAGATATTGTTTTATACGCCTGCTCCGCCGCAGCGCTTCTGGGGCTGCTTCTTCTGTGGAATATGTCGGAGCTGCCTGTAAAAAGCAGGGAGGAGGCAGGAAAGAACAGAGGGCAATATTTTGCGGTTATAGGAAAGTATAAGAGCTTTTTGGGAATTTTGGCTGGTTTTGCCCTGGCCTTTGCGGCAACCACTGCCCTGGAGACATATCTGATTCACATAGTAAATCATCTGGGCGGGGGAGACTTTTTCTTTGGAATCGGTATTTTCACCGCAGCCGCCAGCGAGGGAATCATGATGGCCCTCACTCCGTCTTTGCTTAGAAGGTTTAAAAGCATACAGCTTCTTGGGATATCTGCGGTCTCCTTCGTAATTCGAAATTTCTTGATCTGTCTGGCTCCCAATCTGGGGATTCTTATGGCCGCAGAGCTGCTCCAGGGAGCCTCCTATGGGCTTTTAATTGCGGTAATCGCATATTATGTGGCAGAAAGGCTGGAGCGAGATGACCAGATCCTGGGCCATACCAGTGTCACTATTTTTATCAATGGAATTGGAGCAACCTTTGGAAATGTGGCGGGAGGTCTCGTGCAGGAGCATTTTGGCCTTGGGGCTATGTACGGCGCTGTCTGTATCTGGACAGCCGCAGGAAGCCTTGTAGTACTTGCTCTGGTTAAATATATAGTAAAGGGACAGAAGCGGCATAATAAGCATAATAATCCCCAGGCTTATAACTAAAAGCTATAAAAGGCCATTCAGAGGAAGTATTTGCTATTGAGGATAATTGGTGCTAAACTGTCTTCGGAAATAGATAAAAAAATAAACGGTTTTATATGATAGAGAAGACAGGGAGGAAGTTGGAATGAAGATTATTGAAAATGAAAAGTTAGATATGGAGAGGGCCCTTTATGGAAGCCGGGATGTGTTAGTAAGAAACTGTGCTTTTGACGGACCGGCAGATGGAGAGAGCGCCCTGAAAGAGAGCAGCAATGTAGAAGTGGAGGACTGCTTCTGGAATCTTCGGTATCCCTTCTGGCATGACCACGGACTGAAGATCAGAAATACAGAGCTTACCGAGCTGTGCAGGGCGGCCCTCTGGTATTCGGATCACATTGATATTGGGGATTCAAAACTTCATGGGATTAAAGCTCTTCGGGAATGCCAGGATGTGAAGATCCGAGGCTGCCATATTATTTCCCCGGAATTCGGATGGTCTGTAAAAGATATAGAGATGACGGACTCCAGCGTACAGGGAGAGTATTTCATGATGCGCTCTGAAAATCTGAAGTTTCAGAATGTAAAGCTGGAGGGGAAATATTCATTCCAGTATGTGGAAAACGGAGAGTTTGAAAACTGTGAATTCGATACGAAAGATGCTTTCTGGCATGCCAAAAATGTGACAGTGCGAAACAGTATTATAAAAGGAGAATATTTCTCTTGGTATTCAGACGGCCTCACTCTGATTAATTGTAAAATCATAGGTACCCAGCCCCTTTGTTACTGTAAGAATCTCCGTCTGATTGACTGCGAGATGGAGGCAGCAGATTTTGCCTTTGAAAAATCCCAGGTGGAGGCTGCTGTCCTGACACCTGTGATCAGTATAAAAAATCCGGCTTCCGGATGCATCCATGTACCGGCTGTGGATGAGATTATTATGGATGATCCAGAGGCCAAGGGGGAAATTTTGATAGGAGGCAAAGACAGTCTTAGAAAGTGTGTAGTTACTGTTCACACAGCGGGCCGACACTCGCTGTCGGGCTGCGTAAGAACATGATTCAGGTGTGAGCAGGCTCCTTTTGCGAAGCAAAACTTTAAATGAGCCTGCGACTGTTACTGTTTACGAGATACGAGTGAACAGTAACAGTGCGTATAATCACCGTCCGGTATATTTCTAAAAGTATGTGACAAGATCACGGAAGAATGCTATAATTCTGGTTATAATAAATCCAGGATATCCGAACAGCGGACAGCTAAGCTGCGGATCCTGGATATAATCAGAAAAACTAAGGAGGAATTTATATGTCAGTTATAAATATTACATCTGAAAATTTTCAGGAAGAAGTTCTTAACAGTGACAAGCCCGTGCTTTTGGATTTTTGGGCCAGTTGGTGCGGACCCTGCCGGATGGTAAGCCCTATCATAGATGAAATTGCCGGGGAGCGCTCAGACATTAAGGTGGGAAAAGTGAATGTAGATGAACAGCAGGAGCTGGCAGCACAGTTTCAGGTTATGAGCATTCCCACGCTTCTGGTTCTGAAGGATGGCCAAGTGACAAACAAATCAGTGGGCGCACAGCCTAAGGCGAAAATATTGGATATGATTTAATGAAAAAGAGGAAAGGGGCTTCGTACTATTGAAGCCCCATAATGAAAATTACCAACGCCATAATTGTAAGAATAGTCCAACTAATATATCTGCTTGCAATTTCCCAATCAGATGGTTCCGCAAGGTCTGCATTTTGAATTTGAAATTTCAAGTTCCAACGGAACAACTCATTTGAAAACAAAATTAAAAGTGCATTTATAACACAAATGAATACTGCACCAAACCATGCCAGCCATTCGCCCTTATGCGTTAACTCTGGTTCACTCATCAATTCTAATATTGTGGAAACGGAAGGTTCCATTGGATCAATTACATTCCCGTGTTCGTCTATTACAGTTCCAGAATTCGTTGTCACAGTTATTTCGAGATTTTCTATACTCCCATCCATGTTGTAAAGCCAGAGACAATCCCCATAGTCTAATACCCCTCCACGAAAGAGAATTTCTGGGCCACGGCGAAGTTCAATTCCTACCATATCATCGCCTAACTCACTATCCTTTGGGATGGCGGCTGCGTCTTCCACAACAGTATAGGGACCGTATGTTTTGCCGTCATATTGAAAGTACACTGTCTTGTCTTGACATACGGTAAAATTGACCTTCTTTCCTTGTATTTTACCGGAATATACAGTATTGCCATTTTCATAACTTGGAATTAGAATGGCGTTTTTATATGCAAAGCCTGTACGTGCAATGGTAATGGGATAAAGTACTGCGAACACCAGAACCATGACAATCATAAAAAATAAAACTCCTTTTTGGTAGCGCCCCAGGTATTTGACTCTTTTCAAAACTTACCCCCTCCTTAACTCATCCAGCCGCCGGCTGTCTGTGATTTCCACGGTTCCTCTTGAAAGCTTTACCAGCCCCTCATTCTGGAAATACCGCAGCATCCGGGTTACCACCTCCCGGGCTGAACCCAGGTGGCTGGCGATTTTTTCGTGTGTGATTTTAAGAATAGGACTCCCTTCCAGGAGGGATTCAGAAAGAAGAAATCCGGCCAGTCTTTTGTCAAAGCTTTTCCACATAATTTGTTCCATGAGCCACATGACATCAGAAAAGCGGCTGCTCATAAGCTCATTCGTATAGTTGGCGGCGGCAGCGGATTCCTCCGTGATTTTTTTATAAAGCTTGGAAGGAATGAGCCAGAATTCTGTGTCTTTTTCCGCCTCAATGGAAATGTCAAATTGGATGCTGTGCAGAATGCAGGAAGCGGAAAAGAGACAGATATCCTGCTCTAAAAGCCGGTATAATGTTATTTCCCGGCCCTCCTGTGAAAGAAGGAATGCCCGCAGCCTGCCTGAGTGGATCAGCATCAAGCCCAGACATTCCTGGGAGCCGTTATAAATTAGGGATCCTTTTTTTAGTTTGTGAAATGTGATTTCTTCCTGGATCTGAAGCTGTTGCGAAGGAGTTAATTTCTTCCAGAAGGGAAGATAATCTTTAAATTCCATATATTCTGTCCTTTCAGGTCAAAGCATTTTTGAAAATGTATTTTCATATTTTGTATACTCACGTTGGATTCAGTATAGGATTTTCCCATGCTTTTGTCAAACTCTCCAATCAAAGACCCCGATTCA
>LHCFI01400__coassemble_2533_pt1 | contig 10763 bp, 7 predicted proteins | sample LHCFI01400__metabat2_low_PE_038 | metagenome-assembled genome bin LHCFI01400 | reverse complement strand
TTCACTGATCCCACAGAGTTTGCGAAATTCAATCGGGAGAATAAATTTAAAGCTTTGGCTATGCCCTTTGACCAACTGTCAAAGCTGGCGGTAAAAGAAGCAAAAGGCTTTATTCTGAATCCGGGCGGCTTCCATCTGGTTATGCCGAAAGCGCTGCTGGACGGACTGGCTAAGCGTTTTCCGGATCTTGTGAATGCGAAACAGTAAAAATCTGAACAGACCCCAAAGGGGAATGCCGGACGGACAATGAATCCGTAAGGCATTCCCCTTTTTGACTGCTACCTGAAAAACCGCATAACTCCAAATACTTTCCCCAGAATCTGAAGATCTTTTACAATGATCGGCTCCATGGCATCGTTCTCCGGCTGGAGGCGAAAATAGCCGTCTTCCTTGTAAAATGTCTTGACCGTGGCAGAATCATCTACCAGCGCCACCACCATATCTCCGTTCTCGGCCGTGGACTGCTGAACCACGACCACCCGGTCACCGTCCAGAATCCCTGCGTTAATCATACTGTCACCTTTTACCTTCAAAATGAAGGACGGCTGGTTTGGCATATATTCAGCGGGAATCGGAAAATAATTCTCAATATTCTGCTCGGCGAAAATGGGCTGCCCGGCGGCTACCGTTCCCACAATGGGGACGTTCACCATCTCCCGGCGGAGCATCTGGAAGGAATCATCCAAAATCTCGATAGCCCTGGGTTTCGTAGGATCCCTGCGGATATAACCGTTTCTCTCCAGGGATTCTAAGTGAGAATGGACGGATGAGGTGGATTTCAGGTGAACTGCCTGGCAGATCTCACGCACAGCCGGCGGAAATCCCCTCTCAAGAATCTCATTTTTAATATATTCAAGAATCTCTTCCTGTTTTTTTGTAATTTTGCCTCCTGCCATCGGGCGTACCTCCATTAGTAATATCGTTTGACCCCAAAATCTTTGTACCAGTATAACACAGCCTGACCCTAAAAGCAAACAAATGTTTTGTCCCTGCTTAAGAAAACGTTAATAATTCCCTCTTTTTTGCTTCCTTGTTTTCCCTATTTTCTGGTGCTATAATGACAAAGACATAGACGTACAGATTGCTTTTCAGCAGGAAAGAGAGGTTCTATTATGAAAAAGAAATTACTGGCTCTATTTATGAGCGCAATGTGTCTGACCATGGCTCTTCCAGGTACGGTTGCCATGGCGGATGGACGCAGAGTGGTTACTTTGGGAGCCGATCTGTCGGATGAGCAGAGACAGGCTATTCTTCGCTATTTTGGCATTGAAGGCCAGAATATCCAGACTCTGACCATTACCAATGCGGATGAAAGGGCACAGCTTGGTTCTTTCGTTCCTTTAGAGCAGATCGGTACATATACATTTAGCTGTGCATACGTAAATCCAACGAACTCCGGCGGTATACAGGTTAAGACAGCCAATCTGACCTGGGTTACCAGCAATATGATCGCATCCACCCTCTCTACCTCCGGCGTGGTGAATTGTGAAGTGCTGGCCGCTTCTCCTTTCGAGGTTTCCGGCACCGGTGCCCTTACAGGAATCATTATGGCTTATGAGTCTGCGGTGGGGGAGAACCTGGAAGAGTCCAAGAAGGAGCTTGCCACTCAGGAATTGATTACGACCACTACCATTGCTGACAGCATCGGCCAGCAGCAGGCCACCCAGATTGTAAATGCCAGCAAGATGCAGGTTATCCAGGGCAACACTGTAAAAGAAGGCGATACCTCCACAGTGAATGAGGGAGATACCACTATAGTGAACGAGGGCGACACGATTACCATCAACGAGGGCGACACAACAACGGTGAATGAAGGCGATACCATCAGCCAAGATGATATTGACATCATTATTAATCAGGCGGCAGAAGACCAGGGGGTTACTCTTTCAGATGAAGACCGTCAGCTTCTAAGGGATCTTCTGACACAGATCGCTCAGCAGGATTATAATTATGAAGAGATGAAAGAGACGCTGGAGAGAGTGGAGTCTAATATGGAGCAGCTCACGGCACAGAATCAGCCTGAGACGGGCGAGACAGTAGTGATTGGTACTGAGACGGAAACTCCTTTGACAGAAGCCAGTCAGCCGCAGACCACACAGACGGAAACCCCTGAGACGCTCCCAGAGGACAGCATTCTTACAGGTACGGACGACTCAGCTCTGGGAGATCATGTGGTTTTTGATGCCACAGATGAAGAAGCGCTTCCTGAGACAGAAGTTCCCGAAACACAGGCTCCTGAAACACAGGCTGATACGCAGTCCCCGGAAGTTTCAGCCCAGCAGACTGAAGCGTCTTCCGGGTTTGATATCACTACCTCCGACAGCTATTCCTCAGATCCGGCTCCTGATACAGAAGCTTCCACGGCTGCGGATGATATTACGATTCAGACAGAATCTCCGGCAGCTGCGGATGATATGACAGACCAGACAGAGTCTCCGGCAGCTACAGAGGATGCTGCGATTCAGACAGAGTCTCCGGCAGCTACAGAGGATATTACGATTCAGACAGAGTCTCCGGCAGCTACAGAGGATATTACGATTCAGACAGAGTCTCCGGCAGCTACAGAGGATATGACAGACCAGACAGAGTCTATGGTTGCTGCGGATAATATGACGGAGCAGACGGAAGCTCCGGCAGGGGAAGACGCCGCTCAGACAGAGTCTCAGCTTTTGTCTCTGGAGGGAATGGTGATGGAGCCTGCTTCCAGTGATTCAAATGAAAACCAGACGGCCCTGGCAGGGACGGATAAAGTTACTCTGTATCTAAATACTTCAGATCTGGCGGCTGGTGCCGGTACATTGACCGTATATAACAGCACAGATGACAGCACTTTTGATACGATTAATATGAATGACAGTCAGAGAGTGGTTCTCAGCGCCATAGACAGTGAGAAATTGACTGAACTTGGATGGACAGAGGGAACGGCAGTGACTGTATTCTTGACGGATCCTTTGGCTCAATCCTCTGAATACTATGTACTTCTTTCGGAAGGAGCACTGACTAATGCGGAAGGAAGTTCTCTCTATGAAGCCTACCAGGGACAATGGGATATCCAGACTGCAGGATACGGTGTTTCTTTAGGCGAGACAGCGGAAGGCTTTACAGCCGGAAGTACTGTAAACGCCTCTGTGATTCTGGATGGAGCGGAGGCAGTCAGCGCTGCTGTCACCAATTATGATGAAGCGGTTCTCACATTTGCTTCCACAGAATTTACCGCATCGGGAGATCTTTCAATTACCCTTAACCAGCCGGGAGAAGTTTCCTTTGATGTTATATTTTATGACGGAGCGGGAACAGAACTCAGGACAGAGACCTATACTTTGAAGGTTCACTAAAAATTCAGACCTGCCTATTTAAAGTTTTTACAGATGAGGCTGCTGCGTTGAAGCTGTTCAATGCAGCAGCCTCTTGCCACTTATACATAAGGTGAAATATGTTAATGTTGCACATTTTTCTGTAAGGTTTTAGATGCCTTCTTCACAAATATGAAAAAAATGTAAATTGTTTCTATAATGAATTGACTTGTTAACATAAATTTGTTATGATCCTTAGGAATGCAGAAACAGTTTTGTAATATTTTTTGAAGGAGGCGTTTGAGCGGATGAGAAGAAGAGTGCCGAAGGCAGTTTCCTTATGTATGATGGCTGGCTTGATGGCGGCCGGACTGCAGGGAATTCAGGCAGGCGCAACGGAAACAGATGTGCAAACGGAACTGACGGAGGAAACAGCAGCAGAGGAAGGATCTGCGACAGAAGACTCTGCTGAAGTTAATATAGAGAGCGATACATCCATGGCTGGGGAGCTGGCTTTTGCAAAATGTGACGAATATATTAATGTTCGTTCAGCACCCAATACGGACAGCGATGTGGTAGCCAAACTTTATAATTTTGATTCTGCGATGATTCTTTCCCAGGCTGACGGTTGGTATGAGATCCAGTCCGGAAATGCTTACGGTTACGTAAAGGCAGAGTATTTTGCCACGGGAGAAGAGGCAGATTCCATCGCACAGGGTGTTGCTTATAATGTGGCCACCGTGCAGGCGGAAGAGCTGAATATTCGTAAGGATCCTCATGAAGAAGGCGGCGTAATTGGCGTTGCGTATTCCCAGGACGAGCTGGAAGTTGTAGCTTACGATGGCGACTGGATGAAGGTAGCTTTGGGAGATGATGTATACGGATATATTAATGCATATTATGTGACTTACGATACGTATTATCCCACAGCGGAGACTTTAGAAGAGGAAGCGGCACGCCTGAATGCTGACTCTCCAGAAGAGACAGAAGCCGTGGAAGATGAGTATACAGAAGAAGTTTATGAGGAAACTGAGGCTGTTTACACTGAGGCCGTTTATACAGAGACTGAGGCAGCGTATACGGAACCTGTTTATACAGAGACCGAGGCTGCATATACAGAACCTGCTTATACAGAGACCGAAGCAGTATACACGGAACCTGTCTATACAGAGACTGAGACAGTATATACAGAACCTGCTTATACAGAGACCGAGGCAGTGTATACGGAACCTGTCTATACAGAGACGGAGGCAGTATATACAGAACCTGTCTATACGGAAACAGAGGCTGTCTATACGGAGACGGAACCTGTTTATACGGAAACGGAGGCTGTCTATACAGAGACAGAAGCCGTTTATACGGAAACCGAAGCATCATCCGCTTCTGATTCAAGCGCAGGCCAGCAGATTGTTGATTATGCAATGCAGTATGTAGGTAATCCGTATCAGTGGGGCGGAACGAGCCTGACCAACGGTGCGGACTGTTCAGGTTTCACCCAGTCTGTGTTTGCGAATTCAGGGATTGATCTGGCACGTGTAGCTTCAGATCAGGCCAGCGGCGGTACTTCTGTCAGTGTAGACGAACTTCAGCCGGGAGATCTGTTATTCTACGGTTCTTCAAGCGGAATTGATCATGTGGCGATCTATGCTGGAGACGGTACTATTGTTCATGCAGCAAATTCTAACAGTGGAATTACTACTTCCAACGCATACTATTCTGACATTGTAGATGCGAAGAGATACTGGTAATTAACAAATATTTATAATTTAGTTTTTTCCAGAAGGTACCTGAGGTAAATCAGGTGCCTTCTTTAGTGTTTCATAGGAAAGACCCTGTCACGCTAAGCTAAAGTGTAAAAATGCTTTCCTATGACATAAAAAGCGTTCCCCATAGATTCATCACAAATGTGAAAAAAATGTTAATTTCCTCTATTCGAATTGACTTGTTTACATAAATTTGTTATTATCTATAACGAAATGGTAATATATTTGTAATAATTATGAAAGGAGGCGTTTGGACGGATGAGAAGGAAAGTGCCTAGAGCCTTATCTCTTTGCATGATGGCTGGTATAATTGCGGCAGGTACGCAGGGGATGCAGGCATGGGCCGCTGAGACAGAAGTGCAAACGGAACTTGCAGAAGAGACGGCGGTAGAAACAGAAACGGAAGCAGAGACAGGGACAGATGAGACAGACACGGCTGCGGAGACAGAGACAGAAACGATTGTTGAGTCAGAAACAGAGACAACTGTTGAATCTGAGACGGATGATAACACATCTATGGCGGGAGATTTAGTTTTCGCACAGTGTGATGATTATATTAATGTTCGGACAGGCCCTAATACAGACAGCGAAGTCACAGCTAAGATGTATAATTATGACTCTGCTACGATCTTGGGACAGGAAGGTGACTGGTATGAGATTCAGTCCGGCAATGCTCATGGGTATGTGAAGGCGGAATATTTTGCGACGGGTGAAGAAGCCGATGCCATTGCAGAAGAAGTTGCCTATAATGTGGCTACGGTTCAGGCAAAGGAACTGAATGTCCGGGATAACCCTGATACGGAAAGCGGCGGAGTAATTGACGTGGCGTATTCTGAGGATGAATTGGAGGTAGTAGCCCGTGAGGGTGACTGGATGAAGGTGGCCCTCGGAAACGATGTGTACGGCTATATCAATGCTTACTACGTAAGATATGATACATATTACCCCACGGCTGAAACTCTTGAGGAAGAGGCTGCGAGACTTGAAGCAGAGGCCGCCCAAGCTGAAGCGTATTCTGAATCCACAGAAGAGACATTCAGTGAAGAAACAGAGACCATTGATGTTCAGGAAGATGCGTATACAGAGACAGAGCCGGTCTACATAGAAACGGAACCGGTTTACACGGAAACTGAGCCAGTCTACACGGAAACCGAGCCGGTATATACAGAGACGGAACCGGTTTACACGGAAACTGAGCCAGTCTACACAGAAACCGAGCCGGTATATACAGAAACGGAACCGGTTTACACGGAAACCGAGCCGGTGTACACAGAAACGGAACCAGTGTATACGGAAACTGAGCCAGTATATACAGAGACAGAGCCAGTTTACACGGAAACGGAACCAGTGTACACAGAGACGGAACCAGTGTACACAGAAACGGAACCAGTGTATACGGAGACGGAACCAGTGTATACGGAGACGGAACCAGTGTATACGGAAACCGAGCCAGTATATACAGAGACAGAGCCGGTTTACACGGAAACCGAGCCAGTGTACACAGAAACAGAAGCTCCTTCTACGGATTCATCTCTGGGACAGCAGATTGCTTCCTTCGCCCAGCAGTATGTAGGCGGACCGTATGTGTGGGGCGGAACGAGCCTGACCGAAGGTGCGGACTGTTCGGGCTTTACTCAGAGTGTGTTTGCTAATTTCGGTATAGGTATTGCCCGGGTGGCGGCGGATCAGGCGGCAGGCGGAACGGCTGTCAGCACAGACAGTATTCAGCCGGGAGACCTTCTGTTCTACAGTTCTTCAGGAAGCATTGATCATGTGGCCATCTATATAGGAGACGGAATGATTGTACATGCCGCTAATTCAAACAGCGGGATTACGACTTCCAGCGCATATTATTCTACGATTGTGGCAGCCAGAAGATACTGGTAAAAACTAAATTTGGATAGGACTTAGAGTTCAGAGGGGAAAGAAGCTGTCGGTTTCTTTCCCCTCTTTAACCATACAGGAAACTTTGCCCCAAAGAGTTAAAGCTCCGCAAGGATCGCACTGCGGCAGATAAGAAAATAAAAGTAGAATACTTTACGTTTTTATACTATACTCATGGTAGACGGGGGTGAAAAATATGCTGGAAAAAATGGATGAGTTTTTTGATAATCGTCTTGAAGGATATGATGAACACCAATTAAACTGCATTGATTCTGCCAGAGAGTTTCTAAAATTTACAGCTGAATGTTTGCCGGCATTTCCTGGCTGTACAGTACTTGACTTGGGATGCGGCACGGGATTAGAACTGGAAGAGTATTTTTCAATCAATCCTTCGGCCAAGGTTACCGGTATTGATATGGCGCCGGGGATGCTTAAGCGATTGAAAGAGAAATTCCCGGACAAGAATATCCATCTCATTTTGGGCTCATATTTTGATGCTGTATTGGGAAATGAAGTTTATGACGCTGCTGTCTCGGTGGAGTCTTTACATCACTTTACCGCGGAAGAAAAGATACCGCTGTATGAAAAGGTGAGAAGATCCTTAAAACCAGATGGATGTTTTATTCTAACAGATTATTTTTCTCTATCTGACGAGGAAGAACGCCATCACAGAAAAGAGTTCCTTCGGATAAAAGAAGAAGAAGGAATTTCAGATGATACGCTTTATCACTATGATACGCCCCTCACGGTTGATCATGAAATTGAATGCTTGAAAAGAGCAGGATTTTTGAAGGCAGAGATTTTGAAGAACTGGGGCCACACATACACCTTGAGAGGGATGCGGTAGGACATTAGGAGGAAGAAGAAATTGGATCAAAGAACGTATGAGAATTATCTGATGATTTTGAAGGAAGAAATGATTCCGGCCATGGGCTGTACCGAACCCATCGCTTTGGCTTATGGGGCAGCCAAGGCAAGGGAGATCCTGGGACGGGAACCAGAAAAAATTCTGGCCAGATGCAGCGGCAATATTATCAAGAATGTCCGCTGTGTCGTAATACCCAATTCCAAAGGAATGACAGGAATTGAGGCAGCCGCCGTCCTGGGGGCTGTAGGAGGGGACGCTTCTAAGGAGATGGAAGTCTTGGAGTCCGTAGACGAAGAATCCAGGAAACGGGCAGGAGATCTTTTGAAAGAAAAAGTCTGCCGGGTTGAGCTTTTGGATTCTCCTGTGCCTCTGCATTTTATTCTGGAAATGTGGGCGGGAAGCGACAAAGTCTTTCTGGAAATTAAGCAGGATCATCTTAATATTACTAGGATTGAAAAAAATAACGAAGTCTTATTTGATAAAAAGGAAGAACAGGAAGTATCTGTACAGGAAGGCGACCGCAGGCTGCTGAATCTGGAGGATATCCGAAACTTTTCGGATTCGGTGATTCTGGATGACGTAAGAGATCTGGTGGAGAGACAGATTCACTGCAATATGGCGATTGCCAGGGAAGGAATGACAGGAAAATACGGGCTGGGAATTGGCCGGGTGATCAAAGAATCTTATTCAGATGAAATGCTCACAAAAATGCGCAGTCTGACAGCCGCAGCCTCCGAAGCCAGAATGGGAGGCTGTGAAATGCCTGTGATTATAAATTCAGGGAGCGGAAATCAAGGGATCGCATGTTCGGTGCCGCTGGTTATCTATGCCAGGGAGATGGAGCTTCCAGATGAGGCCTTATACAGGGCCCTTGTCTTTTCAAACCTGCTGACGGTTTACCAGAAATATTATATAGGGAAGCTTTCAGCTTTCTGCGGGGCCGTATCGGCTTCCTGTGCTGCAGGAGCTGCCATAACGTATATGGTGGGAGGCAGTCTGGAAACAATAAAAATGACCATTGAAAATACTTTGGCCAACATACCGGGAATTATCTGTGACGGCGCCAAAATTTCCTGCGCCGCCAAAATTGCCGCCAGTCTGGACGCCGCCTTTTTGGCTCATCATCTGGCTATGAATCACCAGGCGTATGCGCCTTATACCGGCATTCTTCAGGAAGAGACAGCCGAGACAATCAGTTGTGTGGGAATCATTGGAAAAGAAGGGATGAAGGAGACGGACAAGGAAATTCTTAAAATCATGCTGGAACATTAAATAAGAAAAGGTTGACCCTGGAGAAGGAAAGGGCTATAATAACAGAGATAGATCTATACGAGAAACACATGTTTTTCAAATAGATCTACATAGAATACACAATAAGGGGTTTTCAGATCATGAAAAAAAACGCTACATACCAGGAACAGATCAACACAGAGAATATACTGCGGCTGCGGGAAATCCTGAAGACGCTGCCGCCTTTTGCAAAGGATTATTTTCGGGCTATGGAGCCTACCACATCAACCAGGACAAGAATTTCTTATGCGTATGACATACGGATTTTTTTTCATTTTCTTTTGACAGAAAATCCGTCTTTTAAAGGAAAATCCGTCACAGATTTTACTGTGGATGTGCTGGATCAACTGGGAGCTCTGGATATTGAAGAATATCAGGAATACCTGAAGGTCTATGAGGGCGGGGAAAAAGTCCAGACTAACGGGGAGCGGGGATTAAAGCGGAAAATGTCGGCCCTGCGCAGTTTCTATGCCTATTACTATAAAAGAGAAATGATTAAGACGAATCCCACTCTTCTGGTGGATATGCCGAAGCTTCATGACAAGGAAATTATCCGTCTGGACGCAGACGAGACGGCTCAGCTTCTGGACTACATTGAAAACTGCGGCGGTGAGCTTACCGGTCAAAAGAAGCTTTATTATGAAAAAACAAAATACCGGGATCTGGCCATCGTCACTCTTCTGCTTGGTACAGGTATTCGTGTCTCAGAATGCGTGGGGCTGGATGTAAATGATGTAGATTTTAAAAATAATGGAATCCGGGTAGTACGCAAAGGCGGTTCAGAGATGATGGTTTACTTCGGTGAAGAGGTGGAGAAAGCGCTGAAAGATTATCTGGAGATCCGCCGGGGGATTACGCCTGTTGCAGGACATGAAAACGCTCTCTTCTACTCTACCCAGAGGAAACGCATGGGAGTTCAGGCTGTGGAAAATATGGTAAAAAAATATGCCAGGGAAATTACCTCCACGAAAAAAATCACACCCCACAAGCTGCGCAGCACCTACGGCACCACTTTATATCGGGAAACCGGCGATATTTACCTGGTAGCGGACGTGTTGGGCCATAAAGATGTAAATACCACCAGGAAGCATTATGCGGCTCTGGATGACGACAGGCGCCGTAAGGCCGCCAAGGCGGTTAAGCTTCGGGAAGCTTGATTCCGAAATAAGGTTTACATAATTATATTATGTAAACCTTATCGCTTTTATCATGCATTCCTTGCGGTAAAAAGCAACACCGTATTTTAGAATATCCTTATATCCTTCTTGATGCAAATGTTCTTCATACCTCTGTTTTTGAATCTGTGCCAAGGCTTCCAGACATTTTTGCTCCATCTCCTGATAAGATTTTGTCACCTTCAGCTCCAGGATTACTGCTTTTCCTTTCACACTGGGAGACTTTATAAGAATATCCGGCCGTCCGGTTCCTGATTCTCGGTTAGAAAGGATAATATAATTGTTCATATTTTTCAGCATACCGGCGAGGAATCCATGGTAATAGCTTTCCTGATAGTCATAGAAGCTGATGGTTTCTGTCAGGTTTTCAGATAATAGTTCTGCCGCTTTTTCTCCATTTCCATTCAGAATGCTTTCGTAGAGGGGGGACAGTTCTTTTTGTTTAATTTTGGATTCAAACCAACGCAAAACGGTTGTTTTATAGATATAG
>LHCFI01400__coassemble_2506_pt1 | contig 10889 bp, 7 predicted proteins | sample LHCFI01400__metabat2_low_PE_038 | metagenome-assembled genome bin LHCFI01400 | reverse complement strand
CATCTGGGAGGTTGATGTCAAGCAAAAACAAATCAATCTTTTGGTTTTTATATTTCTGCAGGCCTTCTATATATCCATAAGCTGTTGTGACGGTATGCTGGTCCTTTTCAAGGGCAATGGAAATCCCTCTGCTTAAAATTATATCATCTTCCAGTAAAAAGATATTTGCCATAATCGCAAAGCACACCACCTTTCCTTAATATATATACGGAGGCAGGCATGGCTGCGCTGCTCCGTAAGTTGATTTAGTTTTGGAAATCGTGCAGCCGTTCTATCACGGTTTCCTTGGAGATAAACCTATAAACAAAAGACGGAACACAGAGGCATATTATAAAAATGGCAGTGACAAGACCAATCACGAGGGCAGCAGGGTATTCAAACCGTGCATAATCCGCAATACCTGGGACTGCCTCCGCCACCAGAAGGAGGAAAGCATTGCCGAAGGTCATAATCAATATTGTGGAGATAAGTGCATAAAAGCCGCCCTCAAGCGTCAAAATCTCTCGGATCTGTTTTTGCGTTGTTCCGATGCTTTCCATAATGGCAAATTCATTTTTTCTTGCAAGGACACCAGTAAGCATAACATTCACAAAATTGATTAGACCGATCAAAATGAGCAGAATTGCTGCACCGTTGCCAAGCAGACCGATGGAAAAATACATCCGATTGAATTCCTCTAATAAAAATACAGAGCTTTGGAAATTCCATTTACCCGAAGGCAAAGTGTTGTTGAGTGATATCAGTTCATTATTTACTTTCTGCAGCTGATTTGCGTTTTCAATATCAACGCCAATATCATATATAATTGCTGAGCTGGTCAACCTCTCCATCCCAGCGTCACTGACAAAGATAACATCAGGGACGGCGCCCACCCATTTGCGATGGCCGATATTGAAGCTTTCATTTAGGTCCTTATAGCTGAAGGCTGCTGCCACCTGAAAAGCTGCGGTCTGCCCGTCTGCATTATCTGAAGTCAAAGTTAGAGTTTTGCCAACCAGCGCAGCGTTTGGCGCAAAGGTCTCTGTATCCATACCAGCAATAACCGTGTCACCCTTCCGGAAATCATCGATATCAATCTGTGTGCTGTGGGTACTGTTATACTGTTCCAAAAGTGCATCCTCAATGGTTACGACATAGCAGCCGTAATCTCCGGCATCGGCATAGTCCTGCAGTTCTGAGATCATCTGTTCATAGGTTTTGCCATCGTGATATAATTCTTCGTGCTGCATTTTCAAGAAACTTTCAAATTCCGAAGCATGAAAGCTGATTTCTGCCCAAGTAATTTTGCTCGTGGAAATATCCGCAACCCCGTCCACCTGAGAAAGCTGTTGTATGAAACGCCCGTCAAATTGAGGAGTTTCTTTTTCAAGATTTTCAAATTGACTGAACTGCGAATCTGTATAGTGAAAATCATATTTCATGTATTTATCAACATAGTTTTCTCCATTGATGCTTCCTAAAATACCATTGACTCCTAAAATCGTGACAGTACCTAGAAAGAGGGACAGAAACACAAGCACAGCCCGTTTCTTATCACGAAAAACATTGCAGAATGCCATCACATACAGCTTGCCGCCATTGGTAGAATTTCTGCTTTTAGTCTTTTTGGACGCAAAGTTTTGGAAGCGGAGAGCCTCAACTGGAGAAATCTTAGCCGCCGTCTTAGCAGGTGTGCTGCAGGCAATCCAAACTGTTCCCGCAGAGAAAAGAATGGATAGGATAAAGATAGCCGGGTGGAAAAATACAACAGCGTCCATACCTGATTTGCCCTGTTCATATCCCTGCTGTAATAACAAGGGAACGAGAACAAAGGACACTGCGGCAGCTAATACGATACCCACAGGGATTCCCATGCAGGCAAACCTAAATGCCTGCCTTTTTACAAGGGATTTGATTTGCTTTTGTGTTGTGCCAAGGGTTTTAATCAAACCATAAAAGCGAGTATCTTTGGAAATGGAAATGTACAGGACATTGTAGATCAAAAGATAACCGCTGCCCACAATAAAAAGTACTAAGAGAATGACCATCGCAGCCATGGAGCCATTCGAAGAACTCATAGAAATCGATCCGTAAAAATACTGATTGTCATTTAGCGGTATATCTTTTTGAATTTGATAAAAATCTCCCGGCATTTCCTTCAGTGTTAGAGACAGGGTTCCGCTTTCCTCTAAGACATATCCGGCATTCATACAGTATTTTTCTGAAACAAAAGCCATTCCGATCCCGGTGTAGGAATGAAACCAACCGCTCAGCAGAAATGTCTTTTGCTGTTCTCCGTCTTTATCATGGTAGGACAAGGGAATTTCCATTTGGAGTGTTGGATTGGCAATACCGAGCTGGGCAAGGGCATCCTCAGAGAGCATTATTTCGTTTTCCTTCGTGGGGTAAGAGCCATTGATATTGCTGATTGCTTCCTCAAAATGTTGTTCCCATTCTGTTTCATCGTAGTATTGGATGGCTATGGATGTTTCTCTGCCTTCCGAATTTGTCTGAACAGAAGAGCCCACCATGTAGCGGGTGCCGACTATTTTTACATAATCCAAAGAACGAATTTGCTGTGCCTGATCCACGGTAGGTTTATTTAATGTGACATCGGCATTGGAACCGGCAGTACGCACGCTGGATAATTGTATATTCTGTATATAGTTTATGCCTAAGCTGAATACCGTTGTAATCATAAAGGTTGTGAGAACAACCGCAAGTACCGCAAAGGTATTGCGAATGCGGTTTGCCTTCATCATTCCTTTTTCAACTCTTTTAATGGCCTTTTTATTTCGGTTCGTATGCATATCCGATACCTCCTGAAACGATTTTCCCATCTTCCATACGGATTGTGCGGTCTGCCATCTGCGCAATTTCTTCATTGTGGGTAATCATAACCGTAGTCTGATGAAATTGTTTACTGATAGACCGCATAAGCAAGATAACATCCATACTGGTTTTTGAGTCCAAATTTCCTGTCGGCTCATCAGCAAGGATCATGGCGGGCTTGGTGGCTAAGGCACGGGCAATGGCCACACGCTGCTGCTGGCCGCCGGACAGGTTTCCAGGCATATCTTTGAGTTTCTTTTCCAGACCAAGCGTTTGGATGACCTGTCTGACAAATTCTGTATCGGTTTTACTCCCGTCAATCTCAATAGGATACACAATGTTTTCATATACATTGAGAATGGGAAGCAGATTGTAATTTTGAAAGACAAAGCCAATATTTCTGCGGCGGAAAATGGTTAGTTCTTCGTCCTTCATTTCCAGCAGCTTTCGGCCGCGAATGGTTACGCTGCCTGAGGTCGGACGGTCCAGGCCGCCCATCATGTTCAGCAGTGTGGACTTACCGCTGCCGGAAGTACCGACAACAGCGACAAATTCCCCTTCTTCCACTGAAATAGACACGCTGTCCAAAGCGTGGACTTCGTTTTCTCCGCTGCCGTATATTTTTCGCAAATCTCTCGTTTCAAGTATAACCATAGCTAAAACCTCCAAATTTTTGTGATTTTAGTATAGCAGCCACTTCTTACAATCTTCTTACAGACTATACTGCAATCAAGATACATTCGCAAGAAGTTTATCTGTCTGATACTCTAATAAAAACACCAGACTCTCAAAAACAGCCTTGAATCGCTGTGGTTTGAAAATCTGGTGTTTTCATATTTGCTGTATGCAATTTGCAAGGAAACTCCCTGTGTATGGATGTTTTATCCTTTCACTGCGCCTGCCGCCACACCGGCCAGAATATACCGCTGGAAGAAGACGTAGATCAGCACGGTCGGCAGCATGATGATAATAATACCGGCCGCCAGACTCTGCCATGAACCCTGCTGAGCGTTTGCGTAATTCATCAGAAAGGTAGTCAGCGTCCGCAGCTTGTTGCTGGGCATATACAGGTACGGAATATACATGTCGTTAATGATATTGATCGCCTTGATAATCACGACGGTCGCTGTAGCCGGAGCCAAAAGCGGGAAAATAATGCTTCCGAACAGCCGGAAATATCCGCAGCCGTCCAGCAGCGCACTCTCGTCAAGGGCTACCGGGAGGGTTGAAATAAACTGGCGGTAAATATAAAGCTGCATCAGATCGGAGGCAATGTAAATCACGATGGGGCCGCCCAGCGTATTGTAGAGATGCAGTCCGTTGATAATCTTAAAACGGGCTATCTCCGTTACAAATGTCGGTATCAGCATGCCGATAAAAAACATTGCCACAATGGCCTTTTTGAAGCGGAACTCAAACCGTTCAATAATAAAAGCCGTTACCGTACCGAACATTACGTTAAAAAAGATACTGACTACAAGGATAATGGCTGTGTTTTTGAATCCTGTCAACAGATACTTATCACTCAGCACATTTGAAAAATTCTCAAACGTGATATTCTCCAGGGGCGGCAGCAGGAGAGGGGACGTCATAACCATATCCCCCTTTGTTTTAAACGCCGCAAACAGTGTAAGGAGGATAGGGGCAATGACGATCAGCACCATACCGATGCAAATGATCTGTTTCAGGAATTGAATCGCTGTACTCTTTTTCATCATTACCGGTCTCCTTTCAGAATTAATCCGTGAATAATCTTGTTCTGCACTATATAGATAATTACAATCATAAACATGATGGCGACAGCCATCGTTGACGCTAATCCGAAGTTGGAATACTTAAACGCCGTATCGATAGTGTACAGTGTAAAGGTTGAGGAAGCGTATCCCGGACCTCCGCCTGTCATAACGAATGGAATATCAAATACCTGAAGTGCGCCGCGGATATTGTCAAAAAGAACAAAATCTACCATCAGCATAATCGCCGGCGTCTGGATATATTTGAACATCTGCCAGGAATTTGCCCCATCGACGCGCGCAGCTTCCTGGATATCCTGAGGAAGGGACTGCAGCGCCGCCATAAACAGAACCACGTGGTAGCCGGAAAACCTCCACAGAGAAACGAAGGAAAGCACATAATTGACGATTTTCGCATCAGACAGCCAGCTCTGGCTGAGGGCTCCGAGATGAAGCACGTTTAGAATCTCGTCAAACGCACCGTTAATCGGTGAAAAGAAGTACGAAAAAGCGTATGCGATGGCCACTCCGTTAATAATATAGGGCAGAAAGACCATTGTTTTGTAAAATTTAGCTGCCCGCAGTTTGGAAGTCAGCAGAACTGCAAACCCGAGTTCCACCGGAATCATGCAAAGATGCACGAAAAAATAAACGGCATTGTTTTTCAGCGACTGCCACAAATCCGCATTCTGAAACATTGCGATATAATTGTCGAACCATACAATATCGCTGGACAGAGAATATCCGTCCCAGTTTGTTGCGCTCATGCGGAACAGATCAAGGGCAGGGATGACAACGAAACCGATCAGCAGCAGCATTGGAATAACCAGCGACAGGAAAATAAAACGCCGCCTTTCTTTGGCTAGTGTCTTCATAAAATACTCCTCTCTGCAAAATACAGGAGACTGCAAAGTCGGCGAAATCCCACCGAATCCGCAGCCTCCGTCTGCTAAATCTGATTCAATTACTCAATTTCAAGCTTTGCTCTTGCAGCAGTCCACTTTTCATTCAGTTCCGCAAGTCTTGCGTCAAGATCAAAACCTTCTGTGAACATTTCTGCGCCAAGCTTCTTATAATCAAACGTTGTCTCGTTCTGAATTGCCTGGAAATCATCACCGCCGCCGTCGTACATAACCAGCTCTGCATCCGGCTGAAGTTCATCTGCTTCTGCGAGAATCGGATCCTTTTCCTTCGGGAACGTTGTCATTGAGGAGGCGCTGCTTACGTAATTGATATAATCCGGATACCATTCTTCGCTGTAGAACCATTCAACAAACGCTTTTGCAAGCTCTGGATTTTCACTGTGTGTCGTTACGCCCATAAAAGAATCGCCCTGTACGATCACTCGGAACGGATCGTCTGTCGTGTTTCTTGTGGGAAGGTAGAAGGTTCCAAGCTGTGAAATATCATCTGTACCGTTTATGATATTCTGCAGTCCCCAATCGCCCAGCGCAAGAATCGCCGCCTGCTTCTGTGCGAACAGAGTCGTCACCTGGTCGTTTCCAAGTCCAAGGGGGTCTTTGCCGCAGACACCGGAGCTGAACAGACTGTATACTTTACTGTATGCTTTCTGGATATCCGTGCCTTCCGCAAACGGCTCGTCCTGCTTTGCCATATCGTTCCAATTCTGTCCGTTGCCGCTCTCAAGCGCCGGCATAAATTCCATGTACGGGTAATCCGGCCATTCATCTTTCGCGCCGAGTGCAAGAGCCATAAAGTCGTCATTTTCCGCACCGAAATACTCTTGAAGCGTCTTTGTCACCTCTTCAAATTCAGGCCATGTGGTGGGAACCTCAACGCCTGCCTCTTCAAACATGTCTTTCCAGTAATATACATACTCATAACCGGAGGTCATCGGTACGCCGAGAATTTTGCCGTCCAGCGCGTATCCTGCTGCCAGCTCGTTGTTCTTTGCCGCATCCAGATCTGACAGATCAAGCAGATAATCCTGGAATCTGGAAAGAGTGAACGGTTTGTTGAACATTACGTCCGGAAGCTGATTTGCGGACGCCCGCATCTTCATTGCGTTCCAGTATTCTGAATCATCTTTCATTTTTTCTACTTCTATGTTTGCGTTGGGATATTTTTCCTGGAATTTACCCACCATATCGTTTTCATCGATGAAATCCATCAGGTTGTTATCCCAGATTGCGAACACAAGATCTCCGCTCAGTTCTTCCTCAGCGTGCACGTTTGCCATGCCGAGTGTTCCCATTGCCATTGCCGCACAGAGCGCGGCTGCTACTACTTTTCTTTTCATAACACAAACCCTCCATGTTTTTTTATTTGCCTGCCTCTGTGGGCTGGCTCTTTAGATGTTGTATTTATTTTATCAGGACGGATTTGAATTATCTATGAAGTATGGTTCGATTTCTTGATGTTTTGTCAGCTTTTAGGGATTTTGCTTTTTATAATCGCTGGGACTGATTCCGTACTTTTTCTTAAACATACGGGTAAAATGTTCCACGTTATTGTAGCCAATGCGTTCACTGATTTCATACATGCGCAGGTCTGTTGTATTGATGAGCTGCTTCGCCCGGTCGAGGCGCAGCTCCGTCACATAATCACGAAATGTCATACCGGCCGATTTCGTGAACCGTGTTGTGAAATACTTTTCATTTAGCCCTACATAAGCCGCCACGCTCCCCAATGAAAGCTCGGAGCTTGCGTAGTTGTCCGCAATAAAACGGCGCGCGCGCAGCATAATATCATTGTGCCGGCCTTCCAGGCGGTTCCCGAGATATTCCAGTTCCCACCGGAAGTAATTATTCATCCAAAGCTCCAGTTCCCGCATGGTTTGGAGCCGCTGAAATTTTTCATAGTAGTTAACTTCCTCTGGAAAAACACAGAAGAAGTCTTCGTCGTACTCACGGAATTTCAACGCCAGAAGCGCAATCAGGCGCAGGCATTCCTGCACAGCCTCCTGACGCTCCATTGCGCTGATTTTTTGGAAAAACATACGCTTTTCATGTTCAAAGTTCTTCTCATCCGCCTCATAAAGATAAGACAGCAGCTTGCCGTACTGTGAAGCGGCCTGTTCCATTCCGCTTTCCAGCGCACAGTGCTCCCAGGTTGTCACCACCGCTGTCCTGCCGGACAGCGGCGCAAGCATCAAAAGCCGTTCGCATATTTCCAGCGCATTAAAAAGGTCCGTAGCCTCCGTCATCTCACCGATTGCTGCCGATACACTCAGATTCATAAAATCATGCCAGACTGTCTGCATTTGCCGGACAACCGCCTTCATATCTCTGTGATACAGGCTGCGCTCCGAAGGGGTATAGAGAAAAACAAAGTGCCCCGGCTGAACCGGCAAAAGTTTCCCACGGCGGCTGATACCAGGAATCTGATTCACCAGCTCTATCATGGGCTTTTCCATCATCTCTTTTAAATCTTCACCAAACCTCACCGCCTGCCTCAGAAAATCATCTACCTCCAAAACAGCCGCTCCGTATATGCCTTCTTCCGGAAGCTTCAGGCTGCGTTCTCCTTTTCCAGCGTTCTGCTCTTCCTGACCCTGTTCCAACTCATCCCAGTATTTGCGGTTCAGCTTCGTCAGAAGGGCGTCCATCTGTCCTGGATTTAAGTCCGCTTTCAAAATATAGTCATGCGCACCCAGCCGAAACGCCTCCCGCACAAGCTCGAATTCATTGTATCCGGAGAGCATCAGCGTGACCGGCATACGTTTTTCCTCTTCCAGCCTGCGCAGAAGTTCAATTCCGCTCATTTCCGGCATCTTTACATCTGTAATCAGCAGTTCTACGGAATGTTCCCTCAAATAATCCAGTGCCTGCTGTCCACTGTTGCAGTCAGCTACAACCTCCATTCCATAATCTTCCCATCGAACCATTGAGCGCAGTGTTACACGCACAATCGCTTCATCATCCACGATCAGTACTCGTTTCATTGTTTTTCCCCTTTTTCACTTTCTCCGCCGGTTCTGTCTGCCAGGGAAGACGCAGTGTGATTTCCGTATATGCATCCGGCACACTGTCAAATTCAACACTGCATGTTTCCCCGAAATTCAGTTTCAGCCTTGCGATTACATTCTCAAGCCCGATGCTCGTATTGTCGTTGTCCGTCCGTTTCTTGCCATCAAGGGCCTGCGCAATCTGCTCCTCCGTCATGCCCCGTCCGTCGTCCCATATACGCAGGGCCAGCCCAGCGTTTTCTTTCGATGCACTCACCCGCAGATGTCCGACTTCATCCCCGGTAAACCCATGAACAATGGAATTCTCTACAAGGGGTTGAAGAATCAGCCGTGGAACAAGGCATTCCAGACACTGCGGATCAATCTGATATTCCACCTCAAATCCGTCCGAATAGCGAATTTTCATCAGATAGACATAGCTGTCCAGAACCTCCAATTCTTCTTTCAGGCTGTAAAAGCTGATGTTGCTCCGAAACGAACACGAGACGATCCGAATCAACGCCTCCGCCATTTTACGCAGACCGTCAAATTTCGACACCTGCGCCATAAAGCGGATAGAGTTCAGCGTGTTTACAAGAAAATGAGGGTTGATCTGCGACTGCAGCGCACGGATCTCTGCATTGTGCTTCATCTCCTGTGCCCGTTCCTTCTCTGTGATGGTGCTGCGCAATGTACGCACCATCTGGTTGAAAGAGTGAATCATCCTGCGTATCTCGCTTTGCCCTGCCGGTTCCAGATGAGTCATCAGGTCGCCTTCCTGCACCTGCTCCATACCGGAAACAACCGTCTGCACCGGAGCCAGAATATTTCGCAGAAAATATCTGGAAAAACAGTAAAACAAAACAAAGAGACCGAGAATCACGAACATCAGAATCAGAACCACCCGGCGGAATTCGCCCGTCAGAGCACTCGTGGGTACAAACGTAACCAGTCTCCATCCCACAGACGAGAGTGTGGAAGTCACGTATGTATAGTTCTGCATTGCACCGCCTTCGCCTGCGGAAACATTCATGCTGTATACGCCGTCCTGTGCGGACTCATCCCAGTTTATCTGCCTGGGATACCACAGGTCTTCCTCTTCACAGTATCCGCAGTAAACTTCTTCCCCGTTCTCATCCACCAAAATCGTCTTTCCAAGAGCGGCATTGCGTTCCTGCTCCCGTATCAGATCCCCAATACTGCTGCGGTAAAATAGTGTGATCAGTTCCACCCGGTCTGAGCGGTCAAGTGCGATATCCGGCGCAAGGGCAGAGACTAGAATCATTTCCCACTTCTTTTTTCTGGAGGTGGTCAGGGACTGGACTCCTGTATCATATGCGCCGATGCTGACGACATTCTTTTTCTCAAGGGCCTCCCTATACCAGTGACTTTTTTTGATCTCTTCCGTCGGCAGCGTCATTTCATCTTTGATGGAGGTCACTCGGCCATCTTTCATATAGAACTGACTCGCAATAATATCCTGCTTCGGCGCAGCCGCCACCTGAAAGAGTTCCTCCAACTTACGGACATTTTCATTTTTCTGCGTGTGATCCGCCGTATCCGTCAGCGCTGCCAGCTCCATAAACTCGCCTCCGTTGACGTAGACGAGATGGGAAAGCTGAAGAGACGCTTCATTGATATCCTTTTTCAGCATTTCCATCATACTGGCCTGCGCATTCTCAATATTGGAAACAGCCAGATCGCGCATCATTACATTGAGCACTCCGATTGCTACAAAAAAGACGAGCAGAAGCGGTATCACAATTAAAAGAAGGAAACTTGTATAATAAACCTTTTTTAAAGAATCGTGTTTCCTGAAAATCATAAAACCTCCACCCACGGTTCCTAAACCGTTTTTAATATACCATTCCACAGGGCAAACAAATAAACATATGATACAGTCTGACTACCTGCCGGTTTTGCAAAAGATTTCTTTTTAGGCTGCGTTACTACTCTCTTTTTACAAGGACACACACGCCTCAATCCATGATATTTTGGGGATTTGCGGCGTTATCCTCAATCGGCGTACATCCCGCCTCAATCGTCTGCCTTGCAAATCACGAAAATCTTCATGGTTGAGGTCGCAGAGTCGGAAAGAGATAAATTTTGTGCCCTGCAAGGCACAAAATTTACTCTTTATCGACCGTGTGTGCTCTTGTAAAGAGAGGGTAGCTTTGCCCTTTGATTGTACTACATTTTCGACCATTAATCCATACAAATTGTGAGTACCGCCAATGTCCGACTTCGAAGAGGAGTCCTCCCAACAGCCTCTCCAGTTTTTCCCCATTGCCATGTCTGTCGGCTATGTAAAAAGGAAAATACAGGTTGCCAAGAACCAAATACTCACTTATAATAAAGAAATCATAATCAACTGCGCAGATTTTATTTCCGTGAGCAACGAGCCAAGTAGCCATGCTTGCATGGATATTTGGCGGTGC
>LHCFI01400__coassemble_2491_pt1 | contig 10993 bp, 9 predicted proteins | sample LHCFI01400__metabat2_low_PE_038 | metagenome-assembled genome bin LHCFI01400 | reverse complement strand
TCTTCTTTGTCCTTTTTGTCTCTGTGAAATATCTCGTCAAGCTGAATCATCAGGGTTCTCAAAGTGCCTACCACCTTATCGTAATCCATACGTTTAGGACCGATCACTCCGATCCGTCCGTACATTCCCTCTCCCAGCTCATACGTAGCTGTCACCACGCTGCAATCCTGCATAGACGGCAGCGGCGATTCCTGACCGATATACACCTGAATCCCAGTCTCTTCCTCGCCTGTTCCGATCAGCCCTGCCAGCCCTTCCTTATCCTCAAAGGTATGAATGAGCTCGCTGGCCTTCTCACTGGTGCTCAGTTCTGGGTATTTGAAAATATTTGTTGCCCCGCTGGTATAAATCTCTACCTCGTCCTCCGACTGAACCGACTCGGCCACCGCATCCAGCACCCGGTTTACCACCTCGCTGTGAATCCCGGCCTGCTCCTTCAGCTTTGCGATCGTAGCCAGATTAATCTGTTCTATAGTCAGCCCGTTCAGCGCGCTGTTCAGCAGGATGTTCAGCTCCAGGATCGTCTTCTGATCCAGCCCATGCTCCAGGCGGATGATCTTATTCTTTACCACATTTCCCTCGGTGACGATTACCGCCAGGATCTGGGATTCCGTCACGATGGACAGTTGGATGAATTTAAGTTTTGTCCTGTGAAACTGAGGACCGGAAATCATGGCCGCATAATTGGTATTCTTAGCAAGAACCGTGGCAAGCTGCTTTAACAGAAGCTCCATCTTATCCTGCCGCTGAATCATCATCTCCTTCATCTCCGTGACTTCCCGGTCTTTTTCCTCCATCATGCGGTCCACATAAAGGCGATAACCCGCATCAGAAGGAATGCGTCCTGCGGAAGTGTGGGGCTGAAGAATATAGCCCATCTCTTCCAGGTCTGACATCTCATTTCGTATGGTGGCGGAACTCAGATTCAAATCTGCATACTTGGAAATCGTCCTGGAACCTACCGGTTCGCCTGTCTCCAGGTATGTCTTGATGATAGCTTTTAAAATCGTCCATTTCCTATCATCCAGCTGCATCCGAACTCCTCCTTTCTCTTTATAAGGATTCATACTTTATCTCCGATGTGCCTCCGGCGGATTGCAGAGACGCACATAAGAAAAATGTCATGCGCTGCATGACCTGCGCCTCGCAGCAAGAATGCCGGCGGCATTCTTCAATCATTCGTATTGTTAGCACTCACTTCATTCGAGTGCTAATTCCTTATGCAGTTAATATAATACCGGTTCGTCTTTTTGTCAATAGCCTTTTTTAAAATTTTTCCAACTTGTCCCCCGGTACCTTTCTATGGTATAGTAACGCATAAGCAATTACGAAAGGACTAATTATATGAAGCGTCATCATATTTTTTCAGTTCTCCTGCCTGTGGCAGGAATTTTAATCCTGATCCTCCTTGTCTTTATCCACTTTGTGGATCAGCTCCGTGATGAGAATCAAGAAGCCTCTTCGCCGGTTTCCACTGAAGCGGAAGACAGCGGACAGATTCAGACCGAAGAGCCCAAATTTTCTTCAGGCATTCCCTCATCCTCGAAGCCTTCCTCCTCCCTGCCCCAGGATCACTGCTTTATCTGGGTGGGAGATTCAAGAACCGTCGGCATGGAAGAGGCCATGGGCGAAGACAACTGCCTGTATATTGCCGCCCCCGGGGAGGGATATGACTGGTTCGTCTCATCCGGGCTTCCCGCCCTTACGGAGGCCATGGCCTCTCTCCCGGACGCTCCTGTCATCTTTAATCTGGGGGTAAACGACTACGATAACCTGGAGCTGTACATGGATTTGTACCAGGAGCTTATGGAAGACTGCCCAGATACCTCCTTTTTCTTTCTCTCGGTCAATCCCATTGATCCTGCCCGCTGCGACAACATCACCAATGAAGAGATCGGGGACTTTAACGCCCATCTGAGAAATCTCCGGGATGAGGCGTATATTGACAGCTATACTTACATCATGGTCAACGAGATCAGCACTACGGATGGTATTCATTATTCCCCGGAAGCTTACCAGCTTATCCATGATTACGCCGGAGGAATCGTAACCGCCGCCCTGGACGGGAACTAAGCTTCCTTATCCAGGAGAAATTCAGCCATCACATAGTTCGCCAGATCCGTTCCCCGGTCCGTCAGGGACAGAAAGTCTTCTTCCTGTTTAAGCATTCCTTCTTTCTGCAGCCTGAGGATCGTTTCCCCATAAACCGTATTTATCTCCCTGTCAAAGCGTTTCCTGAACTCTTTACCGGAAACGCCTTTTTTCAGCCGCAGTCCCAAAAACATAAACTCTTCCATCTCATCTTTCATCTTCAGCGCCGTCCTCACACGTCCCGTAAAGTCCCCGTTTATATAGGAAGAAAGTTCCCTGGGATTTTCATATCTCACATGTTCCAGCAGGGAAGCCGCTCCCAGCCCAAAGCCTGCATACTCTATCCCTGTCCAGTAGCCCACGTTGTGACGGCAGACATATCCCGGCCTGGCATAATTCGAGATCTCATACCGCTTCATCCCCGCCTCTTCCAGGATTTCCTGGGTACTCCAATACATTTCACGCTCTTCCTCTTCCGTGGGAAGAAATTCCGTATCTTCTCCTTTTTCCCTTTTTTCCGCCTCATCCCGGTACCGCTCATACAGAGGCGTTCCCGGCTCCAGAATCAGACTGTAGGCCGATATATGCTCCGGCTTAAGGGCGGCTGTTTTTTTCAGGGTATCTCTCCAGGAATCAGGGCTCTGTCCCGGCAGGGCTGACATAAGATCCACATTTATATTGGAAAAACCTGCGCTTCTGGCCTGGTGGTACGTCTGAAGAAAATCCTCCCAGGTATGGATTCTTCCCAGCAGGGCCAGCCACCGGTTGTCTGCCGACTGAAGTCCCAGGCTCAGTCTGTTGATCCCCGAACTGCGGTATGAGATAAGTTTCTCCCGATCCGCCGTTCCAGGATTGCACTCTATGGTAATTTCAGGGCTGTCTGAAAAAGCAAATCTCTCTCTCAATGTTTCCAATACCGTATCAATATCTTCCGCCGGCAGAAGGGAGGGAGTCCCTCCGCCAAAAAAAACTGTCTCAACCCTGTATTTTTCCCATCCGGGAAAATGCAGGATTTCTTTTTTGAGAGCTTCTATATAAGCCCTCCGGGTTTCACTGCTTCCCGGAGCAGACAGGAAATCACAGTAGCTGCATTTCTTTACGCAAAAAGGAATATGCAAATATATCTCCAGAGGTTTCATGTTTGACGTCTCCTTTCTCACTGGGCTTACTTTAACACGGATTTTCCGGCGCAACAACCATCTCTTTGCAACATTCCTATTGACACAGGCGATTCTTAGTGTTATGATATTGATATCAAAATAATATCATTTTAGGAGGGGAAAGTAATGAACACCAAAGACATAGACGAAAAAATTCTGCAGGCGCCGTCCGGCTACCTATTTCTTTTTCTGGGAATCCTGATGGTGCTGGGCTGCCTCCCGGCTTACATTGCTCCCGGAGTCCTGGGCGCTTCCACTGCCGTGATTGTCTTCTTTGTCATCCTGGGAACCATCCTGCTGCTGGCAGGCATTCTCCTGCTTTGCGGGCTCCATATTATCAATCCCAACGAGGCCCTGGTACTGTCTCTCTTTGGAAACTATTATGGAACCCTGAAGGAGGAAGGATATTACTGGACGAATCCCTTTGCTTCGGGACTGAATCCATCCATTAAAATCCCCACGGTCACAGCCTCCGGCTCCGGAGTCTCCGTCTCTTCCATAAGCAAAAAGATCTCCACAAAGATCATGACGCTGAACAATGAGAAGCAGAAGGTGAATGACCAGCAGGGAAATCCTATTGAGATCGGCACCATCGTCATCTGGCAGGTGACCAACCCTACCAAAGCGGTCCTGAATGTGGAGAATTACAAAAATTATCTCTCCATCCAGTGCGACGCCATCACCCGGAACACCGCCCGCCGCTATCCCTATGACACTGGCCTCAATGATGAAAAAAGTCTCCGGGGCAGCACCCAGGAGGTAGCGGATATTATGCAGAAGGAACTGCAGGAGAAGGCTGAGAGCGCCGGCATCACCATCAAGGAAGTGCGGATCACCCGCCTGGCCTACGCTCCCGAGATCGCTTCCGCCATGCTCCAGCGCCAGCAGGCAGAGGCTGTCATCGACGCCCGGCAGAAAATCGTTGAGGGAGCTGTAAGTATGGTGGATATGGCCCTTCAGAAATTAAGTGAAAATGACATTGTAGAATTGGACGAAGAACGTAAAGCCGCCATGGTCAGCAACTTGCTGGTAGTGCTCTGCGGAAATAAAGATCCGCAGCCCATTGTCAACAGCGGCTCTATCTACTAGATCCCATGCAGGAAGCGGAAAGAAGGGAGGAACGAATGGAAACTAAGAAAGAAAAAACAAAAAAGCAGATTCCCCTTCGCCTTTCCGCTTCTCTCTACAACGAACTGGCTGCTTGGGCTGAAGAGGAATTCCGCTCTGTAAACGGACAGATCGAATATCTTCTTACGGAATGCGTCCGGCGCAGGAAGAAATCCCGGAAAGAAGACGAACAGTAAACTGCCGAAGGGGATGCCGCATGAAACAGATTTCATGCGGCATCCCCTCCTTTATGCTCTCCAGGCCAGGGCGGCCGGGAGATTATTTGTCGTCCAGCTTTAATACGCTCATGAAGGCTTTCTGCGGAATCTCCACATTTCCTACCTGGCGCATCCTTTTCTTTCCTTCCTTCTGTTTCTCCAGAAGTTTTTTCTTTCGTGTGATATCTCCGCCGTAGCATTTTGCCAGGACGTCTTTTCTCATGGCCCGGACCGTCTCCCTGGCAATAATCTTGCTTCCGATGGCCGCCTGGATAGGAATCTCAAAGAGCTGTCTTGGAATCTCTTCCTTCAGCTTCTCACACATCCTGCGTCCTCTCTCATAGGCCGTATCTCCATGGACAATAAAGGAAAGAGCATCCACTTCCTCCTTATTTACCAGAATATCCAGCTTCACCAGCTCTGAACGCATATATCCTTTAAGCTCATAGTCAAAGGATGCGTAGCCTCTGGACCGGGACTTCAGCGCATCAAAGAAATCGTAGATAATCTCATTAAGAGGCAGCGTATATTTCAGAAGAGCCCTGGTCTCTTCCATGTATTCCATGCCTTCGTATATTCCCCTGCGTTCCTGGCACAGCTCCATAATGGAACCGATATATTCTGTGGTCACCATGATCTCCGCCGCCACTACCGGCTCTTCCATGTATTCGATCTCAGAGGGATCCGGCAGATTGGTAGGGTTCGTCAGCTCTATTACTTCTCCGTTTGTCTTATAAACTTTATAGATTACGCTGGGCGCCGTGGTTACCAGATCCAGGTTATACTCCCTCTCCAGCCGCTCCTGGATAATCTCCAGATGCAGAAGTCCCAGGAAACCGCAGCGGAAACCAAAGCCCAAAGCCACAGAGGTCTCCGGCTCAAACTGCAGGGACGCATCGTTTAGCTGAAGCTTCTCCAGGGCATCCCGCAGATCCGGGTACTTTGCCCCGTCCGCCGGATACATGCCGCAGTAAACCATGGGATTTACTTTCTTGTAACCCGGAAGCGGCTCCGCGCAGGGCTTCAATGCGTTAGTCACCGTATCGCCCACCCGGGTGTCTTTGACATTTTTAAGGCTGGCAGTAATATAGCCTACCATTCCTGCTCCAAGCTCTTCACAGGGAATAAACTGACCTGCGCCAAAATATCCCACCTCCACGACCTCAGCCTGGGTTTTCGTAGCCATCATTAAAATAGGGGTGCCCTTCCTGACCGTTCCCTCCATAAGACGGATAAATATAATGACTCCCTTATAAGAATCATAGATAGAATCAAAAATCAATGCCTTCAGCGGCGCCCGGGGATCTCCCTGGGGGGCCGGAATCTTTTCAACGATCTTCTCCAGAACCTGATGTACATTCTCCCCGGTCTTGGCCGAAATCCTGGGGGCGTCCTCCGCCTCAATCCCAATCACGTCCTCGATCTCCTGGATCACCCTATCCGGTTCCGCACTTGGAAGGTCAATTTTATTAATCACGGGCATCACGTCCAGATCATGATCCAGAGCCAGATAGACATTGGCCAGAGTCTGCGCCTCAATTCCCTGAGCCGCATCCACCACTAAAATAGCGCCGTCGCAGGCCGCAAGGCTTCTGGAAACCTCATAGTTGAAATCCACGTGTCCCGGAGTATCTATTAAATTAAAAATATATTCTTCACCATCATCAGCCTTGTATACGGTGCGCACCGCCTGGGATTTAATCGTAATCCCCCGCTCCCGCTCCAGATCCATATTATCCAGAACCTGATTCTGCATCTCACGGCTGGTCAGAAGTCCTGTCATCTCGATAATCCGGTCCGCCAAGGTAGACTTGCCATGGTCAATATGGGCTATTATACAAAAATTCCTGATTTTGCTCTGATCTGTCGTCACTTGTGTTCCTCCTTGCCAGGCTGTATCCTGTATCTGGAACAGTTTAACACATCTTTTCCCGTATTGTCCATAGCAAGGTAAAGATTCTTGGGGACGGTCTCATCACCTGCCTGTCAGTACCTGGTCAAGAAGTTCCGCCATGGGCTCCATGGCATTTCTCTCTTCCTCTACGGTGTTGAGCTGGGTGCCCGCCTCCACCAGAAGAGACCTGGGCCTTAAATGGAGGTTGTAGCGCTGGGCTTTCAGATAAATATTCCTGGTAAAGCCCGGATACTGCTCTCTGGCTTTCAGTTCAAGCTGCAGAGAGAATGCAAGATTCTCACGGATATACGGATTCTCCAGCCAGGTCAGGGGCTGGTTTTGATTGTCCCTGGACAGGCCGTTAAAAAACATAATCATGGAGGCCGGTTTTCCGTCAATCTCCGTCACGAACTTTTCACCCTCCACTCCGTCCCGGTGCAGGTCAATGATTACCTCTATAGAAGGATTTTGCTCCAAAATTTCCTGCACAGCGGCTCTTGCATAGTCATAGGCAGCGCTGCGGTCCAGCACTCCGTCAATCAGATCATACACGCCCGTATCGTGTATCACCTGGTAGCCGTACTTGTCCCTGAGCAGCTCCGCCAGAACCTCTCCCATTCCCACAATGGAATCCTCTGTCACTCCTTCCCTGGAATCCGCAAAGGTTTCCTGAGAGTGTGTGTGATAAATGAGAATCTGGGGCATCCCTGACTTTTTTTCTATGGTCAGGTCTTCATTCAAAAGATCCCCGGCATTGAGCAGCTCTCCGTCGATGGTTGTCCCTGCGTCCAGGGTGAAGTACTCGTTTAAGAGATAGTCAAAATCTGAAAGCTGTGAGAGCAGTTCCGGGGAGATCCCGGCAGTTCCCGGCGCTGAAGCTTCCGCCGCTTCATAAGTGTCAGCGCCATCTTCCGCACTCTCTGTCTGCCCAGTCACAGCCTCCGGTTCCTGTGTCTGCCCTGATGCAGTTTCCGTTTCCTGTGTCTGTTCAGCCTCAGTTTCCGACTCACCGGTTTCTTGCGGTTCGCCTCCGGCCTCTGTCTCCTGGGGTCTCTCAGCCATATAGGTATAAATCGGTACAAGCTGCTCCATCCATTCTGAGATCCAGTTTCCCGTTCCATCTCCCCTCACCGCCGCACTGTAAGCAGGGGCGTACGCAGAAACAGCCGCATCTTCTATGCCCTTTTTCCATTCATCGGGAACGATCTCCGATAAATCTGCTTCCCGAACCAGCACCTCTCCTCCTTTGTAAATAATATACGTACTCAGAACTGCCATTAAAATATACAAAAGCCTCTGCAGCCATTCTCCATTCCGCATCCCGTTCTCCCCTCCGGCATCCCCAGGCGCAGAAATGGCCGCAGGCCGCCGATATTTTATTATATGAGGGAATGGACAAGATTATGACAGGGCGGTCATGGTTACCCCTTGCCGGAAAAAGCCATATTCAGTCCCTCTGAGATGGTATAGCTCAAGTATTTTACTGTCTCGTCAATATCCTTGGGCGTCACAAACATGGTATTTAAATGAGGGGAAATCAGTTCCCGGATCATCTGATGCTTCTGTGCGCTGTCCAGAGTGCCCAGGGCGCCTCCCAGCCTCTGCATTTCCTGGTGTCCATCCATCTGATTCACCAGCTCTTCCATGGTGTCATTGACAATAGTGGCCGCATCCACCACCGTAGGTACTCCCACGGCGATTACCGGCACTCCTAAAGCTTCCTGATTGATTCCATTTCTGTGATTTCCAACCCCGGAGCCGGGATGAATTCCGGCGTCTGTAATCTGAATCGTCCGGTTCAGCCGCTTTGTGCTTCTGGCTGCCAGGGCATCAATCACTATGACCACATCCGGCTTTGTCTCATCCACCACTCCTTTTACAATTTCCAGCGTCTCCATACCGGTCTGGGCCATGACACCCGGTACAATAGCACTGATACATTCCGCCTCCTCATCACTCAAAAAATTCTTCCCGTACTCCCGGATCATGTGCCTGGTAATATGAAGGTTGTTCACTACGTTGGGGCCAAGGGCATCCGGCGTCACCTCCCGGTTGCCAAGTCCCACCACAAGGACAGACTTCCCCTGCTCCCCCATAAGGCTGCGCAGATGCCTGGAAAGTTCCCCTGAAATCTCTCTGTGGTATCCTTCATCCGGCGATGACATGTTCGGCGCCTCCAGGGTGATATACGTCCCCACAGGTTTTCCTATGGCCCTGGCGCCATTTTCCGTTTCAATCCGAACTGTAGTGGTGTAGATCTCCCGCTGTGCATCGGCCTCTTCCTTTACCGTCACCCCCCGGATTCTGGATTCATCCCCATCGTATCCTTCTCTGGCTTCCAGGGCCAGATCCGTCCGTATCTGAAAACTCCCGATCATTTTTTCTCTCCTTCGTATAGACCTTAATGATTTTGTACAATCCGTCTTATTACTATTTTTTACAAGATTTTCGGAAATATGTATTGACATAAAACTTGGTTTGGACTAAGATATATGAGTATGTTTACATTAAACGTCCGTGTCCGATTTTAATGAAACAACTGATTAATTTAAAATGTTTGGAGGTGTACGGGTTGGCTAACATCAAATCTGCAAAGAAGAGAATCCTGGTTGCAAAGGCCAGAAATGAGCGTAACAAAGCTGCGAAATCAGCCGTAAAGACAGCTATGAAGAAGGTAGAGGCTGCAGTTGCTTCTAACGACAAGGCTGCTGCTGACGCTGCTTTATTGAATGCGATTTCCATTATTGACAAAGCTGCAAAGAAGGGAATCTATCATAAGAACAATGCAGCAAGAAAGGTTTCTCGTCTGACTAAAGCAGTCAACACCCTGGCATAAGCTTAGCATAGATGAATATTGAACACAGTCGGTTCCGTCATGCCGACTGTGTTTTTTTCTGTCTTTTTATAAAAAGTGCGGAGTTTTTACTCTAAACTAGGGTGTTCCGGTTAAAACCATAAGAAAAGATAGAGCATTCATCTTATCGGTGTCAATTTGGGCTTCCATTGATTTTAGACTCTTTGCGCCATCTTCAATAAGCTTGTCGCCACCGAGCAAGCTGCCATTCATCAATTAACCTCGGTACCGCCCCTTTTAATAGTCGTTTGGAAGTCAGTTCAGACATAGTAGTTTCAGTGCTGGACTATTCCATCGTCCGCATCTGTTCTTCTCCAGTATCCTCAGCCGTGGGCTTTCCTCGGAGATGTAAGAATCGTCTCTGTTCTTCAGCTTTCCAACCTAACATTAGTGCTTTCTTAATAAAGAAAACCACAGTATGCCCATGACCACCTTCGATATATTTGTCATATTCTCTTTTGACTCAGGCAACTTGTATTCTCCCTCGATATGAAAATCGGCAAAATGGAGCTTTTCGGGTTCAAAAGTATAATCCCTGTTGGAGTGCATCTCAGTCAATGAGCATATTAAAGAAAGATTTTTTAGAACAAAATAGGACAGAGATTGATTCCGGGGAGAAGAAATCGTATAATGGATAATATAAAATTTACCACATCGCCCTGTTGGATAAGCTGACCATCGTTCGGGACTTTCATTCCCTGCTGCTGGACGTACAGATAACTGTTCAGTTTTATCCTGACCGACAGCGAAAACCCGATTAAGTTTTGCAAGCACTGTACCAAAGCATTTGTTGCAAGCAGACCAAGTGCTGTATTTTGCAGCCCTCTGTGCAAAAATAAGCATAATGTTTATAAGAGCAGGGCAAGAGAGAACAGCTCCGATGAGGAATGATTGGATGGTGATACATAATGGCTGAGAACAAAAATACAAAGTTACAGATCCGAAACAGTACTGTGGATTTTCTTGTATTTACAAAGGATGCTCACGAGGACGGTATTGAAGTCCGTGTACAGGATCACGATGTATGGCTGACACAAAAAGCGATTGGGCAGCTTTTCGATGTAGACAGAAGCGTTGTCACAAAACATTTGAAAAACATCTATGAAAGCGGCGAATTGTCCGAGGAATCAACTTGTGCAAATTTTGCACAAGTTGCGGATAACGGAAAAACCTATCAATATAAGTTTTATTCGCTAGCTGCCATAATTGCCGTTGGCTACCGTGTCAACTCCGGCAGGGCAACACAATTCAGACAATGGGCAACAAAAGTGCTGGATACTTTTGCGAAGCAAGGGTATGTTTTAGATAAAAGCCGATTGATTAACGGTCAAATCTTCGATGAGGATTATTTTGAGCACTTAATTTCTGAGATACAAGAGATTCGAGCCAGTGAGCGTCGTTTCTATCAAAAGATTACAGACATCTATGCTACTGCCGTCGATTATTCCTTTGATAATAATAATCTACTGGAGCAACAGCTCCACTTTTATGTCTAAAAATAGAAAACGGACTCCGAAGAGTCCGCCATCCATGTTATAAAATCCTTGAAAAGTTTATTCCCTGCTCCCTTTATTGCTGAGGTATTAAATAGGATTTTTTTCTATCAAAATCCTATCAATGTCTTGCACACTGAGACAAAAAGATTTATAATACAATTAAATTAGAAAAT
>LHCFI01400__coassemble_2476_pt1 | contig 11106 bp, 13 predicted proteins | sample LHCFI01400__metabat2_low_PE_038 | metagenome-assembled genome bin LHCFI01400 | reverse complement strand
GCAGCCATTAAATTCATAGCATAAATCCGCACACCTGGTTCTCGCTTCCACAATCTCTTTATCGTAATTTGCATCGTATAAATATCCTGCCTGGGCTTTTTCCCATTCCGTCATCGTACAAGTCCTCCCGATAAACTAAGTCTGCTTTTTCAAAAGAAACAGACTTTTAGCTTCGCCTGCTTTTGTGCCCGGCGGCAGCTACGAAAAGAGGTTCTCAGGATACAGTCCGGCCTGAATTCTCTGAAGGATTTGCTCCTTCACATAAGGCACGTCCTCTTTGTAAGTTACCCCGAACCAGTGATCCATACTGGGCAGGACCGTCAGATCCACCCGGTTCTCTTTCAAAAGACCGTCCACGATAGTCGGCAGCAGATATTCCGCTGTCAGCTCTCTCCCCTCTATCCCCGCGAGGAAGCTGCGGAAGCCTCTCTTCAGCTCTGCTATGAAATCCGGTGTAAAACCCCAAAAGTTCATGGAAACCAGACTTTCCTGAGAAATTTCCCTGAGGCTTCCATTTTCCTCCTGAACCGCTGCCCCTAAAGGTGTCTTTATGATATTCCTGGTCTCTTCGATGGATATAAGACGCCCCTTATCATCCGTATGACAAATTCCTCTGGTAACACCGCCAAATTCAGAGAGGGTATTCTTAAGGACAAATCCTGCCATACAGAATTTAAACTTCTCTGAGGGTGTCTCATCTGCTTTGGACAAATACTGATAGACCTTTTTGAAGGCATCCTTTCCATAATAATCGTCTGCATTGATTACTGCAAAGGGTTCTGAGATAAAGGGCTCGCAAGCCAGAATAGCCTGACCTGTCCCCCAGGGTTTTTTTCGTCCCTCCGGCACGGAAAATCCTTCCGGCAGATCCGCAAGCTCCTGAAAAGCATACGATACAGGAATCTTTTTCTCCATGCGGTTTCCTATAATTTCCTTAAAATCCTGATAGATATCTTTGCGGATCACAAAGACAATTTTTGTAAATCCTGCTTCAAGTGCATCGTGCACCGAATAATCCATGATAATCTCTTTGTTGGGCCCGAAGGAGGTAAGCTGTTTGATCCCCTCCCCGAACCTGCTGCCAATCCCGGCCGCCATTATCACCAATGTTGTATCTCTCATCACAGCTCCTTATTGCTTCTTTATTTTGATTTTTCAAAAGGTTTTCCGTTAGCCGCAGGCACACGGGCATGTCCTACGAAAAGAACCAGAGTAATTACCGTAACTACATAGGGAATCATAGATATCAGATTGGGGGAAATCCAATTTCCCTGGCTGGCGATTGTCCTGAGCCCCGTACACAGTCCAAACAGCAGGCAGGCAAGCATTGCACCGTGTGGACTAAACTTGCCAAAAATAACGGCTGCAATGGCAATAAAGCCCTGTCCTACAATAATCGCAGGACGGAACTGGCTGACCGTAGCCAGAGTAACGTAAGCGCCTCCCAGCCCTGAAAGAAAGCCTGAAAGAATCACACAAATGTAACGAACTCTGAATACATTGATTCCAAGAGTGGCACAGGCTTCTGGATGCTCTCCTGCCGCCCGCAGACGCATACCGAACCGGGTCTTATAAAACACAAACCAGACAACAATCACCGCAATGAAAGCCAGATAAGCGGCAGAATACGTATTCAGCACGTTGTTCCAGAAGGATCCCACCGGGAACACCCCGTCCAGGAGTCTGGGGAGTTTACTGGCCGTATCAATAGACGGAGAGTCGGAAGAACCGTCAAACATAGCCTTACAGAGGAAAACCGCAAGGCCGGGAGCCAGGAAATTAATAGCCGTCCCGGAAATAGTCTGATCCGCCCCAAAGCTGACGCAGGCTATAGCGTGAAGAAGTCCGAAGGCTGCTCCCGCCAAACCGCCGCAGAAGAAAGAGAACCAGGGATTTCCCGTAAAATATGCCACCACAACGCCTACAAAAGCCCCGATTGTCATCATACCTTCTACTCCGATATTAATGACTCCGCTGCGTTCTGAAAAACAGGAACCCAAAGCCGCATAGAGCAAAGGCGGCATAGCGATCAAAGTCGCATTAATCACTAATCCAAGGTCAGAAATAATCGTTTCCATTAAGCTTTTCCTCCCTTCCGGTTCAAGATCAGATTCCGAAGCACATGTGAAACAGCAATGAACAGAATAATCGTTCCCATGATGATATCCACCACTTCAGAAGGTGCGTCTACCAAGCTGAGCTTTGTTCCTCCATATTTCATAGCTCCGTAAAAAAGACCTGAAAAGATACATCCGATTGGATTGGAGCTGGCAATCAATGCCACTGTGATTCCCTGAAAACCATACATTTCCTGGGAAGCGAACTGACTGATTCTCATGGACATGCCCATAAGCTGTACAGCTCCTCCAAGTCCGGCCAGGCCGCCGGAGATAGCCATTGCCGTCATCACAGCACGATTAGAATTGATGCCTCCGTACTGAGCAGCAAAATTGTTATAGCCTACGGCTCTCAGTTTGTATCCCAAAGTCGTCTTATTAATAACAAACCAGATAAGGACAGCGGCAATCACTGCCAGTATAAAACCGAAGTTGGCGTTTCTGTTTTTCCCCAGTAAATCCCGGATCACGTCAGGAAAAATAATGGACGCCGAATCCAGAATATCCTTGGTGGCCTCTCCGCCGCCTTCTTTGTGCAGGATCGGAAGATTTACCGCATAGTTGGAAAAATAATATGCGATCCAGTTAAACATAATAAACGAAAGGACTTCATTGATCCCCCGCTTCACCTTCAGCAATCCCACCACACTTCCCCATATGGCTCCAGCAGCCACAGCAGCAAGCATACAGAGAGGAATATGGAGAACCGGAGGAAGATCCACAAGAATACCCACCGTACAGGCCGCAAGAGAACCTATAACAAACTGTCCCTCAGCGCCAATATTGAACACGCCTGTCTTAAAGGAGAAAGCAACGCTTAACCCCGTAAAAATCAGAGGACTGGCATAGATAAACGCCCACACAATATTTTTCAGATTTCCAAAAACACCTTCAAACAACTGTCCATAAGCGGCGCCCGGACTGATACCTGCAAAAAACAGAAGGATTGCGCCTACGATAAAACCAATCAGAATGGACAGCAGCGTATAAAAGGCATTGCCGTGAAGGATTCCCTTTTTCTTATCCATGTACCGCACCTCCTGCCATCATTAGTCCGAGATCATTTTCATTTGCCTCACTGCCAGCAACGCTTCCGCTGATATGTCCGTCGAAAATAACCTCAATCCGGTCTGAAAGACTCATTATCTCATCCAGTTCAAAGGAAACCAGAAGGACCGCTTTGTTTTTATTGCGCTGCTCTACCAGGTACCGGTGCACAAATTCGATAGCCCCTACATCTAGGCCTCTGGTGGGATTCACCGCAATCAAAAGCTCCGAATCGTTTGTAATCTCCCTGGCGATAATTACCTTCTGCTGGTTTCCGCCCGAAAGTGTTCCAGCCGGGCGGTTTTCACAGTCCGCCGGACGGACATCAAATTTACGAACCAGCTCCTTGGCATGTTTTTCAATCTTATCCCTCTTCAGAATTCCATGACTGGAAAATTCCTCAGTGTTAAAATTCTGCAGGATCAGATTTTCCGCTACCGAAAACTCAAGCACCAAGCCGTATTTCTGCCTGTCAGCGGGAATACTGGTAATTCCGCTGTCAAAGCATTCTTTCGGAGTGGCGTTAAACACATTCTTTCCATGGAGACGGATCTCTCCTGAATCCGCCTTGCGCAGCCCAGTCAAAATCTCCACAAATTCTGTCTGCCCGTTTCCGTCTACTCCAGCCAGCCCTACGATTTCCCCCTGGCGCACATTCAGGTTCAGTCCCTTTAAAATCTGAACCCCTCTGTAGTCTTTTCCCTTCAGATCTTTTACCTCCAGGACTGTCTCGCCAGGTGTAATAGGTTTCTTTTGCACCTTGAAAGTAACGTCACGTCCAACCATCATGGAGGCAAGCTCATTTTCATTTACCTTGTCAACATCCACTGTGCTGATATATTTTCCCTGCCGGATAATAGTACACGCATCTGCGGCAGCCTTAATCTCCTTCAGCTTATGGGTAATCAGAATAATAGATTTCCCGTCAGCGGTCAAATGGCCGATAATATCAATCAGCTCACTGATCTCCTGGGGCGTCAGAGAAGCAGTCGGCTCATCCAGGATCAGAATATCCGCTCCCCGATAGAGAACCTTCAAAATCTCCACTCTCTGCTGCATTCCCACAGAGATGTCTTCGATCTTCGCATCTGGATCCACTTTCATGTGATACCGTTCGGAGAGCTCCACTACTTTTCTTCTGGCCTCTTTTAAATCTACGGTCAGCCCTTTTCTCGGTTCCATTCCAAGAACAATATTTTCCGTTACAGTAAACGGCTGTACCAGCATGAAATGCTGATGAACCATACCAATTCCCAGCTCTATGGCATGGCCCGGACTGTTAATGCTGACAGGCTTTCCTTTTACCTCAATCTGCCCGGATGTAGGGCGGTACAGTCCGTAAAGGACATTCATCAAGGTACTTTTCCCGGCACCGTTCTCCCCCAGGATGGCATGAACCTCCCCCTTATGGACGGTAAGGTTGATATGGTCATTTGCCACAAAGTCTCCAAATTTTTTTACAATGTCCTTCATGGCGATGACGACATTGTCTTTATCCATATGTCCAACTCTGCCCAAGTGATCTCCTCCTAACAGCAGAATGGGGCATTGTTTGTCAACGCCCCCATTCCAGCTTATCTGTGAAATACGCTGCCTGCCATATCATGGCAGCATTTCGCTTCTCTCAATCTTCATCAGTCAAGCTCATATATGTCTCCGTATGCAGCTTCAAAATCTTCCTGTGTAGCGGGGACAACGATATCTCCATTAATAATCTGCTCTTTCACTTCTGAAACTGCCTCCAGAACATCCTCGGAAAGGTTGTCCGTGGTAGGAGCGATATCAACACCCTCTGAAGCCAGATCGTATGTGATCACGCCGGACTCCAAGGTTCCTTCCAGACACTGCTGTGAAACATCGTAGCAGGCATTGTCCACACGTTTCATGGCGGAAGTAAGAATGGTCTCAGGAGCGATGGAGCTCTGGTCAGAGTCAACGCCGATTGCCCAGATGCCGTTCTCCGTACAAGCCTCGATTACGCCCAGGCCGGTTGCGCCTGCCGCATGGAAGATAACGTCCGCTCCGCCAGTGATCTCAGCCGTAGCCATAGATTTTCCGGTAGCCGTATCGCTGAAAGAGTTTGCGTTCTGCTGCAGAACCGTAGCTTCCGGATTCGCATCCAGTACGCCTGCCAGATAACCATATCCGAACTGATTCATAGTATCTGTGGCCATGCCCAGAACAAATCCAACCGTATTAGATTCTGTGGTAAGGCCGGCAACATATCCTACCAGATAAGAAGCCTGAGCCTGCTCAAACATCAGACAAGTCACATTCTCAAGATCTGAACAACTGGCATCGTCAATGATGGCAAACTTCTGCTCAGGATAATCTTCCGCAGCAGCTCTCATGGCATCCGCCAACATATATCCCACACAGATAATCAGATCATACTCACCGTCAATGAACGTCTCAATGTTCGTGGCATAATCTGCGTCTGTAGAGGATTCCAGATAATCTACCTCAATCCCCAGCTCTTCGCTGGCTCTCTGAAGCCCTTCCCAGGAAGACTGGTTAAAGGAACCGTCATTTACGCCGCCGACATCCGTAACCATACCTACCTTAATGGTACCTTCCTCTGCTGAGGCCACCATACCTAATGATGCTGATGAGAGAACCATAGCGCCTGCAAGCAGTAAAGATAAGCATTTCTTTTTCATAGTCGCTTTCCTCCTTTTGAAGTGTAAATAGTCGTATTGTTATTTTAGCATAATATTCTGAAAAAATCCACATTGAAATCGAAATGTTTTACTGAACGGTCTGAATTTAAAAGAGGCAACTGTTCCTTGACAACAGTTGCCTCTCTCCCTATTCCACCGGCATCTCCGTTTCCGGCTCGGTCTCCCCCTCTTCCTGAACTCCTGGGGTGATCACTATGTTCTCTCCAGAGATATTGGTTTTCCGCTTTACTGCGTCTTCGATCTGCGCTCTCTGAGCTTCGCTGAGCTGTGTCTCGTTTACGATCACGTCGGCCTTCCCGTCTGTGATACTGACGATACATTCCTCAAATCCTTTTGTCTCAAGGAGAAGCTCCGCAGCCGCCTCTTGTTCCGCAATCTGCGCCATGTTGGTTATCATGGCCGCAGCCTCCTGCTTCTCTTCATCCCCAAGGTTCTGATTATTCACTACCTCCAGCAGCTCTTCCTTGCTCTTGGCCCGTACCTGTTCACGATTCAGCTTAGCGGCGGCCACTATACTGCTGTTCCCCGCAGTGCTTGCCAGCACAGCCTCACCTACCTGTGCGCTGCCTTCTGTATCATTTGCCGCCTCCTCTGTGCCGTCTCCATCCAGGCTCACAATGTCCGTGTACGTGTCTTCCAGGGCTTCCCCTGAAACATCCTCAGAAAGGAGTACCGTGTCTTCATCTGTGCTGACCTCATCTTCAAGAATTCTCCCGGAATAATTCAAATACCCGGCGACTGCGACCATGATCGCAAGTGTAGTAATGATGATCTGGTTTTTCTTTAAGATGCGTTTCACCTTATCCTCCTCATTCCATCTTCATTACTTTGATTTTATGCGCCTCTACTCCAAATAATGCCATCACGGCCTCGGTAATCTCCTGGACCAGCACTATATTGTCTCCGCCCTGTGCCACAATTAAAACCCCGGCGATCTCCGGCTCAAGAGTCTCTGTCACATAGGGGCTCTCAGACCCCTGACCGTCACTTGCGTAAACCGTGCTTTCTCTTTCCTGGACAGTGGTATTGGCGGAAGCGTTTCCCTCCTGGCTGTTTTCGTCTCTCTCTTCGGTACGCTCTATGTCCTTTTCCACAAGCTTCCTTCCGTCTGATTTCAGTGTAATCATAACCTCTGTCTTCCCCACTCCTTCCACTTGGGAGAGAGCCTGGGTCAGACGCTCTTCCAGAATCTCCCTGTCTGTCTTAACCGCCAGGGCCGGCTGGGAATCACTCTTTGTTTCTGGAGACTCTGTGCCTTCCTCTGTGGGAATGGAGATTACCAGCAAAAGAATCCCTGCCAGCAAAAGAATTACAATCTGCTCCTTTTTCAATTTTTTTGCCCATTCAGCCCATCGGTTCATCTTACTCCGCCTCTACTCATTTAAAATTATACGGTCAGCCTCCAGCATATATAGTCCCGCAATCTCTTCTCTTATTTTACCCGGAACAAAACCATCCAGCGATTCAGGATTTTTAAGAGAAAAAGAGATTGAGCGAATCTGATACTCCTGCTCAGGATCAAAAAGAATCTGGATATTTTCCGCAGCGGCACCCCAGGCCGAAGCGATTTCTTCCACCTGACGGCTGATTTCCTGCCGGTAGGCAGCCCCAAAAGCATCATTCTTCAATTCTGCCATTCCCTCCACGGAAGTTTCCATATCGTAGTACTCTTCTTTTAGTACCTCCAATTTTATAAGCCGCGCCAGTTGATCCTCCTTTCCCATAAAGCGCAGCAAGGGACGTATCGCCACCAGCATCAGGAGAAGGCCGGAATAAAATTTTACATATTTCAAAAATTTCCCTTCGGGTACTAAATGAAGCAGCATTGTCACAATACAGGCACAGGCTATTACAGACTGAATCCATTCTGTCATTTCATCCACCCCTATCCTTTTAAAGCCGCCGTAATCATGGCCAGAGAAATCAGAAAAACAGCCACGCCGGAAAGAAGAATTTTCATCAAAAGATACGATCCTCTGGAAATACTCCCTATGCATTCTACCATACGTTTTTCACAGACCGGCTGTATCACGGCGCAGAGAAACCGAAACAGGAGTACAGATACAAGAAGCTTTAAAACTGGCAGAAGACAGATAACAAGAATGGCCAGCATACCCGCAACGCCCACAGCGTTTTTCAGAATTACGGCTGAGCCTGTGACAGTTTCCGATACGCTATCAAAGGCATTTCCGATTCCTGGAATTGATTTTGCCAGCCTGTGGAGGACAGAATTTTTCATAGAATCCACCGCCGGTGCAATCAGACACTGTACAGTCTGAAGGCCGATCACCACTCCCATTACAGTCTTAATACCCCAGCTAATAAGCAGTTCCAAAAGCTCCGCCAGCTTTGAAAAATAATCCTCTTTGGAAAGCTGGTTCAAAATCAACAGGACCAGATAATAATTTACGGCGGGGATCAAGATTTTCACCATAGCTGTCTCCAGCAGGAACATACCGAAAAGAGTGGCCTCATAAAAGCCAAGGGCCGCCACTGTTCCTGAAGAGAAAACAATGGTCAGCACATACGACGGAAGCAGCACTTTCATAAAAGCAAGAAGGGACGAAAAAGCTTCCCCTACAATCTCGTTCATAGATACAAATGCCTGCAGCAGGAGGGTTGAGATTAGCAGATAAATCATATAGAACCCAATATCCGCAATTTGGCTGTTTTCAAATACTTTAATAAAATTAGAAAAAACAGCTGAAGCTATGACCAGAAGAATTACCTGAAAAGCAAGCCGCTTCTGCTGAGACAGTTCCGAAAATAATACTTTTTGGCAAAGTTGTCCAATCTCTTTAAAGGTAAAGGGCGTTTCTCCTTTAATCAGGCTGGACACAGCATCCCGGAAGGAGAAAGATTCTACTGAAGAAAATTCCTGTAGAGTATCTTCGATTTCCTGCAGATCTACGGAATCCAAGAGGGATTCCTCCGAAGCGCGCACCCTTGTGCCAAGGCAAAATAAAAGAAGAAGGAAGCAGAATATCTTTCTCATAATTCTCATCCTTCCAGAAAAGAGAACACTGTCTCAAGGAGCGCCATCAGAATCGGTGAACTGACAGCCAGTATAGAGATTTTTCCAAAGATCTCAATCTGTGACGCAATGGCTGAGTATCCCGCATCCTTGCAGAGCGCGGCTGAAAAATCGGCAATATAAGTAATCCCTACAATCTTCATCAAAACCCTGAAATAGCTTTCTTCCAGCGACAGGTAATTCCCCGCTGTCTCTATTAAATCCAGAACGAATCCTAGTTTGGCAACACTGTAAAAGATGATCAGAAGACAGGTACACAGGCTGACTACCTCAGTCAAAGGAGATTTTACCTGTCGAAGCAAAAGTCCCATCATAACTCCTGCAAGTCCCAGGCAGGCGATTTTAATAATGTCCATGAAAAGACCTCACAGAGCAAACAGGGATTTCACAGTTTCAAAGAGCTGGCTGATATAGGGAACCAGCCAGAACAGTACCAGAATAAGACCTGCTATTCCCGTTATGAATGCATGTTCCTCTCTCCCGCTTTGTTTAAGGATCTGAGTCAGAATGGAAATCAGAATCCCCACTGCCGCAATTTTGAATATCAGGTTTACGCTCATTTCCTGTCCTCACATTCATCAGTGATTTACATAAGAAGCAGAATCAAAAAAATCCCGGCGGCAGTTCCAAGCTTCCTGAATAAGCGTCCTTTACTCCGGTAATCTTCCTCCGCATCCGCCTCCATCTGTTCAAAACGCCTGGCATACTGGGAAATGAGTTCCTTCTGCAGCACAACATCTGAGTTGCACAAAGCCTTAGAGGAAATCAGAATCACCTGAATCGTTTCCTCCGCAAAAATCCCCCTGTCCAGTTCCTGGCGGACTGCCTTTTCCCATATCTCCGAGAATTCTCCCCCTGCCATTTCTTTAACGCTCGCTGAGGCTGCCAGAAGCACTGCCCTAAGTTCCGTCCTGCATCTTGACGCTGCATTGGTCAGGGCCTCATCCAAGGGAGTTCTGTGGTATACCGTCTCCCTTTCCAGATATCCAAAGAGTTCATAGAGTTCTCCAAAAAACATCCATCTCTTTTTCAGCCGCCCCTCCGCCAGCATGCCGGCATACGTGCAGGCAGCCAGAATCATCATCCCTCCTGCAAGCCGGATAAGTAAAGGATTCATGCCGCTTCGCAGAAAAGTATTCTTTCCTGCTCATCCAGAATCTGTACAACAGTACCAGGCCCTCTCCCATAACCTAAAATGATATATCTTTCAAACATACGCTGCCGGATCAGCCGGCGAATCAGGGGCTTTTTCTTTACATCCTCAAGAGTATTTCCATGTACGGTGGCAAGCAGCTTGCAGCCGCAGTAGAAGACACTCTCTAAGGCCTCTGAATCAGCCTCGCTTCCAATTTCATCCACTGCGATCACCTGGGGAGACATGGAACGAAGAAGCATCATCATTCCCAAGCCCTTAGGGCATCCGTCCAGCAGGTCGGTCCGCATTCCCAGGTCATTCTGGGGAACCCCGAGATATGCACCACCTAACTCTGAACGCTCGTCCGCCACCCCTACATTCTGTCCTGCCAGCCAAGGATTTCCGTCTGAAATCAATCGCACTAAATCTCTTAACAGTGTAGTTTTCCCGGCTCCTGGCGGAGAAATAATTAAAGTATGGCATACTTGTCCGTTTGCAGTTACATAGGGAAGAACCTTTTCAGCGCACCCCCGGATTTCATGAGACAGACGAATGTTTAAAAAAGAAATATAGCGTATGCACTGCACCTTCCCATTCTCCGTCACAATTTTTCCGGCAAGTCCCACTCTGTGGCCTCCCGGAATTGTAAGATACCCCTGCTTCATATCCTCATCAAAAGCATACATAGAATACCCCGAAAGGTACTCCAAGGTTTCCTGCAGCTCTTCTTTCTGAACTCTGTACCCTTTTTTCCAGTCCTCCCACAAGTCACCGTTTCTGTCCACCGTCCATTCACATCCCCGGTATTTTAAAAAAAGAGGACTGCCAGTCCGCATCCTCACTTCCTGAAGTTCCTCTGTATCGATTTGAGCTTTACCCAAAATTTCTTTTACTGTCCCTGCAAAAATACGAAAAACCTCTTTTTCTGCCACGCCTGCACCTCCCTTTCTCCCTGAGGGACAATCCATTTCTTTTGGTTAGTTCAGTATATGGGCCAACCAAGAAAAATATGCTTCAAAATGGCATGCGAAAAGAGCGATACTGACATTTCATCAATACCGCTCTTCTACTGAACGATGTCCATGGGACAAT
>LHCFI01400__coassemble_2292_pt1 | contig 12391 bp, 9 predicted proteins | sample LHCFI01400__metabat2_low_PE_038 | metagenome-assembled genome bin LHCFI01400 | reverse complement strand
TGCGGGATATCTGGGACATGGAATTTATACAGTGTTTTTGGTGGGCAGCATAACGGGGAACGCCGTATATGAGAAGGCTGCGGGGCTTGTGCAGGCTCTTGAGATTGCTGCTGGGTATAATATGGACAAGGCAGGTCAGCCGGTGATAGGCGTTTACTTTACTTCAGCAGAAGAAGTGGATTATGCCGGTCTGTTCCGGAACGCAGATTATGCCTTGGAAATGGCAAAAAAGGAAAAGAAAAAGCATTTCTATATGCATACCTCCAATGATTTGCAGGGCAGATTTTTGGAGTACCAGGAGCCGCCAGTATCTGCGCAGATGATGTTTCGATATATCGATGAGGGCGTGCGGATTTTTGAATTGGGGGACACGCTGAAGTTACTGTATGTAAGTCCTGGGTTTTATCGACGACTGTCTCTGGATGAAGAGGTAGCCAGAACGGCGCAGATTCAGATTCACCCTGACGACATAGAAGCTTATGAAAAACATGTGCAGGAGGTTTCCAGGAGTGGAATGCCTCAAAATTCCTATTACCGTGTTTCGGTAGATGGGAAGAACTGGATTCCCTGCAGAATCAGGCTGCTGCGGGCTTTATCAGAAAGTGATGAGCAGAAAAACATAATTATTGAGATTTCCCATAATATTTCTGGATTGGAGGAGCTCAAAGGACGGCTGGACGAGAAAATGGCATGGCTGAGCTTTGTAGCGGATCAGACAGATTATCTGCTCTGGGAGGTGGATATAAAGTCAAAAGCTTTTCGAATGCTTTATACGCACGGCCTTTTAGAGGGGCGCCAGACAATTTACAAGGATTTTCCTGAATCACTGATTGAGAGCGGCAGGATACACAGCGGATCTGCGGAAGACTTCCGTGGGTTTGCCCGGGATCTTTTGGGGGGACGGATGCAGGGCAGCGGTAATTTTAGGATTCAGTATCTTCGAACGAGCTGTTACGGCTGGGCGACTCTGTCTTACCGGATGCTTTGTGATGAGAATGGAAGGCCCATAAAAGCTATCGGAATTACGGAAGAACTGTCTTATCTGTCTGGTTATCCGTCACGGTCCGCACAGAGAAGACCCATACCAACAGATTTGTATTCAGATCTTTACTGTTATCTTCAGGCAAATCTCACCATGGATACAGTTGAAGAATTACTTCTGGAGGGACGTGAACGGGTTCATCTGGTTCAGTATCAAAAGTATGGGAAAGTGACAGACCAGGGGGTCTCCAGAGTGTTTTCAGATGGGGACGTGAAGCGCATCCAAAGAAAATTCAGCAGAGACCAGCTTCTGCGGGAATTTGAGATCGGCAGATATTGGAGTTACGATAGGTGCCGTATTGCCGATCTTGACGGAAGTATCCGATGGATTTCCGTTGGCGTAAATCTCAGCAGAGATCCTGAGAACGGGGATGTCTGTCTGTATGCTTATCTTAGCAGGATGGATCACCGCATTGATTGGGAGAAAAAACTCAGGGAGCCGGTGCAGACGGATCAGAAAACAGGAATCTATATGTACTCCGAGTGGGAAAAATTGGTAAAAACTCTTCTGGGACGAAAGAAAGAGTCCTCCTGTGTGCTGATGCAGATTTGTATAGAAGGGGCAGATGAAATATTTTCAGAAAGCTCCGATGGGAGAGAAATACGGAACATTGTCACGGCCTTGAACGTATTTTTGAATACAGACTGCTTGATAGGATGGAAAGATGAAAATAATATTTTGGTTTTTTTCCCTGACATCAGTACTGGGACGAACATGCGCAGCCGGATTGAGAATGTTTTTTCTTTTGCCCGCATCTCATTAAGCGAGATGTACGAATTGAGGTACCTGAGGCTGGTAGCCGGGGGAGTGTTTGGCGGCGGGAATCAGTCTTTGGAAGAGATGCTTTATTCTGCGGCTGTAATTTGTGCGCATCACGCTGGCGCAGCAGCGGATATAGTGGAATTATGTCAGGCAAGCGAGGTATATCAATGGGAAGAAATCGGACTTAGGGAAAGCTTGCACCGGGTGGAATATAAGCCTTCGGATTTTGGTAATATACTTACGGAGAAAGATAAAGACATTGCTCTGGAATGCCTGGGACTGATGCTGAAGGCTGGCAGCGCCAGAGAATCACTGAATGGTGCTCTGGCCCGGATTGGGGAATATTACCAGGCAGACCGGGTATATATTCTGATGCTGACAGAAGAGAAACAGACTATGACCATGCAGAATGAGTGGGTCAGAGCGGGCAAATACAGCATTCAGCAGTCAATTTCGGGGAAAAGGGTCAGTGATTTTCCTGTAATCGCTAATTATGCTAAGCGCCCGGAGAGGGTTATGCTTACCAGTCAGAAGAAAAAAGAAGAAGTCTGGCAGTACGCTATCTTCCCCATGGACAGCGGCAGGGATACAGAGCAGATGCTTTGTATTGAAAATCCTAAAAAATATACAGATCATATGGCTCTCATTGATAAACTGCTTCCATATATAGGAAAAGAGAAAAAGCGTTTCTGGAAGATGCAGGTGAATAATTCACCTCTGGATCGTTTTTATGCTCTTCCCAATATGGATGAGTGTATGAATGCGCTTTATTCCATAGATTCGGATAGGTACAGCTCACTGGGTGTAGTGATGGTAGATGTGCCGGAGTATGAGAAGCTGAAAGAACTGCGGGGATTTGAGTATGGCAGGGAGATGCTGCTGCATATTTCTAACGTATTGATGGAAGTATTTGACAAAACGCAGTTGTTTCATACAAAAGAAGCGGAATTTCTTGTTCTCTGCACGGATGTGATTTACAGTGCTTTTTTGGAGCACTGTGCCCGGGCGAAGCAAATGGTGGGGCGGCAGAACAAGGGATTGTTTAGAATGGGCTGTACTTGGTCCGAGGGAATATTCAATGCCCGGGATCTGGTGAAAAAAGCCCGCTCCATTATGGAATGCGATGATTCCTGGGAGAGGTCTGAGGTATGGCTTCGGCCTCTTGTTCAGGAGAATCTTACATTGGAACAGGATGTTATGGCCAGGCTTCAGACGGAGGGATATCCAACGATTTATTTGCAGCCCAAAATTGATATGAGGGATGGGCATTTGATGGGAGCTGAAGCTTTGGTGCGTATTTTAGATAAGGATGGGAAGCTTTTGCCTCATGGCCGGGTGATCGAGGAGATGGAAGAAGATGGCACAATACACAAAGTGGATTATTTTGTGCTTGACCGGTTGATGTCAACCATGAATCATTGGCAGGAAAAAGGGTATACCATGTATCCTATGTCCAGTAATTTCTCCAGGAATACTCTCTTAAATCCCTCTGCCTTGGCTTCGGTATTGGCTATCATGAGCCGCTATCCGTTGGTATCGCAGGATTTAATTGAGATTGAGATTACGGAGACGGCAGGAGATTTTGAAAATAATACCTTTGAGGAATTAATCCGCCGTTTTGAACAGTATGGTCTTCGTTTTTCTTTGGATGATTTTGGTTCCGGTTATTCTAACATGAATATGCTGGCTGAACTGAAATTTCATTCAGTAAAGCTGGATCGAAGCCTAATAAAAAATATTACGGAAAATTCTACATCCCGGATGATAGTGCGGGATCTGGTGCATATTTGCCAGAGCTGCAATATGATCTGTGTTGCCGAGGGTGTGGAAAACCAGAATCAAGTGGCGGTTTTGTTGGAGAATGGCTGTGTGTGCGGTCAGGGATTTTATTACGATCGTCCAATACCCGTTGAAATCTTTGAAGAGAAATATTTGAAGTCGCCAGATATGCGGGAGGTTTACAGATGATGGAGGAAGAGGGATTGTTTAAAAGAGATATGCTTTTGGAAGAAAAGGATTTGTTTGTGGTGGGAGTTGGAGCTTCGGCAGGAGGGCTGGAGGCGCTTCAGCAGTTTTTTCGCTTTATGCCATCCAACAGCGGCTTAAGTTTTGTGGTGGTTCAGCATCTGGCTCCCGATTATAAAAGCCTGATGGCAGATATCTTGGGAAAGTATACGGAGATGATGGTGCTCCAGGCGGAGAACGGTATGGAGGTAGAACCCAACCGGGTTTATCTGATCCCGCCCAAAATGAACATTACGTACCGTGAAGGGAAACTGTACCTGGATGAATACGCCCAGGGGCAGCTTAACCACCCAATAGATATTTTTCTGGTCTCTTTGGCGGAACAAAAAGGCGACCACTCGGTGGCTGTGGTTTTATCGGGCACAGGATCGGATGGAACCAATGGGATAAAAGCGGTGAAAGAAAAAGGCGGACTGACCATTGTTCAGGATCCGGAGACGGCTAAGTTTGACGGTATGCCCCGAAGCGCCATCAATACCGGGGTGGTGGATTACATACTTTCTCCCAAGGATATTTCAGGGGAGATTCTTCATTACTCTAAATACCGCACCATCATAGAGCCGGAAAACGGAGAGATACAGTCCAGCAATGAGGAAAGCTTTTCTCACATCTATGCGCTAATGAAGAAAATCAGGGGTATTGATTTTACGCATTACAAAAGAACTACGGTGCTGCGGCGGATTGAACGGCGTATGGTAGTCAACCACTGCGAAAGCCTGGAAGAGTATGCCAAATTTCTGGATACCAGCCATGAGGAAGTAAACATTCTGGTAAAAGAGATTCTGATTGGAGTGACAAATTTTTTCCGGGATCCTGCCTTCTTCCAGACTCTCAAGGAGAAAGCCCTCTATCCCATTGTGCAGAATACCAGGGAGGAGGAACCTATCCGGGTCTGGAGCGCAGGCTGCTCTACTGGAGAGGAAGCTTATTCCATTGCCATCCTTTTCCAGGAAATCCTGGAGGAACTCCATGTAAGGCGTGATATTAAAATCTTTGCCACAGACATTGATATTCAGGCGATTGAGCAGGCGGGAAAGGGAATATTTTCAGAAAATATCATTGATGACTTATCCCCGGAGCGTCTGTCCAAATACTTTATCAAGCGCAATGACAGGTATCATATTTCTAAGGAGATCCGGCGGATGATCATCTTTGCGCCTCATAATATGCTCTCCGATCCGCCCTTTGGAAAACTGGATCTCATTAGCTGCCGCAATGTCATGATCTATTTTCAGCCGGTTCTTCAGCGGGGACTTTTTGCGGTATTTCATTCAGCCTTGAAGAACGGGGGATATTTATTCCTGGGAAAGAGCGAGACGGCCAACGAATACTCGGACGTGTTTAAGCCGGCCTGCAGCGCAGAGAAAATATATATTCATAACAGTACGGGGAAGACAGAACATCTGATGACGCCAACCTTCCATGTGCCAAGTTTCCAGCCTATAACACCCCATTCTGTAAGCCTGCAGGGCCTGGATAAGCAGGAATATGCCATGGAATCCGTCTACACGGAATTCCTGGAAAAATACATGCCGGCTTCTCTGGTGCTCAATGAGGCCAATACCGTTATTCACTTTTTTGGAAACTATATGGACTACGTTTCCATTGCCCCGGGGAAAGCCTCCTTTAATCTGTTTCATATTCTTAATAAGGATTTAAGCTTGGCGGCTTCCACGGCCTTAAGCCGCAGCCGGGGAGAACATATTTCCATTACGTATGCGGATATACCGGTAGACACGCCTTCCGGTTCCAGGAGGGTGAATCTCAGTGTTCATCCCATTCCTCTTCAGAAAAAGGGAGAGAGCGGTCTGACTGCTATGATTTTCCAGGATTATCAGGAGAAGAAGGAGCCAGGAGAGGGTGTTCGGGAAAAATATGATATTGATTCCACAGCTGCCCGCCGTATTACAGATCTGGAGCAGGAACTGCAGGAGTCGCAGAACGACCTTCATAAAACCATTGGAGAGCTGGAAACGGTGAATGAGGAACTGCAGGCGGCCAACGAGGAGCTGCTGACAGCCAATGAAGAGCTTCAAAGCTCCAATGAAGAACTGCAGTCTGTGAATGAAGAGCTTTATACCGTCAATACGGAATACCAGCAGAAGGTGGATGAGCTGACCATGATGACCAATGACCTCTCCAACTTCCTGTCTTCAACAATGATCGGTATTCTTTTCGTAGATGGAAATCTGAACATCCGTAAGTTTACGGAATATATAGGCAGGGAATTCCAACTGATGGAGCAGGATATCGGGCGTTCGATTCAGATATTCGCCCACAGTTTTCCCTATGAAAAGATTGTGGAGGATGCTCAGAGTGTGCTTAAGACTTTGACCCCCATTGATCGTGAGGTGGTTGCCACCAACGGGCAGTATTACACGCTGCGTATTGCACCCTACCGTACTACGGAAAACAGCATTAAGGGTTTGGTTATTACCATTATCGACAGCCTTGGAAGCGGCCATTTAAGATAATAAGGGGATAAAAGGGAAAGCGTCAGCCTGTAAACAGGCGGCTTTCTCTTTTTTGTCTGGAAATTCCCAGGGTTTGATGATACAATAGGCTGTGCAAAAAGAAGAGGGAGTGATTGAAAATGCCCAAGATACACGGAATCAAGAAAATGACAGATAATCCCTACGTGAATCTGTACCATCTTCAGGTGGAAAATAGAAAAGGAAAGCCGGGAAATTATTATGTGGCTTCCAGGGCTAAAACCCCTGAGGTTCTGGAACTGAACACCAGGAAGCAAAGCCCGGACGGGGTGCTGATCTATAGCCTGTACGGGGAGAAAGCAGACCGGGTGGTGCTGGTACGGCAGTACCGCTATACCATCGACGATTATATTTATGAATTCCCGGCAGGATTGGTGGAACCTGGGGAAAATTTCAAAGAAGCTGCTGTAAGAGAACTCAGGGAGGAAACCGGGCTGACTCTCACGCCTCTTGTGGTGGACGAAAAATTTGAGAAGCCTTATTATACCACCATAGGCATGACAGATGAGAGCTGCTGCACCGTCTATGGCTATGCCTCCGGCCAGGTAACTTTGGAGGGGCTGGAGGACAGCGAAGAACTGGAGGTAGTGCTGGCGGACCGCAGGGAAGTGGACAGGATTCTTAGGGAGGAACGTGTGGCGATCATGTGTTCCTACATGCTCATGCATTTCCTCCACGACAGAGACCCGTTTGCTTTTTTGAAAGGAAATGAAAATTCCTGATTTTAGATACTTTAAATGATTAGGGTGTCGAAAAGGGTTAAGGATAAGATGGAGAAAAAAATGGAAATAGAAACGTACTCAGAAAAAGAAACGTATGGGCTGGGGCAGCTTCTGGGGCAGAAAGCCAGGCCGGGACAGGTATATTCCCTGAACGGGGACCTGGGAACGGGGAAAACAGTGCTGACTCAGGGGATGGCTGCCGGGCTGGGGATTTCAGGGCCGGTAAACAGCCCCACTTTTACCATTCTTCAGATTTATGAGGAGGGCAGGATGCCCTTCTATCATTTTGACGTCTACCGGATCGGAGACCCTGAAGAGATGGAAGAGATCGGATATGAAGATTTTTTTTATGGACAGGGAGTCAGTATGGTAGAGTGGGGAGAACTGATCCGGGAGCTGATGCCCCCGGAGACTATATGGATTTCTATTGAGAAAGATCTTGAAAAAGGATTTGATTACCGTAAAATCCGTATTGACGGAATTGTGACCGCCCTGGATGAGACTGGGGCGATTGAATGACGGGAGGAAATGGAAGATGAAAATACTGGCTTTGGACAGTTCCGGAATGGTAGCCTCGGCAGCCATTGCCCAGGATGAAATACTTTTGGCGGAATATACGGTGAATTATAAAAAGACACATTCACAGACCCTGCTTCCCATGGTAGATGAGATTGTGCGTATGACGGAGTTGGATCTGGAGACTGTGGACTATATTGCGGTGGCGGCAGGGCCCGGATCCTTTACAGGTCTGAGAATTGGCTCTGCCACGGCCAAAGGGCTGGGGCTTGCCCTGGACAAACCCCTGATCGGGGTGCCAACCCTGGAAGGTCTGGCTTACAATCTGGCGGGAGCCGACAAGCTTGTCTGCCCCATGATGGATGCCAGACGCAGTCAGGTGTATACGGGGATTTACCGGAGTAAAAAAGAAGGATTAGAAGCGGTTCTTCCTCAGACCGCAATAGGGGTGGAAGAGCTGATTCAAAAAATCAATCAGGCAGGAGAACCGGTGATCCTTTTGGGAGACGGCGTGCCAGTCTACCTGAATTTGCTGGAAAAGGAGCTCTTGGTACCCTTTGAGACGGCCCCCCTTCATCTGAACCGCCAGCGGGCGGCTTCCATAGCGGCCCTGGGGATGATTTACGCAAAAGAGGGAAGGGTTGAAACGGCCCAGGAACACCGGCCTCAGTATCTGCGCCTTTCCCAGGCTGAAAGAGAGAGGATGGCCAAAGAAGCGGCCGAGAGGTAGAAGATGCAGGAGATCAGAATTGAAAGAATGCAGCCGGCGGATGCCCTGGCCGCCGCTTCTATTGAAAAGGAGCTGTTTGGACAGCCCTGGAGCTGTGAAGGTTTTTTGTCAGCTCTTGCCAGTCAGGACGCCTTCTACCTGTCTGTTTTTTTAGATGGAAAGCTGGTGGGTTACTGCGGCTTTTACCAGTCCTTTGAGGAAGCAGAGATCACGAATGTGGCCGTGGCTCCATCCTGCCAGCGCAGGGGGATAGGGATGCGCATGTTGGAAGAGCTGATCCGCTGCGGCGGAAAAAGAGGCGTGGAGCGGTATATTCTGGAAGTACGCATATCCAATGGCAGAGCGATCCGGCTCTATGAGAAGCTGGGATTTACAAAAGCCGGGGTGCGCCGCGGCTTCTATGAAATGCCAAAGGAAGATGCTTTGATTATGTGCCTGGATCACTGACAGGAATTCCCGGTGTCAAAACGAAAAAGATCTGTGTATAATAGCTCTGCGTAAGGGATGCAAAAACAGATAAAAATTTTTGACCGGGAGGATAAAAATGGAAAATACAAAAGTATTCTGCAATGGCTGCGGCAGGGAACTGGACATGGGCAGGGAGATCCCCCAGGAGGAAGCGCTTTTGGTAGAGCATACCTGGGGATATTTTTCGGAAAAAGACGGAGAACGCCACAGCTTCACGCTGTGCGAAGCCTGTTATGACCGTATCATACGCTCTTTTGCTATACCGGTGAAAGTGGAGGAAGAGCTGTAGCTTGCCAAGATTCCTGCTTCTGTGATAAGATAATGTAAATGTAAAGATAAAGAGAAGAGGAAGATTATGCTGGATGTTTGTTTGCTGGGAAGCGGCGGAATGATGCCGCTTCCTCATAGATGGCTGACGTCCCTGATGACCAGATTTAACGGCAGCAGCCTCATGATCGACTGCGGGGAAGGGACACAGGTCGCCATAAAAGAAAAGGGGTGGAGCTTTAAACCGATTGATACTATATGCTTTACTCATTATCACGGAGATCATATCAGCGGCCTTCCGGGGCTGCTTCTTACTATGGGAAACGCCGAGCGGACGGAACCCCTCACTCTCATTGGCCCCAGGGGCCTAGAGAGAGTCGTAAACGCTCTCCGAGTGATTGCGCCGGAGCTGCCCTTTCCATTGGAGTTCCAGGAGATACAGGGGCCTGAACAGGAATTTATTAGAAAAGGCTACAAAATCAAGGCTTTTCGGGTAAACCATAATGTTCTCTGTTATGGGTACACTCTGGAGATTCAGCGGGCAGGCAGATTTGACGTGGAGCGTGCCAGGAAGCTTGAGATTCCGGTGCAGTACTGGAATCGCCTGCAAAAAGGTGAAGAGGTGCGGATTGACGGGGTTACGTATGTCCCAGGCGATGTCCTGGGCCCGGCACGGAAAGGGATAAAAGTTGCGTACTGTACCGATACCAGGCCCACGGATTCTATTGTAAAGAATGCAGCAGATTCCGATTTGTTTATCTGTGAAGGGATGTACGGAGAACCGGAAAAAGCTCAGAAGGCAGTGGAAAATAAGCATATGACCTTTACGGAGGCGGCGCAGCTTGCCCGCCGTTCTAAGGTGAAGGAACTGTGGCTGACCCATTACAGCCCTTCCCTTATAAGGCCGGAGGAATACATGGCGCAGGTGAGGGAGATTTTCCCTAATTCCTGCCCGGGGAAAGACGGCAAGTCCAGGGAACTGCTGTTTGAAGAGGACTGAAAGCGTAAAGTTTAATAGAAAGGCATCAGAGAAATGGAAAAAGATATAAAAATTTTGGCCATCGAAAGCTCCTGTGATGAGACTGCGGCGGCAGTTGTAAAGAATGGAAGAGAAGTCCTCTCAAATGTGATTTCTTCTCAGATTGATCTCCATAAACTATACGGAGGAGTGGTGCCTGAGATCGCCTCCAGGAAGCATATTGAAAAAATCAATCAGGTCATTGGGGAGGCTTTGGAGATAGCAGACACATCCCTGGAGGATCTGGATGCGGTTGCGGTTACGTACGGACCGGGATTAGTGGGGGCTTTGCTGGTGGGGGTGGCGGAGGCTAAAGCCATCAGCTATGCAAAAAAACTCCCACTGGTGGGCGTGCATCACATAGAAGGACATATTTCAGCCAATTATATAGAGAACAAAGATCTGGAGCCTCCCTTTATCTGTCTGGTGGTTTCCGGCGGCCATACCCATCTGGTGAAGGTGAAAGAATACGGTGTGTATGAGATCCTGGGCCGCACCAGGGACGACGCAGCCGGAGAGGCCTTCGATAAGGTGGCAAGAGCCATCGGTCTGGGATATCCCGGCGGACCTAAAATAGACCGCCTTTCAAAGGAGGGGAATCCCAATGCCATACCTTTTCCCAAGGCAAAAATAGCGGAAGCCCCCCTGGACTTCAGCTTCAGCGGCCTAAAATCGGCGGTGCTGAATTATCTGAACGGCTGCAGGATGCGGGGTGAGACTGTAATAGAGGCAGATGTGGCAGCCTCATTCCAGAAAGCGGTGGTAGACGTGCTGACAGAACATGCCGTAGAGGCTGTAAAGGAAGCGGGGCTGGACAAGCTGGCCCTGGCGGGAGGCGTTGCCTCGAATTCGGCCCTTAGGGAGTCTGTGCAGCGGGCGTGCAGAGAAAATGGATTCCGTTTTTTCTCCCCGTCGCCGCTTTTGTGTACAGATAACGCCGCAATGATCGGTGCCGCCGCTTATTATGAGTATAAGAAAGGCGTCCGCCACGGCCTGGATCTGAACGCTGTGCCGGGCTTAAAGCTGGGCGAACGATAAAGCCCATGACAGGACTGTGTGGAAAAAAACGAGGCAGAGAGGGAAACAGGAGAAAAGAGATGGAGAAATATACGGCAGTCGTCCTGGCGGCAGGTTCGGGAAGCAGAATGCACAGTAAGACGAAAAAACAGTATCTTATGTTAAATGGAAAGCCTGTTCTGTACTACTCTCTGGCGGCTTTTGAAGAACATCCCATGATTCAGGAGATTATTCTGGTGTGCGGTGCGGAAGATATCTCCTGGTGCCGCAGGGAGATTGCGGAGCGTTATGATTTTAAGAAGATAAAGCAAATTGTACAGGGTGGAAAAGAAAGGTATCATTCCGTATACGAAGGGTTGAAAGCAGCCAAAGACTGTCAATGGGTATTCATTCACGATGGAGCCCGCCCGATGGTAGACAGAGAAATCCTGGACCGGATTATAAATGCCCTTCCCAAATACCGGGCATGTGTGGTGGGGATGCCGGTGAAAGACACCATCAAACGCAGCGATCCTCAGGGCTTTGTGGCAGAAACCCTGCCCAGGGAGGAATTATGGATGATACAGACGCCCCAGGCCTTTTTCTATGAAGAGATTCTGGATGCATACCAGAAGCTGATGCAGAAGGAATACACGGAGGTGAAGATCACAGACGACGCTATGGTGGCAGAGTATATACACGGAACCAAGGTTAAACTCATTGAAGGTTCGTATAAGAATATAAAGATCACGACGCCAGAAGATCTGGATCTTGCGGCTGTATATCTCAGATGAGGGTGGCTTCCGCTTCTATAAGCGGTGGGCAGCAAAACAGTCTATGATTAAGCGGATGCAAAAAAAGGCAACAGTATAGCCCGTGTCATACCTGATGGATGAACGGTTACAAAAAAAGTGATTTTTGTGAAAATAGGTATTGACAGAAAAAGGAATGAATGGTAAGATATTGACTGCGCTGAACTGGAGAGGTAGCGAAGTGGTCATAACGCGGCGGTCTTGAAAACCGTTTGTCCGAAAGGGCGCATGGGTTCGAATCCCATCCTCTCCGCTTCTACAGAATAAATAATCAGGCACATGGAGAAGTACCCAAGCGGCTGAAGGGGCTCCCCTGGAAAGGGAGTAGATCGTTAATAGCGGTGCGAGGGTTCAAATCCCTCCTTCTCCGTTTATTGTATGTTATATGTAAAGACAACTTATGAAAAATTTGAAAAAAATGCAAAAAGTTGTTGACAAACAGAAAAACGTATGATAATATAACAAAGCTGATCTTGATCAGCGAAAAAGAACCTTGATAACTAAACAGTGAAACAACCTCGAAAATTCTGAAGAGAATTCA
>LHCFI01400__coassemble_2284_pt1 | contig 12417 bp, 13 predicted proteins | sample LHCFI01400__metabat2_low_PE_038 | metagenome-assembled genome bin LHCFI01400 | reverse complement strand
CACCAGACGCCGTCCCTCTCAAGGCTGTTCTATTTTCATAAAACTCCAAAAAACTTCAGGGCCAGATATATGGCTCCCAGTACCCAGCTTGTGAAAATCCCATAGAGGATCACCGGGCCGGCAATAGTGAATATTTTGCAGCCGATCCCGAAAACCTGTCCTTCCTTTTTGTACTCAATGGCCGGGGCTGCCACAGAATTGGCAAATCCTGTGATGGGCACCAGTGTACCAGCTCCTCCAAACTTTGCCATCTTCGGATATAGGTTGAATCCTGTAAGAAGGACGCTGAGCAGAACCAGGAGAAGAGAACACCGGGCGCCTGCTGTGTCCTTGTCCATTCCCAGCTCCCCGCACCAGTTAAGAATAAATTGTCCCACCGTACAGATGGCCCCTCCTGAGACAAAGGCTTTGCACATGTTCAGGAACAGATTGTGGGTAGGCGTCACCTGCTTTACGTACTCCTGATATTCTTTTTGTTTTTTCTGTTTCGCCAGATCGGGCATTGTCTTTCCTCCTGTAAATAGGACTATATTGTCAGCATGCCCGATTTCATGTAAATTATGAGCAGAATCCTTTAAAATTCCGTTATCCTTCCACGATCAGATATTTCTCATCAGGCATCCGAAAGACCTCTGCTTCTTCCAGAAGCTCTTCTGTACTCATGCCCGCTGTGTCCGCTCCATTTTCTTCAAAATATCTCTTTACCTCCCTGGCGTCCCTGGCCACATAGGCCATACAATCCTGAAGAAATTCATCGGCTTCTTCTAAAGTCTCCGCCACCGGCTCGTCAAAGAGCTGGCCCTGATTTTTAAGAAACGCCTCCAGATATTCTTTCTTATACTCCATTTTCTTCCTCCTTTACGGGGCTAAAAGCCGCTCTCTTATGACCTGCAGCACTCCCTGTTCCTCCACAGGAGGCGCAATGTATTTGGCAGCCTCCTTCAGCTTGGGATGGGCGTTTTCCATGGCATAGCTCTCTCCAGCGTTTTTCAGCATCCCCATATCGTTAAAATTATCTCCGAAAGCCATGGTTTCTTCTCTTTTTATGTGCATAAGCTTCTGAATCGTGGCTAGAGCCGCTCCCTTATCCGCCCAGGGATTCATAAAGTCAATCCAAATGCTGCCGGAAATCATCACATTCAGCCTCTTTCCAAACTTCTCCTGAACTTCCTCCGCCAAATGCTCCACTCCCTGGCCGCAGTACAGGCACAGTTTGTTGGTAGATTCACAGTAGGGCATCAGGTCAGGCACCACCTCGATCTTATTGTGATATCCATCCCGCATCAATGAGAGGTAGTCCGAATCCTCCGCCTCAATATACATGACCTCCGGAGTGGACAGTGCCTGGTAGCACTCCTTTTTCGTGCGTATATAGGCCACTACCTCTCTGGCCAACTGGGGTGCAATCCGGTCAGTGGCCATATTTCTTCCCCGGCACATAACATTGCTGCCGTTTTCCGCAATGAAGATCATATCCTGGGCAATGGGTTCAAACACATGCATCATGCTGGCGTACTGTCTGCCGCTGGCTCCGGCGAAGAGTATTCCCCGCTCTTTCAGCTCACGCACAATCTCATACAGCTCTGGCGGCATCCGATCAGTTCCCTCTGGAAGCAGCGTACCGTCAATATCTGTAACCACAAGCTTTATCATGTCAATCTCCTCTCCTTGTTTTTCAGGGCTTTTCACTTTCCATATATTGTCTCATAATCTGATGGAACTGGCTGCCGCACCGCTCCAGCTCCCCTAATACCGTATCTATTCCTTTTTCTGTCTTATACCATGTGTCTCTGGCTATCCCTCTTGTCACGGCCGGGCATACCAGAAATTTTGTCTGCGGAAACTGCTCCTGATAGTACAGGAAGCTTCTCCTGGCATGAAAGGCCTGACAGCAGAGAATCGCCTTTTCAATCTTCAGTCCTAAAGCCTCCGTCCTCTTTCTGGACAAAATGGCGTTTTCATATGTAAAGGTGGCCTGGTCTTCTTTCAAAACAGCCTCCCTGGGCACTCCCTCTTCCGCAAGGACAGCAGCCAGATACTCCCACTCCGTCTCATAGCCCGGCGCTCCGTCGAACTGACCCTTGAGAATGCTGCAGTGTCCTGAAGGCAGCACAAAAGGCGCAAGACCCTTCCTGTACAAAGCCGCCGCTTTCCTGGCAGTTTCAGGATAATTTCCTCCAGGGATAAAAATAATGTCGGCCTTTTGGGGGCTGTCCTCTAAAAAAATAAAGTCTGTTATGCATTGGAAAAAAGGCTGGTTCATCTGTACCTCCCCCTTTTCAGATCTGAAAAGTTTTATCCGGCAAAAAGTTTTCACAGCCAGGCCTTTTCAAGCCTTCCTGCCGCCACTTTAATGGCTTCTTCTGTGACGTTGGCATAGCCCAGGATCACCGTCTGCCGTTCCTGGCTGACCCCGCCTATGTAATATCTTGACAATCCATATACCTTCACGCTCTCGGCCTCCGCCCGGCTGACTGCCTCCTGCTCCGTCATCCCATTCTGGAAATTCAAAAGCAGATGGACGCCAGCGTTTTCTCCGCTGACAGTGAGGATTTTCCTGAAAGGCTTCATAGCTTCCAAAAGTGCATCGTGGCGGCTCTTATAGACGGCTCTCATTTTATTCAGATGCCGCTCGTAATAGCCCTCATTTAAAAATCTGGCAATCAGAAGCTGATCTACTCTGGATATTGTACTGGAAATCCTTCTGCCTCTCCGGTCATAGATTCCCATAAGGCTTTCCGGCAGAACCATATAGCTGACACGGATGGCCGGCGCTATGGACTTAGAAAAAGTTCCAATATAAATGACCTTGCCTCTCCGGTCATACCCGGCCAGAGCCGGAATCGGTTTTCCCCGGTAGCGGAACTCACTGTCATAGTCGTCCTCGATGATATAGCGCCCCTCTTTTTGGGCCGCCCATTCCAGAAGCTGCATCCTCCGCTTTACAGGCATGACGATTCCCAGAGGATACTGATGGGAGGGCATCACATAAGCCAAATCCGCTCCCGTCTCTTCCAGGGAGTCGATTCTCATTCCGCTTTCATCCAGCCCGGCAATTCTGACTGTGCAGGAAAGACTGTCGAAAAGCTCATACGCTTTGCGATAGGTAGGGCTCTCCATTGCCAGAATCCTTCCGTTTCCCAGCAGCACGCAGAGAAGCATCAGCAGGAAATCATTTCCCGCTCCCACTATGATCTGTTCTGGGCTGGTCAAGACGCCCCTGGCCTGATGGAGATAATCCGCAATGGTGCATCTTAGCTCCCACTCTCCGGCAGGCTCCCCCAACTGAAAAAACCTGGTATTGTCCTCCATGAGGATCTCTTTTGAGATCTTTCTCCAGGCTCCCAGGGGAAAGCTGTTTAGATCTACGCCTCTGGGGGAAAAATCATATAGGCACCCGGAATCCGGCTTCACGGGTTCCTTTCTCTCCCTGGGGCTTTCCGGGCTGAGGCTGCAGATCCCTTCCAGATCACAGACATAATAGCCCTTACATGGCCTGGCTTCTACATATCCCTCTGACACCAACTGTCCGTAGGCCAAATCCACAGTCGTCCGGCTTACCTGCAGAAATTTTGCCAGTTTTCTTGTAGAGGGCAGCCTTCTTCCAAAAGGCAGCCCTCCCTCAGTAATCTCTTTTTTAATATGGTAATAAATCTGTTCATAAAGGGGAATCTGGGATTTTGCATCCAACACAATGGTCAGATCATTCATATCAGCACCCCGGCTTCGGAAGTTTAAAGGAGCTCTTCAGGGAAACGATCCTGTTAAATACCAGTGCTTCCGGTGTGGAATCCTTAGAATCCACACAGAAGAATCCCTGACGAACAAACTGGAAGCTCTCCCCTGGCTGCGCCTTCCCCAGGGCCGGCTCCAAACAGCAGTTTTCCATAACCCGCAGAGAATTGGGATTTAAGTTCAAGGAACCATCCTCATTGTAAACTCCCTTTTCCTCATCAATAATATTCTCATACAAACGCACCTGAGCTAAAACCGCTGTGGCTGCCGCCACCCAGTGAATGGTGCCCTTCACCTTCCTGCCTGTAAACCCGCTTCCGCACTTGGTCTCCGGGTCATAGGTGGCGTGAATCGCCGTGATATTTCCCTCTTCATCTTTGTCAACGCCGGTGCATTTCACGAAGTAAGCGCCCATGAGGCGGACTTCATTTCCCGGGAAAAGACGGAAATATTTTTTAGGCGGATTTTCCATAAAGTCTTCCCGCTCGATATAAAGCTCTCTTCCAAAGGGAACCTTGCGCACGCCAAGCTCGGGATTCTCCAGATTATTCTCAATCTCCAGCTCTTCCATTTCCCCTTCGGGGTAATTGTCAATAATCAGCTTCACCGGATCCAGAATAGCCATCAGGCGGGGACGTTTCATCTTCAGATCTTCCCTGATGCAGTATTCCAGCATGGCGTAATCCACGGAACTGTTGCTCTTGCTGCAGCCGCACAGATCCACAAACTTCTGAATGGATTCCGGCGTAAATCCCCGGCGGCGCAGGGCCGCAATAGACACAAGCCTGGGATCATCCCATCCGTCTACGATGCCGTCCTCCACCAGCTTTTTAATATAGCGCTTGCCGGTGACCACATTGGTCAGATACATCTTGGCAAACTCAATCTGCTTGGGCGGATGCACATACTCCAGCTCCCGAACCACCCAGTCATACAAAGGCCGGTGATCTTCAAACTCCAGCGTACAGATGGAATGGGTCACTCCCTCGATGGCATCCTCGATGGGATGAGCAAAATCGTACATGGGATAAATGCACCATTTATCGCCGGTGTTATGGTGATGGATTCGGGCTACCCGGTAGATAACCGGGTCTCTCATATTCATATTGGGAGAACTCATGTCGATCTTGGCTCGAAGCACTTTCTCTCCGTCCGCATACATACCGTTCTTCATATTGTCAAAAAGCTGCAGGTTCTCTTCCACACTCCGGTTCCTGTAGGGGCTCTCCTTCCCCGGCTCCTTCAGCGTTCCCCTGTATTCCCGGATCTCCTCCGGGGACAGATCGCACACGAATGCTTTTCCTTTTTTAATCAGAAAAACGGCAGCCTCATACATCTGTTCAAAGTAATCCGAAGCAAAATACAGCCGGTCTTCCCAGTCAGCGCCCAGCCATTTCACATCCTCTATGATGGATTCCACAAACTCTGATTTCTCTTTCGTGGGATTGGTATCGTCGAAACGGAGATTAAACTTTCCGCCGTACTCTTTGGCCAGGCCGTAATTTAAAAGAATGGATTTCGCATGGCCGATATGGAGATATCCGTTTGGCTCCGGCGGAAATCGGGTACATACTGTCTCACATTTGCCCTCCGCAAGATCCTTATCAATCATCTGCTCGATAAAATTTTTTGAAACTGTTTCTTTTTCCATGTGTTTTCCTCCTACTCCTCACTGGTTCCTGGCGAACGCAGAATAACTGCTCCCATCATAGCACAGGAAGTCAGAAAAAACAACTGTCCCATTACAGTTCAGGACCTCTTGCTTCCATATAAAAAAACTGATAAAATGGTGGCAAATGGATTCAGGAGGCAGAATATGTATTCCTTCATTATAAACCCTGCTTCCAGCTCCGGCAGAGGTCTCGCCGTCTGGAAGAAAGTAAAAGCGAAACTGGAAACTGAAGGCATCTTATATGAAGCCTTCCTTCTTGCCGGCCCCGGGGAGGCCGGCTCCCTGGCCAGAGAGCTTTCCTCCCGCCAGGAACCCTGTACGCTCATTGTCCTGGGAGGCGACGGAACCATCAATGAGGTGCTGAGCGGCATAGAAAATCTAGAATCCATCACCTTTGCCTGCATCCCCTCAGGATCCGGCAATGATTTTGTGCGGGGGCTTTCCCTGCCCCAGGATCCCCTTAAGGCTCTGGAGGCAGTCCTGCATCCTAAGAGATATGTCTCCGTAAATATAGGGTATCTTACCTGCGGCAGCCGCCGCAGGTCTTTTGGCGTGAGCTCCGGCATAGGCTTTGACGCTTCCGTCTGCAATGCCGCCTACCGCTCTGCCCTGAAGGATTTTCTCAATACTGTCCATGCCGGAAAGCTGGTCTATATGTTATCCGCCCTGAAGCTTCTGTTTACCCAAAAACGTACTTCCGTCACTTTGACCGTAGATGGAGGAAAAACTCTGTTTTTTCCAAAAGCCTATTTTGCCGCTGCCATGAATCTTCCCTGCGAGGGAGGCGGCTTCCGCTTTTGTCCTGAGGCAGATCCTGGGGATGGATGTCTGGATCTTTGTATTTTAAATAATGTTTCCAGACTTCACGCCCTTTTCCTTCTTCCCCTGGCCCTTTTTGGAAAACATGTAAATAAAAAAGGGATACATATCCTTCGCTGCCGTAAGGCAGACCTGCAGGTTCCCGTACCCCTCTGCGTCCATACGGACGGCGAAATATTTGGTTTTGAAAAAAACATCTCACTCTCCCTGGCTCATCAGAAGCTGAAGGTCATTCAGGGATAAGGTCAGTTAAAGCCCACGAATTTCTGTGCCAGCCGGTACCCGGCTTTGGCAATCTTCCGTCCCCCCCTGCCCGGAAGGTGCATTGCCATTCCCAGGGGCGTGCGGAACATATGGCGGTACAATCCGGCATCCTTTTCCTTAAGATATCTCCACACATCCTTCTTCTTCTCAAGGGCCTCCTGGCTTCCGTCCAGAATCAGCATCATGGAGGTAACTGTCATAATCTTGTCCAGATAAATTTCCATGTATTTCTTCAGGCGGCTGCTCTTTCCTGAAAAATCCTGCCCCGCCATCACGTCTATCATAATTTTATTCACACGGATCTGCTGGTCAATCCGGCCGATCATCACTTTTTCATTTACGGACTGATCCTCCCTGCCAATAAAATAATGGTACAAATTTTCATCCATATAACAGATCTTCTCAACGAAGGGAAGAGGCTGGAATGCAAAGATATTGTCCACATAGAAGGTATGCTTCGGCAGCTCCATACCGCAGTCCCGAAGCATCTGGGTCCGGTAAAAAATATTGTGCATCAGAAGATACTGCGTCAGTCTCATATGGCCCATCTCATCCCAGCCAAAGCTCCTGCCCTGTGGGAACACATTGGCAAAGCGCATCAGTTTTTTGTGGGCTGCTCCTGCCTTGTCATAGACAAAATTTGCCAGGAACAGATCTACGCCGCCCTCCGCTTCCAGCTCCTTCATCTTCTCCACAATCTTCTTCAGCGCCTTTGTATTTACCCAGTCGTCGCTGTCCACTACCTTATAATAGCGGCCGGAGGCATTGCGAAGTCCGGCATTCACTGCCTCTCCATGTCCTCCGTTCTCCTGATGGACAGCCTTTATAATACTGGAGTATTTCTCCGCATACCGGTCGGCAATCTGCGCCGTCCTGTCCTTGGTGGATCCGTCGTCCACGATCAGGATCTCCACATCCTCTCCCACTGGAAGAATAGAACGGATACATTTCTCCATATACGCTTCTGAATTATAACAAGGTATCGCTATCGTTAAAATTTTCATACTCTGCTCCTTCGTTCTCAAATCTTCTTTTTCCTTTGCTTAGCCTCTTCCTGTCCGGGACCTCTGCCTGGAAAACTAAGCCGTCTCTCCCTCGTTTCTGATCCCTTCCTGTCCGATCTTAATGGAAAGGGCGGAGGCGTAGGCGGCAAAGGCCGAAGGGATAGGAAATTCCCTCCTGGTCCTGGCCGGTTCCACAAAGAACATTCCCTGTGCTCCTTCCCCCTCCAGCTCTTCTACCAGCACCATCCAGCCCTTCATCTGCCATTCCACATGGCTGAAGATATGTTTGGCATCCTCAAGGGGCGTAATCCTTACAGGGGACAGACCAAAGCCTTTCACTGCCTCCAAAGCCTCCGCCTGTCCCAGGTGCCCGGGTACATTGGGGAACTCATAAAGTCCAGCCAGGAGTCCCCTGCCCGGCCTCCTGCGAAGGACAGTCTTTTTTCCGTCACGGATCACCAGCACCGTATGCTTTTCTTCTCTTTTTGGTTTTTTGGGAGACTTTACCGGAAACTCTCTTTCCCTTCCGTGCTGCCTGGCCTGGCAGAGCTTTTCCAGGGGACACTCCCGGCACTTGGGCGCTCCTCCCGGCAGGCAGACCATAGCTCCCAGATCCATCAGAGCCTGGTTAAACTTGCCGGGAGCAGATACTGGAATCACATTCTGTAAAAGCGCTTCCACTTCCCGTCTCACAGACTGCTTCCCAATATCTCCCTCATTTTCACAAAGCCTTCCTGTAACCCTCAGGACATTCCCGTCCACCGCAGGTACCGGAATCCCAAAAGAAATGGAGGCAATGGCCCCCGCCGTGTATGCTCCAATTCCCGGCAGCCTCAGAAGAGCGCCGTGATCCGCCGGCAGTTTCCCTCCATGACGCTCCATGACGGCTGCCGCCGCCTTCTGCATATTGCGAACACGGTTATAATATCCCAGTCCCTCCCACAGCTTCAAAAGCTGTTCCGTGGGACACTCCGCCAGGGCTTTTATATCCGGCAGCCTCTCAATAAACCGCTGAAAAAAAGGCTTCACCGCCTCCACCCTGGTCTGCTGGAGCATAATCTCTGATACCCATACGTAGTAGGGCAGGGGATTCTCCCGCCAGGGCAGGCTTCTGGCATGCAGATCGTACCAGTCAAGCAGCGGCTTTACCATATCTTTTAATATAGATGTTTCCATTTTTTTCTGTAGTTCCTCTTCGCAGCTTTCTTTCCCTGTTATCATACCATTAACTCTTCAAAAACAAAAGTGAAAATTCCTGTAAAAGATCTTAAGAAGCTATGAAGGTTGAATATCCTTTCTGTCTCAGCTCCGCCTCCATGCGCACTGCATTGTCCAACTGCCTAAAGGCTCCCACCTGCACTTTAAAAAGACCGTCCTCGCTTATAATAAAAGCCGGAAAACCTTCCTGCTGAAGCTGATAGAGAAGCTCTTCCGCATAAGCCCTGTTTCTGTACGCCCCCACTTGAACCCGGTAAAGGCGCTCTCCCGCCGGCGGATTTTCTCCTGCTGGAGGATTCTCCCCCGCAGGAATGTCTTCTTCCGTGGGAACATTTTCTCCAGCCACACTTAAAATTCCTCTGGCAATTCCCTGGGCTATGGAATCAAATTCCTGGTCAAACAGAGTATTGTCCGCATCTGTATTTAAAAATCCTGTTTCAATCAGAAGAGCCGGCATCCTGGTTCTCCTGAGAACCACCAGTCCCGGCCTCTCCTTCACCCCAAGATCCCTGAATCCTGCCTGCTCCAGCTCCCGGTTGATAGCCTCCGCCATCTCTACCTTCCTTCCGGATCTGTCATACACCAGCGTCTCCACTCCTGAATACTGGTTATCCTCCGGGCTGGAATTCCGGTGAAAGGATATGAAATAGTCCCCGCCAAGCTGATTGGCAAGCTGAGCTTTTTCAAAAGGCGTCTGGTACACGTCATCCGTCCTGGTATACACCACATCGATTCCGTTTTCTCCCAGAATACGCCCCACCTCCAGCGCCAGCCGCAGGTTGTCATCCTTCTCCCTTCTCCCCTCATATACAGCCCCAGGGTCGGAACCCCCGTGGCCGCCGTCAATGATAATCCTAGCCATAAAAAACCCCTGCAGTCCTTTTATAATCAGGATATGCAGGGGCAGGCAAAATGTGCCGATATTTTTATGATGCCAGGATCAAAAAGCCTAAGCCCACATGAGCTTGCTCATAGGTGGGCGTAAGGCTTTGGGATCCGCCCCAATATGAGCATAAAAGTGGGATGTATATCCCACGATATGCGAATATTGGGTAGGATTGTGGGAGTGCGCAGCACGAAACAATCCGTAGGCATCATAGTTGAGGGCTTTTGGCCCCAACCTCATATTATTTTAGTATATGCTTCCGGCAAATCCTCCCTTGGGATGATCTTTACTGCTGACGGAAGGAAGTCCCTTCGTATTCCAGTACATCCCGAACATTTTCTGATACGTCTTTCCGCTTACCAGGAACACACCGCCCTGAGCGTCCAGAATATACCATTTTCCTCCAACCTTTACAAGATTCCACTGATGGCTGGGATTGTAGGCCTTAGAATTTGCATGGACGTAATAGCAGGGAACTCCGATCCCATCGCACAGCGCTTTCATTCCTCTGGCATAGCCGGAACACTGGGCTTCTCCATATATAAGAGCGCCCCAGGCTGTATTGGCATTGTTGTACTGCCATCCCCTCCAGGCATAGGAACAGTTTGAACGGATATAGTTAAAAGCGGCCAGCACCTTATCATAGTCGCTCATTCCCTTTTTTATATAGTTGTCCTTAAAACTCTGTACCACACGGCGTACCTCCAGCAGCTTGGAGCTGTTCAGGGACGGACCGTACACGCTTCCGGGTTTATAGGTTCCCTTTACTGTCGGGGACTTGGTGGAAACTTTAAGAACAGAGCTGTACGCACTGTAATTCTTTAGGCTCCCTGACTTTGCATAAGCTCTGACCTTATAATAATACGTCTTTCCCGCTTTCAGGTTTTTATCCGTATAAGAGGTGGATTTCTTGACCGTCTTAACCCTCACCCATTTCTTCCCTGACTTGCGGTAGATGATATATTGCTGCGCCTTCGGCACAGACTGCCAGGATAATTTCACAGAACGGTTTGTTTTTGCGTAGCCCTTCAAAATCTGGGGCGTACTGAGCGTTGTTTTGGCAGAAGCGATATTGGACTCTGTCTTGCCGTCTATACTGCTCTCAGCCACAATTTTATAATAGTACTTTCTGCCAAGCTTCAGGCCCGTATCAAGAAAAATCACCTCACCGCTCATCTGCGCATTTTCGGAAAAACAGGTTACTTTTCTTTTGTCTCCCGATGTCTGCCAATATCCTCCCGTGGATCCCCAGCCGTTGCCGTAACGGCTAAACGTATCCAGCAAACTAAACTTTCCGCCTGAAGCCGGACTTTTGGAGGCCCTGTAAATCTTGTATTCCCCATAAACATCCGGCAGCTTCGCATAAATCAGCATGGAACTTGCGTCTGAGGACTGAACCTTTTTAATTCTCGGAGGCTGCTCCTCCGCCCTCGCACATAGGGACGGCACAGAAATCACCGCCATAAAAAGAAGCAGCAGATACACGCCTACCTTCATACTCACTTTTTTCCACATTGCACATTCCTCCCTCGCGGCATCACCCGCCTTATTCTGATATTCTGATTATATTCCTTCCCAAGTCTAAAATCAACACGTATGCTTCTTCACTTACCAAGTAAAACCCCCGCAGTCTGTTTATAATCAGGACATGCAGGGGCTGAGAAAGTATACAGGTATTCTATTTCTTATAGTCGTCCCAGGTGAAATTTTCTCCGCAAAGAGGCAGCAGGAGCAGTTTGGTTTCCCCTATGGTAAGGATATCATACGGCTTCATGGTCACATTGTTCAGCACTACCTGGTCGTTCAGGTAAAACAGTTCCCTGGATTCTCCGGGCTGAGCGATGAAAATCCTGGCTCTGGGCTCATAAATGATAATGGCATGCTTTCTCCGGGAAACGCTCAGGTCGAGACTTAGCTGAATGTCCATTTCCGGGGAACGTCCAATGAAATTCCTCCCGGTTTTCAGCTTAAATCCCTCTCCGAAGTAAGCGCCTTCGATGGCGATCAGGTAGCCGACGACGGGTTCAGAGGTATTCCAGAGATTTGAGTTTTCCTCCGCAGTTGAGATTGGAGTATAAACATTCTCTGATTTGATTTTATCTCGAGGCATCGCTCCCTGCAAGACCCCCTGTTTGTCTTCTTCGCCTTTTTTCATTTGGCTGCAATATGGACATTCTCCAAAACTTTTATCGAAAAAATGTCCATTTTTACATTTGATCAGTCCCATATTATCCCCTTATTTCTTTTTTTCTTCCAGTAAAGCCTCCCGAACTTGCTTGGCATAAGCTCTGCTGACCGGCAAAGTCTTTCTGTTAAACAACTGCAGTTCTCCAGATATCATTCCAGTTACATAATCTTTATTTACAATGTAACTCTGATGGCACCGAAGGAATCCCCTTTTTTGGATCTTTTCCCACAGCTCATCCATTTTTTGATAAAATTCTACCGTCTCATCCAGCATGACAGCCATAATCTTTCTGGCCTGGCTTTCAAAGTAGAGAACCTTTCCCAATCTAAGTCTCTGCTGGCATCCCTGTATAAAAATATTTAAAAATCCTTCATCATACTGCAGTCTCTCCCGAATAAATCGGTTTATCACCTGTTCTATACACTGCACGGAGACTGGTTTCGGAATAAAATCAAATATGTGAAGTCTGTACCCATACTGGGCAATCTCTATAGCCTCCGTCTGGAGAATCACCTCTGTCTGCATCTCCTGCCGCCTCAGAAATTCCAAAATTCTTAATCCATTTACCCCCCCCCCGGATTGCGGAAAACCGGATCCATGATCAGCAAATCCTGGTGAAACTTTCCCTCTA
>LHCFI01400__coassemble_2278_pt1 | contig 12448 bp, 12 predicted proteins | sample LHCFI01400__metabat2_low_PE_038 | metagenome-assembled genome bin LHCFI01400 | reverse complement strand
ATAATTCTAAAGCCATTTGGTTTGCTATCTGTCCCATAAGCAAATTCTCCTTTTATAATCCTGATTTCTGCTGCCTTTCAATACCGCAATTATACCATTTGTCCGGTGCAATCACAATTCCATATGAAGCATAATTTTTATGTAGAAAAAATTTGCAGCATCCATATGGCCTTTATGTTATACTAAAGCCAGATTTAAAGAAAGGACAATTCACATAACAGGGAGGCAACTGGATGAAACGGGAGATCGGTATACATGAAATACAGGGGATCAAAATCGGACAGGCAGAAAACCGGGAAGCTGGCACGGGGTGTACGGTGTTTTTGGCAGAACAAGAGATGGCAGCAGGACTGGACGTGAGAGGGGGAGGCCCGGCCTCCAGGGAGTCAGAGCTGATGAATCCTCTGGCAGCAGCTAAGGTGATACATAGCGTAGTCTTGGCGGGAGGAAGTGCTTTTGGACTGGATGCGGCAGGAGGCGTGATGCAGTATCTCGAGGAACGGGGAATTGGATTTGAAGTAGGGGTTACGAAGGTGCCTTTGGTGTGTCAGGCGGATTTGTTTGACCTGGGAGTGGGAGATGTCTATACAAGGCCGGATAAAGCCATGGGATATGAGGCGTGTGCCAATGCGGAAAAAGGAAATTACAGAGACGGCAATTACGGCGCCGGATGCGGCGCTACTGTAGGAAAGCTGCTGGGAATGGATTTCTGCATGAAATCAGGGATCGGAAGCTACGCCGTACAGGTAGGAGATTTGCAAGTGGGAGCTGTGGTGGCTGTAAATGCCCTGGGGGATATTTATGACTGGAAGAATGGCAGGAAAGTTGCGGGGCTGCTGTCGGAGGATAAAAAAGGCTTTCGCTCTGCTGAAGAGCTGATGTATGCCGCCGCAGCGCTTTCGCAAAAAGAATATACCACAAACACCACCATCGGAGTCGTGATTACCAATGGAGCGTTTCAGAAACCGGAGCTTTGTAAGATTGCCGGAATGGCCCAGAACGGATATGCCAGATCTATACGGCCGGTTCACACCTCGGCCGATGGTGACAGCATCTATGCGGTTTCCGTGGGAAAAGTAACAGCAAATCAGGATTTGGTAGGCACATTGGCGGCGGAGGTGGTCAGTGAAGCCATTCTTAAGGCGGTATATGCAGCAGAAACTGCCTATGGGTACCCTTCCTGCCGGGATCTCCTGCCTGGCTGCAATAATATTTAATAGGAGGAAATGAGATGAGACAGACAAAAACTAGGTTTTCGTATGGGATTATAATGCTGGTAATAGGGATGCTGATGTGGCTGGCTTTTCGGCCGGTGGTGGCGGAGGCTTCCGCTAAGGGCATTGGGGAGTATTCTGTACATGTGGATGGGTATCTGGCGCTGAGAAATGCTAAAGCCTATGATGCCTCTAATGAGATCGGGGAACTGCACACAGGGGACAGAGTGCTCCATCTTGAGACAGGAAGCGACAGTGATGAATACTGGTATGTTTATTCTTTTACAGAGCAAAAACTGGGGTATGTGAATAAAAACTATCTGGAGTATGAGGGGATGCTGACCAGTGGCCCATACTGTGATGTGAGCGTTCAGGAGGGATATCTGGCAATCCGTACAGAAAAAGCCTTTGACGCATCCAATGAGATCGGTAAGCTGTACAGCGGCGACTCGGTTTTGGTTTTAAATGATTCCGATCCGGATTATTGGCTTGTTTATTCTCTGGAACTGCAGAAAGCCGGTTATGTGAACCGTGATTATCTGGTGGGGGAAGGTAAAGCCTCCAACTCTGTGTATACAGATAATTCTGTGGGGGGCATCAGTTCAAACCTCAGATGTGACATGGACAGTATGATTTTTTCTACGAGCAGTCTCTCTTTCTTGATTCCAGAGTCCTGGGGACAGGGAATTACTTACAACTATTATGAGGATAGGATAGAATTCTACTGCACGGCAGTCTATAATGCTTCAGGCCTGGAAGATGGTTTCTTGTGCTCGATTTGCCGCAGCAGTTACGGGATCGATGAGCCGGGGGCGTCTCTGGTTGGAAGTGAAGGCGGGTATTACTACTATATAAAGACGCCTACCGACCTGCGGGCGAATCCCAATGATACAGCCAACTATGAAATATATCAGGATATGTCTTCCGGCGTATCAAAGGTAAAAAGCAGCCTTGTGATCTTGGGATAAAGGGAATCCTGCTCCTGCCTCTGACGACAGATTTTTCTTGACACTTAAGAAAAGGAAAGGTATGATAATTCCATTTGAGGATTTTAATGGTTCAAGATTGGCAGGGGAAGGAGAACAAGAAATGGCGGATTTTTTGGTCAGACATTTTGTAAAGAATTATAATTCTACGCAGAAGACAGAGGTTAGGACTGCTTATGGAGTTTTGGCCAGTATAGTTGGGATTGTCTGCAATATCTTTCTGTTTCTTGTGAAATTTCTGGTAGGATTTTTTATGAACAGTATTTCCGTTACGGCGGACGCCTTTAACAACCTGTCGGATGCGGCCTCTTCCGTCATCAGCTTTGTTGGCGTAAAGATGGCGGGAAAGCCAGCGGACCAGGAACATCCTTTCGGCCATGGAAGGATTGAGTACATAGCGGCTCTGATCGTTTCCTTTTTAGTCTTGGAAGTGGGATTTACTTTTTTGAAGGATTCCTTGGCTAAGATACGTACGCCCCAGGAACTGAATTTCAGGATTATTTCCGTGGTGATTCTTTTGCTTTCCATCGGCGTGAAGCTGTGGCTGGGAGTTTTTAACCGGCGGCTGGGAAAAAGGATTGACTCTAAGGTTATGATGGCTGTATTTACAGATTCCATGGGAGATGTGATCACGACGGCCGCCACGGTGCTGTCTCTGGTTTTTTATGGAGCCACAGGAGTAAATATTGATGGATTCGTGGGAGCGGGCGTGGCCCTGGTGGTAATGTGGGCAGGCATCGGAATTGCGAAAGATACCCTGGAGCCTCTGATTGGAGAGGCCATTGATCCTGAGACCTGCAGGGAAGTGAAAGAGTTTGTGGAAAGCTATCCGGGGATCAGTGGGAGCCATGATCTCATTGTCCACAATTACGGACCGAACCGTAGTATGGCGTCGATTCACGCCGAGGTGCCGAATGATGCGGATATTGAGGAGGCCCATGAACTGATTGACCGCATTGAGAGGGATGCGGCGAAAAAATTGGATCTCTTTCTGGTAATCCATATGGATCCGGTAGAGGTGAAAAATGAAGAAGTGGTGGCTTTGAAAGAAGAAACTCAAAAGATTCTGCAGGGGATCGATCCAGGATGCAGCATTCATGATTTCCGTATGGTAAAAGGGAAGGAACAGATTAATCTGATCTTTGATATGGTAGTTCCCTTCGGCTATCAGGAAGAGAAGAAAAAAGAGATCCAGCAGATGCTTCTGGATGAGCTGCGGAAGCTGGATCAGAGATATCACTGCGTTATAACCGTGGAACATGACTATATGGCAAAATGAGAGGGCTTTGCAAAAGCCTTCTTTTTTAATATAAAAAGGTTGATGGTTTAATAAAAAGGGATTATACTGTAAAAAATATTATTGCTGAATTTTAGTTCGGAGATTTGTACGGGCAGAAAGGAGAATCTATGCATGAGGTAAAAAAACCGAAAAAACCGATGATTTTTTACTATTTAATTGTAATCGGCGTTTTGCTTCTGCTGAATACTTTTTTATTTCCAAGGCTCCTGCAGCAGGAGGTAACGGAGGTAGACTACGGCACGTTTTTAGGTATGCTGGACGACAAAGAGATAAAGGTTGCCCAGGTGGAGCAGGATTATATTTATTTCACATCGGACAAGCCGGAGGAAGGCAGTCTGTATCGGACGGCTACTTTCAATGACCCTTCGCTGGTAGACCGTCTCTATGATTCGGGCTGCGAGTTTGGAGAAGTACATGAGGCGGAGATGAATCCCATCCTCAGTATGCTGATAACTTTGATCTTTCCCATTGTGATTTTTGTTGTTCTGGGACAGCTTCTCTCCAGATATATGATGAAAAAAATGGGCGGAGGTCTTGGGAATGCCATGCAGTTTGGCAAGAGTAATGCCAAGGTATACGTGGCCAGCGAGACGGGAATCAAATTTTCTGATGTCGCGGGGGAAGATGAGGCCAAGGAGGCTCTGGTGGAAATCGTGGATTTTCTCCATTCTCCGGGGAAATATCAGGAGATCGGCGCTCAGATGCCAAAAGGCGCCCTTTTGGTGGGCCCTCCGGGTACAGGGAAGACGCTGTTGGCAAAAGCGGTGGCTGGCGAGGCGGAAGTGCCGTTCTTTTCTATTTCCGGTTCAGAATTCGTGGAGATGTTTGTGGGAATGGGAGCTGCCAAAGTCAGAGATCTTTTTAAACAGGCAGGAGAGAAGGCGCCCTGTATTGTATTTATTGATGAGATTGATACTATAGGAAAGAAAAGAGATACACAGGGTTTTGCCGGAAACGATGAGAGAGAGCAGACGCTCAACCAGCTTCTGACAGAGATGGACGGTTTTGACGGTTCCAAGGGCGTGGTGATCCTGGCGGCCACCAATCGCCCAGAGACTTTGGACCCGGCGCTTCTTCGCCCGGGAAGATTTGACCGGAGAATCCCTGTGGAGCTGCCGGATCTGGCAGGCAGGGAAGCGATTTTGAAGGTTCACTCCAAAAAGATTAAATTGGGAGACGATATTGATTTCAATGCCATAGCAAGAGCGGCCTCCGGGGCTTCAGGGGCAGAGCTGGCCAATATGATCAATGAGGCGGCTCTGCGGGCTGTGCGGAACGGCCGGAAATATGTGACCCAGGCGGATCTGGAGGAAAGTATTGAGGTGGTAGCGGCCGGATATCAGAAAAAGAATAAAGTGCTTTCGGAGAAAGAGCGTCTGATTGTGTCCTATCATGAGATCGGCCATGCGCTGGTGGCAGCCCTGCAGACGAATTCAGCTCCAGTGACAAAGATTACGATTATACCCAGGACATCTGGTGCGCTGGGGTATACCATGCAGGTGGATCAGACAGAGAGAAATCTTCTCAGCAAAGAGGAACTGGAGAACAAAATAGCGACTCTGACAGGAGGAAGAGCGGCGGAGGAGCTGGTTTTCCATTCTATTACCACAGGAGCTTCCAACGATATTGAGCAGGCGACGAAGCTGGCTAGGGCTATGATTACCCGTTTCGGCATGAGCGACAGCTTTGGGATGGTGGCCCTGGAGGCCGTGCACGGCCAGTATATGGGAGGAGATACCTCCCTGGCCTGTGCGGAAGACACGGCTGCGGACATTGATAAAATGGTGGTGGATCTGGTGAAGAAACAGTATGGCAGGGCGGAAGAGCTTCTGTCCTCTCACATGGAAAAGCTGCATGAGCTTGCCAAGTTTCTTTTTGAGAAGGAAACCATTACCGGAGATGAGTTTATGGAGATCCTGGAAAAATAGAACGGATTTAAAAAAATTTATATTTATTTATTTCTTAAGAAATTATTTGGAAATAAATCCTTAAAAAAGGCACTGCTTTTATGAAAAAAAGAAGGTTAGTCAATAGAAACCCCGTCAATTTCACAGAAACTGACGGGGTTTTTGGTTCAATCTTTGTTATTCTATATAACAAAACTTGTACTAAATAAGGATTGAAAAAAATTTACAATTATTTTATTATTATAAACATAGGAAAACCTGGGCCCGGGATTTCTAAAAAAGAAAGAGGTGACATGGATGCTGAAGGATCTGGTAAGTGAAAAGCTTATTAAGCTGCAGATCGAAGCAAGCGATTGGGAAGATGCTGTGCGCAAGGCAGCCCAGCCGCTGGTGGATGAAGGTAAGGTAAAGACATCTTATGTGGACGATATCATTAAAGGTGTTAAAGAAATGGGACCTTACATTGTACTTACGAAGCATGTGGCCCTGCCTCATGCGCGTCCTGAGTCAGGCGCTCTTGAAAGTGCTATTGGCATTGCCACGCTGAAGACTCCTGTTGAGTTCGGCAACGAAGACAATGATCCGGTGAAATATCTGTTCAGCTTAAGTGCCAAGGACAGTTCGGAGCATTTAGGCGCCCTGGCGGATCTGGCGGTTCTGTTTGAGGATAAGGCTTTTTTTGAACTCCTTGACCGTACGACAGACCCCAAAGAAATCATGGATTACATCAATAAATAGAAAGGAAGAGCGAACTATGTATAAGGCATTAGTATGCTGCCGTGCTGGTATGGGTTCCAGTATGCTGCTGAAAATCAAAGCAGATCAGGTGATCAGTGAGAATAATTTCCCGATCAAGACGGAACATGGAAATCTGGATTCCCTGATGGGATTTAACGGCGATCTTGTTATCACCATGGAAGATCTTTCCGCAGAGCTGAAAGACAAAGTTCCTTATGCCCTTGGTGTACGCAACATCATGGATAAGGTTGAGATGAAGGCTAAGATGGAAGAATTCCTTGCTTCCAAAGAAAAGTAAATAATTCAAAAAAACTAAAAGTATACAAGGAGTGAAAACATAATGTTAGATGCTATAATGGCCCAGTGCCGAAATACTTCTCTGATCATGGGTGTCATCGCCCTGGTAGGTCTTCTTCTCCAGAAGAAGTCAGCGACAGATGTAATGAGCGGAACGATGAAGACTGTGATTGGATTCATGGTATTCAACATTGGTTCCAATGCGATGTCAGCATGTGTAACTACATTTACAGAGCTGTTTAATACAGCTTTCGGTATCGAGGGTGTAACCACTCAGGTAGAGGTTGCAACAGGTCTTGCCCTTGATACATACGGAACAGAAGTGGCTTTGGTTATGGTTCTTGGTTTTGTGGTGAACCTGATCGTTGCTAAGTTCACACCTTTCAAGGCGATCTTCCTTACAGGACAGCATTTCCTGTATTTCGCATGCGTTATCGCCCTGATCTTTATTGCAAACGATGCACCTATGGTACTTACAGTAATCCTTGGCGGTATCCTTCTTGGATTCTTCGGTGCGGCTCTGCCCACACTGTGCCAGCCTTTCATGGTTAAGATTACAGGGGCTGACAACCTGTCAATGGGTCACTTTAACTGTATCGGTTATGCGTTCTCTGGTTATGTTGGAAAACTCTTCGGCAAACTGGGCGGAGAGAAAAACGTATCTGACTCCAGCAACGTTAAGCTTCCGAAATTCTTCGAATTGTTCAGAGATTTCATTTTCTCTGTAGCGCTGTTCATGGTAGTTCTGTTCTACATCGCCGTAATCGCATGTGTAGCAACAGGAAAGATGGAGACAGTCCTTTCATATGCAGGAAACGATATCTGGTTCATCTACCCGATCCTTCAGGGACTTCAGTTCGCAGCAGGTATGAGCGTTCTGATCTATGGTGTTCGTCAGTTCATCGCAGAGATCACAGCAGCATTCGTTGCTATTTCTGAGAAGTACATTCCGAATTCCAAGCCTGCAGTTGATTGTCCTGCAATCTTCCCCTTTGCTCCTACCGCAGTTCTGGTTGGTTTCATTGGTGCCTTCCTGGGCGGTCTGGCAGCTATGGCTTTGATGGTTATCTTCAAGAGCGATACAATCATGATCCCTGCAGCAGGTATCTGCTTCTTCTCAGGCGGTACTTGCGGTGTGTTCGGTAATGCATACGGCGGATGGAAGGGCGCTCTGGTTGGATCCTTCATCGTTGGTATGGCTTTGACTGGTCTGCCTCTGATCCTGTATCCGGCATTTGCAGAACTTGGTATTGCCGGCGCATCCTTCCCGAACGTTGACTACAACATCATCGGTGCAATTATGCACGGAATTATGGGAATTTTCCACTAATTTATAAGCGGAAAGGTTCTTTGAAAAAGAAATGGCAAGGAATGAAAATTCCTTGTCATTCTTTATAGGAAGCGGTTTGTGCTGACTATGCAGATTCATAGAGAGGTGGAAGTGTATGAGCTTGAAAGATATAATGCGGGAGCGCAAGGCTGGAGGGGTACTGATAAAAATCGTGGGCCATCCGGCAGCAGTTCTGATTGCGAAAAACGTAGGCATGGATTTTGTCTTTTATGACTGCGAACATGGTTCTCTGTCCTATGAGAAGCTTCATGATCTTATGGTTTTGGGAAATCAAATTGGACTGCCATCGGTTGTCCGGGTGCCTCAGTTGGCCAGAGGGGACGTGTCCAAGATTCTGGATTACGGCGCTCAGGGTGTCATGGTTCCTATGATTGAGTCCGCAGAGGATGCAAGGAAACTGGTAGAGTGGAGCAAGTATCCTCCCGTAGGGAAGCGGAGCTATTCCGGGGGCGCAAACACCAATTACGGTCCCAGCGGCGGCCACGCTGCCAATATGCTTAATATGAATCAGAGAACCTTAACCATAGCCCAGATCGAGACTGCGGAGGGCGTAAACTGTGCAGATGAGATTCTCAGTGTAGAGGGGATTGATGCGGCTATAGTTGGTCCCTGCGATTTGGGGATTTCCATGGGGATTCCAGATAATGTGATGGATGTCCGGGAACTTTCTGCGATTGAGAAAGTGGCGGAAGCGTGCAGGCGTCACGGAAAATTTTTCGGCATTATCGGATCCATGGAACTTATGAAATACTTTAAAAAAGATCTTGACATAATAATTACGGCGATTGATACAAATCTTCTGCGGGCGGGTATGGCCGCCAGTGCGGAGGAATGCCGAAGACTGAATGAGAAATAAGGAGCGGTAAAATGAAAACAGCGAAAGAACAGGTAAGGGAGTTCCTGGACATTGAGTTTGAAGAACTGAAAAAATTTGCGGACAGTATAGATGACCAGGCTCTGGAATCAGCGAAAGATCTGATTCTTGAAACAGAGAAGAATCATGGCCGGGTTCATGTGACGGGAATCGGCAAGCCGGGCCATGTGGCGGGCTATGTGGCATCTCTTCTTTCATCCACAGGCACACCCACTTATGAGCTTCACGGAACGGAGTGCGTACATGGAAGCGCAGGCCAGGTAATGCCGGGAGACGTGGTGATCGCTATTTCCAACAGCGGTGAGACTGCGGAGCTGAAAGCTACAGTGGAAACACTGAAAAATAATGGAGCTAAAATTATTTCTGTGACCGGTAAGCCGGAATCCTGGCTGGCCAAGAAAGGCGATGTAGCCCTGATTGCCGGAGTGGAGCAGGAAGGCGATTCTATGAACAAGCCCCCAAGAGCGTCTATTTTGGTAGAAATCATTGTGCTTCAGAGCTTGAGCATTCTCCTTCAGAATGAGAGAAACCTGACTCCCCAGCAGTATGTGAAGTGGCATCCGGGCGGAAGTCTCGGGAAGAGTATCAGAGATACGGAGGGAAAATAAAATGAAGATAGAAGGTATTATTACTCCTATTGTGACGCCTTTTTATGATGATGCGGATCAGAACATTAATTATGAGGCTACGGAAGCTTTGATTAATCACCTGATTGACCACGGCGTAAAAGGTATTTTTATCCTTGGAAGCAATGGTGAGTTCCATGTGATTGATGAGGATGAGAAGATTGCCTTTGCAAAAAAAGTAATTGAGATCGTAAATAAGCGTGTGCCGGTTTATGTGGGAACAGGTGCCTGCTCCACAAAAGCCACGGTGCGCCTTTCGAAGAAGATGGAGGAGATCGGAGCGGATGCTTTTTCCGTTATCACACCGTATTTCCTGAAGCCTACCAATGAAAATCTCTATGCCCATTATAAAGAGGTGGCAGAGAGCGTATCTCTTCCGATTATCCTCTATAATATTCCAAAGGCCACAGGCTGCCCGCTGGATCCCGAGCTGGTTGACCGTCTTGCGGACATTCCCAATATTGCGGGCATCAAGGACAGCAGCGGAAATGTGGATACTTTGAATGCTTACGCTAAGATTGCTAAGGAAAAGGATTTTGAGCTGCTGGTAGGTTCAGATTCTAAGATTTCCTATGCATATGGAATCGGAGCTGTGGCTGCAGTGGCAGGCACCAGCAACGTGATTGTGGATGTTTTGGTAGGACTCGACAAGGCTCTCCATGACGGAGACACAGAGACGGCTGAAAAACTTCAGAAAGATATCGATGTGCTGCGGGGCGTTCTGGGACTTGGCACAGTTCCAAGCGTTATGAAGCGCGCCACGGAGCTGGCTGGTATTGCCCAGGTAGGGCCGGCAAGGAAACCGGTTCAGAAACTGAGCCAGGAAGACGACGAGAAGATTAAAACCATGCTGAAATACTATCATTTATATGAGTAGGAGAGGAAACAGTCTATGAAGGAATACGTCATACCGGAAGATAAGGGGAGGCTTTTATTTTATACAGGGCTGAATCTTGTCTTAATGATCCTTCTGATGGCGGCTTCTATTTTCTCTTATGCGGTGTCCTGGTATTTAGTTACCTTTTTATGTATTACAGGATTATGGTTTGTGATCAAGACTATGTTCAAGTATGGCAAAAAGCTTCTGAAAAACGTGCCGGTTTGTGAGCTGAAGAGAAATGAAATCATCATTCACTCTCTGCCGGGCAAAGCCAGAACACTGACTTATAAGCAGATAAAAGAAGTAAAGCTGCTGAGAGGGCGGGCCTCTTTGAAATTCTTCTTTTCCGGAAAGGGTGTGGATCATCCCTCAGGATGGTATTACGTGGGTGTTGTATATCCATTTCAGAAGGGACGCCTGGATGAGGTGGAGAAAAATGTAACGGAATGTCTCAGGAAACATGGAATTTCCATAAATGTGGTTACGAAAAAATAGACAAGACATCATTATTTCAGAGGAGGAAGTATCATGCAGAAAGCCGATATAACAAAAAGAATAGCAGATACGGGCGCAATGGCTATCGTACGTGTTGAGACGATTGAGAGAGGCTATGAGATCGCTCAGGGATGCCTGGACGGAGGCGTTGACTGCCTGGAGATCAGCTTTACAAATTCCAATGCGGCTGAAGTAATCAGCGCTCTGCGGGCAAAGTTTAAAGATCAGATCTGCGTAGGAGCAGGGACGGTTCTTGATTCAGAGACTGCAAGAGTGGCCATTCTGGCAGGAGCTCAGTTTGTGATCGCTCCCAATCTTGATGAGGGAGTTGCGCGGATCTGCAACCGTTATCAGATTCCCTACGCTCCGGGATGCACCTCTGTGTCAGAGGCGGTAAAAGGTTTGGAGTACGGTGCGGCCTTTATTAAAGCGTTCCCGATCTCTGATTTCTACGGTCCCAAGCTGGTTTCTGTATTCAAGACGCCCATTCCCTTCATGCCGATCCTGGCGTCAGGCGGAATCACGCTGGATAATCTCAGCACCTATGTGAAAAATGGGGTTGACTGCTGTGGCTTCGGCGGACTGCTCACCAAGGGAAGTTCTGCTGATATTGCGGAAAACGCAAAGAAAATCAAGAGCATTATTGACGAGACGCGTGCAGCTATGAAGAAGTAGCGACCGAAAGACAAAGGAGACTGCCGCGGCAGTCTCCTTTGTCTTACAGGTGCTTTCGGATATAATCCATAACCTCCTGAGAGGAATGAGCCGTATCCAGCAGACGATAAAAATTTTCATCGTTAAACAACTGGATCAGCTCAGCCATAGCGCTCAAGTGGGAAGAATTATTTACGGCGCTCAGGGCAAAAATATATTTGACTGGGTCATTTTCAGGAATGCCAAAGGGCAGAGGCGTCTTCAGGACTCCAATACCGAGACCGCAGGTTATGGCGCCTGCTTCTGGTTTTGCATGGGGAAGAGCCACGTGTTTTGTGATTACCATGTAGCGGGTAGTCATCTTAAGTGTTTCTTCCACATAACCAGGCAGTACGCAGTGCTGGCGTACCATGGGCTCATAAGTCTTGCGGATCGCTTCCTGGGGGGTGGCAGCTTCCAGATTCAGGCTGATAATCTCGGGCCAGATCATATCGGTCAGGTGCAGTTTAATATCCTCCGGGGCCTCAGGAAATTGCGTTTCATAAAAATGAGCGGTCAACTCCCCGTACAGGCTGTCTTTTTCACGGATGTCAGCGTATTTTGCAATGATATCCATGACCACGTCCACGTCCGGCTGGCCCTGGGCTGAAATTCCCAGCCACTGGTATACCTGGCGGGTAATTTTTCTCCGTTCATTTACGGACATTACAGGGTTGACACGGATGACAGGGACAGAGGGTTCTGCCTCCAAAGGCGTATAGTTGGTGGTAAAGATGATGTCGGCTTCCAGGCTGCCATCTTTTGCATGGGCGGAATCCAGGGGCGGAAGAAACTCCAACTCCGGGAAGAGGCGGATCAGTTCATTGTAGAGAATTGTGGAACTTCCCACTCCGTTGGAGCAGATAACCAAAGCCTTCCGGCGGCGGATCTCCTCCGAAGTTTTCTTTTCGGCAAAAGCCGCTGCAAAATGCATGGTCAGGTAGGCGATTTCATCCTCAGGAATCTCTCTGTTAAACAGTACGGCTATAGGCTTCATGGTTTCCACCATCAGTTGGAACAGCTCCCAGTATTCATTCTTAACCGTCTCGCAGATCGGATTAAAAATAGGCAGGTGAAAAATAAGCCG
>LHCFI01400__coassemble_2270_pt1 | contig 12543 bp, 9 predicted proteins | sample LHCFI01400__metabat2_low_PE_038 | metagenome-assembled genome bin LHCFI01400 | reverse complement strand
AACACAAAGGAAACATCGTAATCTATATCAATCTGGATCTTTGCCAATTCAGCGAATTCCAAATTGAGCAGAAGCTTGCCAGCTTTATCCGGGACAGCTTCCTGACCGCCGGCTACAGCCGGCGTATGCTGGGACATTTCAATTTTCACCGTCAATATGTCCAGGCTTCCATCTCCCTTCAGGTAGGAAGCCAGAAATTCCCGCACCGATGGATCCACCATTTTAACGACATCGCACTGACTTATCTGCTGGAGCAGACCACAAAAAAGCTTCCCGCATACATGATCTGTCACGAGAAGCTTTTAAACTTAAAATATGAGTCAGAAAACAGTTCCTCCCAGCTCTACCAGACGCTGCGGTGCTATCTGGAAAACCAGCAGAATGCAAGCAGAACGGCACAGCAGCTTTTCATCCATCGAAGCACCCTTCTGTACCGTCTGGAACGGATCAGCCAGTATCTGAAAACAGATCTGTCAGATCCCAACGAACTGCTCTACCTTCTGCTCTCCTTCCGCCTTATTGAAATGGAAGAAAAGAAATAAATCCCATTATTTTTTCTTTATTCTAAAAGGTAGCAGGAGGTATATGCGATCTTCTGCGGCCCGTAATAATATTTCATGTGATTGCGGCTGCAGAGATCGCTGACCACAACTCCGAAGGCTTCCAGAGATGATATTCTCTTTTCAGGGAAGCGGCATTCCCCCTCCGGCCCCGCACATGTTTTGCAGATACTGCAGCACCCGCTTCCCAGCGGAAGAAGGGACGGATATTCTTTCCGAAGAATTTCAGCCATTTTATAGAAATGACTCCTATGATGTTCCTCCGCCTCTTTCATTCCCTCAATATCCAAACTGTCCTCCACATCTCCTACGGTCTGGACAATGATACCCTGACTGTATTTCCTTACCAGCTCCCTGCATTCTTCCAGGGTTCCGCAAAAGGGCGGACAGGCTAAATTTTTCCCGTACATACCGCAGGTATTTACTCCGCACATGTCTCTCACTTCCTGCCTCAGCTCCAGAGTGGAACAGTCAAGGAGCATGGCATAGCTAAAGCCCGTATCCAGCGCAAGCTGTCTTATTTTATCCATCTGCATAACAGTCCTCCTTTGCGTAACTCATTTCATCTACGTAGACATCCATGAAATCCGGCTCTGCGGCAAGCTCCAGAAACTCAGCATTTTTCGCCATTCTTTCAGCCCTGCCAAACTCTTCCTCAGACAGCGCCGCCAGCCTTGCCCCGGCCCCTGCAGCATTTCCCACAGGAAGGATCTTCTCCCTTAAAAGCTCCGGAAGCAGGCCAAGGCCGCATGCGCTTGCAGGATCCAGATAATTTCCAAAAGCGCCTGCCAGCACAAGGGTCTGAATATCTGAAATCCGACAGCCTCTTTTTCTGCATAGAAGCCGGATGCCGGCTGCAATGGCCGCCTTGGCCAACTGAAGCTCCCTCACATCTTTCTGGTTCAGAAATACCTCTTTTGAGAAATACCAGGGTTCCTTCATATAACCGTCCTCCTGAATCCATCCGGTCTGCAGAAGACAGTATACTGCGTCCAGAAGCCCTGAGCCGCAGATCCCTGCTGGCGCCTCTTCTCCGATCACATGAAACTCCACTTTACCGTCCTTCAGATACACATGATCAATGGCCCCCTGGCTCCCCCGCATTCCACAGGTAATCTTCGCTCCCTCGAAGGCAGGCCCTGCCGCCGTGGAGCAAACGGTATAACCGTCACAGTTTCCAAGAACCATCTCCCCGTTCGTGCCGATATCTACCAGCAGGGTCAGCTCTCTTCGCTTGTCAAACTCTGTCTCCAGCATACAGGCCGTTGTATCCGCCCCCACAAATCCGCCTATGTTGGGCAGCCAGCTTACCTCTGCATCCTTCCATACCTGGATCCCACACTCCAGGGCCCTCTGTTTCACAGACTTTGTAATCTTCGGCACATAGGGCGCCCTCACCAAGGTATCTACCGGTATTTTCAGAAAAAGGTGATGCATGCAGGTATTTCCTGCCATCACGATTTTAACGATGTCTTCCCTCTTCCTTCCGGCTTCCTCTGCAGCCTCTTTCAGAAGCTGGTCTATGGCTTCCTGAATGCATCTGCTTACGCTGTCCGGCCCATGTTCCAGTACGTAGCTGCACCGCATTACCACATCCGCCCCATATTTTCGCTGGGGATTCAAGACGCTCTTGGTACACAACAGCTCTCCGCTCTTTCCATCCATAAGATATACGACTACTGTGGTAGTTCCAAGATCCACGGCTGCAAGCACCGGTTTCCTGACCTCCCGTGGAAGAATTCCCGGACAACAGCGCACACTCCGCAAAGCCCCGCTCTTTAATATATGCGCCTGCTCCCCTTCTTTTTGGAAAGAATGCACCTGGCAGTCTTTTTCGATTTTAGTCTGGCATGCCAGAACCTCTTTGCCGTCCACCAAAGCCCGGCACTTGCCGCACTTTCCCCGGCCTCCGCAGGGAGCGTCCGCAACCATTCCCGCCGCAATCTCTGCCTGCAGAAGGGTTGTTCCCTTCTCCACCCTCAGGGTAACTCCCAGCTCCTTAAAATGTACCTTGTATGTATTCTGGTTATTTTCCACGTCTTCATCCCGCCTTTACTATAACTGGCGCAGAAATCCCTGTTTCAGCCCATAAAAGAAACGTAGAGTAAAAACGCTGGATTCGATCCTGCATAGTTTCCGAATCCAGCGTCTGTCATACTAATCTGTGCCGCTGTCCAGCAGCAAATCCATCCTAATTAAATCTCAGCCAGCTTAAGGAGATCCGGCACCTTTGACTCCCACCCAAGAGCCATGATATGTACGCCCTGGCAGTACGGCTTACACTCTTTAATAATCCGGGCGGCAATCTCAACACCCGTAATGCCTGCCTTGGTCTTCTCCTTATCCTTTTTCAGCTCCTCGATCATCTCGTCAGGAACATGGATACCGGCAACATTGTTGTTCATAAACTTAGCCATTCCGGCAGACTTGGGAATAATGATTCCTACCTGAACCGGCTTGCCGAACTGTTTTGCCTTTTCCATGAATTTAATGAATTTCTCCGGCTCGAATACAGCCTGTGTCTGGAAGTAATCCGCACCTGCCATAACTTTCCTCTCCATCTTCGCAAGCTGTGCGTCAACAGAATCGCTACAGGGAGACACGACTGCGCCCTTAGCAAATTTAGGCGGCTCGCCAATGAGCTCATTTCCGCCCATATCCACTCCCTCTTCCAGCTTCTTTACGGCATGGATCAGGGAAACGGAATCCAGATCAAACACAGGCTTCGCCTGGGGATGGTCCCCCAGCTTTGTATGATCGCCTGTCAGAAGAAGCAGGTTCTCGATTCCAAACATAGCTGCGCTTAAAAGATCTGACTGCAGCGCAATACGGTTCCTGTCACGGCAGGTAAGCTGATAAATCGGCGTAAGCCCCTCATCCTTGAGAGCTTTACACATTGCCAGAGAACCAAGACGCATAACGGAGGACTGATTATCTGTCACGTTAACTGCAGTAATACCGCTCAAATAAGTCTTTGCCTCTTCCAGCAAATGTTCCACATGAAATCCTTTTGGCGGACCAACTTCCGCAGATACAACAAATTCACCACGTTCAAATAACTCAGTAATTTTCATTCTACATTGCTCCTAATCATTTATATTTTAACAGTTCCCTACTTGGAAACCTCGTCATCCGTTGCAAAATTCCGTACCTGGGTGGGGCACTTCAGTACATCCAGACGTCCCAGCTTCTCAAGCCGTCTGTAGATGCGCTCCCATCCGCACTCCATCTCATTATCCACTTCGCACATACCGTTCTTGGCACCGCCGCACTGTCCATTGACAAGACTCTTGGAGCAGGCGGTGATCGGACAGATGCCGCCGGTGAGATTCAGATAGCATTCGCCGCACTGGTCGCACTTATACTCAAGAGGCGTCACTCCCTGAAATCCCGGAAGCGGGTACGTATCGCAGGCCGCACATACTTTTTTATCTTCCAGATAGCCCGCAACTGTCTGTACGCCCACGCCGCAGGAAAATACAAGCACCACATCGGCTTCTTCAATCTCTCCCATATGGCTTTCAAGGCGCAGCTTCAGGTTCTCCGGGTTGCATATGTAATCAGTGGTGAGAATTCCGGTCACGTTTCCGCCAGCCGCCATTTCCTTCTGGAGCTGTGTCACTTCCTTTTCCGGAAAATGAACTTCCTTGCATCCCAGGCAGTTAATGATAAAAACTTTTTTCCCTTCTGCCAGTGATTCAATGGTTTCCCTGGGTTTTAATTCGGTAATTAACATATCACTTCATCCCCCTTACTGCATTTTTTCCGGCTTTAATCTTAGTGACTAACGGAATCTTGGAGGAACAGATATATTCACAGCACCTGCATTCAACACAGTCCATGACATTTTTATCCTTCATACCCTGCCAGTTCTGCTCATCCGCAAATTTTGCGAAATACAGAGGTGAAAGCTCCATAGGACACACATCCATACAGCGTCCGCATTTAATACAGGGCTGCTCCACCGTGTGGTCGGTGTCAACAGCAATGATGCCATTAGAACCTTTCATAATCGGTACATTTACATCGTTCAGAACGAAGCCCATCATGGGACCGCCGGCCTTAATAGTGACATCTTCTCCCGTGATACCGCCGCAGTAGTCGATGAGATCTTTTGTGTTCGTTCCGATCTTCACAATATAGTTGCCCGGGTTCTTCAGCCTCTCTCCAGTCACAGTCACAACACGCTCTACTAAAGGCATACCAGTCTGAATCGCATCCGCAATCGCTTTCGTGGTGCTGATGTTGCTGACAATACATCCTACATCCGCAGGAAGCCCGCCGCTTGGAACCTTTCTGCCCGTAACACGCTTAATCAGCATTTTCTCAGCGCCTTGGGGATATTTTGTCTTAGCCACCACGACTTCGATATTGTCAAAGCCAGCAATCTTCTCTTTCATAAGCTCAATGGCATCCGGCTTGTTATCCTCAATGACAATAACGCCCTTCTCAGCGTTTACCGCCTTAATGATAGCCTTAAGACCATAAACCACGTCGTCCGCAAACTCCAGCAGAACTCTATGATCCGCTGTCAGAAGCGGTTCACACTCACAGCCGTTCAGCAGGATGGTGTCAACCGGCTTAGCAGGCTTTAACTTCACGGAAGTGGGGAATCCAGCTCCACCCATGCCGACAATACCAGCCTCTTTTACGATCTCCACAATCTCATCCGGAGTCAGGCTGTCTAGATCTTTATGGGGCTGCACAGACTCATGCAGGGTATTCTTGCCGTCGGAACGGATCACCACTGAGAGGCATTCCCCTCTGGTAGCATGTCCGTGATTCTCGATAGCGATAACCGTTCCGCTGACGCTGGAATGTATGGGGCTGCTGATGAAAGCGGCCGCCTCGCCGATCTTCTGTCCTACCTTCACCGTATCGCCTACCTGAACCACAGGGTTGGCCGGTGCTCCTGCATGCATGGACAGAGGAATCACTACCACTTCAGGATCCGGGAATCTCTTCAGAGCCAGATGCTCTGTGTACTCCTTGCGCTCTGTGGGATGCACGCCGCCGTAATAGCCGTCGAGACGGTTCTCCCGGACAGATTTTACATAATCATTTACAAATTTATAGTTGACCTTTGAGTAGTCCCGCACCTGTACAGGCTGATTCAGGAATTCTTCTAAACGTCCCTGCTTTTCCAGCCTTCTGTAGATTTTCTCCCAGGCACAGTCCTTATCGCCGTCTACTTCACATTTTCCGTTCTTGGCGCCTCCGCACTGTCCGTTTACCAGACTCTTGGAGCAGTCAACGATTGGACAGACACCGCCGGTTATATTCAGGAAACACTGAGCGCAGGCGTCACATTTCCGCTCCGTCAGGGCCATGCCGTGATATCCTGTATAATTCAGTGAATTGCTGGCCGCATATACAGGTTTGTCTGCCATATCCGCAACAGTCTGAATTCCCAGACCACAGGAAATCACGAAAATGTTCTCCGTGCCTTCCGGAATCATATCCTGCAGACTCTTCTCCGTCTGGGTTTTGTTGCACAAAAAATCAACTCTTACGCTGCCCGTAACAGTCTTTCCATTGTCGGCAGCGATCTTCTCAAACTCACCACACTCTGGCTCGTCAATCGTCTCAAATTCCTTGAAGCATTTGTTGCAAGCAACGATGAACAGATTGTCTTTACCGGCCAATAAGGACGTCAGTTCATCATTACTTTTTAACTTATACTTGGTATAGTTTTCCAATTGCTCACCTTCCTTATAAAATTGATTCGCAAACCTCATCCTTATCTGTTTTTGTTATTTTTTCACCGTTCGTACATTGAAGAAAAAATAATCATAAGCAAATAATACAGTTCTGCAATCCATACGTTGTAAGCATAACACATATTAGCCAAATTATCTAGTCCAAACGTATTTTTTTGTCAGCAAAGCGCAGCAGGTATGACACGGTCTGCTTTTTATGCGAGCATAAATCATCCGTGTCATACCTGATGGCTGAGCTGATACAAAAATTTTGCACAAAGTCATATTTACTCTGGAAAATCCGATTCATTTCTGCTATTATTTCCTATTGGGATTTGTTGGATCCCACGGACAAAAAACAGAAAGACTTAAGAGGAATGAAAAAATGATAGCACAAATTTTAGCAGTCGTAATTTTTCTTGCAATGTTTATTCTGATTATTACGGAAGTATTTGAGCGGCACATCGTCACTCTGGGCTGCGCCCTGCTCTCCCTGGTTCTGGTGTTCGGACTGGGGATGCACAGCATGGACGCAGTGATCCGAACCTTAAATGTCCAGACGATTTTCACGCCGGGGTTCTGGTATACGGCCGGACAGAGCGGTGAAACTTCCACAGGCATTAATTGGGAAACCATCATTTTTATTGCCGGCATGATGATTATGGTGGAAGGAATGGCCCGAGTAGGGTTTTTCCGCTGGCTCTGCATGAAGATCGCCGGTTTGGTTCACTATCAGGTGATTCCTATTTTCATCACTTTCATGGTTCTCTCCTTTGGACTGGCCATGTTTATCGACAGTATTACCGTTATTCTGTTTCTGGCTGCCGTAACCATTGAGCTGTCCCAGCTTTTGAAATTCCAGCCTGTTCCCATGATTCTTGCCGAAATTTTCTGTGCGAATCTGGGCGGTTCAGCCACCATGTGCGGGGATCCGCCAAACATTATCATAGGAACTTCCCTGGGATATTCCTTTGCGGATTTTATCACAAACACAGGGCTGATCGCCTTGGTCTGTCTGGCAGCGGTAATGGTTTATTTTTATCTGGTTTTCAAAAAAGAACTGCTCAAAGGAGCGGTAACTGACCGTGATCCTTCCTCCTATCCCAAGGCATCGGAGGCTATTACCAGCCGGAAAGGCTTTGCCGCAAGCTGCGTCATCTTCCTGTGTGCGGTAGTCCTTCTGATCACACACGCACAGACAGGACTCACCGTCTCCTTTATAGGCGTATTCATCGCTGCCGTCACTCTGATCACAGCCGGCAAAGACGCTCTGACCCTGCTGAAAAAAGTAGATTACAAGACACTGTTGTTTTTCATGGGGCTGTTCGTTGTGGTGGGAAGCCTGGAAGAGACTGGAATTCTGGAAATGATGGCCGGTGTCATCGGCGCAATCAGCGGAGGAAACATTCCTGTCATGATTGCGATTATTATCTGGCTCTCCGCTATTGCCAGCGCTTTCATAGACAATATTCCTTTTGCAGCTACCATGATTCCCGTAATCAGCAACCTTGCCGCCACCCAGGGAGTGGATCTTTCAGTGCTTTCCTGGACCTTGGCTATGGGAACTGACGTTGGAGGCAGCGCCACTCCCATCGGCGCCTCCGCCAATGTAGTAGGTATCGCCACCGCCGCTAAAGAAGGACATCTGATTAAATGGGGAAGATATTGCAAATCCATGGCACCTGCTACTATAATAGTAGTATTGATATCCATGGTTATGATCTATGTAAGATATCTGTAGGAAGGGGGACATATTATGGAACAAATGATTATCTCTATAGGCCGTGAGTTCGGCAGCGCCGGCCATGAGATCGCTGAGAGACTGGCCGCCCACTATCAGCTTCCTCTCTATGACCACAATCTTCTGGATGAGATTGCCGGACAGAAAGGGCTGGACAGCCGGGATCTGAGAGCCCACGACGAGGTACGCCGCAGCAAGCTGCTGAACCGCAAAGTAAGGGGCATGGACAGCTCTCCCTCTTATAATCTGGCTCTGCTGCAATTTGATTTTCTCCGGGAGAAGGCTGAATCAGGGGAATCCTTCGTGGTGGTGGGCCGGTGTTCGGAAACCGTGCTGAAGCCCTATAAAGGTCTGATCTCCATTTTCGTCCAGGGCGACATGGACAAAAAGGTAGCCCGCATTATGGAACTGTACCACAAGACACAAAAAGACGCTGAGGATTTCATTAAAGAAAAGGATAAGCGCAGAAGGCAGTATCACAACAGTCACTGTGATCTGAAATGGGGCGATTCCAGAAACTACCATCTGTGCATCAACAGCAGTAAACTGGGCGTAGATCAAACTTTGAACATACTGATTCAGTATATTGACGCCCGAAAAAAAGTTCTGTAATTCTCCAGAAATAACAGGCGTCCTGCTCTCTTCTCCATGGGAAGGAGCGGGACGCCTGAAAATTTTATCCGCTTTTATTCTCCGGGCTTCTCAGATATCTTTTAAAGAGTCATCCAGCATAGGCAGCTATGCCGCAAAGTTGCCCGTATAGAGCTGGTAGTACTTTCCCTTAGCCGCAATCAGCTCCTCATGGGTTCCTCGCTCAATGATGCGGCCCTGTTCCATAACCATAATGCAGTTGGCATTCTTAATGGTGGACAGCCGGTGAGCGATTACGAAGGTCGTACGCCCCTCCATCAAAGCATCCATTCCATCCTGTACCAGTTTTTCCGTACGGGTGTCAATAGAAGAAGTAGCCTCGTCCAGGATCAGCGCCGGCGGATCGGCTACCGCCGCCCTGGCAATGGCCAGAAGCTGCCGCTGCCCCTGGCTTAAATTAGCTCCATCGCCGGTCAGCATAGTCTGATACCCGTTAGGCAGACGCCGGATAAAGCCGTCCGCATTGGCAAGCTTCGCAGCCCTGATGCAGTCTTTGTCTGAAGCGTCCAGTTTCCCGTACCGGATATTTTCCATGACTGTACCAGTAAAGAGATGGGTGTCCTGGAGAACCATGCCAAGGGATCGGCGCAGATCCGCTTTTTTTATTTTATTAATGTTGATCCCGTCATAACGGATTTTCCCGTCCGCAATATCATAAAAGCGGTTGATCAGATTGGTGATGGTGGTTTTTCCTGCCCCAGTCGCCCCCACAAAGGCTATCTTCTGCCCTGGCTTCGCCCAGAGGCTAATGTTATGAAGCACGATTTTGTCTTCGTCATAGCCGAAATCCACATCGTCAAATACAACGCCGCCCTCCAGTCTGGTATATGTAACTGTCCCGTCTGCTTTATGGGGATGACGCCATGCCCACAGATTTGTCCTCTTGGATGTCTCCGTTATCTGCCCCTTTTCATCTATCTTGGCATTTACCAGTTCCACATATCCATCATCCTTCTCCGGCTCCTGATCCGTCAGATCAAACACACGCTGGGCTCCCGCTGCCGCATTGACTACAAAATTAACCTGCTGGCTGACCTGGGTAATAGGATTCGTAAAACTTTTATTCAGTCCTACAAAGGTGATGACCGTACCTACGGTGATGCCCGCAAGCTCGTTAATTCCCAAAACCGCTCCCACAATGGCGATGAGAACGTAGCTGATCCAGCCGATATTTGCGTTGACAGGCATCAGCAGATTTGCATATCCATTGGCCTTACTTGTACTGTTTCTGAGTCTTTCATTGACCTGACGAAACTCTTCCATAGCCTCCTGCTCATGGCAGAAAACTTTGACTACTTTCTGCCCGTCCAGCATCTCTTCAATAAATCCGTCCACAGCGCCCAGATCTCTCTGCTGGCGAACATAATACCTGCCGGACAATTTAGAGAATTTTGCCGTAACATAAAGCATAACTACAGCAGTCAAAATAGAGATCAAGGTCAAAACCGGATTCAAAATGATCATGGTGACCAAGGTGGCGGCCATAGTGATCACTGAGTTGATGATCTGAGGAATACTCTGGCTAAGAAGCTGTCTTAAAGTATCAACATCGTTAGTATAGACAGACATAATGTCTCCATGCGCATGGGTGTCGAAGTATTTTATAGGCAAAGCTTCCATCTTATTAAACAGATCATCCCTCAGACGCCTCATAGTCCCTTGGCTGATATTTACCATAATACGGTTATACGCAAAAGCTGTCACCACTCCTATCGCCAGAATACCCGCCAAACGAATCAGATCCGAAGCCAGACTGTCAAAGGTTTCAGACTCTCCCTGAAGCATAGGCATAATATAATCGTCTACTAATGTCTGCGGGAAAGTCGCCCCCACCACAGTGGCCACAGCCGAAATCAAAATGCAGGCCACAACTGCCAGAAACAGATATTTATAATAATGAAGCATGTACTGAATCACCCGCCGGATCACCTTGGCTGGGGATCTATTTTCAGTTTTCTGTTTTATTTCACTCATGAATGCTCTCTCCTTCTCTTCTTTTATGCAGGCATGTCGAAATCTCCGCCGCCTTCAAGCTGTGAATGGTAGATCTCCTGGTAAATCTCATTGGATTTCAGAAGATTCTCGTGGGTGTCAAAGGCATCCACTCTGCCGTCATCCAGCACAAGGATACGGTCTGCCTCCTGTACGCTGGATATACGCTGGGCGATAATCAGCTTCGTCGTTCCTGGAATCTGCTTCACAAAGGCCGCCCGGATACTGGCGTCCGTAGCCGTGTCCACAGCACTGGTGGAATCATCCAAAATCAGAATCTTGGGTTTTTTCAGCAGAGCCCTGGCAATGCACAGTCTCTGTTTCTGTCCGCCTGAGACATTGGCCCCTCCCCGCTCAATCTTTGTGTAGTAGCCGTCCGGGAGCCGGTCTATGAATTCATCCGCACATGCGGCTTTACATGCCTCCACACATTCCTCGTCCGTGGCATCCGGGTTGCCCCACCGAAGGTTATCAATAATACTTCCGGAAAACAGTGTATTTTTCTGAAGGACCACAGAAACCTGATTTCTAAGTACCTCCGTATCATATTTACGCACATCAGTACCTCCCACACATACGGAGCCATCCTTCACGTCATACAGACGGCAGATCAGATTCACAAGGCTGCTCTTCCCTGATCCTGTGCCGCCGATTATCCCAATCGTCTCTCCGCTTTTAATGTGAAGTTCGATATCTGATAACGCATTTTTTTCAGTGTCCTTCCTGTAGGAAAAATTCATATGATTAAAATCAATGCTCCCGTCCAGAACTTCTTTGACAGGGTTCTCGGGATCTTTCAAATCAGGCTTCTCATCTAAAACTTCGCTGATACGGCGCACACTGGCTAATGACATACTGATCATGACAACTACCATAGAAAGCATCATGAGGCTCATAAGCAGACTCATAATATAACTGAAAAGACTAGTCAGATCACCGGTAGTCATTGATCCGCCCACAATAAATTTTGCCCCGAACCATGACACGGCAATGATACAGAAATAGACGGCAACCATCATGGCAGGATTATTGAAAGCCAGAAGCCCCTCCGCTTTTACAGAAAGTTTATAGAGCATCCCTGAAGCCTTATAGAATTTTTCATCTTCGTAGTCTTCCCGGACAAAAGCTTTGACCACACGGATGGCCGTCACATTTTCCTGTACGCTTGCGTTTAAGTCATCGTATCTTTGAAATACCTGGTTAAAAATTCTGAGAGTAATTACCATAATCGTTCCGATTACAATCACCAGAAACACAACGGCAATCAGAAACATAGAGCTTAGCTGTGGACTGATAATCAAACACATAGCAAAACTGAAGATAAAATTCAGAGGCGCCCGGACTGCCACACGGATGACCATCATAAAGGCATTCTGTACATTCGTAATATCCGTGGTCATACGAGTCACAAGCCCCGGCACGCTGAATTTATCAATGTTGGAAAAGGAAAAGGTCTGGATATTTGCATAAATAGATTCCCGCAGGTTGGCTGCCAGCCCTGAGGCAGCACCCGCCGCATTTTTTCCGGCAAAAGCTCCGAAGAGCAGGCTCAAAAAAGCCATAACTACCATCAGCCCTCCATAACGGTATACCACAGACAGACTGCCGGCCTCCAGGCCTCGGTCTATAATGATGGCCGTAATAAAAGGCATCAGTATCTCCATAATTACTTCAAAAGCGGTCAGACCAATACATAGAAAGGTTTCACGCTTATACTGCTTAAGCTGCTGTAAAACTTTTTTCACGCTAAAAAACCTCCTGCAATGTTTTATTTTTTCATTTCAAATATTTTTTTACATGCTGCGGAAAAAATTTTAACTTAAATTTCGGCAAATGTGAAATTCAAATATCTCATAATCTATAAACATCTTTTATAGATATTGATTTTCTTTTTTTTTTA
>LHCFI01400__coassemble_2211_pt1 | contig 13086 bp, 8 predicted proteins | sample LHCFI01400__metabat2_low_PE_038 | metagenome-assembled genome bin LHCFI01400 | reverse complement strand
AAGTCAAACCTTCCGGTATGCGAATACTCCGTCAATCCCTACGTGGGCTGTACCCATGGCTGTAAATATTGTTATGCATCTTTTATGAAACGTTTTACAGGACATCTGGAGCCATGGGGAGAGTTTTTAGATGTAAAGCTCTGGCCGGAGATTAAAAATCCCCGGAAATATGCGGGAAAGGAATTGTTCATCGGCTCAGTGACAGATCCCTACCTTCCCCAGGAAGAGATCTATGGACGTACAAGGGCGCTGCTTACGCAGCTAAAGGGAAGCGGCGCAAAAATCAGCATTGCCACCAAGAGCGATCTGATACTCAGGGATTTAGAGCTGATAAAAACTTTTCCAGAAGCACGTGTTTCCTGGTCGGTCAACACACTGGATGAGAATTTTAAGAATGATATGGACAATGGAGTTTCCATTGAACGGCGCCTTGCCGCCATGGAGACTTTTCACCGGGCTGGGATCCGCACGACCTGTTTCGTGTCGCCTATTTTTCCAGGCATTACGGATGTGGAAGCGATTATCAAGAGAGTGAAGGGCCAGTGCAATCTTATCTGGCTTGAAAATCTCAACCTGCGGGGCAGCTGCAAGACGGTGATTTTGGATTATATAAAAGAAAAACATCCATATCTGCTGGAGCTCTATCAGGAGATCTATCAAAGAGGAAACCGCAGTTATTGGGAAGCTCTTGACGAAAAGCTGAAAGACTGCGCTGACCAAAACGGTTTGGACTATGTAACCAATGACGACAGCATGAGGCGGCCTTTTGAAGCGCCGCCGGTGGTGGTAAATTATTTCTATCATGAGCAGATCAAAAAATCGGCCAGAAAGGAAGGTGGCTCCCATGCCTGAATTGCCGGAAGTAGAAGCGGTAAAGAGAGTTCTTGAGCCCCAGATAAAGGGGCTTTCAATCCTTCAGGTGACCGTAAAGCGGCCGGAAGTGATCGCGCACCCGGATCAAGATGAATTCTGTCGGCGGCTTGCCGGACAGTCCATTTCCGGTATGGGACGGCGGGGAAAGTATCTGCTGATTCTGCTGGAAGGCGGAGACCGGATCATTATCCACCTGAGAATGACGGGCCGTCTCCTGCTGACCCCGGCAGATTGGCCGGAGGAAAAGCATACGCACCTTATTTTTCGTCTTAGCAGCGGGGAAGAGCTGCGCTTTGTGGATACCCGAAGATTCGGCCGTTTTTGGCTGTTGGGACAAGAGGAAGAGGATCGGTACAGCGGCATTGGCAAGTTAGGAAAAGAACCCTTTGACCCGGAGTTCTCAGCCCTGTATCTGAGAATCCGTTTTGGGAAACGGAAAAAGGCGGTCAAGGAATGTCTGCTGGATCAGAGCGTCGTTGCCGGCATAGGAAATATTTACTCAGATGAGATTCTGTTTTCTGCCGGTATTTATCCGGCCAGACCTGCCAACAGCTTGACAGAGGAAGAGTGGGAAAGAGTGGCTGAAGCTATTTTGCGGCAGTTGTCATATTTTATTGAGAAAAATCAAATGACACCAGAAGAATATTTGGAAACAAAAGGACAGGATTACCGCAATACTCCATTTTTACAGGTTTATGGAAAGAAAGGAGAATCCTGCCCGAAATGCGGACAGCTCCTTTGCCGTATGGTGATCGGAGGCAGAAGCAGCGTGTTTTGCCCCCATTGTCAAAAAGAAAGCTGATGGGCAGCAGGATATTTTTGCAGCAAACTTCCCGGCGTCCGTGCTATAATATCTTACGCTTTAGAGTACGGAATTCGCACGGGAGGTTTTTTGTATGAGGGAAAATAATGTAAATAAGATAAAGATACGAGGGGCCAGGGTACATAACCTGAAAAACATTCAGGTAGACGTTCCGCTGAATCAGATTGTGGGAATTGCCGGAGTGTCAGGTTCCGGTAAATCCTCCCTGGCCCTGGGCGTTTTGTATGCCGAAGGTTCCCGAAGATACCTGGATGCCCTTTCTACTTACACAAGACGCAGGATGATCCAGGCTGCCAAGGCGCAGGTTGATGAGGTTCTCTATGTGCCGGCGGCCCTGGCTCTCCATCAGCGGCCGGGAGTTCCGGGCATCCGAAGTACCTTTGGTACAGGGACGGAGCTTTTAAACAGCTTGAGGCTGATGTTTTCAAGACTTGCGGAACATAAGTGTCCCAACGGACATTACCTGCCGCCCTCCCTTAAGGTGGCTGCAGGGCAGGAGCTGGTTTGTCCTAAATGCGGTGTCCGCTTTTATGCCCCTTCGGCAGAAGAGCTTGCCTTTAACAGTCAGGGAGCATGCCGTACCTGCGATGGAACAGGGATTGTTAGAAGAGTAGACCGGGAGACTCTGGTGCCGGACGAATCCCTTACCATAGATGAGGGCGCTGTGGCGCCATGGAATTCCCTAATGTGGTCTTTGATGACGGATGTCTGCCGGGCTATGGGGGTGCGGACGGATGTGCCCTTTTGCCGGCTGACGGAAGAAGAAAAGGACATTGTATATAATGGCCCTGCAGAAAAGAAGCATATTTTATACAGGCCCAAGAATTCTGATCAGGCCACGGAGCTGGACTTTACTTATTATAATGCAGTATACACGGTGGAAAATGCCCTGTCAAAAGTGAAGGATGAAAAGGGAATGAAGCGTGTGGAGAAGTTTCTCAGACTGGAGGAGTGTCCCGACTGCCTGGGTACACGTTTGTCTCTGGAAGCCAGGGGGCCCAGGCTTCGTGGGATTTCCCTGGATCAAGCCTGCCGGATGTCCCTTCAGGAGTTATCCAGGTGGGTGGAGGGCGTACCGGAGTCTCTGCCGGAGGACATGCGACCCATGGCGGAAAGCATCTGCGAATCCTTTCAGACGGGAGCGAAGCGGCTGCTGGAACTGGGACTCGGGTATCTGAGTCTGGACCGTGCCTCATCCACCCTCTCCACAGGGGAGAGACAGAGAATGCAGTTAGCCAGGGCAGTCCGAAACAGGACTACCGGTGTTTTGTACGTGCTGGACGAACCTTCCATTGGCCTGCATCCCGCCAATATAGCGGGGCTGGCAGGGGTCATGGAGGATTTGACGGCAGATGGAAACTCAGTGGTACTGGTGGATCACGATACGCAGATTCTCGCCGGAGCTGACTGGCTGATCGAGATGGGGCCGGGCGCCGGGGCGGCAGGAGGATGGGTCATTGCCCAGGGAACGCCAAAGGAACTTTCCCAAAATCCTAACTCTAAGATCGGCCCCTTCCTTTGCGGAGCATCATCCATACAGGTAAAAAAGCAGTTTTCGCCGGAAGAGTTGTTTTCCTGCGGGAGACTCCACCTTTCCACAGGTTCGATCCATACGGTGAAGCCTTTGGAGGTGGATATTCCTAAAGGGAGGCTTACCGTGGTGACCGGCGTGTCTGGCTCCGGGAAAACGACGCTGATTCTGGAAAGCCTCGTCCCGGCGCTGGAAGCCTTAGTCCATGGGAAAAAGTTTCCGCCCCATGTAAAAGCCCTCAGGGCTCAGGGGATCACACAGGTAAAATTGATGGATGCCACGCCCATCGGAATCAATGTGCGCTCCACTGTAGCGACCTATGCCAACGTCCACGATGAACTGAGGAAGATTTTCGCAAAGACGCCGGAGGCAAAAGAACTTGGCTGCAAAGCCGGGGACTTCTCTTACAATACTGGAAGGCTGCGCTGTCCAGTCTGCGATGGAACCGGCGTGATCAGCCTGGACGTACAGTTTTTGCCGGATGTAGAGATTCCCTGTCCCCAGTGCCGAGGCAGCCGCTATGGAAAAGAAGCATACAGAGTGAAATATAAAAATAAAAAAGGAGAGGCTTTTTCTTTGCCGGAGCTGATGAGGATGGATATCAACACGGCTCTGAAGGAATGTGAAGATCTGAAGCTGGTTCACCAGAGGATGCAGACTCTTCAGGAGCTGGGGCTTGGCTATCTCACCCTGGGAGAAGAAACACCGAGACTCTCAGGAGGTGAGGCCCAGAGGCTGAAGCTGGCCAGCGAGATGGGAAAGGCCCAGGGGGATTCTGTTTTTGTCTTTGACGAACCGACCATCGGCCTGCATCCTCTGGATGTGCGGACTTTATTGGGGATTTTTCAGACACTCATTGAGAAAGGGGCTACGGTTCTTGTGATTGAGCATGACTTGGATGTGATAAGGAACGCCGATTACATTATTGATATGGGGCCGGGAGGCGGCCAGGAAGGGGGCCGCATTGTGGCGGCCGGGACGCCGGAAGAGATCCGGGCCGTACCAGAGAGCTGCACCGGAAGATACTTATGATCTGGGTTTACATTAATTTATAAAACCGGTTGACACACTGCCAGGACTGATGTACACTAATCACCGTGCTTTCGGTTCACATTGTGAACTATTTGGGCATGACAATTTAGGTAAATAGGAAGGAGAAAAATGAAATGAATGAAACTGCAGATAAAGCTCCTAAGAAGCGGAGCGTGAAAAAAATTCTGCTGGTGTGCGTGGCTGTACTGGCAGCTCTTCTGGTTCTTGCCGCAGCAGTGATCTGGGGAATCTGGCATAATGAGATTTCATCCGTTATGTCCATGGAACATAAAAGCGCCCGCAACGATGACCATCTGGATGGGTCGGTTTATGAAATGCACGTGTCGGGCGGTTACTACTTTGATGAGTATTTGGAGCAGGGCGGAGCCTCCAACGACGGCGATCTGATTGACTTTATTACAGGAAAGATTACGAAGGGCCTGATTGACATGTCCATCAGTGAGAGCAACATCGGCTGCTCTTCCTTTACAGGACAGACTCAGGACGGAGATCGGATTTTTGCCAGAAATTACGATTTTGACAAGACAAATACGTGTATCGTCTTTACCAATCCCGGGGGAGACCGGCATGCTTCCGTGTCTACCGTTGACCTGCAGTTTTTAGGGATTGATCAGGAGGCGGATGTTACCTCCCTGATGGATAAGATTAAATGCCTGGCCGCGCCTTATGCGCCCCTGGACGGGATGAACGACGCAGGAGTTTCCTGCGGGATTTACATGACCTACCAGGGACCTGGAGACGAAGCGGTGGCCACGGACCAGAATACCGACAAACCGGATCTGACCTCCACCACTATGCTGAGGCTGATTTTAGATTATGCGGACAGCGTGGATGAGGCCATTGAGCTGATCTCTCAGTATGACCTCCATGATTCGGCCAATACCTCCTACCACTATATGGTGGCGGATTCTACCGGAAAGAGCGCTATTTTAGAATGGGTGGGAGATTCAGATGCCACAGATACGGACGGAAGCCAGAGAGAGCTGGTGATTACATATAACGATGCGGATCCTGCCACCGAGACCTCTGATTATCAGTGCGTCACAAACTATATCGTGACTCCTGACTATTATGATTCCGAGGAAGACATGAAGGGACTGGACCGTTACGAGCATATCCTGTCTGGCCTGCAGGAAAATGAAGGCATCTTTGCGGACGAAGAGGATGCTATGACCCTTCTTTCAGAAGTGGGACGCAGATCCTGGGATAATGATGACAAGAACGGATGTACCGTTCACAGTGTCATCTACAACCTGACGGATAAAACGGTGCTGTGGACAGGAAACGAGCACTACCAGGAAGACGGCTACGTCTTTGAATACAGTTTATAGAATAAGAAGACATAAAAAGGCGGCGGAGCTTTGAAAAACAAATCAAAGCTCCGCCGTTTCTGTAAAAATCTTTATCCTTCCTTCTGGGATTCTGTCCCCAGAAGGGCCAGCTCAAGCACTTCCGTAACCTCCTTCACAGGAACGATTTCCAGCTTTTCTTTTACCTCTTCCGCCACGTCCTCCAGATCCTCCGTATTTTCCCAGGGAATCAGGACTCTGGAAATGCCGGCTCTCTGGGCTGCCATCAGCTTTTCAGGAAGGCCGCCGATGGGCATAACTTTACCGCGCAGGGAGACTTCTCCCGTCATGGCGGTCTTGGGATCCACGGGATGGCCAGTCACCAGGGAAGAAAGGGCGGCTGCCAGGGTGATTCCTGCAGAAGGGCCGTCTTTGGGAACGGCGCCTGCAGGTACGTGGATGTGGAGATCCCGTTTTGCGAGAATCTCAGTCTCCTTGGGATAGAGAGCTTTTACCAGCGTCAGGGCGATCTCCACGGATTCTTTCATCACATCGCCGAGCTGTCCCGTGATCAGAAGATTCCCTTTTCCTTTGGTGAGTTTTGTTTCAATAAAGAGAATCTCCCCGCCGGCTCTGGTCCAAGCCAGGCCGGTGGCAATGCCGGGATCAGCCTCCAGAAGGCGGGTTTCCCTGTGGGTATCCTTTCGGCCAAGAAACTCCCCGAGATTTTTTTCCGTGACAATTAAGGAATCTCCTTCATTTTTCACCAGCTTCACTGCTGCGGACCGGCACAGAGTATCAAGAAGTTTTTTCAGTCCCCGGACGCCGGATTCCATCGTATACTCTTCGATCATTTTATGGATGGCCTCATCAGACACCGTCAGGATGCCTTCCTTAATCCCCATGGCCTCCAGGGCCTTTGGCAGAAGGTGCTTCCTGGCAATGTGGAATTTCTCTGTGGGCGTATATCCCGGGAAGCTGATTACCTCCATACGGTTCAGCAAAGGCTCGGGAATCGTATCAGTGGAATTGGCCGTGCAGACGAACAGCACATTTGAAAGATCGTAAGGTACATTCATGTAATGGTCTGTAAACGTGTTGTTCTGCTCCGGATCCAGCACTTCCAGAAGGGCGCTGGCCGGATCTCCGCCGTAGTCCCGCACCAGTTTATCCACCTCATCCAGCACCATCACGGGATTGGAGACGCCGCTGCGCTTCATGCCCTCCATAATGCGGCCCGGCATAGCTCCTATATAAGTACGTCTGTGGCCACGGATTTCCGCCTCATCCCGAATGCCGCCCAGACTGATCCGAACGTATTCACGTCCCAGGGCACGGGCGATGCTCTGCCCGATGCTGGTTTTTCCAGTGCCGGGAGCTCCTACGAAGAGAAGGATGGAACCGTTCTGCCTGCGCTTAAGATCCATGACAGCTAACTGCTGGATGATTCGTTCTTTTACCTTCTTCAGGCCGTAATGATCTTCATCCAGGATCTTTTCCGCCTTATTTAAGTCGATGGAAGAGAACCTGGGAGTTTTCCAGGAAAGGCTGGTTACAAAATCCAGATAATCATAAAGCATTCCATATTCATGGCTTTCTTTCCCTTCCTGACGCATCCGGTTCAGTACCTTTTCTGCCTCCCGTTTCGCATCCTTATTCATGCCGGCTTTGGCGATTTTTTTCTCAAATTTCCGTATATCCGACACGTTTTCGGGATGCATGTCGTCCAGTTCCTTCTGCAGGTAATCGATCTGTTTTTTCAGGGCGGCCTCCCGGTAAAGCTGTTCATGGTCGTCTTTCTGGGCCGCTGCCGCCTCTTCAGAAACCTTTGCGATTTCCATAAATTCGTTGATTGCCTTGGTGATCAGGGCCAAACGTTCCCGGCGGGAATCCGCCGCCAGAATCGCGTACTTCTCATCCGGGCTCAGATTCAGATAATCGGCCAGAATGCAGGCGGTATCGTGGAGATTTTTCCTCTGGAGGATAAAGTTTCTGGCCCAGATGCCCCACTGGTACCCCTGTACAAACCGAAGCAGGGAATTTTTTACCTGTTCAAACTGCTCCTTTTCCTCATCCTCCGTAAGATCCACAATCTCAGGGCGGTTAAAAGCGGAAGCAAACACATGGCCGTCACGGATCTCTATATCAGAGAAATCTACCCGATCCAGGGTACGCACCTGGATGTTGTCTCCGTCTCCATTCCCTTCGATTTTAGCGGAAATCCCAATAGGATAGAAGTCATCCGCGGTCATCTCCCGGTCATTTACCTCTTCCTTCAGCAGGATAAACAGGATCTCAGTCCCGGGAACGGCCGGTTCTGTTTCCCATCCGGACAGAAAGTCTTTTTTAAAATAGAAAGAAACATCCGGAAGGAGCAATATATTATGAATCGGTCGAATAATCATAGAAACACCTCCGTCTTATCAGCAGTCAATCAAGATGAGTGCTAACACAAAGTGAAAAAGAGAGCGAATAAAAAACATTTTATTCGCTTACAATTTTTATTTATCTGCTAATTGCCGATGCGGGCAGACATTCTGGTTGCCCCATCATCAGCAGATTAACATAAAAAAGGGAATCTGTCAAGGGATTGATGAAACGGGCAAGGAGTTAGTTTCAAAAATGAATGTCGTTTGAAATTTAGGGAACGGTGCGGTATAATATGGGCATTACATATATTGTGAAAAACGGGAGAAAGAGGGATGAATCAGGACATACTTTTCTTTTTTGATAAAAATGCGGCAGCGCTGCCGCTGTACGAATGTTTCGAGGAGCGCATCCGCACGGAAATCGGCGAGGTAAATATTAAGGTGCAAAAAACGCAGATTTCTTTTTCCAATAAGCACATGTTTGCCTGCGTCTCGTTTGCGCGGGTACGGAAGAAAAAGGACTGCCCGCCCTCGTATATTGTGGTTACGCTCGGTCTGCCGCACAGGCTCGAATCGCCGCGCATCGACGTAGCCACAGAGCCGTATCCGAATCGCTGGACGCACCATGTTCTCATTTCCGCCCTGGAGGAAATTGATGATGAACTGATGGGCTGGGTGAAGGAAGCCGCCGCTTTTGCGGCGGGGAAATAGACTTTTTCAGGAGACAGAGGTAAAAAGCAGGATAGGATACTGCGAGAGGAAAGGGAGAATGAGTTATGAAAGAAAAATATCAGGCATACCGACACAGATACGTGAGGATGTTTCCTTTATTGTTGTTTTTTATGCTCTTTGCATGGACGTCCAAAAGCTATGCGGCATCCAAACCGGTTACGATTGAAAGCTGCAAGTTGGTTTCTTCTTCTAAAATACAGGTTAAGGCGAAGCTTTCCGACACAGACGCTATCCCGGGAAGTAAGTGCTATCTGTTTGCCCTTCCCATGGGAAAATCAAGTATACCCGCCGGAACCAAGCCCCTCCAGATAAAAAAGAAGGCGAAATCCATGACTTTTTCCTGCACCCTGGATAAGACGAAGGCATCCAGCAGGCTATGTTCCAGTTTTGCCGTTGCTGTGAAAAAAAGCGGGAAGTATACGATTGTCAGCAATATAAAATATCTTTCCAATCCAGGGAAAACGGCCAGATACAAATATAGTTTTCCGAAAGCAGCCTCCAAAAAGGGGATTCAAATAAACGCCAGTATGATAGAGGATGCTGTAGAACTGAATGTCCGCCATGCGGCGGTCAACATGGTTTTTACGGAGATGTTTGCCGCAAAATCCGAAAAGAATTCCAAAGTGTCGTATTCTTATAAGTATCAGGGAAAGACGTACTGGTTCCGCAAACACGTAATAAACAGCTATGACAAACAGTTGAAAGCTCTGAAGGAGTCAAATACAGTTGTGAGCGCAATCCTGCTTCTTACATGGAGAGATGACCTGTCTTATTTAATCTATCCCTCCGGACGTCAGGAGGGACATTTTTCCTACGCATGGAACACCTCAAATACCACGGCCAGACGGCAGCTTGAGGCGGCGCTGTCCTTCCTTGCCAACCGGTATTCGTCCTCCGGGAAATACGCGAAGGTCGTAAACTGGATTGTAGGAAATGAGGTCAATAATTACAGCGTCTATAATTATGCCGGGAAAAAGACGCTCCAACAACATGCGCGGATTTATGCCAATGCCTTTCGGCTGACTTATAATACGGTCACGAGTGTCTATTCCAACGCAAGAGTGTATATTTCCCTGGACCACCTGTGGAATACCAATACGGTTGCAGGTACTTTTGCGTCCAGAAAAATGCTGGACGCCTTTGCGGCCGCATTGAAGAGACAGGGAGATATTCCGTGGAATCTGGCGTTCCATCCATATAATTCTCCGCTGACAGACCCAAGGTTTTGGGAAAATACAAACGGCCAGATAACGCAGGCGCTTACGACTCCGGCCATTAATATGGGGAATATCGGCCTGCTGACTTCCTATATCCGCAGTACGTACGGTTCAAATGTACGTATTATACTTTCGGAGCAGGGGTATACATCGGTTAAGAACTATACGGAGAACGTTGAAAAAGACCAGTCGGCGGCTATTGTTTACAGCTATTATCTGACTGAAGCGGATGATATGATTGATTCTTTCATCATGAACCGCCACGTGGACCATACAACGGAAGCGGCGCAGGGGCTGAACCTCGGACTGTGGACCACCTCCGGGAGCGCCTCTCCGGAATGGGCGGGCAGGAAAAAGGATTCCTGGAAGGTTTTTAAATACATGGATACCAACCAGTCGCCCAGCGTTTCTGACCAGTATCTTTCCCGAATCGGAGCATCCTCATGGTCCCAGCTGGTTCCCGAATACAGTGTATCTTTGTACAGTAAAACGGATTTGCTGACTGTGCCGCTGCGGCGGGTGTCATCTTATAAAAAAGCCCGCTCCATATCCTCCAAATGGAGCCAGTACGGAGCGGTTTCCGGGAAGAAGAAATCGGGCAAATGGCTTCGGGTGATTCGTGATAACCAGCGGAATCCAAACAGCCTGTGGGGATTTACGCAGAGCTTCTCCAAGAAGCTTTCGTTTAGCAAGAATTCAAGGTTCTGTACTACGCTCAAAGTTTCCGGCGCTTCCGGCGGGCAGGCAGTAGTCAAGCTTCGCTTTTACAGCGGCAAAAGGATTCTCGAGGGCAGCACCGTGATACCGGCTAACCGGAAGGTAAAACTGGCAATTTCTCTGAAAAACTGGAAGTACCGGAATGCGGTTACAAGGATACAGGTTCTTCTTGCGCCTGCCAACGGGACGTGGAAGAAAAATGCCTGTGTGGACATGGCCGCCGCGGTTCAGGCCAAGTAAGGAAACTCCGTGTATATGCGCAAAATTTTAAACGACAAAATCCTGCGGGTACGCCAGTACGCATAACCGCAGGATTCTTTAAGGGGAGGATAAGTATTTTTTTATCTTTTGTACGGATCTCTCATTGGAGGGGGTTCCAATGACAAGAGCTTACGCAAATCCCTGGGGCGCCGTTTTCCTTGCGGCTGCCTTTCTGTTAGAAAAGCTTTTCCTTTGGGATTAGTCATAGTATGTCCCGAATGCCAGGTTCTATACAGAAAAGAAAAAATTTTTTCAAAAAATCAGCATAGGCGCAAAAACGCAGCCATTCCTGTTCCGTTGCTGCTCGCAAAACCAGAGGAATCCCCAGAATTAGGCTTGTCAAGGCAGGATAAGTGTTATATAATGAAGAACAGCCTTGAAGGCAGTATGTTATCACTAAAATGAGAACAAAGGATGGTAGATATGAGCTTATTACAGGAATGGAGAGACGTCGCATACTCTCAGCAGACAGACAAGAAACAGCTTCAGCAGTTCTGGTCAGATTACTTTCTGACAGAGAAGGGGATTTATGAGCAGCTTCTGGAAAATCCTGATGAGGAAGTTTCCGGTACCGTAAAGGAGCTCGCTGAAAAATATAATATTCCCCTGATGAAGATGGTTGGATTCCTCGACGGTATTAATGAGAGCCTGAAAAAGGAGAACCCCATCGAGGAGATGACGGAGGATACCGTTGTCAGCCTTGCTTTTGACAAGGAAATGCTTTACAAAAATATGGTAGATGCAAAAGCCGACTGGCTGTATAACCTTCCGGCCTGGGAGAAGATTTTTGACGAGGAAAAGAGGAAAGATCTCTACCGTGAGGCCAAGAAGATGAACACCATTGTAAAAGGAAAGAAGATCGGACGGAACGATCCCTGTCCCTGCGGCAGCGGCAAAAAATATAAAAAGTGCTGCGGGAGATAAAAAATGTATCTAAGTGAAAAAGTATGCTATGCAGCAGGCGTTTTATGCCTGCTGTATTACGTAGGGATTATCGCGGCTGATTTTGCCTGGATCTGGCCGGGAGCGGCTGCTTTTTTCATTCTGCTTGGGAGAGTCTTTCATTTCAGGGAGATTCTTCCGGGGAGGCTGCTTACGGCTCTTCTCATACTGACAGCGGCGGGACTTATCTTTTTTGGCGGCGTCAGTTTCAGAATTGTAAAGGCTATGTTTCAGACACCGCCCAGGGATCTTGACTGTGTGATTGTGCTGGGAGCGCAGGTGAAAGGAAAGACGCCTTCCAGATCTTTAAAGAAGAGGCTGGACACAGCAGCTTCCTATGCCAGAGAGAACCCCGACACTCTGCTGATCTTGTCAGGAGGGCAGGGAAGCGGGGAAGAGATTACAGAAGCCCAGGCTATGTATGAATATCTGGTAAAGGCAGGGATAGACCCGGAGCGGATGAAAAAAGAGGAAAAATCCACCACCACCAGGGAGAATCTGGAGTTTTGCCTTCCTATGACAGGTGAAGGGAAGCGTGTGGGAATCCTCTCCAATAATTTTCATATATACAGGGCGACGGCTCTTGCAAAAAAGTGCGGGTATCAGCAGGTTTATGGAATTCCGGCGCCGGCGGATCTCTTTATGCAGCCTCATTTTATCGTGCGGGAGGTTTTTGCCCTGGTGAAGGAAAAAGCTGTGGGTAATATTTGAAAATTTTTCGATAAATTTTTGACAAATTCTTGACAAGCAGAGGGTTTTTTGCTATAATTCGTTTTGTCATTAAGAAGAGGTTTTGGTTGCTGACGGATAATAGTGGAGCACCACTGTGTGACCAAAATAAGATGGATGAAGTCGACCGTCTGGACAGCATTTGGGGAAATACAAGTGTTGTCCTTTTTTGTCATTAAGAAAGATTTTGTTCTGCTTGCTCTTCTGTATGGACGGGTTTGGCTGTTTTCCAAAAACAGTTAAAATAAAATATTTTATCTATGTAAAAGTAGAGAAGATACGGTGCGTTAAGTGTCACACGATGGGAAGGTCTTTATGTGAACGAAGGAGCCGGGCTCCGCGTTACGGTATCGCTTCCGCTACTGCGTTAAGTGAATCCAGGCAGGTTTCTTTGCGCAGTTTTTTTGTTGCAAAAATCCCTGAGAAAGGCGGGAGAAACCAAAACAAAAGCCGGGTTCCAGATAGGAAAGGAGATTCGAACCATGGGATTTAAATCAGACATCGAAATTGCACAGGAAACCGTTATGCAGCCGATTACCGAGATTGCGGC
>LHCFI01400__coassemble_2159_pt1 | contig 13545 bp, 10 predicted proteins | sample LHCFI01400__metabat2_low_PE_038 | metagenome-assembled genome bin LHCFI01400 | reverse complement strand
CACAGACCCGCCCGGTGTTATCCAGTCCGCACCCCAGATTGATCACCGCAGCCTCGGGATAGGATTTCAGGTAATCCCGCACTTCCCATTCCAGGTCGCTCTGGCGCATGGCCACTTCCAGCGCACCGAACACCTGCATCAGGCTTTTGGATTTCTTCTCCAGTTCCGAAAAATCATAGTCAATGCTCTCCATCAGTTCCGCCGCGCATTGATCCTGAAACAACTGTGGAAACCGCCGGGAACACAGGCACCGGCCATAAAGCGGGATGATCAGCGTTTCCTGTACGGTATTCTTTTCAATTTTATATCGCTCCATCTTCTCTCTCCTTGAGTCATCCCAGTGCCAGACTGACCCACTTTTATTATAGTTAGCATAAACTAACCTGTCAATTCCAAGTTTCTTATTGACAAAGCAAAACAGATGGATTATAATCAAAACACCGTTATGAAACAGTGTTACAAATCAAAAGGATGGTGAATATATGGCAAAGCAGATTGAAGGCGTCTACGAGGCGGTGCTTCAATGCGCCAAAAAGGAATTTCTAGAAAAGGGATATAAGGATGCCTCCCTGCGTACCATCGCCCAGGAAGCGGGCACCAGCACAGGCTCCATTTACACCCGCTTTGGGGATAAGGAAGGGCTCTTTCGCGCCATTGCAGAGCCTGCGGCAAACGGCTTAAAACAGATGTTCCTGGAAATCCAGGAGGCCTTTCATACCTTGGACGAGGATATCCAGCGCGCTGAAATGGGTCAGTATACTTCTCTGCACCAGATGGAAATGCTGGACTATATCTATGACCACTTTGAGGAATTCCGGCTGCTTCTGGACTGCGCGGAAGGCACGCAGTTTTCCCGCTTTTTGGAGGAACTGGTGGACATCGAGGTGGACTACACCTATAAATACATGGAGGTCATCGGCTGTGAAAGCGTCAAATCCGGCCTGGTGACAGAGGAATTTGTCCACATCGTGGTTACTGCCTACTTTAACGGTATGTTTGAGATGGTGCGCCACGGCATGGATAAGGCATCGGCCGTCAAATATCTCCGGCTGTTAAACCGCTATCATATGCAGGGCTTTTCCACCATTTTCAACGCTGCAGAACCGTAATCCGATAATCAGGCTGGTTACCGTTCACAGGTACCTGTGAACGGTAACGGAATCCAGCCCATTTTAAGTCGCCTACGGCGAGGGGCTGGATTCTTCGGCCGTTTTTCGTACTGGCCTGTGCATTTTCAGCAAGTGAAAATGCCAGGTCTGAACAGTAACTCAGGCTGCACTGTCTGGCGCCTCAGGCAGCCTTTTTATATCGCTATAAGTTAGCAAAAACTAACTAAAAAGGAGGAATCTATATGCAAAAACAAAGCCCTATGCTCCGCCTCTGGGAACTGGGGAACGATTATCACAGCGGCCTGATCCGGGCGATTCTGTCCGCTGCCATCGGCGTACTGTGCGGGATGCTTCCCTATTTTGCAGCGGCTCAGATCATTATCGGCCTTCTAAGCCAAAAGGCAGAACCATCGTTTTATATCCTGTGGTGCGGATTCGCTCTGGCAGGCTTCCTGCTGCGGGCCATCCTCTATTCGCTGGCCCTGTCCATGTCCCACAGAGCCACCTTTTCTATCCTCAAAAGTATCCGGGAGCAGCTTCTTGCAAAGCTGCCGAAAATGCCACTGGGTACCGTCATGGACACCCCAAGCGGCCAGATGAAGCAGATCATCGTGGATCAGGTGGAGAGTATGGAACGGCCTCTGGCACACCTGCTGCCGGAAATGACAGCCAATATTTTCGGCCCCGTCTGCATCTTAATCTACCTGCTCATACTGGACTGGCGGATGGCGCTGCTCTCCCTTGTTTCCATCCCCGTAGGGATGGCTTTCATGATGGCTGTTATGAAAAATTACGGGAAACAGTATGAAGGCTCTGTGAAGGTCACCCAGGCCATGAACGCCGCCATTGTAGAATACATCGGCGGTATCGAAGTCATCAAGGCTTTCAATCAGGGAAAAAATTCATACGCCAAATATTCCGAGCGGGTCAGGGAGAACGCCTCTTATTTTTATCACTGGATGAAGAGCTGCCAGATGCCCGTTTCCATATCCCGGGTGCTGGCCCCAACGACGATGATTACCATTCTGCCAGTGGGGTGGCTTTTGTATCAGGGCGGCAGTCTCTCTGTGGAAACCTTCATCACCACCATTGTCCTCTCCCTGGGCGTCGCCGGGCCGCTGTTAGCCGCCATGGATTTCGTGGATAGCCTGGCAAAGGTGGGAACCATTGTAGCCGGGGTGGACTCCATTTTTGACGGGGAGGAACAGGACCATGGAACGCAGCCGGTGGTATTAGGCTCTCCTGATATCCGCATGGAACACGTTTCCTTCGGTTATCATGAGGACAAAGAAATCCTGCACGATGTCTCCCTTTCCATACCGGCAGGAACCATGACGGCCTTTGTTGGCCCCAGCGGCTCCGGCAAGTCCACCATTGCCAAGCTCATCGGCGGTTTCTGGGATGTGAAGCAGGGCTCCATCACCCTGGGCGGCCATGATTTAAAAGAAATCCCCCTGCCCCAACTCTACAGTCAGGTGGCCTTTGTCACTCAGGACAACTACCTGTTCGATGATACGGTGCGGGAAAATATCCGCATGGGAAAACCCAGCGCCAGCGATGCCGAAGTGGAGGCGGTGGCAAAAGCCGCCGGGTGTGATCCCTTTATCCGCAGCCTGGAAAAAGGCTATGACACGGTGGTCGGCGGTGGCGGCACCCACCTTTCCGGTGGGGAGCGGCAACGGATTGCCATTGCCCGAGCCATGTTAAAAAACGCGCCGGTTGTCATCCTCGATGAAGCAACCGCCTACATTGACCCGGAAAACGAAGCGATCATTCAGCAGGCAGTGGCCCGTCTGGTGGAAGGGAAAACCGTCATTGTGATCGCCCACCGGCTCTCCACCATTACCGATGCCAATCAGATCTTTCTTGTCGCTGATGGCCGGATTGCCGGCAGCGGTACCCATCGGGAGCTTTTGGAACATAGTAAACTGTATCAGGAGATGTGGAAAGCCCACATCGGCGCAAAGGACGGTGACGCAGCATGATTGAGGTATTGAAAAAAATCTGGCGGTTTTCCGGGAGGGAGCAGAAAAATATCCGTAAGTCCATGATCGGCGGTTTCTTCTATGCCATCTTCCACATGTTCCAGATCGCCGCCATCTATGTGATTATTCTAGCCCTGGTAAACGGTACGGTTTCCTCTGCGCCTGCATGGCAGGCACTGGGGCTGCTGACCGTCAGCATTTTAGGCCGGGCCATTATCAATCGGTTTACCCAACTTCAGCAGACCCACGCCGGCTACTTCATGGTGGCAGACAGGCGCATTGCCATCGGCGACAAGCTGAAACGGATACCCATGGGATACTTCAATGACAAGAGCCTGGGGGAGCTGACAGGCATCACAACCACCGTACTGGACGAGGTGGAGAGCACCGGGCCCATGGTGCTGGTGAGTATTTTAGGCGGGCTCATCAACTCCATGGTGATGTTCCTGTTTGTGCTGGTATGGGATTGGCGCATTGGCCTTCTGGCCTTTTTGGGAATGGTTTGCTATCTGCTGATCCTCTCCGCCATGGAAAAACGCTCCGCCAGCCTTGCGCCCAAACGGCAGGAAGGGGAGGCGAAGCTGGTGGAGGCGGTGCTGGAACAGCTTCAAGGAATGAGTGTCATCAAGTCCTTCAACCTCACCGGTAAGGGTGACAAACGGGTACGGAAAGCCATTGCGGACAGCCGCGACAACAACCTGGCCATTGAGAGGCTCTTTACTCCCTATACCATGGCCCAGGAAATGATCCTCCACCTGTTTGGCGTCCTGATCCTTGGCGCGGCGGTGCTGTTCTGCTTAAATGGAACTATGACGCTGGCCGACGCCCTGATGGCGGTTGTGGTGTCCTTCCTGATTTTCTCCCAAATCCAGTCCGCAGGAAGCGGCGTGTCTGCCCTGCGCCTGGTGGGAAGCTCCATCGACCATGTGAACCCGGTAGACCGTATTCCGGAGATGGATGAACACGGGAAAGATATGGAGCCAAAGAAGCATGACATCGCCTTTGAACATGTGAGCTTTTCCTACGACCGCAAGCCCATCCTGAAGGATGTTTCCATTACGATTCCCGATACGACCACCACGGCAATCGTAGGCCCCAGCGGCTCCGGCAAGACGACCCTGTGCAGCCTGATCGCCCGGTTCTGGGATGCGGACAGCGGTTCGATCCGTATCGGCGGCGCCGATGTGAAGGACTATACTCTGGAATCTTTGATGGATCAGGTCAGCATGGTTTTTCAAAAAGTATATCTCTTTGCAGACACCATTGAGAACAATATCAAGTTCGGCCGCCCCCAGGCCACCCATGAGGAGGTGGTAGCGGCAGCGAAAAAGGCCTGCTGCGACGAGTTCATCCGTTCTCTCCCCGATGGTTATAATACGGTCATCGGCGAAGGCGGGGCAACCCTGTCCGGCGGCGAAAAACAACGGATTTCCATTGCCCGGGCCATCTTAAAGGACGCGCCCATTATCATCTTTGACGAGGCCACCGCAAACGTGGACCCGGAGAACGAGGATAAGCTGCAGAAGGCCATGGAAGCTCTGATGAAGGATAAGACCATCATCATGATCGCCCACCGGCTGAAAACCGTACAAAAGGCGAACCAGATCCTGGTATTGGACGACGGCCGGATTGTACAAAAGGGCACCCATCAGGAGCTGGCAGAAAAACCTGGCCTGTACCGGGATTTCCTTACCGCGCGCAGGGAAGCCACCGGCTGGAAGCTGGCACAGTAAAAAGGAAATAAAGAAACTTCTCCCATAGAAAAAAGACCAGCAGGCCTGCATCATGCCTGCCTGGTCTTTTTTGCTGTTACGTTTGTCCATATCATTCTGTCAGCCAATCAGATAAATGCCGTTATCACTCCCACCGCAAGGCAGGCGGGCAGACCGAGAAGCATACCAATGCAGGACTGCTGGATGTGAAAACGGTAGTCCTTATATTCTTCCATGTCTTCCGTACCCGGTATCCTGACCTTTTTGGAATGGCAGAACCAGATACAGTCAAGGACGAGCGCGTCATACCAATCAATAATCAGCCAGATCAGATAGGAATCCCGGAACCCTTTCCAGAAGGTATCCGCTCCATTACACCATTTCAGGATAAAAGCAAAGACAAAGACAAAGGCAACCAGGGCGATGCCTTTCCGAAGGATGTCCGCCCTTGTGAAACGCTGCTGCCTGTCCTCAACGAGGCCTAATTCGATACACTTTTTCCGAATAGCCGGAGGATAATCGCCCACGGAAGCAAGAGGGTTTTTCAGTGTCAGCGACACGATCAAGACCGTGAATAATACTATCCCAATCAGGCTTTCTATCATGATTGCCATATCCTTCGTACCTCCAAATAAATCTAAAAAAATAAGCAAGTTAGTATTGGCTAATCATTATTGTATCAGGAAACACAAAGGATTGCAATTCTTTCTTCACCTGCTAATGTTTTTCCTGTTCCATGGGCTCTTTTGCCACATCAGTTCCGCAGTACATTCCGGTAATACCGAACTTTCCCCTGTTCAATGTAAAGTACGCAATCCGCCGCCTCCGCAATCAAATCCATATCATGGGTAATGAGCAGGACGCACCGTCCTTCTCCCGCAAGCTGTTTGAAAAGCTGCACTGTCAACCGCATATTGTAGCCATCCAATCCGCTGGTGGGCTCGTCGAACACAAGAAGGCTCCTGTTGCTGGACGCCGCGATTGCCAAAAGCAGCCGCTGTTTCTGGCCGCCGGAGAGCGAGGCCGGGTGTAGGCTCCCAAAAGCTTCCAATCCTATCTCCTTTAGCTTTTCCAAAGCAATCTTTTTTTGCTCCGGCGTTTCTCTTTTTCCAATCCAAAACTCGTCCAGAACAGTTGGCGCGTAAAGCTGGTAATCAGAATCCTGCTGTACGAAAAAAGAATGTTGCGTGCGACGTTTCCGTTTCAGATATTCTCCGTCAATCTGAACCGTACCCATCGCCCGGTACAATCCGGTGATGGTCCGGCACAGGGTAGATTTTCCTGCGCCGTTGGGTCCTGCAATAGCCAGGATCTTCCCTCTTCTGACGGAAAAAGAAACTTCCTCTAAAATCTGCCGCCCATCCAGCACACAGGAGATTTCCGAAACCTGCAGAGTATCCTCCGGCTTTGGCAAAAAGGCGCCGCCCACCTGAAAAGCCGGTGCTTCAAACGGGCGCAGTCCCATATCTGTCAGCCGCTCTTTGGAAAGCTTCAACGCCTCCTCATGGCTGTAAATTTCCGAAATAGTTCCGTTTTCCATGTAAACCAGCCGGTCAAAAGAATCCCGTACATAATGGAAACGGTGCTCTGACAGGACAATGGTATGACCGGCTTCCTTCAGCCGGTAAAGCAGTGTTCCCAGCCGTACCGTAGCATCGCTGTCTAAATTGGCGGAAGGCTCATCCATGACTATGACCCGGGGTTCCATGGCGCAGACAGATGCAATGGCGATCAGCTGTTTCTCCCCGCTGGACAGGGGAAAAATTCTGCGGTCCAGCAGACGCTCAATATTCATCTGCGCACAGACCTCCTTCACGCGCCTGTGCATCTGCGGGCGGTCTATGGGAATGTTTTCCATGCCAAGGGCTATCTCATCCGTCGTGTTAGTGGCAAAAAACTGGCTGCGGGGATCCTGGAACACGCTCCCTACCATGGTTCCCAGCTGATGAACCGGCATTTTTAAAGCGTCTTGTCCGTCCAGAAAATAACTGCCCGTAAGGCTTCCGGGATAAAACTGGGGGCAAAGCCCGTTAAGCACCCGGGTCAGGGTGGTTTTCCCGCAGCCGCTTTTGCCAGCCAGAAGAATCAATTCGCCCTTTTTTATCTGTAAATTGATCCGGCGCAGCTGACTGTCCTCGCGGCTGTTTTCGTATGTAAATGAAAGCTCCTTTAGTGTAATCATAGTACGCCACCCCGCTCAAGGGAAAACACCCCTCCAAAAACCATAAACACCAATATGCACATAGCCGCATCCTTTCCGGTAAAGCGGATAGCCCGGTAGCTTACAGTTTCACCGGAAAAACGCACGCCCCGTACCGTCATGGATGCGGAGAGTTCCTCCGCCACCCTGGTGGTGCGCAGAATCAGCGGGATTAAAATGTATTCCACCGTGGAGGGAAGGTGGGTCAGAGTATGAACCACTCCCACCCCGATCCCACGGAACCTCTGGGAAGAACGGATGGCCCGGTATTCCCCAAGGATAGTTGGGAAAAAACGCAGCAAAATCGCCGCCGCAATCCCCGCCGCTTTGGGAAAATGCAGCTTTTGCAGGGCGGCCATCAGCGATCCCGTCGGTTCCCTTGAAAGGCACACGGCAAAGGCAAGCGGAATCATAGCCTTGCGCCCCATAACCCCGATGGTGGACAGCATGGAGCTGACAGAAAAAACAACGTCGTACTCCAACAGCTTCACGCCGCCCCAGGCAATTCCGGTAAAGATGAGATAACACACAAGATAAGAGAACCCGCGTCCGGCCTTCCCGGTCAAAAGATGGATGAGGATACAGCACAGGAACACACACAGCCCGCCAATCTCAGAATGGATCAAAATAATGGCAGCAATCCCCATCAGGCAAAGCATCAGCCAGGTTCTTGGATCCGGCGTAAACCGCTTCCGCTTTTCCTCCCCCATTATGCCACTCCGGCAGGCTTAAAGTGTTTGCCTAGCATCTTTACACCCAACAAGTAACCGGCAATAGACAGAGCAGCTGCCGCAACAAGGGCAATGGCAATATTCTGAGGAGCCATCCAGAAGCCTTCCAGAGAAGCCAGCGCCGCATCGGCGGAAGCTTCGTCCATCCCCATATTTACATAGGTCTGCACCATGCTGTCGCGGAACAACAGAAGGGTCAGCGTGCTTCCCATGGAATTCAGCATCCAGGTAAGGACGTGGGGAACTGCCTGCCGGATCTTTTTCCCGTATCCGCCAATCATGATCAGTTCATTGACAATCGCCAGAATAGCGAAAAATACAAACACATAGACGCTGCCGGAAAACAGGAAATACAGGCCGTATACCAGCGGGATCATAAACTGTGTTCCCACCTTCGGGCACTTTTTAATGAGCAGGACGTAGATGATCCCGTTGATAAGGCCCGCAAGCCCCGGCACAAGGAAATAGACCATCTGCAGATTGGCGGCAAACGGCATAGCGACAACAATGGCAATGGCTGTCTCCACACAGGCTAACAGCAATACGATGACAAATTCTTTCAGGCTTAACATTTTTTCTTTCACTTTGATACCCTCCTAAGATTGTTGGAATGTGTAGTTTCCGGCTTGATTTTGCAATTCCCACAGTCGGGCGTAAAGGCCTTCCTGTTCCACAAGCCGGTCATGGGTTCCCTTCTGTATGACCCTCCCGTTTTGAAGGACAAGGATCTGCTCTGCGCCCCGTACTGTTTTCAGCCGGTGGGCGATCATGATGACGGTTCGCTCTTTTGAAATTTCATCCAGCGCTTTCTGTACCATGGCCTCATTGTCGGCATCCAGAGATGCTGTCGGCTCATCCAGAAGCAGGATAGGAACATCCTTCAAAAAAGCCCGCGCCAGGGAAATGCGCTGCCGTTCCCCGCCGGAGAGGGTGGCGCCGCCCTCTCCCACCACGGTGTCATACCCTTCCGGCAGGGCGGAAATGAACCCGTGGCAGCGGGCCTTTTGGCAGGCCTCGAGCATTTGCTCCTCTGTGATGGCTTCATTGCCAAAGGAGAGATTTTCCCGGATCGTTCCCCTAAAAAGATAGGCGTTTTGCATCACCATGGAGATATGGGAAAGGATGCTGTCCGGCTGGATTTCCTTAAGTTCCTTTCCCTCCATTCGGATATGGCCGCCCTGATAATCCCAGAACCGGGCCATCAGCCGCAGCAGCGTGGATTTTCCGCTGCCGGAAGGCCCTACCAGCGCTGTAAGGGAACCTTCTGGCGTATGAAAAGAAACATTCTCAATCACGTTTGCCCCTTTGCCATAGTGAAAGGATACCTCCTCAAACTGATAGGCGCTTCCTCTCTCAAGATTTTCCGTTCCCGAAGGTTCGGCGGCGGTCATCACCTTGTCCAGCCGTTCTCCAGACGGCGCCATACCCCGCAGGGCGGAAATGCTGGTCACGACCATCAGCACCGGCTCGGTGAGCTTTGTGGCAAGCACCAAAAATCCTGCGAAATCCAAAACAGACAGGCTGCCGCCCATGAGCAGATAGAGCCCTGCCGCCGTTGTCACCGGAACCATAAACTTAACCAGAGAGGCACATAAAGTAGACAGGCTGCCAGCCACGGCCTCGTCCTTAAGGGCCGCATCCCGCAGGCTGCCCATGGCCGCTTCCAATGCCTTAAAGCCGCTCCCCGTCCGGTGATATGCCTTCAGTTCCTTCATGCCATGGAGATATTCGTTGATCTGCGTTGCGGCATGGGTTTTTGCCTCCATGACCTGCCGGCTGTGCTTCTCCTTTATCCGGGAAATCCCAAACATCAGGGCTGCGCAGACGGGAAGCATCCCAAACATGGCGATTCCCATACGCCAGTCATAAACGGAAATCCATACGACGGAAATCACTAGCAGCAAGCCCACCCCTATGGGATAGGGCAGCCAGTAGCAGAGCGTATACTCCACATTGGCAAAGTCATCGGCAAAGGAACTGATGAGCTCTCCGGACTCCTTTGCCGAAAAAAACCCCAACGGCTGCCGGCGCAGCTTTTGAATATAGGCGATACGTTTGTCTGCCGTATCCCGGTATGCCCGGCCATAGGTAAAGTAATAGGAAACCAGTTCCACGGTATACTGGATAAAAATATAGCCCAGCCCGCCAAACGCCAGCTTCATAAGCAAAGACAAATCCAATGTATAGGGCGGTACAAACGCCTGGCCCAGGGTATCAATCGCCATATAGGCCAACACTGCGGGGATCATACTGCAGGCCTGGGAGAGAAACAGCCAAAAAGTGGGCCCAAGAATCTCTTTCGGTTTATGAAAGGTGAACTGTCGAATCATTTTAAGCATTTATTTTCCCTCCCTTCATCTGCCAGGCTTCCGTTTCGTTTTGAATGGCCCATAAATGGGCGTACTGGCCATTTTTCTCCAACAGCTCCCCATGGGTACCGCTCTCCGCCAGGTGTCCGTTGTCCAATACAAAAATGCAATCCGCATCCCGAATAGAATACAGCCGGTGGGCAATCATCAAAACGGTCTTCCCCCGAAGCAGTTCTGCCATGCCTTCCCGCAGGGCCAGTTCGTTCTCCGCATCGGTAAAGGCCATGGCTTCGTCCAATACGACAATGGGAGCGTTCTTCAAAATAGCCCGGGCGATGGCGATACGCTGGGCCTCGCCGCCGGACAGCTTATGGCCCCCATCGCCCAGCCTTGTGTCATACCCATCCGGAAAGCTCAGGATAAATTCATGGCACCGGGCAGCTTTGGCGGCCCGTTCCACGGCTTCACGGCTGACCTCCCGATGCATGGCAATGTTGTCATAGACGCTTTCAGCAAATATGTAAGTATCCTGAAACACAAAGGATACGGTTTCCATCAGTGTCTTTGTTGTATAATCCCGGATGTCCTTTCCCCCGATGGCAATGCTGCCGCTCTCCACATCCCAGAAGCGGGCCAAAAGCTGCCCGGCCGTGAATTTTCCGCCACCGGAGGGTCCTACCAGCGCCGCGAAGCTGCCAGCCGGAATCTCCATAGTGACATGCTCCAGCGCCATACGGCGCAGAGGGTCTGCCGCTTTCTGATAGGAAAAGCTCACATCCCGAAAGGCAAGATCCGGGGAATACGGAACCGTTTCGCAGGTGCCCTCCGGCACCGGCTCCAGCTTCATAATATCGTCAATCTGGTCCATCCGAACCGACAGGTTGCGCAGATCGGCGCCGAACTCCACCAGTTCCATCAGCGGGCTGATGACCGCGGGCCCCACGATCAGAAACATGAGCACCTCCAGCATCAGATCGTGGTCGCCGGGATTCCGGTAAAGCAGCACACAGCCAGTGGCAAGAATAAAGGCCAAAACCGAAACCGTAATGGTTTTATATGCCCCGTAAATGGGCGTTACCCTCTTTAGATAGGCCAGCCAGTGACCCCGGTTTTTCTCTATAATCCCGGTCAGACGTAAGGCAGCGGCATCCGGCCGGCCAAATATTTTTTCTTCCTCCATTCCCGATACATACTCGGAAAAGGCCGCGTCCAATTCTGTGGAGGAACGGTTCAGATCCGTCCAGATCTTCTGGCCGCGTTTTCCTCCAAAAGCAGAAAACTGAATGACAAAGGCAGCCGCAAGGGCAATGATGATGGTAAGGGTCAACGGTATGTTGATGGAAAACAGCAGTGCAGCCAGGCCTGCCAGCAATAGGCCGGCGCCGATCAGGTTTGAAACATCATGGGCGATGATATTTTCCATCTTTTCGATATTGTCATTCATGGTCTTTTGAACAGCACCAGACTGCCCTCCGGTGAAAAACCCCAGATTCAATTTTCCCATGTGGCTCAGGATTCGCATCCGCAGGTCATACAGTGCGCCAAAAGCACAGGCATGGCACACGAAGCTGCCAATGACCGACAGCAGGATTCCCATGACAATGCTCCCTAAGGTAATCCCTGCCCACAGCCATGCGTCTGACACCTCCACCGAGCTCCCACGTAAAGAAGCCTCCAGAAAAAGCTGCACAATCCGGTAAATAGCGTAAAAGGGAACGGCCGATAGCAAAATGCTGATGACCGAACACGCGACTCCAAAAACATACCGTCCTGGCCTGCAGCGTGCCGTATGAAATACCCGAAAGACCACGTTTTTCTTTGTCTCTCTCATAACTCTCCTTTCTTCGCCTTCATCTCAGATAATGGAGACTCCCGCCTCTGTAGGCGGTGAGCAATAAAACAGTCTCAGTGGCGGGTGTCAATCCCTCATCTGAGATAAGCCTCCTGCGGATTGCAGAGGCGCACATAAGAAGAATGTCATGCGCCGCATGACGTGCGCCTCGCAGCAAGAATGCCGATGGCATTCTTGAAAAGATACCGTTATTTGAAAAAGGCGTGATTCCATGTGGTTAGTCATTGCTAATCATTGGTCATTATGCCGTATTTTTTGATTGCCGTCAACTTCCGTAAACGTGCCTCAAAAGGACTTCTTTCTTTTGTGTTTTTATTGATTTCCTCTTATTTTCCTGCTATACTTTGTGGTATTAGTTAGCTTTATCTAATCAAATTTTATGCCAAAATAGAAAGGCGTGTGCCAAATCCGCACACGGAAAACGCTGATATGATAACCATCCACAGTATCGATGAAACGCTTCGCTTATATGGCTCCCTTGGCGCGCGTCAAACAGACACAGGGAACGGAGAGCTGTTTACCCTCAAAGATCCTTCCTCCTATGTCCGCTTTTGGGGCGATCTGCATGGGTTCTGCGTAGCCTCCGTAGATATGATTTTCCCGGAGGATTTGATGACCCGCTCCCAGTTTTATGAACGGTACATCGGCATCAGTTTTACAGAAAAAGGCCGCGTTGTTTCCTACAATCGCAAGACAAACATTCGGGAATCCCGTATCGGTATGGATTGCTATGTTTTCAACTCGCCGGTTCCTTTGTTCATGAAAATCCCCGGCGGGCAGCGGCTTAGGTTCCGGGGCATGTATTTTCAGGAATCCTTTTTTCGGGAAAACGGATTGCGGTTATATGATAGTTTTTGGGAAGACGCAAAGCATTCCATTGCCTGCAATGAGATCCATTCCCCTGAGCTTCTCTCCATTTTTCAACGTATTGAAAAGTGCCCCCTGACCGGCGAGCCGTTCCGGATCTGGATGCGGGGGCAGGGAATGGCCGCCACAGGATATCTTCTGGAACTGGTACAGCGCTATACCTGTGCTCCTCCGGTCTATCTGGCAGACGGAGATATTGCCGCTGTCGAAAAAGCAAAGCAGATCATCCGGGATAACATCGCCGACGTTCCCACGATTTTAGAACTCTGCAAAAAAGTTTCCCTGAACAAAAACAAGCTGCAAAAAGCCTTTCAACTTACCGAAGGCAAAAGTATTGGTGAGTATATCCGGACGCTGCGCATGGAACGCACACTGGACCTTTTGGAAAAAAGCAATATGACCATGCAGGAAATTGCCAGCGATGTCGGCAGTCAGAGCATATCGAATTTTTACCGTATTTTCCAACAGAAATTCGGCGAAACGCCTCAGACCATTCGGAGGATGCTACAAAACATGAAAGATCCTGTATCTACAGAATTATAATATTAAAACAGCTCTTAGAGTGTTTTTCATACAGAGAAAAGCAGCCACCCCGCTTGGATATTTCATACATAGGAAATTTCAAAAAATTTTTCCATCCAAAAGGACTGCTCCCTCTAATTTTATCTTTACTGTTGGAAGTCATCCTCTTATTTGCTATAATAGGATCAATCAAAGGTAATGATGATAAGCAGATAAAGGAGGATTACTATGGATGTGCAGAAAAATGTGCCGGCTGAG
>LHCFI01400__coassemble_2015_pt1 | contig 15205 bp, 10 predicted proteins | sample LHCFI01400__metabat2_low_PE_038 | metagenome-assembled genome bin LHCFI01400 | reverse complement strand
TTTTATGCGTAGTGGTGCCTGCGCCAGCAGGCATGTAAGTTTACTCTATAGGAAATTTCGTTCCTATAGAGTGAGAGCTCCTTTTTTATATAAAATTAAAATTTCTCTTGAAAAAAAACCTCTGGTAATATTATAATGAAATTAATTTTAAAAATAGATTTAAAAAGATACGACTACCTAGTACAAAAGAGAACAGACAGTTCCGGATACTGGCTGGATGGCAGCAAGAACTGTTTATGGAGGTTTATGTGAGCAGGCGGAAAAAATAAAATGGACAAAAAGGAGTAGGTGATATGGCAATCAGCAATATGGAAGTGAGGCGGATAAACAGAAACAATATTTTCCGGCATATATTAAAGTTGAATGAGTTTTCAAAAAATGAGGTGGCGATCAGTCTTGGGCTGAGTCTTCCCACGGTTACCCAGGGGGTAGAATATCTTGAAAGTATCGGTCTGGTAGAACAGGCAGGGGTTCTGCCCTCCGTGGGAGGAAGAAGACCTATGAGCTATCGGTGCAGAAAGAATGCAAAAGTCGCTATGGGGGTGGATATCACGACCAATCACGTGAATATAGTGGTGGTGAACATGGCGCTGCAGGTGCTGTACCAGCACCGCTATAAGGAAGTGCTGGATGAGTCGGAAGCTTCTCTAGAATGGCTGGGAAAGACGATGGCAGCCGCCATGCAGAGCCTGAATATTCCGGCGGAGGATATTCTGGGCATTGGCTTTTCCATTCCCGCCATTGTGGGGGAGGACGGCAGCGTTATCCTGGCGATCCATGAATCTATGAAAATCAGCCAGCGCTTTTTCCAGAAACTGCGGGAGAAGACGACTCTGCCCTTCATGATGATAAACGATGCCAACAGCGCCGCGCATGCCGAGTGCAGCTATCATGACAGAAAGAGCTTTGTCTATTTTTTCCTGAGCAATTCCGTAGGCGGAGCTTACGTGGATCAGGAGGGGAAAATCCAATATGGGCGCCTGATGCGGGCTGGAGAATTTGGACATATGACGCTTCATCCAGGGGGGAAAAAATGCTACTGCGGCCGTAAGGGTTGTCTGAATGAATACTGCAACACGATGCTGCTGTCAAATCTTACCGGGGGAAACCTGGAGCAGTTTTTTGTAAAAGTGAGAGAGAAAGATGCGGCCTGCCTGGAGGTGTGGGAGACATATTTGGACGATTTGTCGCTGGCTTGCCATAATCTTTTAAATATTTATGATATTCCCATTGTGCTGGGCGGTTATCTGGGTGAATACATAGGAGAATATATCCCTGAACTTGAGAGAAGAGTGATAAGCTATGACAGTTATATCGCCGGGCATTCCATGCTCTTTGCCCCCAGACAGAAAAGGATGGCGGCGGCTATTGGCGCAGCCGGACGGTTTGTTGAACAGTTTATAGCGGGAATTTAAAATAAGAGGGGGAGAAGGTATGACAGACCACAGTAAACTTGTAATGCACCGAGAAGAAGTAAGGGTATCGGAAAAGGAACTGCTGAAGGGGATCCTGGATTTGACGTCCGTATGCTGTGTCGGTTTCCATGACGAGCCTTTCCCATATATAGTACCCATGAATTACGGGTATGTATGGGAAGATAAGCTGACTTTTTATTTTCATATGGCCAAGGAAGGACATCGGCTGGAGCTTTTAAAGAAAGATCCCCATGTCTGCGTAAACGTTCCCGTATTTCTGGATCGAGTAGGGAAAAAGAGCTTCCGCAAGGAGACTCATGATTACCGCAGCGTTACGGCCTATGGCGTGGGGGAGATTCTGGATCCCAAGGAACAGGAAGAGGAATATAAGTATGGATTCAGCTTGCTGTGTACTCATACGGGGCGCCCGCCCATACGGAAAATAACGCCGGAAATGGAGCGGAGACTATATATTTTGAAAATAACAGCAGAGATCGTTACCGGAAAAGCGCAATATCCCATTCATACCCTGAGTGAGGTGGCGATCCCGCCTCTCCAGGAAAAATAAAAACCATAAGGCGGGGGAGCTGTGGTGAATCTGCACAAAATAAAAATAGAAAATTTGTAGGAAATCAATAAAATCCTTTGCGTAATAAAAATACAGTTGACAAATCTGTCTAAAGCGAGTATTCTATAGATACATATTAAAACATATTTAAAAACACATTTAGACATAATTTTAAAAAATACTCAGAAAAGCATCAGGAGGACATAATTTTGGCTACCATGAAGAGTGCCGTGTTCCACGGCAAATGTGACATCAGAGTTGAAGAGAGAGAGATTCCTTCCGTTGGACCGGAGGAGGTACTGATTAAAGTTATGGCCTGCGGGGTCTGTGGATCAGATGTACATATTTTTGAAGGGGATCAGGGTTCCACCACCACGGTTCCACCACTGATCCAGGGACATGAATTCGCTGGAATTATTGCGGAAGTGGGGGAGAAGGTTCAGGGATGGAAGGTAGGAGATCATGTCTGTGCGGATCCCGCTGACAACTGCAATGAATGCTATTACTGCCTGAATGGCCTCATGAGTCACTGCGACAACATGAAAGCCATCGGCACCAATGTAGACGGAGGTTTTTCCCAGTACTGTAAGGTGAAGGCGAGACTGCTCCATAAATTAAAGGATGACGTGACCTTCGTAGAGGGCGCCATGGCAGAGCCTCTGGCCTGCTGCATCAATGGAGCGGACAGAAGCGAGATCAAGGTAGGCGACAATGTAGTGGTTTACGGCGGCGGAGCTATCGGACTTCTGCTGATGCAGTTGGCGAAGCTGAAGGGAGCCAGCAATGTGGTGCTGGTGGAGCCGGTGGAAGAGAAAAGAAAGATGGCCGAGAAGATGGGCGCCAGCCTGACCATTGATCCCGTTCATCAGGATGTCATTGGTACTTTAAGGGAAAATGGCATCGGACATGTCCACTGTGTAATCGAAACCTGCGGCAGGAAAGATACTTCTGAACAGGCTATGGACGTGGTGGATAAGCATGGTACCGTGGTGCTGTTCGCCGTGACGGCGGTGACCGCCTCCATGGAGCTTCCCACCTACAAACTGTTCCAGAAGGAACTTACCGTAAAGGGTTCTTACTGCAGCCCCTATGATATGGGGAGAGCGGTAGAACTGATCAATGCTCACAGAATTGATGTGACCACCATGCTGGCAGGGCTGGAACCGCTGGAGAAACTCAGCGAAATCCTCTCAAGTCCCCAGCTTAGGGCAAAAGGGAAATATATCATCCTTCCCAATGGGAAAGAAGAGTAATGAAGATTTTCAACAGCGGGGTGCTGTGAAAATATATGCCTGATCAGGCATGCCCGCACTGCTGCGGAATGGGCGGTGAAGGGAAAGTAAAAAAAATTCAAGGAGGAATCAAACATGAACAAAAAATTAGTTGCTACTCTGATGACAGCGGCAATGGTTGCAGGGGCGATGAGCGTAACTGCAATGGCAGAGGAAGAAAACGCAACCACAGGACTGCAGATCGGATTTGCAGTGCAGACTCTGAGCAATCAGATCTGGGCACAGCAGGCGGCAGAGATCGAGGCAAGAGGCGAGGCAGACGGCAATAAAGTTACCACCGTTGACTGCCAGGAGAACGCAAATACTCAGATCGACCAGATCGAGAACTTCATCACATCTGGCATGGATGTTATCATTGTTCAGCCGGTAGATCCGGAAGCCATTGAGGAAGTTTGCGGAAACGCTCTGGAAGAGGGCATCGCAGTTGTATGTTGGGATGAGGAAATGGAAAATTCCAGCTTTAACTGGGTAATTGAGAACTATGATCTGGGGGTTGAAATCGGAACACAGGCTGCAAACTGGATCAACGAAACCTTTGGCGATGAGGGCTGTGAAGTAGCCGTTCTCGGATATCCTCAGACACCGATCCTTCTTGAAAGAGAAAACGGTATCCTGGATGCCCTTGCAGAGGTTGCTCCCAATGCGGAAGTAGTTGCCAACCAGCCTGCGATTGACACCACAGAAGGTCTGGACGCTATGGAGACGATCCTCCAGGCACATCCTGATGTAAAAGTTGTATGCTGCATCGGCGGCGGCGGAGCTGCTGGCGCAAACGAAGCTCTGAAGGGATTCTACGGCGATGAGGTTCCGGAAGACGTAGGTATCTTCTCCACAGACCTGACAGACGAGACCGTTGCATCCATGGAGAACGGCGAGTTCAACCGTATGGTAGTAGCAATCACAGGTAACGCAGTAGCCTGCGGCGATGAGGTATATGACCTGGCTATGGCTTATGTAGGCGGTGAGGAAATGGATCAGAACGTTTACAGAGAGCTGATTCCGGTTACCATCGACAACCTGGAAGAGATGAAATAAATCTTTTGAAAAGTTAAAAGAAGTTAGGTGATGGCAATGCGTATCAGGAGAAAAGCCTGATACGCATTTTTAAAGAACAGAGGTATCAAATTGGAGGTATGCAGCATGGGGAATAATTCAGAAGACAATATTTTGGAATTAAAACATATTTCAAAATATTATCCAGGTGTTACAGCGCTGAATGATGTATCGCTGAGCGTCCGAAGAGGAGAGATCCACGCACTGGTGGGAGAGAACGGTGCGGGAAAATCCACTTTGATTAAAACCTGCAGCGGCGCCATTGAGCCATCAAAGGGTGAGATTGTCGTAAACGGAAAGAGCTTTTCCAAAATGACGCCGAAGGTGTCTGAAGCCAACGGGATCGGCGTAATTTACCAGGAGTTCAACCTGGTTGGAGATCTTTCTGTTGCCGAGAATATTTTCCTGGGCCGGGCCATCCGCAAAGGAATTATCGTGGATCAGAAAGCCATGGAGAGAGAATCCAAGAAAATTCTCGATTCTCTTCATATTGATATAAATCCCAAAGCCCTGGTAAAAACATTGACCGTAGGTTACCAGCAGATGGTGGAGATCGCAAAGGCCATCTCTCAGGATGCCCAGCTTTTGATCATGGACGAGCCTTCCGCCCCCCTTACCAATGCGGAAGTGGAGAGTATGTTTGAGGTGGTGGATCTCTTAAAGAGCAAAGGTATTTCCATTATTTATATTTCGCACCGCTTGGAAGAGATTTTCAGGCTGTGCGACAGAATCACCATCCTTCGTGACGGACAGTACGTGACAACTTTAAATAAAGACGAAACGAATCAGGATGAGCTTGTAAAATATATGGTAGGCCGTCAGCTTACAGAGATTTATCCGGCAAGAAATCCCAAATGCATTAAAGACGAAGTGATCTTTGAGGCGAAAAATGTCAGCGGAAACGGAGATAAGGATATTTCTTTCAAAATACATAAAGGTGAAGTGGTTGGCTTTGGCGGCCTGGTTGGGGCAGGACGTACAGAGTTTGCGGAGCTGATGTTCGGCGTGGAGCAAAAGACGAAGGGCCAGTTCTTTTTCAAGGGAAAAGAGATCAATCCCAGATCCGCCCATGAGGCCATTGCCATCGGAATCGGCCTTGTGCCGGAGGACAGAAAGGCTAAGGGCGCTCTCTTAGGGCTGACCATCCGGGAAAATATCAATATGCCGGTTTATCATAAGGATGCTAAAATGACGGTAATTGATAATAAAAAAGAAAAGGATAACGCACAGCGCTACAGAGAAGAGATCTCAATCAAGACGCCTACCATTGAGCAGCTTGTGAAAAACTTAAGCGGCGGGAATCAGCAGAAGGTAATTCTGGCTAAATGGCTTGCCGCGGATTCGGAATTGCTGATCTTTGATGAACCCACCAGAGGTATTGATGTCGGAGCAAAACAGGAGATTTATACATTAATCAATACATTAGTAGAAGGCGGGAAATCCGTAATGATGATTTCCTCCGAGATGCAGGAGCTTATGGGTATGTCTGACCGTATTATCGTACTGGCGGAAGGACATATGACCGGCGAACTGAATAGGGAAGAATTTGATCAGGAACGAATTATGAAGATGGCTTCTAAGGAAAGTGAGGATTAATGGTATGAAAAAAATAATGGATGTATTAAAAAGCAGAGCCATATGGGTATTCCTTATACTCATGATTATCTTTTTCTCTGTTGTGAGCAATAATTTCTTCACAGCACGGAACCTGCTGAATATTGGACGTCAGGTGGCGATTTACGGTATTGCGTCTATCGGTATGACTTACGTAATCCTGCTGGGCGGCATTGACCTGGCTACCGGTTCAATTATTTCTCTTGTAAATATCGTAGCAGCTTATATAATGGTAAATATGGGTATGAACCCCGTGCTTGCTATAATTGCAGCCTTGATCGTCAGCACGCTGATCGGCCTGCTCAATGGTATCATCATAGCGGAGATCCGTATGCCGGCGCTGATCGTTACCTTTGCTTCCCAGACCATTTTTGCAGGACTTGCATACATTATCTGCGGCGGCGTTCCGATTTCAAGATTTCCGGATTCCTTCCTCTTTTTGGGACAGGGATATGTAGGACCCATTCCCTTCCCCATTATCCTTATGGTGATCTGCTTTGCCGTTGGAGCGTTTATCCTGGATAAAACGTATTTTGGCCGTTATTTTTACGCACTGGGCGGAAACGAGGAGGCTGCGGAGCTTTCCGGTATCCGTGTAAAGAGAATCAAATATCTTGTGTACGCACTGTCAGGCTTTTTTGCTGGTATCGCAGGACTTGTCATGCTGGCCAGGGCAAACACAGGACAGCCAAACGCCGGCGAAGGATATGAGTTCGATGTGATCACCTGTGTAGTTCTGGGCGGTGTCAGCGTAAACGGCGGTTCTGGAAAGATGTCAAATGTGGTGGCAGGCGTTCTGATTATTGGTATCCTCAGCAATGGTATGGTTTTGATGAATATCAGCTCCTACACGCAGATGATCATTAAGGGTATCATCCTGCTGCTGGCAGTTGGTTCTGACTGCATCCAGCAGATGCGTCTTACCCAGGCTAAGAAGGCAGCATAAAGAATTTACATAAATATGGAACAGGAGGGATGCAAAATGGAAGGAAAGATGAAAGTAGCGGTCATGACAGATGTCATGAAAATGGAATTGACACAGCGGGATATACCGCAGCCTAAAGACGATGAGGTCTTGGTGAAGGTGGAGTATGTGGGCGTGTGCGGTTCTGATCTTCATTACTATGAGGCAGGCGGGATTGGAGCGAATATTGTACATCCTCCCTTCGTGCTGGGCCATGAAGCGGGCGGCACTGTGGTAGAGGTAGGAAAAGACGTAAAGAATCTTAAAGTGGGAGACAGAGTGGCTCTGGAGCCAGGCAAGACCTGTGGAAAGTGCATTTTCTGCAAGACCGGAAGATATAATCTTTGCCCTGATGTAATTTTCTTCGCCACACCGCCTATAGACGGCGTGTTCCAGGAGTACGTGGCCCACGAAGCAGGCCTTTGCTTTAAGATTCCAGACAACATGGATACTATGGAGGCTGCTCTGATTGAGCCTCTGTCCGTAGGATTCCATGCGGCCCGTCAGGGCGACGCCCATATGGGACAGACAGCGGTTGTGACTGGCGCCGGCTGTATCGGTCTGGTATCCATGATGGCCCTGAAAGCCATGGGCGTTACAAAGGTGATCGTGGTAGATATTATGCAGAAGCGTCTGGACAAGGCCCTGGAGCTGGGAGCAACTCACGTAATCAATGGGAAAGAACAGGATACAGTGGCGGAAGTGCTGAAGCTTACAGACGGACTTGGCCCGGATCTTGTCATTGAGACAGCGGGTACAGAGATCACCACCCGCCAGGCAGTTCAGTTCGTACAGAGAGGCGGCACCATTGTTCTGGTAGGATATTCTGCCTCAGGAGAAGAAACGCTTCCCATGAGCCTGGCCCTGGACAAAGAAATTACCTTTAAGACTGTATTCCGCTACCGTCATATTTACCCGGTAGCCATTGAGGCAGTGGCTTCCGGCAAGGTGAATCTGAAGGGAATCGTGACCAATGTATTTACTTTAGATGAGATTGAGGAAGGCATGAATCAGAGTGTGAAGAATAAGGCTGACATCGTGAAATCGGTGATCAAGATCTGTTAGCATTCTTGTAAAACAAATACACGGAAGTTTCAAAGCAGGGCGCCATAGTCTGAATGCAGACCCATGGCGCCCTGTTTTCAAGAAGACAGCAAGTATAAGGAGAAAGTGATTTTGAATATTATATACAGCAAGGTAAATCCTCCCCAAAAGCAGGAGGATTATTTCCCTGTGGATCTGACAGCGGAAACCATGGGAGAACATTTTAGGAAGGTTATGGAAAAGGTACGGGAACAGAATCTGGATGCACTGGTGATTTATGCGGACCGGGAGCACGGCGCAAACTTCGCCTACCTTACAGGCTTTGAGCCCAGGTTTGAGGAAGCCCTTCTGATCCTGCACAGAGATGAAAAAGCATACCTGATGCTGGGAAATGAGAATCTGAAGATGTGCCGGTACAGCTTTGTAAAAGCAGAGCTGATTCACTGCCCCTACTTTTCACTTCCCTGCCAGCCTATGGTTCCTGACAAACCTATGCGGTCTTTTATGGAGGATGCCGGACTGAAAAAGGGGATGAAGATTGGCTGCTGCGGATGGAAATATTTTACCAGCTCCACCCAGGACAATCAGAAAATCTTTGATATTCCGTCCTTTATTATAGAAGCGATCCGTGAGGCGGTTCCCGGCGGCGTTCTTGTAAACGCCAGCGGGATTTTCCTGGATCCTGTGCAGGGAGTACGCCATATTATGAACGCAAACGAGATTGCCCATTATGAATTTGCCGCCGGGCTGGCTTCCTCCAGAGTTCGGGAAGCCTTGGATGCGGTGACTCCCGGCAGGACAGAAATGGAAATCGCCCATCTGCTGGCTGCTTTTGGCCAGCCGATTACGGTAACCACCATAACGGCAGCCGGGGAGCGGTTCACAAATGGAGTTGTTTTTCCCAGGAACAAAAAGATATCCCTGGGAGATAAATTCTCTATGACCCTTGGACTTAGGGGCGGCTCATCTTCCCGGGCGGCCATAGTGGCCCGGACAGAGGAGGATTTGCCTCAAGGGCAGAAGGATTACATAGAAAAAGTAGCTGCCCCATACTTTAAAGCGGCTGCAGCCTGGTATGAGAAGGTGGGAATCGGCGTATCCTGCAGCGACGTCTATGACACCATGGAGAAAATTTTCCCTAAGGAAACGTATCACTGGACTTTGAACCCAGGTCACTATACAGATCAGGAAGAGTGGTCTTCCTCGCCCATGTACCATGGTTCCCAGGCTGTGCTGGAAAGCGGCATGCTCCTTCAGATGGATCTAATACCTTCCGTACCCGGTTACTGCGGGGTGGGAGCGGAGGATGGAATCGCCATCGCAGACGAGAGATTGCGCCTAACCATGAAGGAGAAATATCCCGACACATGGAAAAGATTCCAGGCACGTCGGGAATATATGAGGGAGGAGCTGGGAATCCGTCTCAGGGAAGAGATCCTTCCCATGAGTGATATCTGCGGCTATCTGCGCCCTCTGCTATTAAACCATGAGTATGCGCTGAAAGTGGAAAGAACACAGGAATAAGATGGAATGAGAGGACCGGGGAAGGCACCTGCGCTGATGCCTGCTCCGGTCCGGCTTTTTCTTTGTCCTTTAATTTCCTTTAGCTGCTTTTTCGGCAAATTCCGTTGTCACAAGCGCTTCGTAGGGGACACGTTCTTCCAGCTCCTGGGCGCTCTCAAGAATATCCTGAAGCAGCTCAAAGCTTTCTTCCTCAAAGATCAGATTTTCCTTCCAGGTATCCTGCTCGTAATATCTGGTCACGATGGTGGTAATCGTTTCTACATCTGTCTCCGGGAACTGGGGAGCAATGACGGAGGCGATTTCCTCCGGCGTGTGGCTGTTTACGTAGTCCATGCCTTTTTGGAGGGCGTTGGTAAAGCCCTGAATCAGCTCTGGATTTTCCGCAATAAATCCTTCCTTTGCACAGTAGGCTGTGTACGGAACATAGCCGGAGTCCGTTCCCAGGGAGGCTACTACATACCCGACGCCCTCCTGCTCCAGCGTCGTCGCGCCCGGCTCAAATTCGATCGTAAACTCGCCCTGCCCGCCGGAGAATGCGGCGGCGGTGGAGCCGAAATCAATGCTCTGGTCTATGTTGACCTCTGAGGGGTCGATTCCGTTTTCCATGAGAATATACTCAAAAACCATCTCAGGCATTCCGCCTGTCTGCCCTACCATGATGAATATTTTTTCCACATCACGCAGTTTTTGTCGAGAAGCGACAATTCTGTAAGGATAATGATAAATTCCGGTCTTTTCGACAAGCCCCAGCTCCAATAGGTGCTCCATGTAAGTAACGAATTTTTTCTTGTGCATGGGATAGCCCATGGCTTTCAGGCTATCGGAAAGGAATTTCACAGAGGTAAAACCTGTTTCGTCCTTTTCCAGAAGCCGGATTGCCTCGATCAGCATGGTCAGTTTCAGGTTTTCTTTATCGGCCTTGAAATCGTAGGCCGCCAGACTGCCAAGACCATGTTTTAAGTAAATATCCACATTTCCGTCTTTATCGACAATGATTTTTTCCACAAGCACCTCAATATCCGTCCGTGTCAGAGCTTTTTGCTCCAATACCTCATTTAGAATATCGAGAGCCGTTTGAAGATTGGGCTTGATGGTCGCCGCCGGGATATGCGGTTCTTTTGTCAAATCCTGCAAAGTCTTTTCGATGGCTGAAATACATTCCATTTTGTCTGCCTGCAAGGAAGCGTAGGTCTCGTTGATAATTTGATTCATATCCGGGTTGGCGGTAATTTCCTTTATCTTTTGAGTAACCAGTGTTTTCAATTCTTTTTTGAGCTTTTCCAGCTCAATTTCAAGTCGTTGCTGGCTATCATCAGCAGAGAACGTATCGGCTTTCAGTTTTGACAAATCAAAGTTTTGAATCATGTCTGCCAAACTGTCCCGGCAAAGTGTAAGGTATTTAATCAGTGCGTCCACAAGGGTTTCCTGCGTCACTAAATGAGCATGACCGCAAAATTGCTTTCCTTTTTTATTATAAGTGCCGCAGACATAATATTTCCCACGGTTGGGGCGGTTGATGGCGGTCAGTTTCATGCCGCAGTCTTTGCAGTACAAACACCCGGAAAAAATATTTATATGCTTTCTCTGACCTCTGTACCGGCTGCGATGGCGGCTGTCCTTGACTTCAAAGAGTAACTTCATAGTATCATCATCAAATATTTTTGGATGGTGATTATAAAACACATACTGCTGGTCTTTCGGAACCTTTTTATCTTTTCCGTTGATTGTGACACGTTCCCGTTTATGAGTGCGAAGGATTCCGTTGTGATAGTCATTGAAAAGCGTGTCTTTTACCATGCCATAGCTCCACATATAAGCGACTTCTCTATTATAGGGAAGCCCCAGAGCTTCATACCGCTCTTTTTGTAACATAGTAGGCGTGGGAACGCCTCGTTCTGAAAGAATTTCGGCCGTTCTGCGTATTCCGTTCCCTTCCAGATAAAGGTCTTTTTCAAGGTTCAGGATAGCGGCGGCTTCTTCATCAATCAAAACCATCTGCTTATTCAGCGGGTGTCTGGTATAGCCAAACGGCGGAGCACATTTCAGCGTGCCGTTTTCCTGTTCCATTTTTTTGATACGCTTTACCTTGCGGCTTGTGTTCTTAACGTGCCGCTCATTATCCCAGGTTTTAATACCGATAATATCGTCATCAGAATAGAGGGAATCATAGTTATCGTCAATCAGAATTACCCGCTTACCCTGTTCCTCCATTTCTTCCAGAAAGAGCAGTACCTTCGCATTGTGTCTGCCGATTCGGGAAAGGTCTTTTGCCACAATGACATCTATTGCGTTTAAATTGGACATCATATTCTGGAAGTCGGGGCGGTTAAAAGAATAACCGGAAATTCCGTCATCTTCATAAATGCGGCGGACAATCATGTTGTTTTCTTCTGCATATTTCTGAATGATTTTTTTCTGGTTTTCAATAGATGAATAATTTCGTTTGTTATCATCCCGGGAGAGACGCACATATCCATCTATGACAATAGGGGGATCTGTGATTGTTGAAGTCATATTATCGTCCTCCTTTACTTTCTATACTTATATTGTACCGTATAGGGAGAATAACGCAATGTTGTGAATGATTAGTGAAAATGGTCCCTGACCACTTCCTGCAACCCTTTCTTTATGTCGTTTTCTCCTTCAATAATCGTGACGACAAGATACCCCTGCTTTTTCAGACGTTCTTTTTTTCTGTCAATTTCTTTTGGATCAGTGTCGGTCTTTTGTAGCAGATAGCATACTTCTTTTTTTCTGCCTATTGCAATCACCTCAGCATGTGGTTATTATATCTTATGCGAATTACAGCTTATCCTATTGATAAACAAAAAACCTCGGGTCAATATGGCCCGAAGCTAATAGTTCCCACTATAGTATTTCTGTTTGGCTTCGCTGATTGTATGGGAGTCAAAAACCTCATAAAGCTGCCTTACCACACGGCGAATATCCTCACGGGAAAACCGCAGTCCTGCATAGCCATAATCACATAACCGCGGCAGGCATCATTGCTCCACATATCCAGCTCTAATCCCGGAATAGGCAGACAGTAGTGACGAAGCCCGCACTCGATTGCCACACGAACCACTTTCTCATGGATACATTCTGCCCGGACAATATCCTGCTTCGTCATGCCAATAATAAAGTGAGCGTAAATGCGTTTTGCCTGTTTGTCCGGTAAGCTGGCAATAGCGGGAGTAAGATAGGCACTAAAAAACTGACCCTCCGAGGAAACGGAAGGCCAGCCTTTAACGCTTGCTATTTAATGAAATTATTGTTGGAGCTTAATTGTGTCTACGATTGCCATTTTGCTGATCTGCCGGATGGGGCGTCTGATTGCAATCGCCGCAGACGCAAGGCAGAGGAACACAATCAATAGAAGGGAACCCACAGGGATTTGCCATGCAGTTCCCCATTTATCTGCAATCAAAAATTGGAACATCAGCTTGTTCAGCGGCAGCCCCAGGACACATCCAACAACACAGCCAAGTATTGCATAGGTAAAGGCTTCCGCCGCAATCATCTTATAAAGCTGATTTGCACCCATTCCAATAGAACGCATAATGCCGTATTGCCTTGTTCTGGACGCTACGCTGGCGTTCATGCTGTTAAAAATATGAAACACGGTGATAAGTGCAATAATGATGAGGAAACCATAAATAAACACCGCGCCTGTATAGTAGGAGCTTTGGGATTCGGAATTGGTAATTCTCTTGTCTGAAACAGTGCTGTCGGATGGGATCATGCTCCGTATTGTAGAAACAGTATCATCTCCACCAGCAGAAGAAAATTGAACATCAATCGTTGTATAGCCCAAATTGCCAACCAAAGCGGTAAATGTCTGCTCCGAGCAAATCATATATCCGCTGCTGCCTGCACCGCCCGCCGCACTGGCCGTAGCTGTTTCCAGTATTCCGGCAAGCGTTACCTGCTTATCGCCGGAAGTTGTATGAAGGACTACGGTATCTCCAACATTCCAGTTTACACCATCCTGATAAGTAACCAGAACACGATCTGTATTTTCCATAACAGGCGTGATACTGCCTTGATTCAATTCTTCTTTCGCCCATCCGAATTGGTTATCATCGTAGGAAATGAGTGTGACGGTTCCTTCTCCCACATCAGAGGAAACAGAAAGGCCAGTCATTTCCATACGGCCAAAAACTTTATCAACACCTTCCGTTTTTCTTATCTGTTCCAGCAGCGACTTGTCCAGAGGCGTATTTCCCATTGTGATCGATACATCCGCGGCCGATGGAGAGAGCGCCGGCATCCCCTGATCGAGAAAGACTACCATGACCTGAAACGCCAGGAACATCATAATACTGATAGCAAACGAACAGGTCATAAGGAATACATTCTTTTTGCCGGATAGTGCATGGAAAATTCCCATGCTGGTTTCAATGTGGAACAGCTTTGTATTTGCGGCCCTCTTGTTCTGCGTAAGCTGTGTGCTGCCGCTGATTGCAGTTACCGGCGATACTTTAGAAGCCTTTTTTGCCGGTGACAGGGATGCCAGCAGTACAATCAGAAAACCAATCACCGCACCAGCAATCAGACCGCTTACACTGAACTGAAAAAGCGGTATTTCTGAAAAGCGTTCCCCGCTGATGGATTTCAGCAAGAGGCAGGCACACCATGTAATCATCTGTCCGGCAACCAGCCCAACCGGTACGCCTTTCATACTTTGGCGCAGCCCTTGAAGAATGACGAAGTGCTTTACCTGTGCTTTGGATGCACCCAGGCACCGTAAAAGGCCGTAGAACTGAACCCGTTCCAGAACATTTGTGTTAAAGCTGGCGGCAATCATTACTGCACCGGCAATCAGTACCAAAAGGACAAGAAAGCCCGCAACGATGTATAGGGACTGCATGGTACTATTCTCGCTTTGCCCCATCAAGCCAAGGAGAGCCGTGTTTTCGCTTACCTGACTGTCTGAAAGTCCATATTGCGTTTTTATCTCCTTTATGGCTGCCTGAATGTTTACGCCATCTTTGAACTGAATGCGGAAAGTAGTTCCATCTTTGGCATTTTCGTCTGCAATCTGGCGAAAACCGTCCTCGGTCAATACCATGCCATATACATCCGCTTTCAGCAAACTTCCCATATCAGTAAGGACGCCGGTAATGCGGTATTCCCGGCTGGAACCGTCCGGCACTGTAACGGCTACGGTGTCGCCAACTGCAAGCCCCAACTGTTCCATGGCCGATTGATTCAATAATGCTTCATCAGGCTGGGTGGGGTATGAGCCGCTTTCCATAACCATTTCTGTCAAAGTGGAAAAGGTGTCCTCATTCGCACCTGCGTAGCTGACGGTTTTGGAGCCGATAGCTCCCGTACTTCCCTGATAGGTCCATCCGCAGAGGGCAACATCTATCCGCGCTTTTACAAGCTCCGCCATCTGTTCATCCATGTCGGTCAAACTGATATGGTATTCCCCATTCGTCTTGATAAAATAATTTTTCTGCGCCCGCAGCGCCATGTCTGCCATGCTGAAAATAGCAGTTACCAGCAACACCGAGAGGACAATGCAGAGAACTGAAATTCGATTGTTCTTGCGGTGTACCTTTTCATATTGCGGCACTAATCCAAGATAACTTTTCAACGTGACAATACCCCCAAATCCTTCAGCACACCATCACTCATACGGAACACACGGTCTGCTGCGCCGGCATGGTCTTTGTTGTGGGTAATCATCAAAATGGTCTGTTGATACCTGTCGGACATGGTTTGC
>LHCFI01400__coassemble_1900_pt1 | contig 17261 bp, 14 predicted proteins | sample LHCFI01400__metabat2_low_PE_038 | metagenome-assembled genome bin LHCFI01400 | reverse complement strand
AGAGTAAAATGGGTGTCGCATTAAACTGATTCAAGTTTAATACGACACCCATTCTGTATTTCTGTTTATCTGTATATAATGTCTTTTCTTCCCGGACCATTTGAAATCATGGCAATGGGGAAGCCAATCTTCTTCTCCACAAACTCAATATAGTTGCGGCAGTTTTCCGGAAGGTCTTCATATTTCCGAATCCCTCGAATGTCTGTCTTCCAACCGGGAAGCTTCTCAATGACTGGTTTCGCCCGGTTCAGCTTGGAGGCAGTGGGGAATTCCGTGGTCTGCTCACCGTCAATCTCATAGGCCACGCACACCGGAATCTCATCCAGATAACCGAGAACGTCCAACACCGTAAAGGCCACCTCTGTAGTTCCCTGAACCCGGCATCCGTAACTGGAAGCCACACAGTCAAACCATCCTACTCTTCTGGGCCGGCCTGTGGTTGCGCCGTACTCGCCTCCGTCTCCGCCCCGTCTGCGAAGCTCCTCCGCCTCGTCTCCGAATATTTCACTCACAAAAGCTCCGGCACCTACTGCGCTTGAATAAGCTTTGCACACGGTGACAATCCGCTTAATCTCATAGGGAGGAATTCCTGCTCCGATGGCGCCGTAGGCTGCCAGGGTTGAGGAAGAGGTTACCATAGGATAAATGCCGTGATCCGGGTCTTTTAAGGAACCAAGCTGTCCCTCCAGGAGAATCTGCTTTCCGTCCTTAAGCGCCTGGTACAGGAAAGAGGACACATCGCACACGTATGGCGCAATCATGTCTCTGTACTGGCGCAGTTCCTTCACTATATCCTCTTTTTTCAGTGCAGGTTTGTGGTACAAATGCTGGATGGTGACATTTTTAATCTCGCAGACTCTGGCTGCTTTTTCCTCCAGAATCTCATCGTCAAAAAGCTCGCTGACCTGGAATCCGATCTTCGCATACTTGTCCGAATAGAAGGGAGCAATGCCGGATTTCGTGGATCCAAAGGATTTTCCTCCCAGCCTTTCCTCTTCATACTGATCCAGCAGGATGTGATAGGACATCACCACCTGCGCCCGGTCCGATACCATAATTTTAGGTTCCGGTACGCCTCGATCCACAATGCTCTTTATTTCTCCTACCAGAGTGGGGATATTCAGTGCTACCCCGTTTCCGATAATATTGGTAATGTGGCTGTAAAACACACCGGAGGGAAGTGTATGCAGGGCAAACTTACCGTAATCATTTACAATGGTATGTCCTGCGTTGGCTCCCCCCTGAAAACGGATGACAATATCCGCCTTCTCAGCCAGCATATCTGTAATCTTACCTTTTCCCTCGTCTCCCCAATTCGCTCCTACAACTGCCTGTACCATATTCATTCCTCCTGCTTCCCTTTCACTGTAACAGAACCGTTACATTTAAACATTGATCTCAGCCTTCACACCCAGCAGCTCTTTATTTTCCTCCAGGACAGGGCCAACGGTCCTCTCCAGGAAAGCCTCAACCTGCCGGCCGGAACGTCCCACATATCTGGACGGATCCATAGACTTCTTCAACTCTTCCAGTGTCATTCCAAAGGAGGGATCCGCTGCAATCAGCTCCAGCAGATTGTTGTCCGCCCCTTCTTCCTTCACCCTGCGGCCAGCCTCCATGGAGAGGGTGCGGATCTTCTCATGAAGCTCCTGCCGGTCTCCGCCTGCCTTGACAGCATCCATCATAATATTCTCCGTAGCCATAAAGGGCAGCTCCGCCATCAGGTGTTTCTCGATTACTTTCGGATATACCTTCAGACCGTCCGTCACATTCAGGCAGAGATCCAGGATACCGTCCACGGCAAGAAATCCCTCCGGTACAGAGAGACGCTTGTTTGCCGAATCATCCAGCGTTCTCTCAAACCACTGGCAGGAAGAAGTAACCGCCGGATTCAGGGCATCGCAGAGCACATATCTCGCCAGAGAGGCGATCCGCTCGCTGCGCATTGGATTTCTCTTATATGCCATAGCTGAAGAGCCAATCTGATTCTTTTCAAAGGGCTCCTCCACCTCTTTTAAATGCTGAAGGAGTCTGATGTCATTGGACATCTTATGTGCGCTGGCAGCAATTCCTGCCAGAACATTCAGGACTCTTGTGTCTGTCTTCCTGGAATAGGTCTGCCCGGACACCGGAACACAGGCCGAAAAGCCCATCTTCTGGGCGATCATGGGATCGATCTGATCCACCTTTTCCTGATCTCCGTCAAAGAGCTCCAGAAAGCTTGCCTGAGTGCCTGTGGTTCCCTTGGAGCCAAGAAGCTTCATGGTAAACAGCACATAATCCAGATCCTCCAGATCCATCAAAAACTCCTGGGCCCACAGCGTGGCCCTCTTCCCTACAGTAGTAGGCTGGGCCGGCTGAAAATGAGTAAAGGCCAGAGTGGGAAGATCTTTATATTTCTCTGCGAATTTTGATAGCTGGGCGATTACGTTTACCAGCTTTTTCTTCACCAGGCGAAGGGCTTCCGTCATAATAATAATGTCCGTATTATCTCCTACGTAGCAGGAGGTAGCCCCCAGATGGATGATGGGCTTTGCCTTGGGACACTGCACTCCGTAGGCGTATACATGGGACATTACGTCGTGGCGCACCAGTTTTTCCCTCTCCCTGGCCACCTCGTAATTAATATCCTCCTGATGGGCCTTCATCTCGTCAATCTGTTCCTGTGTGATCCCCAGCCCCAGCTCTTTTTCTGTCTCTGCCAGGGCGATCCAAAGCCGTCTCCAGGTACGGAATTTCATGTCAGGTGAAAACAAAAACTGCATCTCCCTGCTGGCATACCTTTCTGACAACGGACTTTGATACCTGTCTGTACTCATCTTTCTTCCTCCTCGCACTTTGGCTCTTGATACACCGTGGTTTCCCAATTCCTCCGGCTGCTGCAGACCATCATCTGATATAGTCGCCCCGGATATCCTCCCTGGGCGGGTCCACCGGATATTTCCCCGTAAAACAGCCGCTGCAGATGGGAAGTCCCTCCGCCATCTCCCGCAGCCTCTCAATCCTCAGATAGGCCAGAGAATCAGCCCCGATGACCTGGCGGATTTCTTCCACGCTGCGATTATACGCAATGAGCTGTTCTCTTGCCGGGACATCCGTCCCGAAATAGCAGGGATAGAGAAACGGCGGCGAACTCACACGCATGTGAACCTCCCGTGCTCCCGCTTCCCTGAGCATCCGCACAATCCTGTCGCTGGTAGTTCCCCTTACAATAGAATCGTCAATCATAATAATACGCTTGCCGGCCACCGCGTTCTTCAGAACATTCAGCTTCACCTTTACGCTGGATTCCCTGCTGCTCTGTCCCGGCTTTATAAAAGTCCGGCCTACGTAGCTGTTTTTTACAAATGCCGTGCCGTAGGGAATCCCGGATGCCAGGGAATAGCCCATAGCCGCCACGTTTCCGGATTCCGGCACTCCCACTACCAGATCCGCCTCCACCGGAGAATCCTCCGCCAGAAACTGTCCTGCCTTCATCCTGGAGTTGTACACGCTGATTCCATCCAGATAGCTGTCGGCCCTTGCAAAATAAATATATTCGAAAATGCATCTCGCCGTCTTGCCCCGCTGATCCTCTCCAAAGCACATGCTCCGGTCAGATACGATCCCGGCTTCCGGGGTAATGGTGACAATCTCTCCCGGCTCCACATCCCGCACATACTCTGCCCCGATGGTATCCAGGGCGCATGTCTCCGATGCCAGAATATAGGCCTGGTCTCTCTTTCCAATACAGAGAGGCCTGAAGCCATAGGGATCTCTGGCCCCAATCAGCTTCCTGGGAGACATAACAATGAGAGAGTAGGCTCCCTTCAGCTTCTTCATGGCCTGAGCCACGGCACTCTCCACACTGTTGGTATGAACTCTCTCCCGGGCAATGTGATATGCAATTACTTCTGAATCAATGGTAGTCTGGAAAATCGCTCCCGAATATTCCAGCTCTCTTTTAAGCTCCGGAGTATTTACAAGATTTCCGTTGTGGGCAAGACCCAGGGCTCCTTTTATATACTTCAGGACCAGGGGCTGGGCGTTCTCTCTGGTGCTCTCCCCCGCCGTGGAATACCGCACATGGCCAATGCCGATATCCCCTTTAAGTCCTGCCAGGTTCTCCCCGGTAAAAACCTCATTTACAAGGCCCATGCCCTTATGAGACTGCACGTATCCCTTTGGCCCTCTGGTGTCGCTTACCGCAATTCCGCAGCTCTCCTGGCCCCGATGCTGCAGAGCAAACAACCCATAATAAATCGTGGAAGCCACATTCTCACCCGAAAAATCATAGATGCCGAATACGCCGCACTCTTCTCCAATTCTGTCAAAATCTTTTCTTTTTCCGTCCGTCTTTCTTTCACTCCTGTCCTTTTTGACTCATCGTTATGAAAAACTTTTTGTCATTTTTACTGGCAGTTTTTCAGGAATCCTGAACACACTGCGTTCAAATTATATCGTATCGCCATACAGAAAGCAAGCTCAGATTTTGGTACTTCTGCAGTATTCCTCTTTCAATTCCTCCAAAAGTTCTTCTTCCTTGTCTGTGTTCTGAAGAACAGCTCTGGCACGTTCCTCCGCCTCCTGGCATACTTTTGCATTATGTTCCTGAATCTTCTGGATCAAATACGCATCCGCCCGCAGCTCTCCCAGCTCCTTCTGATATTCTTCTTCCGTAAGGTAAAGGGGAAGGACACTGACGTATTTGCGGAAGGTTTCCTTGGACTTTATCAGCTTATAGGAAGAAAGGAAACATGCGGCAGCCTCCCGGAACTGGAACAGCCCCGCATAGGCGGCTCCCAGATTACTCCAGATGGCCGCATAAAACTGGTTTCCCAGCTTGCCCGGATTTTTTCGTTTCAGAATCTGCCGGTATTCCCAGACAGCCCTGGCATACATCTTCTCTTTTACCAGATAGTCGGCCCGCAGCTTCTGCTTCGTATCCTCAGACTGTACTTCCAGCCTTGCAAGCTTCTCCTGAAATTCCCTGGCCTCCTGAGGCGTCAGATATCCAGCCTCCCGGAAAATAGGCATCACGAAAAAAACAGCTCCGTCCCGCTTTTCCAACTGCTCATAGAGCTGGCGGTACAGCCTGGGAAGGGCAAGCTCGTCCCTGATCCAATCGCACAGCTTTTCGTTCATGATTGTGTCGTCGATCAGGCAGACATTGTGATAGAGGTAGAAGCACAATTCCTCCAGAGAGTAAATTCCCGTGCGTATATTCTCAATATAATATGGTCTCTTGGCCTGGGCCTGCAGGCATAAATCATAGCTCATACAATCAACCCCGTCCTCCTAGATCTATTTCTCTGCTCCATTTCAGCCCGGAAGATTTATAAAGGCCACCGAATCCCAAATCCTCCACCTGGACGTGACAGGCGCCCGGGGAAGTAAAAGCCACCGTAAGCCGCAGCCTTGTAGCCCGATCCGGCCGGTCTGGAAGACCTGGAAGCCTCAGCAGGTGTTCCACGGTTTCTCCTTGGGTCATGGGAGTGGAAAGAATCCTGATTTGATTTTCCTCCCTGGGAATCAGCTCGCACACATGCCGGGCTTCATACCAGTTCACTCCGGCATTGACCAGAGGATAATAATTTTCTTTTCCCCGGATCCGCATCTCCATTCCCAGATTCACCTGCACCATATCTCTTCCGCCAAAGATAACGCCCTTGCTGGCCGTCAGGCCTGCCCGCTCCATAGCCGCATAACAGGCGCCTTTGGAGTACAGATTCATTCCCTGAAAAGCGTGGCGCTTATAGCAGAGAAACTGGATAGACCTCTGGGCCCAGGTCTTGCTGTAGAAATCTCCCATAAGATAACTTACGGAAACATTCCTCCGTTCAAATACTTTCTTCAGCAGTTCAAAAAACAGACGGTCCTTCTCTTTTTTCCACTCATCCTCACTTCTTCCGGCCCGGATCTCTTCATTCACCGGCTGCTGCGCCGCCTTTTCCACCCTGGCAATCGCCGGGCGTGTGGACTGGTCAATATGCAGCACATAACCCACCATCGTCTGATTTTCGTATTCCAGAAGGGCCACATCCTGGTACCACAATTCTTTTTTCTGATTTACTGTGTAAAAGAAAAAGGAAGAGAGATGATCCTGAAGATAAATGTTCTCAGGCTCTACTCCCGCCAGGGCTAAAGCCTGATTGAGAAGACCGTTCAGGTTTTCCGTCAGCTCCTTAACTGTGACCATCACATGCATCCGGGTATTCTCGGCGAGAATTCCGGGCAGCCCGAAACAGAGACCAAAATAGAGGGACAAAACCTCCTGAATCTCCATCTCCTTTTCCCCGGCCTGCACCGGCTTTCCTTCTGCCATCTTCTGGTAAATCCCAGAAATTCTGGCCTTGTCTTTTTTGTCTTCGTCTTCTTCAGTCTCCGGCTCCCCATTCCAGAAATGCCAGATCCCCTCCGCATCCTGGCGCATAGCCACGGGAAGCAAAGTCTGATTCTCTCCGGGAGTGAGGCTCAAGGTCAAAGGCTCCCGGACAGATTTGTGATAATACGTCACCTGAGTGTATTCTTCCTGCAGATCAATTCCCAGGATCAATTCATTCGTCGCCTGTATCATATATTCTCATCCTATATCAGTGTAAACAATTCTTTTGTTAAGTGTTCAAGCTGAAGGTAGGTTCCGATCTCTTCATGGAAGGCTGCCTCATCATTCTGTCTGACCGCTCTGGAAATTCTGTTCAGAAGTTCATAGCGGGTATTTTCCCCTGTAAATTCTCCTGAAGCGCCAAGAATCCGCTTGTCGGATTTCTTTATGCTGCCGTCCAGTTCTTCTTCCAGAAAGCATTCCAGCTCATCTCCGTAAAATAACGTGAATTCCCGGACAAAAATCCCTTCAAAGCAGTTCTTCATAGTCTCCCTAGTATACTCTTCCTGCCCCTTCTTCCTCCAGGAGATATACACGATGCTGTCCGGATTGCCTACGTACTCTACAAACTCCCTGCCCTTCATCTGATAAGGCGCCAGAAGCTCATCGTCAAACCGCTTCCAGAAAGCAAACCGCATTCCCTTTGCGCTGTATTCCTCCAGCAGCTCTTCCACATAGCCCTTCTGCTCCTCCGTAAGAGTTACCGTCATGGCATAATGCTGCATCAAAGCCAGTCGGCAGACATCCTCCTGTTCCTGAAGCCGTCCCTGGCGTCTGAATTTCTCATAATCTCTCTCGATATACTGAAAAACGCTCTCCGCAACAGGCTGGCCTTTTACAAAGTATTCGTAAGCTTTCAGGTTCACATACGCCCGACAGAGCTTTTTCCGTCCCATTTTCCTAGCGTAGGATTCAAAGACGGCTTCCGTCCCCCGGGTGTCATTCCTTGTAAAGAGCAGCATCATCATCATTTTTTCTTCCAGCAGCATGGTATCCAGCTCAAACTTGACGCCTGCCTGCCAGATCTGCATCATAGACTGTACCGGGCCTTCATAGTAGAGAAGAAGGTAGCGCAGAAGCTTGTCGTCATACTTTCCGCAGCTAAAACAATAATGGCACAGGGAGACCAGCATGGCATTCTCTTCAAACTCCCGATCCAGCACCATCCTGCTGCAGATACGCACCAGCTCCAGAACAGGAACTTCCTCCGCCCCATACCGGTCAATAAGCATGAACGCCTCCTGGCACATGCCCTCCTGGGCCAGCAGCGTAAGAAGCGTCTTCTTGTCCACCTCTATATACTCCTGATAAGGAATTTCCGCCAGAAACTCCCTGAGGTTTTCCTCTCCCGGATGCTCCTTATACCACTCCAGCACGGCCTTCTGCAGCTTCCTTTTATATTCTGATGTGAGACCGCCAGTCTCACAGGCTTTCTTCAGACAAGGCAGAGATTCCCGGTTTATCTCTCCCCGCAGAAGGCACTGGCTGCTGACGTAGAGAAGCAGGCCAGGATGCTCGGAAGCCTTTTCCATACACCAGGGAAGCATCTGCTCTTCCCAAAAAAGCTGTCTCGACTCACAGAGCATGGCGGCGGTATAGCGGATGCCTTCCTGATCCGCCACTAAAAGGACAGTCTCCGGGTCAAAACACCGAACAAGCGCCCTTCCTTCGGAGAAATTCACGGCTTGTTCCCTCCCCGTTCTGGGCGAATACGCAATCACCTGCCGGATACTAGGCGCCTCGCAGGTCACCTCCAGAGTAAAAAGAAGATCGGTCAGCCGCTCCGCCATGGTCTTGGTGAGAAGATTTTTTCGGATATACGCCCTGTAAAGAACGCACAAATCCTCTGTAATTCTCCCTGCTTCCAACTGATCCAAGGTAAATTTCTCCATGGCTACCCGGAAGTTCCGGTACGTCTGGGGATCTTCTTCCTTCTTCTCCGTCATTCGCCTGTACACGGCGGCTCTCTTTTTATAATCCAGGGTATGGTCATAGGCAAAATACATGCGGATGATCTGGGGCATATCCTGAAGATTCGTATATTCCATGGACTCCATGTAATATTCATACAGCCCCGTAATCCGAAGGCCATAGGACACTCCCTTTTCATACCACTCAAAATATTTATGTTCTTTTTTATCTCCTTTCATCAGGAGAAGACAGATGGCCTTAATCAGATCTTCCGAAGGGTACAGCTCACTGCCCCTGCAGAGAATTCCGAAAAGCTGCTCGTCAAACTTAGGGTGATGCATGGCAAGGCTGGCCGCCTGCCGCATCACTTCCGCCGTCAGGATCTGTTCTTTGGCCGCAAAGCGAAGAAGCTGCAGCTCGAAAGGCCCCAGATGCCGCATCAGAAAAGGATTTTTCTTCAAAATAGGATACGCCTCCAGATAGAGGATCCTGCTTCTGCACCCATAACGGAACTGCTCGGCTGCCGCCTCATATCTGGCATTCTCATCCTTCAAAAGAGATTCTTTAAGATAGAATAAGATCCACTGAAGCTTCCAGTTGGTCTTATCCCTGGCAAACATCCTGCCAATCTCTTCCTCCACCTGGTCTACGTACTCTTTCTCCCGATTGAAAAAGGTTGTCATGTACAGAAAGAACCCATACCGCTCAGGCGTGTTGAGACGGCGTCTGGACTGCTCCAGCCCCTGGAGCAGCTTCAGAGCCTTCTGCCTCTTTCCGTCCGCATAGTAAAGCTGCACAAGAAACAGTTCTGCAAAGGGATCGTTTCCGCCAGCCCGGCGATAGCTGTTGATCACACTTACAGAACGGTCAATCCAGGTCTGCACGTCTATTTTTTTCAGGCGGAATCCCACATAGAGGGATTCCAGCTTTTTCTGCATGATCTTGCATATATGCCCCTGTTTCTGGGCCGCTGGCTTCCCCGCTTTCCGGGCTGTTACCTGGATATAAATGGTCTGGTAGCAGGTAGAAAGCTTTATGCGCCCGTAGTTTCTGCCGCCATGCATGAGATTTGTATCAATCACAATATTCAGGTCAAAGGTACTCCCCACAAATTCATCTGTGGTAATCAGTTTTTTCTCCGGCCTTAAAAATCTCCCGTCCGCCTCCACTTTAATCTTCTGAAAGCCTGTCATACTTTTCGTAATCTGTATGGTTTCCCTGACCGGCTCGGAAAGTGCGGACAACTCTATCTCATTCCGGTCAATGGAAATCTCCACCGCTTCCTTGCGCCCTGTCCCCGTCAGGAACTCTTCAAGGCTCTGATAATTAAAGGAAGGAGTTCCCAGCCCACGGTACAAGCCGTAAAGCTGGGGTTCCTTTTGTTTCAGGTAATCTCCAAACCCCGGGGATATAAACTGACGGTATGCCTGCTGGAAATTCTCTTCCGCCAGCTTCGCCAGCGCCGCCGCATCCAGGCTGCTCTCCCGGCCCCCTTGCTCCCGGGTCTTCTCCGCACGAACCGTATAGGGGAGCGTGTATTCTCCCAGCTCGGAACATATGGTGAAAGCTCCGTCCTCCACCCAGCCCTCCGGCAGCCCGTTTCCATCTACCTGGTAATGAATCTCGTTTCTCGTTCCCTGAAATTCCACAGGATTGCAGGTAATACGGGGATTGGAGGAATAGAGAAATCCTCTCACCTTCTCCCCCTTAGGATGCTCCAGAACAAAACTTTTCTGGATCACCTCTCCAGGAACCAGGCGGATCTGTATTTCCTCCGGCTGGATCTTTAACTGCGGCGTCTCGTATTCAAATTTTCCATTTAGCAACTGTTCAATTCTTCTCTTCACTTTATCACCTGAGGTATCTATTCTAAAAATTTCTTCAGTTCGTCCATAAAAGTATTTACATCCTTAAATTCTCTGTAAACCGAGGCAAAACGCACGTAAGCCACAGCCTCCAGATCTTTAAGTTTGTCCATGACAATCTCGCCGATCACTTTGCTTTCGATCTCTCTCTCTTCTCTGTTAAAGATCTCCATCTCAGCCGCATCGATCAGCTCCTTAATCTTCTGAATGGGTATGGGACGCTTATAGCAGGCCCGCATAACCCCCGCCTCAATCTTGGAACGGTCATACTGCTCCCTGGTCTGATCCTTCTTAATGACAATCAGCGGAATCGTCTCTACCTTCTCATAAGTAGTAAATCGCTTCCCGCAGTGATCACAAAGACGGCGCCGCCGGATAGAGCTGTTGTCATCCGCAGGCCTCGAGTCCACGACACGAGTGTTGTCATGACTGCAAAAAGGACACTTCATATTCTATTCCTCCATGTCAGAAATCACTGCCGGCCGCAGGATCCCTGAAACACTAATTCTATCGCCTGTTTTTATCTTTTTTGAGTATAGCGGATATGAGAAATACTGTCAATTCTTTCTCACGGACAGTAAAAATTCAGCCCTCAGGCAAAAAACACTCCGCAATATATTTATCATATACTAATAGAAAGAGAAAATCAAGGCAGGGGACGAGTATGCGCTTTTTTGATCTGAAGCACAAGGAGGTAATCAACGTACAGTCCTGCCGCTCCTTAGGATGCGTCAGCGACCTGGAGCTGGACTGCAAAACCGGCTGTATTCTCGCTCTGATCGTTCCCGGTCCCGGACGCTTATGCTGGTTCCTGGGACAGGATTTTGAATACGTCATTCCCTGGAAATGCATCTGCCAGATAGGAACTGACATCATTTTGGTAGATATCGATGAGGAAAAGGCACGAAAAAAATGCGGGTAGCTTATACCCGCAGATAATTTTTCATGGACTTTAAGGCGCTTTTCTCCAGCCGGCTGACCTGCGCCTGGGAAATACCGATCTCAGAAGCCACCTCCATCTGTGTCTTTCCCTCAAAAAAACGCATCTCGATAATATGCTTTTCCCGGTCATTCAGCCGTTTCATAGCTTCATTCAATGAAATGGATTCTACCCAGTTCTCCTCCTTGCTCTTTTTGTCACTGATCTGATCCATAACATACAGGGTATCCCCTCCCTCTGAATACACCGGATCATAAAGACTTACAGGGCTCTGGATCGCATCCATTGCATAGACGATCTCCTCCTTGGGAATGCCGATCTCCTGGGCGATCTCATTGATGGTAGGTTCCTTCTGGTGTTTCTTGGTAAAGCTTTCTTTCGCATAAATGGCCTTGTATGCCGTATCTCTCAGGGATCTGCTTACCCGGATGGAATTATTGTCTCTGAGATAGCGCCGTATCTCCCCGATAATCATTGGAACCGCATAGGTGGAAAATTTTACATTCAGGTTTGTATCAAAATTGTCAATCGCTTTCATAAGGCCGATGCAGCCAATCTGAAATAAATCGTCCGCATTCTCATTGCTTCCGGAAAAGCGCTTGATGACACTGAGAACCAGTCTTAAGTTTCCTTTGATATACAGCTCCCTTGCCGCCTCATCCCCAGCCTTGATCCTCTCAAACAGAAATTGTTTTTCATCATTGGTCAGGACGGGAAGCTTGGAAGTGTTTACACCACATATTTCAACCTTATTCAATGCCATGTGATCATCCTCCTAAACTGTCTTAGTAGAATGATTCACAAGATAGGCGGACGATATTCGTCCGCCTAAAAAATTTAAAAAAGTTTTACTCCTTGACAAATCCCCTTACTGGACAAGCTGTCCGGTAGCCGGGTCGATTACGTTCATGTACGCATCCACTACATTCCCGTCCTCGTTAATGGTCACACCCTCTATGGGATTTCCGGCGGAGTCCACTACCACTCCGTTTACCACATGGGCGTCATATACCAAAGTATTGTATGCATTAAATACCATAAAGGTGGTGGAACCTGCTTCCGTGGCCTCCGTCTGTTCTGTCTGGGGCGCATCGGTCTCTCCTGCGGACGGATCGGTTCCCTCTGTGGAAGCCGTGCCTCCCTGTGTCTCCACAGTTCCACCCGTCTCGGTTTCATTTCCTGCAGACCCGGTCTCTGACGATTCTGATTCAGTCTCTGCAGCCGGCTCACCGGAAGCTGAAAACGGCACTTCCTCCCCTCTCCCTGTAAAAGATTCCAGGTGGAGCGTTCCCTGCTGTCCGCCCATGGCATCCAGAATGGCTTTCAGATTCGCCACCTTTTCCTCCAGATATTCGTCCTGGCCCAGCAGAGCTTCCACACCGCCGATATAGACCGTCATATCCATATTGTCACCGAAGCGTATCTCAGAAGCCTCGAGGCCCTGGTCGGACAGAAGCTGCAGCAGGCTTAAAATCGTTCTGAGCTGAGCGCTGCTGTCAGCGGGAAGCCGCTGGTACAGGGACGCATCCCCTATGGAGGCGCCTGTCACCACAGGAATCCCTTCCTTCACCTGATCCGAAATCTCCAGAACCGTACCCTCGCGGTCAAAGTACACGTAATTTCCCTGGTCAATATAGCCCACTATCTCTTTTTCCGTCACCGTCACCTGCAGGGCAAAGGGAGAAGCGATCTTAACCTTCAGTTCCTCCAGGTACGGCATATTGTGGGGCACTGTCCCGCTTCTGTATTTCCATGCCAGATAAAAAGTATTGGCAACCGGAACATCTTTTACAAGATCAGCCGCAATCTGCTTCTGGTTATAATTTTTATTTCCCACGACTTTTATAGTTTTTACTTGAAACAAAAACACCGCCAGAAGGACGGCAGCCAGCACCAGCAGTCCGATTCCAAGTCTGACGATCCGTTTTCTTCTCTTATATCTTCTGTTCATTCTCTTTGTCACCTCCAAAAGGGGGCTTCATCCTCCTGCATCCTGTACGACTCTTATCCTTGCCCCCACGCTTCCAAGGTCCCGGCAGATATCTTCATAACCCCTCTCAATATATTCCGTTCTCTCAATCCTAGTGATTCCTTCCGCCTGCAGTCCGGCCAGCACTAAAGCGGCCCCTCCTCGCAGATCAGGAGCCTGAATCCTGGCTCCTCTCAGCCGCCTGACTCCGTCAATACAGGCCAGATTCCCCTCTACCCGGATCCTGGCACCCATTTTATGCAGCTCCCAGGCAGTAGAAAAACGGTTCTCAAAAATCGTCTCCCTGATTCGGCTCCTGCCCGAGGCAACGCTGAGGGCCGTCATCAGAGGGGACTGAAGATCCGTGGGAAATTCCGGGTAAGGCCTTGTTTCAATATATGGAACTCCCTTCAGTCTCTCTCTCACCGCCACAGCCCAGCGCTTCTCCTGATTCTGCACCTGGGCCCCCATCTGCCGCAGCACTTCCGCCGCCGCGCCAAGACTCTCCCGGGAACATCCGCTGACGCACAGACTTCCTCCTGTACAGGCCGCCGCCATCAGATAGGTCCCGGCCACGATCCGATCCGCCTGAATCTGCCAGACTCCCGGCTCCAGCCTGGATACTCCCTGAATCCGCAGGCTTCCGTCAGCTCTTCTGGTGATCCTGGCGCCTCTCAGATTCAAGAACCCGCAAAGCTCGTCAATTTCCGGCTCCCTGGCAGGATTCTCGATCCAGCTCTCCCCTTTTGCCAGCACGCAGGCCAGCAGGCAGTTTTCCGTGGCCCCCACGCTGGGGAAGGGAAGGCGGATCCTTCCGCCCTGAATCAAGGGACACTCCGCCTGGATCTGGTCTCCATTCCGAAACACGGCCCCCATCTGTTCCAGCGCTTTTTGGTGAAGGTCCACAGGACGGCTGCCAATGGCGCATCCTCCCGGCATAGGCAGCGCCGCCTTTCCCATTCTCCCCAGCAAAGCCCCCAGAAACAGTACGGAAGACCGGATCCTAGAAGCTTCCGTAGCCCGAATCTCCCATCCGCTTATTCCAGAAGTATTCACATAAACAGTCCGGCCTGAACGCTTCGTGCTGCATCCAAGCTCCCTCATAATCTGAAGCGTATCTTCCACATCTTTAATCTCAGGACAATTCTCAATCCTGCAGGTGCCCTCGCTCAGAATACAGGACACCAGGATGGGCAGCGCCGCATTCTTAGAACCCTGAATCTGTATTTCTCCGAAAAGTGGTCTTCCTCCTGAAATTTCAAGATATTTCAAGGCCATCCCCCGGCTTTCGTCATCCGGCCGCAAACGCAGCCAAAGACACCTTATATCCCAGTATATGCAAAAAACCTCCGTTTGTCACTAAGTTTTTTTGTCGCAGCTCGCCCCTATTCCTGATCCATAATTTCCATTATGCGCTTCAGAACATGGCTCACTATAAAAAAAGTAGTTTCATAATGTACATAGTCTAATACGTTTTCATCCCACATCACCTTCAGGCTTGCGGGAAATTCTTCATCTGAGTTCCAGAATTGAAGAACCATAGGGAGAAAATCAAAGGGCCATAGGCAGTAGCTCACGTCTCCCACCTTCCCTTTCTGGCCTCCCAGAGACTCACAAGCCCGGCAAAAAGCTTCTGTCCTTCCATCCAGGCCGGCAATCTCTCTCAAAAAAATTTCCTGTCCAGGATTGGCGGACTGGACAGTTCCCCGCAGTTGATTGAGGCCGCAGAATCTTCCTGAAAGGCGGCAGCCTTCCCTGGATTCACAGAGAACGTCAAAAATGGACATAGCCTCGTTGTATTCGGCGGCCCGGCAGGTTTCAAACCCATCCTCCGACCACTCTGTTCTCCCTGTTGCCCGGCTGATCCGATACATTCTGCCTACAAATGTTAGATACAGAAACGCTTCATCCTTTTTCAAATGAAACTTCTCAACCATATGCTCCTGGTCATACTGCAAAAATCTCTCCTGCATTTGTTCCCGCATAAGCTCATAATTTGATTTTCTTTCCTTCTGTCTGGTCTCCATAATCTTTACCCTTTCAATCAAAACGCAGGATCCTTCCCCTGCACTATTTTTCGTCTATTGTACCACGCCGCCCCCCTGTTATGACCAGAAATCATAGATCCCGGCAAAATATTTTGCGGTACTTTTCTGCTTCAGTTCCTTATGATATACTTACAGGGATGATGTTGAGGCCAAAGGCTCTTCCGGTGAAAGAGCTATTGGCACGCCTTTAAAGAAAGGAGAAACAGGAGACATGCAGGATAACAGGGAGGAGCTGAACGTGGCGTCTCTGGCCGGAGACATTCTGCTGGCCAGCGGCGCAGAAATCTTCCGTGTGGAAGAGACCATCTTTCGTATCTGCCAGGCTTACGGAGTTAAATCCAGCGACGCTTTCGTGCTGAGCAGCGGCATCTTTATCACTGCCGGAAGCCAGGAAGAACAGGAATTCGCAAGGGTACGCCACATTCCTCTCTGTGCCGCCCGCCTGGATCGGGTGGCTGCGGTCAATCAGCTTTCCAGGGAAATTGTGGCAGGGAAGCATACGCCCTCCCAGGCCTTAGAGCGGCTGTCCCAGATACAGGATATGCCCCCAAAGGCACGGCTTCACCAGGTTCTGGCTTCCGGGATTGGCAGCGCCTGTTTTTGCTTCCTGTTCGGAGGCGATTGGCTGGACAGCCTGGCGGCCCTTATGGCCGGCCTGATTCTGTACATATACCTTCTCTATATCGTCCGGGGCCGTCTCTCCAAAATCGCCACAAATATTTCCGGGGGAGCCCTGGTGACTCTTTTAGGCATCCTTATGTACCAATCCGGTCTAGGGCACCATCTGGGAGAAATGATCATCGGTTCTATTATTCCCCTGGTTCCAGGGGTTGCCTTTACCACGGCCATCCGTGATATTGCAGATGAGGATTACATTGCCGGGGCCGTGCGGATGCTGGATGCCCTGCTTGTCACTTTCTGCATTGCCATGGGCGTAGGACTGGTTATGATGGCCTATCATCATTTTGTAGGAGGACTGGTACTGTGACTATACGTATTTTGTGGGAATTCTTTGCCGCTGCTCTGGGCACAATGGCTTTCGCCCTTCTTTTTCACGTTCCAAGAAAATATTATCCCATCTGCGGCCTGATCGGCGGCTGCGGATGGGTATGCTATAAAATTCTGCTCTGCTGGTGTTCCGCACCTATAGCCACTTTTTTTGCCAATGTGGCCGTGGTCTTTCTCTCAAGGTTCTTTGCCGTGCGAAAAAGCTGCCCTGTCACACTGTTTTTAGTTTCCGGTATTTTCCCTCTGGTTCCCGGAGCCGGAATTTACTGGACCGCCTACTATATGGTAACAAATGAGCTGGATCTGGCCGGGCAGAAAGGCTTTCAGACTTTAAAAATCGCCGTGGCTATCGTGCTGAGTATCCTGCTGGTGTTCGAGCTGCCCCAAAGCCTCTTTTCCATCCGCAGAAAAGAAAAGACGTCCTCACTTTCCTGACAGATCTTTGCATAAGTTTGTCTAATGGGGGAGGGGCGGATGTTTACGAAGCAGTCAGATGCCCTTCCCTGAAGCATCCTCTGACTTTCTGCCTGATATTATCCTGACTGCCGAAGCCATCCCCCCATCACCATAGGACGGATTTTTTATAAATTCCTTTGCCGCTTTACTTAACTCCTGATTATTTTCCATTGAATGAATAATCTCATTTTCCCATCCAAATAATCTTGAACTAGATATGGCTTCAAGGTCAAGGAGAACCTTCGTAATATTTTTACGGTAGCTCTTGTTGTGTTTTTTTATAATGTAGCCCATAAGTTCAAGCCGTTTATCCATGCTCTTTATATTTGCAGACGCAGGAGCCGTTCGATAATGGATCAGCGGCTTTTTAACAATTCCCACATGCGCCTCCGATGTGGTTTCCAGCATACTCAAAAAGTATTCCCAGTCCTCAAAGCCCGAACGCATAGACTCATCATAACCGCCGCATTGTACAAAAAACTCTTTGCGAAGAATATGCGTTGCCGGGCAACCGTTATGAGATAAAAAGGAAAGTATATTTCCGCCAGCAGGACAAACCACCGCATCCAGCACTCCGAAAGTACGCATCCAAGATGAGGCCGCAGCCATCGTTGGGTCGCTGCAAAGCAATTTGTAAACATCTTCTATATATACAGGTTCGAGTTTATCGTCTCCATCCAGCACTAAGACCATTGATGTC
>LHCFI01400__coassemble_1890_pt1 | contig 17447 bp, 16 predicted proteins | sample LHCFI01400__metabat2_low_PE_038 | metagenome-assembled genome bin LHCFI01400 | reverse complement strand
CAGACAGAAGCGCCGCAGACAGAGGCACCGCAGACAGAAGCGCCCCAGACAGAAGCGCCGCAGACAGAGGCACCGCAGACAGAAGCGCCCCAGACAGAAGCGCCCCAGACAGAGGCACCGCAGACAGAAGCGCCCCAGACAGAGGCACTGCAGACAGAAGCACCTCAGACAGAGGCAGTGGAGACGGAAGCGATTCAGACAGAGGCAGAAGAGACGGAAGCGATTCAGACAGAGGCAGTAGAGACAGAAACAGAATCTGAGGAAGAATCCGAGACAGAGAGTGAAAAAGAAGAATCCTATAAGACGGATTTTCGATTTGAAAACGGCGAAATAATCATTGTGGCAAAGGCAACAAAGGATGCGAAGCTTCCTGAGAATACGGAAATGCAGGTTAAGAAGCTGGAAGTTGGAAGCGCAAAGTATGAGGAAGCAAAGAGAGCCACGGAAGCGAAGATGAATGCCAGTGAAGATGCAGAGTATATTTTCTATGATGTGACCTTCGTATCTGATGGAAAAGAGCTGGATCCGGCGGAAGGGACGGTTGTAATCCAGGTTGAGTTTAAGACCGTTCAGGTTGACGCAGACGCACAGCAGCAGAGTGTTCTCCAGATCGAAGATACTGGTTCCGGGAAAGTGGCAAAGGATGTAACTGCAGCAGCGGCAGAAGGAACCAACATGAGTTCAGTGAAATTTTCTTTTTAGGATATGATTACAAAAAGAAAGTGCCCTTAAGGCACTTTCTTTTTGCTGTAAAAGCTCATGAAAAATATTTCTTCCGGATCTCTTCCACAGGCATGTCAAGTCCAGTCCAGAAATGAAAGGCAGCTTCTCCCTGATATAAAAGCATGTACATTCCGTTTCCTGTAGGGCAGCCTCTCTGGGAGGCATCTTTTAAAAGCCGTGTCTGTCTGGGATTGTATATGATATCCGAGACAAAAAGATCTGAGTGAAGCCAGGAAGGATTTTGAATTGGAGTCTGTTCCGAATCAGGAGCCATTCCCACTGAGGTGGCATTTGTGAGCAGACTGCTGTTGGCAAGGCACTCCTGCAGGCGGTCTTCCTCATCGTAGGAGAGCACATCTGCTTTGCAGGCGGTATGGTCATTGATGGTATTGGCCAGACGCAGGGCATTCTCCCAGGAACGTCCCTTTCTGTTTACGATATGAAGAACAGAGACTCCGTCCAGCGCCGCCTGTATGGCGATGGAGGAAGCAGCGCCGCCAGCGCCCAGGAGAGTCATTTCGATTCCCTGTACAGGGCGGTTAAAATCCTGTAAAGAACGGATGTAACCGACTCCGTCTGTATTGTGTCCGATAAGCCGGCCGTTTTCGTTTTTTACGGTATTGACTGCGCCGATCATCCGGGCAGCAGGTGTAAGGTCATCCAGAAACGGCAGGATACGTTCTTTATCGGGCATGGTCAAATTAAAGCCAAATACATTCATCTCCTTTAAGGATTGGACAAGTGTTCCAAGGTCTGCTTCCTTGGTGTCAAAGCAAAGATAGACCAGGTCTAAGCCCAGCAGGCGAAAGGTTTCATTATACATCATAGGGGAAATGCTGTGAGAAACGGGTGTTCCCAGCAGACAACCCAGCCGTGTGCGGCCCGTGATATTATATTCCATTCTTTATCCCTCCGTAATGTTAAAATCTCTGTATGTGATACGATACCATAAAGAGGAAAAGCAGGCAAGCCTTGCAATCCCCCTTTTGATGTGATACCCTTGGTCTGTTACTATTCACAGCCGATTCAAGCTTCCGCACAGAGACGGCGTGCTCGCACGTAAGGCACTGTGCGGGAGCTTGAATCAGGACTGTGAAGCAGTCACCTTGGTCTGATTATGAAAGATTCAGGATAAGGAAAGGAAGAGAATTTTGGATAAAAAGAACTATACGATAAGGGTCAGAGATCTGGTTTTAGGAGACGGGATTCCCAAAATATGCGTCCCGCTTACGGGAAGAAACCGGCAGGAGCTTGCAGAGCAGATCGAACAGGTCAGAGAGTGTCCTCATGATCTGGTTGAATGGAGAGCGGACTATTATGAGGGGGAAAGACAGGAGATCCTTCAGGAGCTGTCCCGGATCAGAGAGGCGCTGGGAAAAGATACGCCGATTATCTTTACCTTCCGCACCAAGGAAGAGGGAGGCGAGAGGGAGATTACACCTGAGGAATACCGGAAGCTGAATTTGGCGGCGGGAGCAGAGGAAAAGGCGGATCTCATTGATCTGGAATATAACCGGGGAGAGAAGATGATCCGGGAGATCATCCAGGGCGTAAAGGAAAAGGGAACCATGGCTCTTTGCTCTTATCACAATTTTAAAAGTACGCCCCAGGCAGAGAAGATGGTGAAGATTATGGAAAAAATGCAGCAGCTTGGAGCTGACGTGGTCAAGCTGGCTGTGATGCCTGAAAGCTCCAGAGACGTACTGGCACTGATGGAGGCTTCCCTGGAGATGTTCGAGAACAAAGGCAAGTGTCCTTTTATCACAATGTCTATGGCAAAGGCAGGTGTGATCACAAGGCTGGCAGGGGCTTTAACCGGATCGGCTGTCACCTTCGCCGCGGCGGCCCAGGCATCCGCCCCAGGCCAGGTATCTGCCTGGAAGATGCCGGAGATATTGGAGCTTATGCAGTAAAAAAGATGCCGGCAGCTTATTGTGCGCTGTTTTCGGGCCGGATTTATACAGTCGAAATCTGTCGATAAAAAATCACAAAACCATACATCAATTTGACAAAAACAACACCCTCCGTAGAGTATACTGTACGTATGCTGCATCTGCGGGGGTGTTTTGTGTTTCTGGAATTTTACATTGACCAGTTCTTTCTGGAACAGTTTTTAACAGGATACCTCCTGCTGGCGCTTACGGCCCGTCTGGTACGTGCCCAGGTATCCAGGCTCCGCCTGGGGGCAGGCAGCCTGCTTAATGCGGCTGTCATGTGCTGTCTTGTGTGCAGCGGGCATCTGGACTTATATCCCCTCAGTATGGCGCTGATGGGGACTGCAGCTTTTTATCAGAGAAGCTGGAGAAAGTACCTGTTCCATATGATTTCGTTTGTTTTTGTGACTTTTTGTTTTGCCGGAGTATTTGAAGGGATCTTGGCAATTCTCAGACCATCTCTGACAGCGGGGATCGCATTGGCGGCTGTATCTCTCCGCTGGATGATGCGGTACCTGTGGAAGAAGAAACTGGAATGCAGCCAGATGGCTACTGTAAGGCTGCAATGGCAGCAGAACACGGCCACTCTCAAAGGCATGGTAGATACGGGCAATCATCTAAAAGAACCTCTGACCGGAAAGCCGGTCAGTATTATTGATGAAAAAAGCGCCAGAAAGCTTTTGGGGGAAAACTGGGAGGAAAGGAAAGGTTTCTTTTTGATTCCTTACCACAGTATAGGAACGGAGAAGGGATGGATGAAGGGAGTCACCATTGACCGAATGAGAATTGAATTTGCCTCGGACAGCCACGAAATTCTTCATCCGGTGTTTGCCATCAGCAGCAGCCCGGTGAATCTGGGAGGCGTATATCAGGTGATTCTTCATCCGGAGCATGCAGCAGCGGCGGGAGGATTGTAGAGAAAAGGAGAGAATGGCATGATTGTAAAGATAACGGTACCCCAGCGTTTTCAGCTAAAAATGGCGGCAGGTTTCGGGGACGTCTTATTTCGCAGGCCCAATGACGCCCACTATATCGGAGGGACAGAGGTGCTTCCACCGCCTTTGGAGCCGGAGCAGGAGAAAGAGCTGCTGGGTATGTTTGGGAAAGAGGGGGACGGGAAAGCCAGAAGTCTCCTGATTGAACATAATCTGCGCCTGGTGGTTTACATAGCAAAGAAATTTGACAACACAGGGGTGGGAGTGGAGGATTTGATTTCCATCGGAACCATCGGACTGATAAAAGCAATCAATACATTTAATCCTGATAAAAAGATTAAGCTGGCCACCTATGCTTCCAGATGCATTGAAAATGAAATTCTTATGTATCTCAGGAGAAACAGCAAAACAAAAATGGAGGTTTCTATAGATGAGCCTCTCAATGTGGACTGGGACGGCAATGAGCTTCTGCTCTCTGATGTGCTGGGTACCGATGAGGATGTGATCTACAAGGATATGGAGACGGAGGCAGAGCACAGCCTTCTTCAAAGAGCTATAGAGCGTCTTTCGGAACGGGAGAGGACGATTGTGCAGCTTCGCTTTGGAATCAATACTGCGGATGGGGAAGAGAAGACACAGAAGGAGGTGGCAGACCTTCTGGGGATCTCTCAGTCCTATATTTCCAGGCTGGAGAAGCGGATTATAAAACGGCTGAGAAGGGAAATTGTAAGGTTTGAGTGAAATCGGCTTGACAAACCTTCTGCGGTTTCATAAAATGATTAAGATATTAAAAATTCAGGCATTGAAGGAGAATAGTAGTCCCCAGGCGCTTTTCAGAGAGAAACCGGGAGGTGGAAGGTTTCAGGCAGCAGGGATGAACCCGCTTTGGAGCCTCCGCAGAAGATGCGGCGTATTCCGGCGTTAACGGACAAGAGTGAACAGGCAGCTGTTAATCAGGGTGGTACCGCCGGAATTCCGGTCCCTACGGGGAGCGGGGTTCCGGCTTTTTTGTTGTAGAGGAACGAAGTTTCTCCACAACAAAAAAACATAGAAAGCCCATTAATGCGCAGCTCGCAGAGAGGAAAACACTTTGCCTATATAAAAAGGCGTCGCCTGTCAAGGAAGGAGATCAAAAATGGCAAAAGAAAAGAAATTGGTAGAATCCATCACGTCCATGGAGGAAGATTTCGCCCAGTGGTATACGGATGTGGTGAAAAAGGCAGAACTGATTGATTACACAAGCGTAAAAGGATGTATGGTAATTAAGCCGGCGGGATACGCTCTGTGGGAAAATATTCAGCATGAGCTGGACAAGCGGTTTAAAGAGACAGGAGTGGAGAACGTATACCTGCCTCTGTTTATTCCTGAGAGCCTTCTCCAGAAGGAAAAGGATCATGTGGAGGGATTTGCCCCGGAGGTTGCCTGGGTAACTCACGGAGGTCTTGAGCCGCTTCAGGAGCGTCTCTGCGTCCGCCCTACTTCGGAAACCCTTTTCTGTGACTTTTACGCAAATGATATACATTCATACAGGGATCTTCCCAAAGTGTACAATCAGTGGTGCTCAGTGGTGCGCTGGGAGAAGACTACCAGACCCTTCTTGAGATCCCGGGAGTTTTTATGGCAGGAGGGGCACACCGCCCACGCCACGGCCCAGGAGGCAGAAGAGCGCACCATCCAGATGCTGAATTTATATGCAGATTTCTGTGAGGAAGTGCTGGCTATACCGGTGATTCGGGGCAAGAAGACAGACAAGGAGAAATTCGCTGGAGCGGAGGCCACCTATACTATCGAGGCCTTAATGCACGACGGGAAGGCCCTGCAGAGCGGTACCAGCCATAATTTCGGCGATGGCTTTGCCAAGGCTTTTGAGATCCAGTATGCAGATAAAGACAACACTCTGAAGTATGTTCATCAGACTTCCTGGGGCATGAGCACCCGTATTATCGGAGGACTGATCATGGTACACGGTGATGACAGCGGTCTCGTCCTGCCCCCCAGAATCGCTCCGGTGCAGGCAGTGGTAATCCCCGTGCGCCAGAAAGCGGAGGGCGTGATGGAGAAGGCCCAGGAGATCCGCTCAGCCCTGATCCAGGCAGGCATCCGGGCAAAACTGGATGATACGGATAAGAGTCCGGGATGGAAATTCTCCGAACAGGAGATGAGGGGAATTCCGGTGCGGATCGAGATGGGGCCCAAGGATCTGGAAGCAGGACAGGCTGTGGTAGTCAGAAGAGACAACAGAGAGAAGACAGTGGTTCAGATTCAGGAGATCGCCGGGAAAGTCCAGGAGATTCTGGATACTATGCAGAAGGATATGCTGGAAAGGGCCAGGGCGCACAGGGACAGCCATACGTATACAGCGGTGACAAAAGAGGAATTCAAAAAGACGGCGGACGAAAAGCCTGGTTTTATCAAGGCTATGTGGTGCGGATGCCGGGAATGTGAAGAGGCAGTGAAGGAAGAGATCGGAGTGACCACAAGATGTATGCCCTTTAATCAGGAAAAACTTTCCGATACCTGTGTTTTCTGTGGAAAACCTGCAAAAACTCTTGTATATTGGGGAAAAGCATATTGAGAATCTTACAAAATTCTTGACAAAACAGGAAGAAGTGAGTACTATTAACGGAAAGAGGAATGCTTATAAAAAAGCAGTTCCCCGAATAAAAATACAGGAGGGTGTTAATTATGAAAAAGTTTACGAAATTTGTCGCAACCGCATGTGTGGCAGCACTGGCACTTTCTGCGATCCCTGTATCCGCAGAAGAGACAGGAACTTTTAAGATCGGCGGCATCGGACCGATCACCGGAAGCACCGCTGTTTATGGACAGGCAGTTATGAATGCTGCACAGCTTGCAGTAGATGAGATCAATGCCGAGGGCGGCATTCAGTTTGAGCTGAACTTCCAGGATGACGAGAATGACCAGGAGACAGCAATTAACGCTTACAACACGCTGAAGGACTGGGGAATGCAGGTTCTGTTGGGAACCGTTACCTCCGCTCCCTGTATCGCAGTAGGCGCTGAGAGTGTAAACGACAATATTTTCCAGCTTACACCGTCAGGCTCCGCGGTAGAGTGTGTTCAGTATGAGAATGCATTCCGTGTATGCTTCTCTGACCCGAACCAGGGTACAGCATCCGCTCAGTATATCGGAGAGCACGAGCTGGCTACAAAGGTAGCTGTGATCTATGACAGCTCTGACGTATATTCATCAGGTATCTATGAGAATTTTGCAGCAGAGGCTCCCAATCAGGGGATTGAGATCGTGGCAGCAGAGGCCTTTACCGCAGACAGCAGAACAGACTTCTCCGTTCAGCTTCAGAAGGCAAAGGATTCCGGCGCAGAACTGATTTTCCTGCCGATCTACTATACAGAGGCATCTCTGATCCTGACCCAGGCGAGCAGCATGGGAATTGAAGCAAACTTCTTCGGATGTGACGGACTGGACGGAATCCTGGCAGTAGAAGGATTTGACACTGCCCTGGCAGAAGGCGTTATGCTTCTGACTCCTTTCGCAGCAGATGCTGAGGACGAGCAGACTCAGGCTTTCGTATCCGCTTATGAAGAAGCATACGGCGGTACGCCCAACCAGTTTGCGGCAGACGCATACGATGGAGTTTACGCTATTAAGGCAGCAATCGAGCAGGCCGGCGTGACAGCGGATATGTCCGCATCTGATATCTGCGATGCCCTGAAGGTTGCCATGACAGAGATCACCATCGATGGTCTTACCGGAGCAGGCATGACCTGGACGGCAGACGGCGAGCCGAACAAGGAGCCCAGAGCCGTACAGATCACAGACGGCGCTTATAAGGCAATGTAGTACTTACCCACAAAGGTGATGGGGCTGCTGCAAATCCCCGGCGGGATTTTGCAGCAGCTTTCTTTATTTAATGGGAAACTTCGTTCCCTATTAAAACACAGAAATAAAGAAAGTTTTTTGGGCGGGACCCCCATAATTGGGGATAAAAATGTTCTGCGGGATGATTTCTTTATCGGATACACAATAAAAAGGCCTGTTTTTTGCTAAGTTTCGTCATAATTTGGCTTGATAAAGCGTGAAAGGCTATGGTACTATAGTAAAGCAGGTTTTCAGGCCTATCTGGCTTTGAACCGTGATAGTTTATGAACGATGCGAGGTGTGTTATGAGTTTTTTATCTTACTTATTTAATGGCATCAGCCTTGGCAGCGTCTATGCCATTATAGCCTTAGGCTATACCATGGTATATGGAATTGCCAAAATGCTGAATTTTGCCCACGGAGATGTAATCATGATCGGGGCTTACGTAACGCTTACGGCTATGACATCTTTGACCATGCCTACGATCCCGGCTCTTCTTCTGGCCATCGTGGTATGTACGGTGCTGGGCGTGGTGATTGAGAGAGTGGCTTACCGTCCTCTGAGGAATGCGGCATCGCCTTTGGCAGTTCTGATTACGGCTATCGGCGTCAGCTACCTGCTTCAGAATATTGCCCTTCTTGTGTTTGGGGCAAACACAAAGTCATTCCCGTCGGTGGTACAGTTTCCGGCGCTGTCTCTGGCAGGAGGGAAGCTTGTGATTTCCTCTCTGACTCTGGTGACTATTTTTGCCTGCATCGTAATTATGATAGGGCTTACCCTGTTTATCAAAAAGACGAAGGCTGGCCAGGCAATGCTGGCTGTGTCAGAGGATAAAGGGGCGGCCCAGCTTATGGGAATCAATGTAAACGGAACCATTGCCCTGACCTTTGCCATCGGTTCAGCCCTGGCAGCTATCGCAGGCGTACTTCTGTGTTCCGCTTACCCTTCTCTGACTCCCTATACGGGATCTATGCCTGGCATCAAGGCTTTCGTGGCGGCTGTATTCGGAGGGATCGGTTCTATTCCGGGAGCCATGATCGGAGGAATTCTTCTGGGAGTGATAGAGATTTTCGGAAGAGCGTATATTTCTTCCCAGATGGCGGACGCTATCGTATTCGCAGTGCTGATTGTGGTGCTGCTGGTGAAGCCTGCGGGACTTTTGGGAAAGAAGATTCAGGAGAAAGTGTAGGTGACGGAAAATGGAAAAGAAAAGATGGAATAAAACAGCGAGAAATAACGCCGTTACCTATGGAATTGTCATTGTTTTCTGGCTGGCGATGACTCTTTGGCGTCAGAGCGGGAATCTTTCCAGCCTGATGCAGGGTCTGTTGGTACCGGTATGTATCTATGCCATTATGGCTGTGTCCCTGAACCTTACAGTGGGGATTCTGGGCGAGCTGAGTCTGGGCCACGCCGGCTTTATGTGCGTGGGAGCCTTTGCCAGCGCATTTTTTACCCAGTGCATGACGGAAGCCATTCCTTTTGTGCCTCTGCGTTTTGCCCTGGCTATTATAATTGCCGCTGTCTTTGCCGCTATATTCGGTGTTCTCATCGGAATTCCCGTGCTTCGGCTTCAAGGTGATTATCTGGCCATCGTGACGCTGGCATTCGGCGAGATCATTAAGAACTTTGTGAATATTCTTTATATAGGAAAGGACAGCCGCGGACTTCACTTTTCTATAAAGGACACCATGTCTCTGGGACTTGAAGAGGGGGGAAAAGTAATTGTAAAGGGCCCCCAGGGGATCACTGGTACTTCCAGAGACGCTACCTTCACGATTGGAATTATCCTTCTGCTGATTACTCTGTTTATCATTCTCAGACTGGTTCAGTCTAGAGATGGGCGGGCTATTAAGGCGATCCGTGACAATCAGATTGCGGCGGAATCCGTAGGTATTAATATTACGAAATATAAACTGATGGCTTTTACCATCTCTGCGGCTTTGGCAGGGGTGGCAGGAGCTCTCTATTCCCATAATCTGTCTTCCCTGACAGCCACCTCACAGAATTTCGGCTACAATATGTCCATTATGATTTTGGTGTACGTAGTTCTGGGCGGCATCGGAAGCATCCGGGGCTCTATGATTGCGGCGGCTATTCTGACCGTTCTGCCGGAGCTGCTGCGGGGACTGAGCGATTACCGTATGCTGATCTATGCGGTGATTCTGATTGTGGCCATGCTGCTGAACTGGGCGCCGGCGGCTCTTGCTTTCCGGGAGAAGTATTCCCTCAGGCGGCTTTTGGGAAAGAATAAAGCAAAGGGGGTAGAGTGACCATGGCATTATTAGAGGTAAAGAATCTTGGGATCTCCTTTGGAGGCCTCCGGGCTGTAAATGGATTTGATATTATGATTGAGAAAGGTCAGCTCTACGGTCTCATCGGCCCTAACGGCGCTGGCAAGACTACTGTTTTTAACCTCCTTACAGGGGTATACAAGCCGGATACGGGAAGCGTTGTTCTGGACGGAAAAGAGATCACGGGAAAGAAGACCATTGAGATCAGCAAGGCGGGGATCGCCAGAACCTTTCAGAACATCCGCCTGTTTAAGGATATGTCCGTGCTGGACAACGTAAAAGCTGGACTGCACAATAAGCATTCCTACTCGTTTGTCTCCGGGCTTTTTCATCTGCCCTCCTACCATGCGGTGGAAAAGCAGATGACGGAGCAGGCTATGGAGCTTCTGAAGGTCTTTGAACTGGAGGAGGAGGCGGAGACTCTGGCAGCCAATCTTCCCTATGGAAAGCAGAGAAAGCTGGAGATCGCCAGGGCCATGGCTACAGAGCCCAAGCTTCTGCTTTTGGATGAACCGGCTGCGGGAATGAATCCCAATGAGACAAAAACCCTCATGGAGATGATAGAATTCGTCCGGGAACATTTTCAGATGACGATTCTTTTGATTGAACATGATATGAAGCTGGTTTCCGGTATCTGCGAAGCGCTGACGGTACTGAATTTCGGGGAGGTTCTCGCACAGGGCCAGACAGCTACAGTCCTGAACAATCCCCAGGTAATCACGGCATATCTTGGAGAATAGGAGGCAGAAACGGATGGCAATGCTTGAGATAAAAGACCTGGAGGTCTACTACGGTATGATCCAGGCGATCAAAGGAGTATCTTTCCAGGTAAATGAAGGGGAGATCATTGCGCTGATCGGGGCCAACGGCGCCGGCAAGACAACGATTCTGCATACCATTACCGGATTGATCTCTCCTAAAAAGGGAAGTGTGATCTTCCAGGGAAAGGATATCACAAAAGTACCAGCCCATAAAATCGTAAGTCTTGGAATGGCCCACGTTCCGGAGGGAAGAAGAGTTTTTGCTCAGCTATCTGTATATCAGAATCTGAAGCTGGGCGCTTACACCCGCAGCGACAAGAGCGGAATCGAGGAGACGCTGAAGGAAGTTTATAAAAGATTTCCCCGTCTGGAGGAGCGCAAAAACCAGATCGCCGGTACCTTAAGCGGCGGCGAGCAGCAGATGCTGGCTATGGGCAGGGCCCTGATGTCCCGGCCAAAGATTATTCTTATGGATGAGCCTTCTATGGGGCTTTCTCCCATCCTCGTAAATGAGATTTTTGATATTATCCAGAGCGTGAGCGCGGCGGGAACCACAGTCCTTCTGGTAGAGCAGAACGCCAAGAAAGCTCTGTCCATCGCTGACCGGGCGTATGTACTGGAGACAGGAAACATCGTGATGTCCGGCGAGGCGGCGGTTCTCATGGACGACGACTCAATCAGAAAAGCTTATCTGGGCGAATAAACAGAGAGGGGTGCGGTGAGAAATGGAGAATGTTGTAATTACAATCGCCAGACATTTCGGAAGCGGCGGAAAGACCATTGGAGAGATGCTGGCCAAGGATCTGGGAATACATTGCTACAATCGTGAAATTATCCGTATGGCCTCAGAGGACAGCGGAATCAGCGAGATTCTTTTTAACCGGGCGGATGAGAGAGTGAAGAGATCCTTCCTCTTCGGCAAGGCTCATCCCGAGTACAAGGGCAAAGTGATTCCGCCTGAAAGCGACGGATTTGTCAGCGACAAGAATCTTTTTAATTATCAGGCGAAGATTATCCGGGAGCTGGCCGAGAGAGAATCCTGTGTGATCATCGGACGGGCGGCTGACTATGTGCTGAAGGATTACGATAATGTAGTGCGTGTCTACGTCCATGCTTCCAAAGAATACTGTATTCAGCAGACCATAGAGCGCAGGGCGTATGTGGGAAAGGACGTAGAACGGTTTATCGCCAAGACAGACAAATACCGCAGCGACTATTACCGGTATTACACCGGGCGGGAATGGACGGATGCGAGAAACTATGACCTCTGCCTGAACAGCGAGTGCCTGGGCTTCGACAAATGTGTGGAGGCTGTGAAGGCGTATATTAAAGTGCGTTTCGGCGGGCTGCCTCATGGAGAGAAAGAGTGAGTGAGAAAATCTCCGCAGACAAAAGAAAAATGTGAATATAAGACGGGGTGTGTTTCATGCGGCACCCCGTCTTTTACTCAATATTTACTCAATATTTCTGTGGCGTTTTTCCATATCGCTGTGGGAGATATGGAGTTCTTTTTCCAGGATCATGATAATCAGATCAAAGAGAAGGAACAGATGCTGTTCAAAGAGGTTTCCCATAGGCTGAATGGAGGAAACCGCCCGGGGATCGGTGCCGTTAAAAACACTGGCCGGGACGAAGAGTACATGGTCCGCCAGGAGAGGCGTTTTTTCCTTGGGAGATCCGGTGACCACCGCCAGGGTGGCGCCGGTTTTCTTCGCTTCTTCTGCCACATAATGGATATGTCCGATTTTGCCTGATCCGTTGGTCGCGATGAAGAGGTCGCCCTTGTGCATACCAGGGGTGGTGTCGTCCCAGATCCAATGGGTCTCTTTTCCCAGGTGCATGAGGCGCATGGCAAAGGAACGGGTGGCGATGCCCTCCCTTCCTACGCCCATAAGGAAGATGCGGTCTGCCTTTTTGACGACTTCTATGAAATTGGAGAGTTCTTCAGTATCCTGGGCCTGAAAGACCTGGACGTGTTCTTTTATAATGGTTTCATAAAGGCTGGTATAAAGTTCAAGATTCATAGCTGGTTTTCTCCTTTCATGCTTAAGCGGAGGATACGGCGGTTGGTATAAGTTTTGATTAAATGATTCAGGCCCAGGACGAGGATCAGCATAACGCCCCAAATGAGCTTCTTGGTATAAGGCGACAGTGACATAATTGTAAAGGAGCTGGACATAATCTGCATTAAAAGAACGGCGATCAGGACGCCCCATACAGTTCCTCGGCCTCCGTTGGGATCAATCCCACCGATGACACACACAATCATGGTCTGAAGCAGGTAGGAATCCCCGTAGCCCACCTTTGCGGAATTGACACGGCTGAGGATGATTAATCCGGCAATGCCGGAGAGCAGGCCGGTAAGGATAAAGGTCAGGGTACAGATCCTTTCGTTGGGAATGGCCGAAAAACGGGAGGCGGTGGCATTCGTTCCGTACAGGTACAGTTTCCGTCCAAATCCGCTTTTGGACATAATAAAGCCCAGCAGCACAGTTACGATTAAAAAAATCCAAAAGATCACAGGCACGCCAAGCCAGATGGCTTTTCCCACAGCGGCGAACTCAGGGATGATGCCTCCAACGCTGGAGCCGCCTGTCAAAGCCATTCCCAGGCCTTTAAAAAGGGTCATGGTTCCCAGGGTGGCGATTAGGGGCGGTGCGGAAGTCTTTGACACCAGAAATCCGTTAAAGAAACCAAAGAGGCAGCTGCAGACAATGGCCAGGGCCAGGGCCAGCAGGACTCTGGAAATGCCTTCGGTGCCGGCCGCCCACTGTCCGTTCAGAACATAGCCGGTAAAAATAGCCACCACATTGGCGTTTGCTATAATAGACAGGTCAATTCCTCCTATCATGTTTGACAGCATCATAGCCAGGGCCAGGAAGCCAAATTCGGGAATCTGAAAAGCCATGGACTGGAAATTGCGCATGGAAAACATAGAGGTTCCAAAGCTGACAGCCGACCAAAGAAGGACGACAGCAGTGATTCCTATGAGAATGCTCAGATTCAGGTCATGATTTATAAATTGTTTAAGCCTCTTCATAAGCGGAAGCCTCCTATTCTGTAAAGATTAAGTGATTTCGGTTTCTGACTCTCTCCTGATAGGAGGTGACTGCCACGGAAATAACCAGAATGGTACCCACGAACAAGTCGTTCCAGGAGGAGGAAAGCCCGATCATAATTAATGTAGTATTTAAGAGATAGATAATGGCAACCCCCAAAACGGCGCCCAGGATTTTTCCCATGCCTCCCGTTATCTTGGTCCCCCCGATTACCACGGCAGCCACTACGGTCAGTTCGTCCCCCACAAGCTTATTGGGGTAGAGAGCGTTAGTCTGGCAGACATAGAGCATTCCCATGATTCCAGCCAGGATGCCGGAGTAGGCATAGACAAAAAGGCGGATGCGGAAGGGAGAGAACCCGGCTCTCCGGGCCGATTCCTCGTTGTTGCCGATTGCCACAATGCCCCGTCCTGTCATAGTTCTGTAAAGAATAAACCAGGTGAGGATTCCCACCAGAATCACAGGGATGACAGAGGCAGTAAGCTTGGAGCCTCCGATATTTAGAATGGATGACCGGCCGAATCCGCTGAGGCAGCGGGGCAGAACGCCCGCTCCAAAGGACTTGTCTCCGATGAAGGTGGTCATGACTCCGTGAAAAAGATTTTGGGTTCCCAGGGTGATAATAAAGGGAGGCAGCTTCAGCCAGTTAATCAGCAGAGCGTTTATCAATCCCAGCACAGCACCGATGGCGGCTGATACACCAAAGGCAAAGAAAATATTATTAATACCGGCTGAAATCATAAGGTTGATGGCAGTATAGCTTCCAAACAGCGCAATGGACATAAAGGAGACATCAATTCCTCCGGAAAGCATTACCACCAGAAGGCCGATGGCCACGATCATAGTGGTGGAGGAAGTACGTATGATGTCAAAGAGAGTCGCTATCTGAAAAAAGGACGGATTTTTAATGGTCACAAAAATGCTGTATAATACGATGATTAAAATCAGAACCTTCTGAAATCGGTCAATCTGTAATTTTTTCACTGGGTCTCCTCCTTCCCGGCGCTGCTGTGGTGTCCAATGAGTTCAGAAAGAATCTGGGCGGCGTTTTCCTGGGACAGGTCCTCTTCTTCCAGGATCTTCACACAGTTCCCTTCGGACAGCACCATGACACGGTTGCAGTTGGCCAGAATCTCCTGTATCTCGTCAGAGATAAATAAGATAGACATGCCCCCGGATGCGAAAGCCTGTATCTGCTGATAAATCTCCGCCTTTGATCCGATATCAATTCCCACGGTAGGAGTGTCCATAATGAATAATTTAGGATGGGTGGCCAGCCATTTGCCAATTACCACTTTTTGCTGATTTCCTCCTGAGAGAGTACCTATGACTGTGTCTATGGAGGGGGTACGGACATTGAGCTGCTCCACAGAATCTTCTGCGATCTTTTTTTCTTCTTTTTTATCCAGAATCCCACGCTTCGTCAGATTGTCTATGAGGGAGGACGTCAGATTTTCTTTGATATCCCGGTCCATAAACAATCCCTGGGTAAAGCGGTCCTCCGGGAGAAGGGCAATGCCATACTTCTTGGCCATGCCGGGGGAGGTTATGGAAACCTTCTTTTCTCCAATGGTCACAGAACCGCTCTGGGGCGGGTTGAGACCGAACAAGGACATGGCAAGCTCCGTGCGGCCAGAACCCAGAAGGCCGGTGAGGCCAATAATATCTCCAGGGCGGACGGAAAAAGAGAGATTGCTGTATTGGCCGGCCTTTGTGAGATTGTCCGCCTTTAAAATGGGCGTGTCGTTTTTAACTGTTCTGTGGTATCTGGGATACTCCACCTCACGTCCTGTCATATAGTAGGAAAGTTTTTTCTTGTCCAGTTGGGAGCTGGCAAAACTGCCGATTTTTTCACCGTTGCGGAAGATGGTGATGGTGTCCGCCACAGAAAATATTTCATCCAGCTTATGGCTGATAAAAATTACGGCCAAACCCTTCTCTTTCAGATCGGTTATGATCTTCAGAAGCTGCGAGACCTCCTTATTTGTCAGGGCCGTTGTGGGTTCATCCATAAAGAGGATTTTCGCGTCCTGGGCCAGAGCGCGGCAGATAGCGGTGATCTGCCGGTTGGCAATGGAGATTTCACCTACTGTCTGGTTGAGGTCAATGGTGACGCCTATCTTATCAAGCTGCTCCTGAGCGATTTTGTAAACCTGGCTCCAGTGGATAAAGCGGTTTTTCTCAAATTTCAGCTTTGCCAGAGCGATGTTTTCTGCCACTGTCATGTGCTGGAAGAGTGAGAGATCCTGGTAAATGACCTGTACGCCCTCCTGCATAGCCTGAACGGGAGTCAGACTGCGGTAAGAATGTCCGTTCAGAAGAATTTCCCCGGAATCCGGGGTATAGACGCCTGCGATATTTTTTACCAGGGTAGATTTCCCGCACCCGTTTTCTCCGGCCAGACAGTGAATTTCCCCCTGGCGGATGGACAGGCTTACGTCTTTTAAAGCCTTGACGCCGATGAAAGATTTACATAGATGTTTTACTTCAAGAATCGTATCCATATTGCAGTACCTTTCTGTATAAAAAGGCTGCCCGGCACAGAAAGATGGGCCGGGCAGCTTCTGGCTTTTACATCTTAGAAATTATAATCGGAAATATTGTCAGCAGTAAATTCCAGAGGAGCGTTGCCATAAGCGATGCCGCCTTCCACATTTACAGATTCATATCCTGTAACCTTAAGATCCGTTCCGGTTTCAACAGCCTGTCCCGATGCCAGAAGGTATGCGGCATAGCAGGTGGCATATCCGGCGTCTGCAGGCCTCCAGGCAAGGCCGGCTGACATGGAGCCATCCTCCAGGTAAACGGCTGACATGGAAGGAAGGGCCAGAGATACTACGGATACGCTGTCTGTCATGTCCTTTTCCATCAGGGCTTCACAGATGCCGCCGCCGTGAGCGGAGCAGTCAAAAAGTCCTTTGATATCGGGGTAAGCGTTTAAAAGCTCCAGAGTCTTGTCATGGGCTCCGTCGATGCTGTTTCCATCTTCATAGGGTTCTTCGGTGACGCATTCCATATCGGGATAATTCTCTGATATGTAATCTACTGCGGCGGTATACCAGGCCATATGAGTCTCCATCGTAAGTCCGCCTACGAAGCCGGCGTACTGTCCTTCACCGCCCATAGCGGTGGCCAGTTTTTCGCCGAAGAGCTTTCCGAATTCTTCATTTATGAAGGCCTCCACATCCAGATCCACGCTGTCCGCTATGCCGGGAGCCTCATGAGTCACTACCACAATTCCGGCGTCACGGGCCTTTTCAATGGTGGGAACGAGAGCTTCCGGATCATTGGGAACGACGCAGATGGCGTTCACGCCCTGGGCGATCAGATCCTCCATAATAGAGATCTGGCTGGCAGCGTCTCCTGTTTCCGGCACCTGTACGGACACATTTAAGCCAGTATCTTTCTTAAGCTGTTCCACGCCTGTCTCCATATCATCAAACCAGGAATCACTTTGCTTTACGACCATAACCACCTGGTAGTCAGCAGGATCTGCCGTAGCGCTCTCTTCAGCCTGTACAACTGCGGCGGCGGAAAAAACCATACTGGCTGACAGCAAGGGACATAACAGTTTCGCAAGTTTCTTTTTCATACTTAAGTCCTCCTTCGTATTGATATTGTGATGCCAGGGCCAAAATCCTGGCAGCTTTCAGTACGTTTATTATAAAAAGAATTTTATAAAAAGAATATAAAAAATCCCGGCTTCTTTTCTTTAAAATCCGACCTCTTTTTGGGTTTTGCGGTAATTTAATGGAAAGTGTGATAAAATTATGTAACAGTTATACACGATTAAAAGGAAAGTAATATGAGAAAATGGGCTAAAAATATAAAAAATTATTCTTTAAATAAAAAAATAACCTGTATTATCCTGGTAACTGTATTTTTGACGGTGTCTTTTTC
>LHCFI01400__coassemble_1810_pt1 | contig 19222 bp, 12 predicted proteins | sample LHCFI01400__metabat2_low_PE_038 | metagenome-assembled genome bin LHCFI01400 | reverse complement strand
TGTCGCACAAGTGCGCCCTGCTGTCTGCACACCGAGACTGGCTTTTAAAGTAAACAAGATGGAAGACGTACAGTCAGGAAGGAGAATCATATGCTGAATGAGAGGGACAGAAAGGTCAGGGACGAAAGACTTGCGGAGCTTGTGCGCTATTGTATGACTTCCGGGGTGATCGACCAGAACCTTTATGAGGAGTATGATGTAAAACGGGGACTTAGAGAATCCGATGGAAAGGGAGTTCTTACTGGACTTACGGAGATCTCGGACGTAATGGGATTTAAGATTGTCAATGGGAAAAAGATACCGGCTTCCGGAGAACTCTATTATCAGGGATATAATATCATGGATCTGAAGAAGGGGTTTGAAAAAAGAAAGTTTAATTTTGAAGAGATTACGTATCTCCTGCTTTTCGGGGCGCTTCCCAATGTGAAGCAGCTTCATGCGTTCATAGATATACTCTCCCAGTACAGAGAGCTTCCCAATAAATTTGTCCGGGACGTGATTATGAAAGCGCCCAGCATGGACGTGATGAACGCCCTGCAGAAAAGCGTGCTGACCCTTTATTCCTATGACGAAAATCCAGACGACGTATCGGTGCCTAACGTACTGAAGCAGTCCCTGTCTCTGATAGCGTCTCTTCCGCTGATTTCCGTCTATGCGTATCATGCCTACCAGCACTACCATAACGATAAAAGTCTGGTGATCCGCTATCCCAAAGCTGAGCTGTCCACTGCGGAGAATATTTTAAGGACTCTTCGGCCGGACGGGCAGTATACAGAGCTGGAGGCACGGGTACTGGATATTGCCCTGGTAATCCATGCAGAACACGGCGGAGGAAATAACTCTACCTTCACCACTCACGTGGTCTCTTCCACAGGTACGGATACTTATTCCGCAGTGGCGGCTTCTCTGGGATCTCTTAAAGGGCCGAAGCACGGCGGAGCGAATCTGAAGGTAGAGAATATGTTTACGGATATCAGAGAGAACGTGAAAAACTGGTCAGACGATGGCGAAATCCGGGATTATCTTATAAAGATTATGGATAAGGAAGCGTTTGACAAGAGCGGGCTGATTTACGGCATGGGGCATGCGGTCTATACCATTTCAGATCCCAGAGCGGTGATTCTGAAGGAATACGCCAGAAACCTTTCCGTGGAGAAAGGCAGGGAAGAAGAGTTCGGACTGTATGAGAAGGTGGAGCAGATCGCTTCGGAGCTTCTGACCAACAGGAAGAATCTTTCCAAGCCCATCTGCTGCAATGTTGACTTTTACAGCGGCTTTGTATATTCCATGCTGGGGATTCCCAAGCAGATGTTTACGCCTATTTTTGCGGTGGCCCGTATGTCCGGGTGGAGCGCCCACAGAATTGAGGAGCTGGTAAATGAGGGCAAGATCATCCGTCCCGCATACAAATACGTAGGCCATCACAGGCAGTACGTGGATCTTCCAGACAGATAAAAAAGAAAATCCAGAAGGCTTTTGCAGAATGGCTTTGGGCCGGAACTGCAGAAGCCTTTTGTTGTACAAAAACTTTGTTTATTGTCATTAAATTTTTATAAAATCATTGCAGAGCTTTTAAAGGGAAGTTACAATAGTAGCAGAGGGGAAATTAGACGGCAGGGGAGGATGATATCTTGCAGGACGCTTATGTAAAACTGGAAAACGTCACGAAAGTATACCGGATGGGAGAGGTGGAGATCCATGCGGTAGATGGGATAGATTTTGAGATACAGCAGGGAGAGTTTGTAGTGATTGTAGGCCCCAGCGGAGCGGGAAAGACTACGGTGCTGAACATTCTGGGAGGGATGGATACAGCCAGCAGCGGTTCCGTTTGGGTGGATGGAAGGAATATCGCCAGGTACAGCCAGCGCCAGCTTACAGGGTATCGGAGAAACGATATCGGCTTTGTGTTTCAGTTTTATAATCTGATTCCAAATCTGACTGCCTTGGAGAATGTGGAGCTAGCCCTGCAGATCTGCAGGCATCCCCTGAATGCAGCCTCAGTGCTGCGGGAGGTGGGACTGAAGGACAGGATGGGTAATTTTCCTGCCCAGCTTTCCGGCGGAGAACAGCAGAGAGTTTCCATCGCCAGAGCCTTGGCCAAGAATCCCAAGCTCCTTCTGTGCGACGAGCCCACAGGAGCGCTGGATTATCAGACGGGGAAGGCTATTTTGAAACTCCTTCAGGATATGTGCCGGGAGAAAGGAATGACCGTAATTGTAATTACCCATAATTTGGCTATTTCTCCTATGGCGGACCGGGTGATCCGCATTAAGAACGGCAGAGTTTCCGGGATGGAGCAAAACGAGCATCCAACACCGGTAGAAGAGATTGAGTGGTAGGAGCGGGACATCACCATGAAGAAGAAGGCGCTGAAAAAAGATTTTCGGATGGAAATAAAAAAGAGTCTGAACCGCTTTCTGTCTATTTTTCTTATTGTAGCCATGGGCGTTTCTTTTTACTCGGGTATTCAGGCGTCGGCGCCGGATATGCGGGCCACGGGCGACGCCTATTTTGATGAGAGTCATCTTATGGATCTTAGAGTGATCAGTACTTTAGGATTGACAGAGAAAGATCTGGAGGCCCTGAGAGAGGTAGACGGTGTAAAGGACGCAGAAGGCGGCTACATGACGGACGAGCTTTGCCAGGAGGCGGAAGAGAAAAAAGTCCTTCACGTGGAATCTGTCCTGGAGGGAATGAATTTGCTTACGCCTCAGGAGGGAAGGCTGCCCCAGAATGCTTCGGAGTGTTTTCTGGATGCTTCCTACGCAGAGGCAAACGGCTACAAAGTAGGAGACAGGCTGCAGCTTTCGGACTCGGGGGATGAGGAAGAGAGAGCCCTGTTTTCACAAAGTTTTACCATCAGCGGGGTTGGCTACAGCCCGGCTTATATTTCCTTTGAGCGGGGCAGCTCCACTCTGGGGAACGGCTCCGTCTCGGGATTTCTCTATGTGCTCCCGGAAGCCTTTGACCAGGAAGTGTACAGCGTAGCGTACCTGACTGTGGAGGGAGGGTTGGAAGCCACCGCCTATACAGATGAGTATGAGGATCTGGTCAGTGATGTCATGGACCGGGTGGAAGGAATCCAGGACATACAGTGTGAAAAAAGATACCAGGAAATCGTACAGGAGGCCCAGGATGCCATTGACGAGGCCCGACAGGAGCTGGAGGATGGAAAACAGGAGCTGGAGTCAGCCAGAGAAGAGCTTGAAGAGGGTGAATCTGAGGCGGAATCCCAGCTTGAATCAGCCAGAGAAGAGCTTGAGCAGGGAGAATCAGAGCTGGAATCCGGAAAACAGGAGCTGATTGACGCTGAATCTGAGGCGGATGACGGGGAAGCCCAGCTTGCACAGGGCGAGCAGGAGATTCTCGCCAATGAGACGGCTTTGAATGAGGCTCAGAATCAGATTGCTTCCGGCCAGCAGAAGCTGGAATCAGGAGAAAGAGAATACCAGGCCGGCCTGAAAGAATACCAGGCTTCGGCCAAGGAAGGAAAAGCCAGCCTGGATGCGGCCCAGAAGCAGATTGACGACGGCAGGGCGCAGATTGCGGCAGGCTGGGAGACGTATGAGAGCGGCGTGCAGGCCCTGGAGCAAGGGCAGGCACAGCTTGCCGGAGCCAGGCAGGAGCTTTCCCAGGCCCAGTCGGAGTATGAGGCGGGAATGGCGCAATTTAACCAGGGCCAATCCGAGTACGACCAAAGCAAAGCGGCTATAGACCAGCTCCAGGCGGCCTACGATACAGGATCGGCTGCCCTTGCCCAGGGCCAGTCAGAGTACGATGCAAATGCGGCGGCTCTGAATGGGCTTTCTCAGGCCATGGAGTCAGAGAGGCTTGCCTGCGAGACACTGGTGTCTGATTATGAGACGGCTCAGACGGAGGCGGCCCAGGCCCAGGAGGCTTATGGGGCCAGGGAGGCGGAAATTACCCCCAGGCTTCAGGAACTGGAAGGCTGCAGAACAGCGGCAGAGTCGGAAAGAACAGATCTGGAGAGCCAGAGGGCGGGGAAAGATTCCGAAAGAAGCCAGTATGAATCCGAAAAAAGCGGCTATGAAAGCCAGAAAGTTTCTGTAGGAGAACAGATCCAGTCCTGGGACATAAAAATCCAGGAATACGATGCCATTTTGCAGGATGAGACGGCTGCAGAGGATCAAAAGAATCAGGCTGCGGCAGATAAAGCGTCTGCCCAGGCGCAGAAAGAGTCTCTTGAGGGTGAAAGCTCCAGGCTGGAGGGAGAGATCGGCAGAGTGCAGGGATTGATAGATGCCCTGTCCCAGGAAATAAACGCTTTTGATGGCAGCATAGCTGCAAAAGATCAGGAGATCCAGGGATATGTCAGTGAGTCTTCGGCCCTGCAGACAGAGCTGAATACTTTGGCGGAGAATCTGGCTCTTAAGAACCAAAATTTGGAAAACGCCAGGGCCCTCTATGAGCAGCAGTATGAAGCCAAAGCTGCGGCGGTGGCTCAGATGGAAGCGCAGGTTCAGACGGCTTCCCAGGCTTTAGAGACAGCTAGGCAGGAGCTGGACAGCAGCGGCAGCCAGCTTCAGGCCATGAAGCAGCAGCTTGACACAGGGAATCAGGAACTGGCGGCAGCCAAGGCAGTCCTGGACGAGACGGCAGCCCAGCTTGAGGCAGCCAAGGCCCAGATTGATTCCGGGCAGCAGGAGCTTTCGGCAAGAGAAGCCCAGGCGGCGCAGAGCAGCCAGGAGCTTGAGGCAGCCAAGGAAGAGCTTGAGGCAAGACAGCAGGAGCTGGACCAGGCCCAGCAGGAGGTAGATGCGGGGCGGCAGGAGCTTGAGGCAGCCAGACAGCAGTTGTCGGCAGCCAGACAGGAGCTGGATCTGGGCTGGAGCCAGCTTCGGGATTCCCAGAACCAGATCGCCCAGGGACAGGCTCAGCTTTCAGGAGCCAGATCCCAGATTGCGGACACCAGACAGCAGATTGCGGATGCCAGACAGCAGATTGCAGACGGGTGGGCTGAGATCGAGGAGAACCAGCAGACCTTGGCGGACGGTTGGGAAGAATACGAACAGGGCCGGCAGGATGCGGAGCAGGAGCTAGAAGAAGCCAGACAGAAGATTAAGGATGCGGAGCAGGAGCTGGCAGACGGAGAAAAAGAGATCGAAGACGCAGAGAGAGAGCTGGCGGACATTGATTACCCTGAATGGTATGTTTATGACAGGAGCGCCCTGCCGGAGAACAGCGGGTTTGGCGACAACGCAGACCGTCTGAAAAATATCGGAGAGGTATTCCCGGTTTTGTTTTTCCTGGTGGCAGCTTTAATCAGCCTTACCACCATGACCAGAATGGTGGAGGAGGAAAGGACGCTGATCGGAACCCTAAAGGCATTAGGCTATAATAAAGTGTCCATTGCCTCGAAATATATAAAATATGCTCTCTATGCCACTCTGGGGGGCAGCGTGTTCGGATTCCTGGTGGGAGAAAAGATCTTCCCCTGGGTAATCATCAATGCCTATGGAATTATGTATGAGTATCTTCCGCATATTGTAATTCCCTATCAGTTCAGCTACGGACTGATCGCAGGGGGAGCGGCCCTGGTATGTACCCTGGGAGCCACTCTTTCCGCCTGTTACCGGGAGCTGCAGGATGTGCCGGCCAACCTTATGCGGCCGCCCTCACCTAAGAAGGGAAAAAGAGTGCTGCTGGAGCGCCTTCCTTTTATCTGGAAGCACCTAAGTTTTAGTTGGAAATCTACGATCCGCAACCTTATGCGCTATAAGAAGCGGTTTCTGATGACCATCATCGGCATCGGCGGATGCATGGGACTGCTGCTGGTTGGATTCGGCCTTCGGGATTCCATTATGGGAATTGCCGTCCTGCAGTTCGAGAACTTACAGCTCTACGATGTTCTGGCTGTGCTGGATACGGGAGCCAGTCAGGAAGAGCAGGATTTGGCCGTGGAATTTCTATCCGGGGATGAGAGGACGGAGGCTTCCATGAAGTTTTACATGCAGCTTCAGGAGATTACATCCAGGGCAGAGCAGGAAAATCAAAAGGAGTGGTCGGCGTACGTTTACGTGCCGGAATCTCTGGAGGGCCTGGACGAACTGTTCATCTTCCAGGACCGTGAGACGAAGGAGAAATATGAGCTGACAGACGAAGGTGCGATCATCACAGAGAAGATTGCCAAAGAACTGGAGGTAGGGCCGGGAGAATCCATTTTCATTCAAGATGATGATAAAGGTGAAATAGAGGTTCCCATTGCGGCTGTGTGTGAGAACTATCTCTCTCATTATCTTTACATAGCTCCCGGCCTTTACGAAGAAGTCTTTGGTGAGGCGCCGGAGTATAACAGTGTGGCTGTGGTCACGGGAGATCATTCGGCAGAAGAGCTGGGAAGAGAAGCCCTTGAGCAGGATGGGGTAATGACCATCACATATTCCAGCTCTATGAAGGATCAGTTGGATCATATGCTGGGCGCTCTGGACATTGTAATTTTTGTCCTTATTGTGTCTGCGGGACTTCTTGCCTTTGTTGTTCTGTATAACTTGAATAACATTAATATTAACGAGCGGAAGAGGGAGCTGGCTACCATTAAGGTGCTGGGCTTTTATAACGGGGAAGTGGCGGCGTACGTCTACCGGGAAAATATTCTCCTGACCCTTATAGGGGCTGCCCTGGGAGTTGTGATGGGAAAGCTGCTTCATGCTTTTATCATCACAACTGTGGAAGTAGACGCCTGTATGTTCGGAAGGAATATCAATCTTTCCAGCTTCGTGATTGGAACACTCTTTACCTTCGCTTTTTCGGCTATTGTGAATTTTGTCATGTACTTTAAGCTGAAAAAGATCGATATGGTGGAATCTCTTAAGAGCGTGGAATAATTTAATTGAAATAGCTGGACGAATTGGTAAAAAACGTGTATGATTATAGAAGCAGAATGTGTCGTGGGGCGGCAGCTTACAGAATGGAGGAAGTGCCGCTTTAAGGCGCATGAGAGAAGGAGGAACATATGTTAGAGGATCTGAAAAAACAGGTGTATGAAGCCAATATGGAGCTTCCGAAGCGCGGTCTGGTTACCTATACCTGGGGAAATGTCAGCGGTATCGACCGTGAATCCGGTTATTTTGTCATCAAACCCAGCGGCGTGGACTATGATATCCTGACTCCGGATGATATGGTTGTGATTGACATGGAGGGGAACCGGGTTGAAGGTAAGTATAAACCTTCCTCAGATACGCCCACTCACCTGGAACTGTACAAGGCATTCCCTGAGCTGGGAGGCGTCGTTCATACCCATTCATCCTGGGCCACATCCTGGGCGCAGGCAGGAAGAGATATCCCCTGCTACGGAACGACCCATGCGGATTATATGTACGGGCCGATTCCCTGTGCCAGAAGTCTCACGGAAGAGGAGATCAACGGGGAATACGAGAAAAACACAGGCCTGGTAATCATTGAGACTTTTAAGACCAGAGGCATTAATCCTGTGTACGTTCCGGCTGTTCTGTGCACCAACCACGGACCCTTTACCTGGGGCAAGGATGCGGCAGAGGCAGTTCACAATGCGGTTGTTTTGGAGGAAGTGGCGAAAATGGCCTGCCGTACGGAGATGATCCGGCCAGGTGTGGCGCCGGCTCCGGACTGCATAAAAGAAAAGCACTTCATGAGAAAGCATGGTGCAAACGCTTATTACGGCCAGTAAAACAGAAAGGAAGGAATATCCATATGACGACATTAGAATTACAGAAAATGGCGAATGAAGTCCGCAAGGGTATTGTGACGGCAACTCACAGTGCCAAGTCAGGCCATCCCGGCGGATCTCTGTCCGCAGCAGATGTATTTACATATCTGTATTTTGAGGAAATGAACATTGACCCAAAGGATCCCAAGAATCCTGACAGAGACCGTTTCGTTCTCTCCAAAGGACACACAGCTCCCGGATATTACTCTGCTATGGCTCACAGAGGATTTTTCCCGGTGGAGGATCTGCCGGGCCTGCGCCATGTGGGCACAGATCTTCAGGGACATCCCTGTATGCAGCATCTCCCGGGAATTGATATGTCTTCAGGTTCTCTGGGCCAGGGCGTTTCCGCCGCAGTCGGTATGGCCTTGTCAGGAAAGATGGACGGCAAGTCTTACCGTGTATACACACTGCTGGGCGATGGTGAGATCCAGGAAGGACAGGTTTGGGAGGCGGCTATGTTTGCCGGACACAGAAAGCTGGACAACCTGGTAGTTATCGTGGACAACAACGGACTGCAGATCGATGGAAATATCGCTGACGTATGCTCACCGTACCCGATTGATAAGAAGTTTGAAGCGTTCAACTTCCACGTAATCAACGTGGCGGACGGAAATGACATGGATCAGCTCAGAGCGGCTTTTGCCGAGGCAAGGCAGACAAAGGGAATGCCTACCGCCATCGTTATGAAGACGGTTAAGGGTAAAGGAGTTTCCTTTATGGAGAATCAGGCATCCTGGCATGGAACAGCTCCGAATGACGAGCAGTACGCAGTTGCTATGGCAGACTTAGAGAAAGTGGGGGAAGCATTATGTCAGAAGTAAAGAAAATCGCTACCAGAGAGAGCTACGGCAACGCTCTTGTGGAACTTGGAAAAGAGCACGACAATCTTGTGGTTCTGGATGCTGACCTTGCGGGAGCAACCAAGACAGGAACCTTTAAGAAAGCATTTCCGGAGCGTCACATTGACTGTGGAATTGCTGAGAGCAATATGATGGGAATCGCCGCTGGTCTTGCCACTACAGGCAAAGTTCCCTTTGCAAGTACCTTTGCTATGTTTGCGGCAGGAAGAGCTTATGAGCAGGTAAGAAACTCCATCGGTTATCCTCATCTGAATGTAAAGATCGGCGCTACGCATGCAGGAATCTCCGTAGGCGAGGACGGAGCTACCCATCAGTGCAACGAGGATATGGCTCTGATGCGCACCATTCCCGGCATGACAGTTGTTTGCCCCTCTGATGATGTAGAGGCAAAGGCAGCGGTAAAGGCTGCTTACGAGCATGAAGGACCCGTATATCTGCGGTTTGGCCGTCTGGCCGTTCCGGTCATCAACAATAACCCGGATTACAAGTTTGAGCTTGGAAAGGGCGTTCTTTTAAGAGAGGGAACAGATGTAACTCTGATCGCCACAGGTCTGTGCGTAAACAGTGCCCTGGAGGCAGCGGAAATGCTGACCAAAGACGGCGTGTCAGCCAGAGTTGTCAATATCCATACCATTAAGCCTCTGGATGTAGAGTTGGTAGTAGAATCAGCCAAGGCTACCGGCAAGGTAGTGACAGTGGAAGAGCATTCCATTGTCGGCGGCTTGGGCGGCGCAGTATGCGAAGCTCTGGCAGAGAATGCCCCCACACCGGTTCTTCGGATCGGTGTGAAGGACGTATTCGGTGAGTCCGGCCCTGCAACGGCTCTTCTTGCCAAGTATAAATTGGACGGAGCTGGCGTTTACGAGCAGGTAAAAGAGTGGCTGTAAGATAAAAGAGAATACAGTTTTAACAAAACGTACATGCCTGCTGCGCAGACACCGCCGTACAAAAAGCCATAGATTGCTCCGCACTACGTGCTCCCGCAATCCTACCCGTATTCGCAATCCGCACTACCGTGCTACTTGCTCCTACGGGTTAGCGTCTCTGGTGCCCAGACAGAAGGTTGCGCTTGTGCACCCTTCTGTCCGTTCACCGAGACTGGGCTTTTATAGTAAAATAACTGCCCCGGGCGGCTTAGGCTGCCCGGGGCGCTATATTTTTTAGATTACAGGATTCTAGGAGCCGCAAAGCGGCGAAACAATTCGTAATCCCTTTTGACACCTGAATTCTTTTTTATGAGCCGCTGCCCTTGCTGAGGGTAAAGATAAATTCAGTTCCCACCCCTTCCGTGCTGACAACGTTAATGTTTTGGCCGTGGGTGCGGATGATTTCCTTTACGATGGACAGGCCCAGTCCTGTTCCCTTTTTATCCTTTCCTCTGGAAGCGTCCGTCTTATAAAACCTGTCCCAGATTTTAGGCAGGTTCTCTTTGGCGATTCCCTCTCCATGATCCTTGACAGCTACAAAGACTTTTCTCTTGCGCTCAGAAACTGTAAGGGTAATCACAGAATCGGGGTAGCTGAATTTAATTGCGTTGTCCAGGAGGTTATAAAAAACCTGCTGAATCTTATCCAGGTCTGCATTGACCATTACAGAGGGAGCGCAGAGCTGCGTGGACACAGAAAGTCCTTTTTTTTGAAGCAGTCCCTCCAGAGTGGCCAGAATTTTTTCAATAACAGGAATCAGGTCAAAATCTGTCTTATTCAGATAAACGCCTTTGTCGTCAAAGGTGTTTAGAAGGAGAAGACCTTCCGTCAGCTTATTCAGCCGTTCTGTTTCATTCAATACAATACCCAGATATCGTTTCTGCATTTCCGGCGGAATGGTTCCATCCAGCATGGCCTCCACATACCCCTTGATGGAGGTCAGGGGAGAGCGAAAGTCATGGGAGATATTGGAGATAAATCTCCGCTGATATTCTCCTGAATTATTGACAGAGGAAGAGAGATAATTCAGGGAAGCACAGAGATACCCAAGCTCATCGTCCCCTGAGTAGTCCACGGGTATTCCTTCCGCTGTATCGGCGTCTGTATAGGCGGCTGCGGCCATGATAATTTTGTTCAGAGGCCGGTAGAAGCGGAAATGGAAAAAAAGCAGAGGAAACAGAGACAGCAGGAAAAAAATTCCAAGAAGTATATAGCATACGTTCTGGATAGCCACGGACTGGCCGGCCAGATACTCCTGATATTCCTCCGCCTGGGAAAAGGCATGGAGGTAGTGGTGGGTCAGCTTTGGCGTAAGCCAGAAGGCTGCTAAAAAGCTGACTGCCAGAAAAAGAACGTATGCCAGATACAGCCGGTTTCTTAATCTGTGATTCATGGCGTTTTCACCCCGAATTTATAGCCAATCCCCCAGACTGTGGAGATTGTCCAGTAGTCATTGTCCTTGATTTTTTCTCTCAAACGTTTAATATGCACATCCACAGTTCTCGTATCTCCAATATATTCATATCCCCAGATATGGTCCAGAAGCTGCTCCCTGGTAAATACCTGGTTGGGGGAGGAGGCCAGGAAATATAAAAGCTCCAGCTCCTTGGGAGGCATATCCACCGTCTCACCCTTGTAGATGACAGAGTAGTTGGTAAGATTGATCGTCAGGTCGGGATATTCCACGTATTTTCCAGCCGGTTTCTGGGAGACGGGAGCGGCCGGCTGATAACGGCGCAGCACTGCCTTGACCCTGGCCACCAGTTCTTTGGAATCAAAGGGTTTAATGATATAATCATCGGCTCCCAGCTCCAGTCCCAGCACTTTATCAAAGACTTCCCCTTTGGCAGAAAGCATGATAATGGGCACATTGGAGGTCTGGCGGATCTGACGGCAAACCTGGTACCCGTCAATTCCCGGAAGCATCAGATCCAGAAGAATCAGATTAGGCTTAAAAACCTCAAACTGCCTGAGGGCTTCCTCGCCGTCATGCACCATTTTTGTGTCATAGAACTCCTTTGTAAGATAAAGGGAGATCAGTTCACAGATATTTTCATCATCGTCTACGATTAAAATTTTCTGTCTCGTTACCATATCATCACTCTCCTTACTTAAACTCCGCAATCGTCACTCCAGAATCCCCTTCTCCGAATTCACCCAGACGGAAGGAAGCCACATGCTTCTGGCGGCGGAGGTACTGATGGACTGCCTTGCGGAGCGCTCCCGTGCCCTTGCCGTGTACAATCCTTACGCTGGGAAGGTGAGCCAGGTAGGCGTCGTCCAGATATTTGTCAAGCTCCACCAGAGCTTCATCCGTGGTTTTTCCCAGCAGATTGATTTCCGTGTGGATGGAAGCAGATTTAGACATTTTGATTCTGCTGCCTCCTGACTGTTTTTTGAAAGAGGCGGCAGCGCTTCCCGTATCATCCGGCAGCTTTTCCAGATCCTTCAGATTCACCTGAGAACGGAGAATTCCCATCTGCACAAAGAGATTCCCCCTGGCGTCCGGCAGGGTGCTTACCGTTCCGCGGAGATTCATGCTTAGAACCTTTACACTGTCTCCGATACGGAGATCCTTTGCGGTAAGCTCTTTCTTAGGAGATTTCTCCTTGGGCTTCGCGCCTTTTTTCTCCAGGGAGGACATCTTCTCACGGAGCTTGGTGCGTTCCTGCTCCATTTCTTTTGTGGAGCCTGCGGCATTTCCTAGTTTGTTATACCTGCGGATAGTCTCGTCCGCATATTCTTTGGCTTCTCTGAGAATGGCCTGGGCTTCCTCTCTGGCTTTGGAAAGGATTGCGTCCCGGTTGTTTTCCAGCCGGTCCTCCTTGCGCTCCAGCCGTGTTTTCCGCTCTTCAATCTCCTGCTTATACCGCTGGATGGCCTCCCGCTCCTGTTCCATGGCCGCCCGGCTGTTTTCCAGATCGGCAATCACATCCTCGAAGCTTTCGGCTTCCTGGCTGATCTGTTCCTTTGCCTCTTCAATAATATAATCTGGAAGTCCCAGCTTTTCAGAGATGGCAAAGGCGTTGCTCTTGCCGGGAATCCCAATCAAAAGACGGTAAGTGGGACGCAGAGTCTCCACGTCAAATTCGCAGCACCCGTTCTCCACACCGGGAGTGGAGAGAGCAAAGACCTTAAGCTCACTGTAATGAGTGGTAGCCATGGTTCGGATTCCTCTCCGGTGCAGATTGGAGAGGATGGCGATAGCCAGGGCGGCTCCCTCTGTGGGATCAGTTCCGGCTCCCAGCTCATCAAAAAGTACCAGGGAGCGCTCATCCGCCTGGTTCCAGAAGGAGACAATGTTTGTCATATGGGAAGAGAAGGTACTGAGGCTCTGCTCGATGCTCTGCTCGTCCCCAATATCCGCAAAGACCTCCGTGAAAACAGAAAGCTCAGAATGGTCAAAGGCGGGAATGTGAAGCCCTGCCTGCCCCATAAGTGTAAACAGCCCGACTGTTTTCAGAGATACGGTTTTTCCACCGGTGTTTGGGCCGGAGATCACCAGAAGGGTAAAATCATCTCCCAGGCGGATATCCACAGGAACTACTCTGGCGGGATCCAGGAGAGGATGACGTCCTTTTCGGATGGAGATTCTGCCTTCCTGGTTAAATTCCGGTTCCGTTCCATTATAGGAGCGGGAAAGCCGGGCTCTGGCAAAGATAAAGTCAAGCTCCGTAAGAAGCTGGATGTCCTCTTCAATGGCAGCGGACTCCAGGGCCACCTGGGAGCTGAGTTCAGCCAAAACCTTTTCGATTTCCTTTTCCTCCCGGATTTCCAGTTCCCGGAGATCGTTGTTGAGCTTCACGATGGCCATAGGCTCAATAAAAAGAGTTGAGCCTGTGGAGGACTGATCGTGGATCATTCCCGGTACCTGAGACCGGTGTTCCGCTTTTACGGGAATACAGAAACGTCCGTTTCTCTGAGTCACTACGGCATCCTGGAGAAACGTCCGATAGGAGCCGTTTACGTAGGAGGTAAGCTGAGAGCGGATCCGCTCGTTGGTGAGCTGCATCTGGCGGCGCACCTGGCGAAGGCCGGGGCTGGCATTGTCGTCAATCTCCTCCTCCGAAGGAATGCAGCGCCGGATCTCAGCGCTAAGTGGAGTAAGGGGCTGCAGGCTCTGAAACATTCCCGTCAGAGAATTGTCCTGCTCCTGGACTGTTTCACCCCGGGCCCAGGATTTTACACGCAGGCAGGTTTCCAGCAGGCGGCAGACTCTCAGCAGCTCATCGATATTCAGAGAGCTTCCTACTTCCAGCCGTTTCAGGGAACCCCTCATATCGGTGACCCCGGAAAAGGACACGCTGCCTTTTCGCAGAAGCATGCTGACTCCATCGCTGGTCTCTCTCTGCATCCGCAGGATATCCGAAAGGTCTGTGGAGGGCGCCAGGGAACGGCAGAGAGCCTTTCCTGGGGCGGAGCCAGCCAGGTCTGTCAGTTTCTGGATGATTTTTTCATATTCTAAAATTTTTAATGCTTTTTCATTCATAATTTATGTCTCCATTGATTAGGATGTCAAAAAGGCTTACGGATTGTTCCGCCGGCGTTTTGTCCCGGCGCAGATCAACCTTATTGTACCCTATATTTTACAGAGTGGCAAGTTTACACTGCAAACAATGAAGTTAAGTCTCATGTTTTTTTGATTGTAAAAAATTCCTATGGTAATTGACAAAAGTGATTCTTTATAGTATAAAAGTACATATAAACCGATGAGGAAGAGTGAGTACCCTCTTAAAAACGTTTCAGAGAGCTGCAGGCGGTGGGAGTGCAGTACGGGATGAGAGTGGGAATGGGCTTCCGAGGGTGAGCTGAATTTAAAGTAGGCGAGCCGGAGCAGATACTCCGTTATCAAGGATCGGCATATGAATGTATGCGCAGAGCGGACGGCATGGCCGTCAAGTCAGGGTGGCACCGCAGGAGACAGAAATATGGCTCTTGTCCCGGCAGATTAATTTGCATGGGACAGGAGTTTTTTTTACTCTATCGGAAACTTCGTTCCGATAGAGTAAAAGCTCCGCATGGATCGTACTGCGCCTTATCTGTTCATAGAGCCGATCCATAAGATCAAAAATTTTAAAATTGAAACACTGCAAAGGAAAGGAGAGACAGTATGAGTCTGAACAAAGAGATCCCTTACAAAATTTATCTGGAAGAAAAGGAAATGCCCAAGCAGTGGTATAATGTGCGGGCGGATATGAAGACCAAACCTGCGCCCCTGCTGAATCCCGGCACCCTGAAGCCCATGACAGCCGAAGAACTGGAGGGCGTTTTCTGTCAGGAGCTGGTAAAGCAGGAGCTGGATGACACCACCGCTTATTTCGACATTCCAGATGAAATTCTGAAATTTTATAAAATGTATCGTCCGTCGCCCCTGGTGCGGGCCTACTGCCTGGAGGAAAAACTTCAGACCCCAGCCAAGATTTATTATAAGTTTGAAGGAAATAACACCAGCGGAAGTCACAAGCTGAATTCAGCCATTGCCCAGGCCTATTATGCGAAAAACCAGGGCCTCAAAGGAGTGACTACGGAGACGGGAGCCGGACAGTGGGGTACAGCTCTGTCCATGGCCTGCGCTTATCTGGGCCTTGACTGCCAGGTTTACATGGTGAAAGTATCTTATGAGCAGAAGCCCTTCCGGAGAGAAGTGATGCGCACCTATGGCGCAAAAGTGACACCTTCTCCCTCGGATACTACCCAAGTAGGCCGAAAGATCCTGGAAGAAAATCCCGGAACCACAGGAAGCCTGGGATGCGCCATCTCGGAAGCGGTGGAAGCCGCCCTGAATCAGGAAGGTTACCGGTACGTTCTGGGAAGCGTGCTGAACCAGGTTCTGCTCCATCAGTCCATTATCGGGCTGGAGACAAAAGCGGCTCTCGATAAATATGACATAACCCCGGATATTATTATCGGCTGTGCCGGCGGCGGATCCAATCTGGGGGGCTTGATTTCCCCCTTCATGGGAGAAAAGCTTCGGGGGGAAAAGGATTACCGTTTCATAGCGGTGGAGCCTGCCTCCTGTCCCAGCCTTACAAAAGGCGTGTTTGCCTATGATTTCTGCGATACAGGAATGGTTTGCCCCATGGCGAAAATGTATACTTTGGGCCATGCGTTTATCCCCTCCGCCAACCACGCAGGAGGGCTTCGCTACCATGGCATGAGCAGCGTTCTCTCACAGCTCTATCATGACAAAATGATGGAAGCGGTAGCTGTAGAACAGACGTCTGTCTTTGAGGCTGCGGAGATGTTTGCCAGGGTAGAAGGAATCCTGCCGGCTCCCGAGAGCAGCCATGCTATCCGTGTGGCCATTGACGAGGCCATGAAGTGCAAAGAGACGGGGGAAGAAAAAACAATCGTCTTCGGCCTTACGGGCACAGGGTACTTCGATATGGTGGCTTATGAGAAGTACAACAATGGAGAGATGACCGACTACATTCCTACCAGGGAAGATCTTCAGAGGGGCTTTGACAAGATTCCTAAATTCCCGGGAAACGAATTTTAATCAGAGGAATACGGAGTCTGAGTATGATTGCTTTTAGGTATTTACGGCACAGATTTTTTCGAGTATAATTAGAAAGAGCATTTGGGATGGCAGATAAGCGGAAAAATGCGGATCAGCCATCCTTTTGTTTTGCGGAGACGGACAGAATGCGCATTTTTCGGGCAGCAGCATTCTTAGTCCTCAGATGAGATTTGTGTGGAAAGGAAAAAGTGTAATTATGAAATATATCGAATCCTTCCGTGAAGGAGATAAAATCAACGATGTCTTTTTGTGCAAGTATAAGCAGTCAGCCACGGCGAAAAACGGAAAAATGTATGAGAACGTGATCCTTCAGGACAAAACAGGAACCATCGACGCCAAGATCTGGGATCCGAATTCCTCAGGAATCGGGGAATTCGGTGTCATGGATTACGTATTTATTACCGGGGACGTAACCTGCTTTCAGGGAGCCCTTCAGATGAGCATCAAAAGAGCCAGAGTGGCAGACAGCCAGGAATATATTGCCTCGGACTATCTTCCTGTCAGCGAGAAGGATATTGATGAGATGTACCAGGAGCTGATGCAGTACATGCGCCAGGTGGAAAACCCTTACCTGCAGAAGCTGATCCAGATGTACTTCGTAGACAATCAAGCTTTTATAGACGCTTTCAAGCAGCATTCCGCCGCCAAAACGGTTCATCACAGCTTTGTGGGAGGGCTGCTGGAGCATACCCTGGGAGTGGTGCGGCTCTGTGACTTCTACGTGAAGCAGTATCCTTTCCTGAAAAAGGATCTTCTGTTCACGGCGGCTCTTTTCCACGATGTCGGAAAGCTTAAGGAAATTTCCAATTTCCCTGAGAACGATTATACGGACGATGGCCAGCTCTTGGGCCATATTATCATGGGGAGCGAGCTGGTAGGCTTCGGATGCCGTCACATAAAAAACTTTCCTAAAAAATTAATCAGTGAGCTGCAGCACTGCATTTTATCCCATCATGGGGAATTGGAATTTGGCTCACCAAAGAAGCCTGCGCTGCCGGAAGCCCTGGCCCTGACCTTTGCGGACAACACGGACGCCAAGCTGGAGACTATGCGGGAAATTCTGAAAGCAGCCGGCGAGAATCACGAATGGCTGGGCTATAACCGCCTCTTTGAATCAAACCTCCGCAAGAGCACGGAGTTTTAGATAAAAAGGACACTATTATCCCACATGGAATACGGAGAAAGGAACGCATATGAAAAAAGATGATTTGATCTTTGTAACCATAGAGGATTTAAGCAATGAAGGGCTGGGAATCGGCCACAGCGGCGGGACAGCTTTTTTTGTGAAGGATACGGTCATTGGCGACACGGCGGAAGCTAAGGTTATGAAAATGAAGAAGACGTACGGCTATGCAAGGCTTGTACGTCTTTTGTCGCCTAGCCAGGATCGGGTGACGCCTTCTTGCCCGGTTGCCAGGCAGTGCGGAGGGTGTCAGCTTCAGGCCATGAGCTATGAGGCGCAGCTTAAGTTTAAGGAGAATAAAGTAAAGAATGCTTTGGCGCGGATCGGCGGCTTTGAGAATCCTCCTATGGAACCTATTGTGGGAATGGATTACCCTTTCCGTTACAGGAATAAAGCTCAGTATCCTGTGGGCCGAAATAAGGATGGCAGGATAACGGCGGGGTTTTACGCTGGCCGAACCCACGACATCATAGAGAACCGGGACTGTCTCCTGGGCCCGGAGATTAACAAGGATATCTTGGATATTATTCTTTCTCATATGGAGACATACGATATTGCGCCCTATGACGAGAAATCCTGCTCTGGCCTGGTTCGCCACATTATGATCCGTCAAGGTTTTAAAACAGGGCAGATCATGGTGTGCCTTGTGCTGAACGGAACTTCCATGCCGGTCTCAGAAGCTTTGGTTAAAGAGCTTCAAAAAATCAAAGGCATGACTTCTGTTTCTATCAGCGTCAACAGAGAAAATACGAACGTGATTCTGGGACGGAAGATCAAGCTTCTCTGGGGCAGAGAATACATTGAGGATAAAATCGGTGAACTTGTATTCCGCATCTCCCCTCTGTCCTTTTACCAGGTGAATCCAAATCAGACAGAAAAGCTTTACGGAAAGGCCTTGGAATATGCGGGTTTGACCGGACGGGAGACTGTCTGGGATCTGTACTGCGGTACCGGAACGATCTCCCTTTTCCTGGCACAGCAGGCAGGGAAAGTATTTGGCGTGGAGATCGTACCGGATGCCATCCGTGACGCAAAGGAAAACGCTGCTAGAAACCACATCAGCAATGCAGAGTTCTATGTGGGAAAGGCAGAAGAAGTTTTGCCGCAGAAATATGAAGAAGAGGACGTCACTGCGGACGTAATCGTAGTAGATCCCCCCAGAAAGGGATGTGATCCCAGCGTTCTCTCCACAATAGCCCGGATTCGCCCCCAGAGAATCGTCTACGTAAGCTGCGATCCGGCTACCCTGGCAAGAGATCTGAAATATCTCTGCGGGGAAGGCTACAGGCTGGAGCGGGCATGCCCTGTGGATATGTTCGGGATGAGTGGGCATGTCGAGACGGTTGTACTTTTGTCCAAACTTAATGCCAAGCAGCATATAGAGGTGGAGTTGAATCTGGATGAGCTGGATTTGACTGCGGCGGAGAGCAAGGCTACCTATGACGAGATCAAAGCGTATGTGCTGGAGAAGTATGGCTTGAAAGTGTCCAGCCTGTATATCTCCCAGGTCAAACGGAAGTGCGGGCTGGATGTGGGGCAGAATTATAATCTGTCGAAGAAGGAAGATGCTAAAGTGCCGCAGTGTCCACCAGACAAGGAAGCGGCAATTATGGAGGCACTAAAGCATTTTCACATGGTATAATAGTGGGCAAATGTAGAAGCAAATGCCGTGCACCAGTTTTCGAACCGGTGCGCGGCATTTTGGTAATAAGATCAAAATGGCAACTCTTGATAATGTTTATCTTTGATTGCTTGGAGCGCCTCTTGTATTCCTTTTGGACAGTTAAAAAGCAAGTTTCGTATTGATGGATACAGAGAATATTCCCGTGGATTCCCATAACTTGTCCAACTGCTTTCATGAACGAGGTTATTTTGAATTAAAAACTGTAGAGAAGTCCCATAGTTGCTTGAAAGAGTAGAGTCAAGTGAATGCTTGATCTCCCATTGCTGAATATTTTTAATCTGTCCTTCCGCCATCCAACGATCGCCAAAAGACTCGATTCTTTCATCAACAATGTAGCAAAT
>LHCFI01400__coassemble_1760_pt1 | contig 20664 bp, 16 predicted proteins | sample LHCFI01400__metabat2_low_PE_038 | metagenome-assembled genome bin LHCFI01400 | reverse complement strand
GCTGAAAGCGAATTCGGTGAATGCAATATTAAGCTGTGCTTTGACCATGGCGATTTTACTTGGACAGATTGATATTTCTGTGGGATCTACTGTAGGGCTTTCCGGTATGGTCAGTGCTATTTTGATAACGAATTATGAATTTCCCATTGTTCCCACCATTATAATATGTCTTCTCATTGGGATGGCAGTGGGATTCTTTAACGGCTTCTGTATTGCTTATATAGATGTTCCGCCCTTTATAACTACTTTAGTGACACAGTGTATTGGGAGGGGGCTTGCCCAGGTGATCTGTGATGGAAATCCTGTGCGTGTGCGCAACGATGCCTTTTCAGCCATTGGAACATCATCCTTTGGAAGCGGCATCTCGATTATTACAGTATACGCAGTAGTCTGTCTGATTCTCACCACAGTATTTTTGTATAAGACAAAGACAGGTTCTTATCTTTATGCTGTGGGAGGAAATGCTGCCGCAGCCAGATTTTCAGGAATAAACGTAAGAAGGGTTATGATGATGCCTTATATCATCGGAGGTATTTTGGCCGCTTTCTGCGGGATCGTCTGGGCTGCCAGGCTTGGGTCTGCCACTCCCACCCTTGGACAGAATTTTGAGTTAGATGCCATAGCGGCGACGGCCCTGGGAGGTGCCAGTATGTCAGGAGGGGTCGCCAATATAGGAGGTACGATTCTGGGAGTTTTTATGATCGGTGTGATTCAAAATGGTCTGAACCTCCTGGGAGTAAATTCATTTTGGCAGTATGTGGCGAAAGGTATCATTATCATTATCGCAGTTGTAATAGACATCTTAAGGAAGAAATACAAAAAAGCTTAAAGGAGAGAAAAGTATGCTGGTAAATTTAAAGACACTGATAGAAGATGCAGAAAAAAATAATTATGCGGTGGGTATGTTTACAACCCCCAATATTACTACGGCTGAGGCGGTCATCTCTGCGGCAGAGGAATTAAATGCGCCTGTTATGATCGGACAGGCTCAGTTGTATGATGATTTCGGCCCTATGGAAAAATATGGTCCCATTTATGCGGATATGGCCAGGAAGGCAAAGGTACCTGTATGTCTCCACTTGGATCATGGAACAAGCATTGAATATATAATGAAGGCGGTTCGGTGCGGATATACTTCTGTGATGGCTGATTTTTCAGAGCTTCCCTTTGAAGAAAACGCAAAAATGGTAAAGCTCTGCGCAGATATCTGCCATAGCATTGACGTTTCAGTGGAAGGGCTGTGCGGAAAAATGCCTTCTGTGGAAATGATAAGGAAAGATCAAAATATATGCTTAAAAGAATACTTTACAGATCCTGAGGAACTGAAGGAATTTGTCAGAATTACAGGTGCAGATGCCATGACAGTGTCTTTTGGGACCGTTCACGGAATGAAGGTGACAGAGCCGGTACTGGATATGGGACACTTAGATAAATTAAAAAACGCTTCTTCCTGTGCATTGGTCATGCATGGTTCCTCAGGTGTGGAGATCAATCAGCTTAAGGAAGCCATCAGCCGGGGGCTTAGAAAAATTAACGTATACACTAAGATTGCTATCAGTCCTCAAAAAGCCATTGAAGAAGAAATCAAAAAACAGGAAGAGCCGATGTGGTTCCATGAAATTTTAAATTTGTCCAAGAGAACCATGAAGGAAGCAGCCATGGAATCTATCAAGTTGTTCTCAAATGGACATTCATTTAAGTAAAAAAGAAAATTATGAATATTGGTGGAATAGATATAGGAACCAGCGGAGTAAAATGCGCTGTTTATAATGAAAATGGAACGTGCGTGGGATTTTCCAGAAAGGATTACTCTTATATCAGGGACGACCAGGGCTACTGTCTGAATCCTTGTCAGGTCTGGCAAAGTGTAAAAGAAGCTCTGAGAGAAGCAGCGCTGCAGTGCAAAGGTGAAATACATGGAATAGCTGTGTCGTCCATCGGAGAAGCCTGTGTTCTAATGGATTCTTCAGACAGGGTGCTTTTCCCTTCGATTCTTTATAATGATAAAAGGGGAAAAGAAGAAAGCCTGGAATTTATAGAAAAATTTGGACAGGAGAGGATTTACAGTCTCTGTGGTACAGCTTCAAATGGAACATATTCAGCAGAAAAACTTAGATGGATTTTTTCTCATGAAAAAGATGCCGAGAAAGTGGATAAAATTTTTTTGTATGAGGATTATATTATCTACTGTTTAACAGGGGAAAGAAAAATCAGTTTTTCGCTGGCTTCTAGAACTTTGGCTTTTGATATTACAAAAAAGCAGTGGATTGACCAATTCCTTTCTTTTGCAGGAACCTCCAGGGACAAAATGTCAGATCCGGTCAGCTCAGGGACAGAGACGGGAGAAATTAAAAAGTCTCTGGCAGAAGAGCTGGGTTTAAAAATAAGGACGAAGGTTTTTACGGGAGGGCATGATCAGCTATGCTGCACTCTGGGAGCAGGAATGTTCCTTGGAAATACAGGCGTAAACGTATCAGGCAGCGGCGACACGGTGAGTTTTTTGCTGAAAAAACCAGTTTTAAACGCTGAAATGATGAGAGGCGGCTACGGATGTTCGCCTTATGCAGAAGAAGGATTCTATACAACATATGGACTTTGTGCTATGAGCGGGACAATGATCCGCTGGTACAAGGATATTTTCGGACAAGGCCGCAGAGATTTTTATGAAGAGACGGAAAAGGAGCTTCCGGGAATAGAAACAGATATTGTGGTTCTGCCGGGTTTTACAATTATGGGAACGCCGGATTTTAAGCTGGATTCACAAGGATTAATGGATGGTTTTACTTTAAAAACCTCTCCGTTGGAAATTTACCGGGGAATTTTGGAAGGAATAGCCTTCCATCTTAAAATGAACTTGGATCTTTTAAAAAGACAGGGAATTGAAGCAAAGGTTATGTACGTGGCAGGGGGAGGTGCTAATTCCAGAGTCTGGAATCAGATAAAAGCGGATATATGGGGAAATAAAATTGTACAGACAGAAAATCAGGAGGCCGGCACAGCCGGGTGTGCGATTCTTGCAGGCGTAGGGTTAAATGTATTTAAGGACTGCACAGAGGCATCCCAATTATTTGTTAAGCCGGTAAAAGAATATTTTCCCCGTAAACAGAGCAAATATAATGAAAAATACGCTAGGTTTTTAAAGCTGTATCAATACAAAAAGGAAAGGATGGAGGAAGAGGATGCTGGTAAATAATAAAGCATTGCTGGAAGATGCAGAAAGACACAACTACGCAGTGGCAGGGATCAATACTACGAGCCTGACGATGCTCCGGGCGGTAATAGAGGCGGCAGAAGAGCTCAATATGCCGGTTATTTTAAGTCATGCCCAGCTTCATGAACCATACGCCCCCATAGACCTCATGGCGCCTCTGATGAAAAAAGCGGCGGAAGAGGCCAAGGTTCCCTGTTCTCTTCATCTGGATCACGGCGTATCAGAAAAATATATCTTAAAAGCTGTGAGAAATGGATTCACTTCTATTATGGTGGATTTTGCCAGATGCCCCTTTGAAGAAAATATAACCAGAACAAAGGCAATGACCGATCTGTGCCATGAACTGGATATATCGGTGGAAGGCGAGTTTGGAGAAATGCCAAGCAATGTAAAGGGGCAGGGAAGACATTTGCCGGAAGGCAAAACCATTGATTATTTTTATACCGATCCTGATAAGGCAAAAGAGTTTGTGGAAAGAACGGGCATTGATAATATGGTGGTATCTTTCGGATCTGTTCATGGAATTTACATAGAAAACCCGATAATGGATTTTGAAAGATTAAAGAAAATCCGTGAAAAGCTCCCAGGCTTTCCTTTAGTCATGCATGGAGGCTCAGGTCTGAGCGAGGAAGATACAAAGAAATGTATAAACGGAGGGGTTCGGAAAATTAATTACTATACGTATATGGCTACGGCTCCTTCAAAACTGCTTCCCCAATATATTGCCCAGGCAAAGACACCTCCCTATTTCCATGAGATCGCGGAATATTCCAAGGAGATTATGAAGAAGCAGGCTATGTATGCGATTGCTTTATTTATGAATAAATAGGAATTGAAAAAAGAGGGACTGGATTTTGAATTCAGCCCCTCGAAATATTCCGCACCCCCACTGCCATCTGATACTGAGCCCTATGCCTGTCTTCAGCTAATTCCTTAGGATAGGCTATGACTCCATGACTGTCATAAGGATCGTTGAAATAATAGTTTTTATCATCATATCCCACCAGAAGCATACAGTGTTCGTTGGAGATCCAGGTGAATTCTTCACCTGAGTCAAGAAGCTTCCAGGATGGTCCCACAATGGGGGGGCGCATTTCAATGCATGCCCAAAAAAGGACGGGCAGGTCTTTGTCAATGTAATCTCTTAAGAGGTTTTGAACCGGGGTACCAGTTTCATCAGCAACTTTATATTTTCCATGAATAGCCTTCTTAAGGGCCTTTACCATCACCGGGGCGTAACATCCAAAGCTGTCGGGATCGTAGGGGCTTCCGCAGAAGGCTTTTCTTGGATCACCGCCGTAAGTGACTCCGTCTTTATTTACAAATTCTACTTTTTCAAGACAGGTATTTATAAATTCATCTACAGAAATAGGAAACCCCAGATAGTTTAAAAGCATCACGGCGGAGACACTTTCGCATCCGGTGGGATATTTTCCTTCCTGGCTGATGTAGGGGACTTTGATGAGTTTCATGAGTAGGGCTCCTTTCATTTAAAAATTATATGTTATATCAGGTTGTGTTTAAGCATAATGTATTTATACACTAAATACAAGAATGAATGGAATTAAAGTTTAACATAAATAAAAGAGAAAAAGTTGATTTTAATTCTATAATAACTCAAGGTTTTTTATTCTTGACAGGATTGACCTTTTGTGTAATACTTTATTGTGTTAAAGAGAATAGGTTCTATAGGCATGAAGGAGTGCAAATGATACTACTTATTTTGCATTCCTTTAACTATATGATCAGGATATCGAAAGGTATTACAGATGAGGATTAAAAAGATTCAGACAGGGAGAATACACATACCTCTGAAGGTTCCTTTTAAGACGGCTTTAAGAACGGTGGAGTCCGTGGAGGATGTGATTGTCCGCATTGAGACAGATACAGGGGAAGAAGGATTTGGGGAGGCGCCTCCTACGGCGGTGATTACGGGGGATACCCTGGAATCTATAGAAGGAGCTATAAAGAATTTTATTGGGCCTTCTCTGACGGGGATGGAGATTGAGAACCTGGACGGCATTATGAAAAAGCTTCATGGCTGTATGAAGGGAAATACCTCCGCCAAGGCGGCAGTGGATATGGCCGTCTATGATCTGTACGGGAAGAGCCTGGGACGTCCCCTCTATAAGCTTCTGGGGGGAGCCAGGGAGGAACTGACTACGGATCTGACCATCAGCGTGAATCCCATTCCTCAGATGGTGGAGGACAGTCTGCGGGCTGTGGAAGATGGGTTTCATATTCTCAAGATCAAAGTGGGAAAAGAAGGATATAAGGATGTGGAGCGTATCCGGCAGATCCGGCAGGCCGTGGGGCCTGAGGCGGTGATCCGGGTGGATGCAAACCAGGGCTGGACGGCCAAGGAGTCTGTGAGGATGATCCAGAAGATGGAGGATTTGGACCTGAACATTGATCTGGTGGAGCAGCCGGTTCCCGCAGAGGATCTGGAGGGAATGAAATTCGTCAAAAGCCGGGTATATACAAGGATTCTGGCGGATGAGACGGTATTTTCTCCGAAGCAGGCCATTCGTGTCATAGAGGAACAGGCGGCTGATATGATTAATATTAAGCTGATGAAAACCGGGGGAATCTATGAGGCTCTGAAAATTATAAATATTGCGGAGATTTATGGAATAGAATGTATGATCGGCTGTATGCTGGAGAGCAAGATCGCAGTCAGCGCTGCGGCGCATCTGGCGGCGGGCAAGAGCATTATCACAGCCATTGATCTGGACGGGCCGTCTCTGTGCAGGGAGGATCCCTATGAGGGAGGACCGCTGTATGAGGGGGCAAAAATAAGAATGCCAAAGGAAGCTGGGATCGGTATCTTAAAGGTTCCGGCAGCCTTTCAGTAGAAAGCAGGCGTTACATATATGGAAAAGACACATTTATTAGAAGTCAAGGATTTAAAGGTATCCTTTGCCAGTAAGAAGACAGAGGTTCCTGCCATTCAGGAGATCAGCTATTATCTGGACGAAGGAGAGGTTCTGGGAATCGTAGGTGAATCGGGAAGCGGAAAATCCGTTTCCTCCCACTGTATCTTAAAGCTGCTTCCTGAAAACGGAAGAATCAAAGGGGGGCAGATTCTTTTTGAAGGGAAGGATCTTCTTCCCATGAATGCCAAGGAGATCGCTAATATCCGGGGAAATAAGATCAGTATGATCTTTCAGGATCCTATGACCTCCCTGGATCCTCTGTTTACGGTGGGGCATCAGATCGAAGAGTCTTTGAAGAAGCATACGAATTTGAATAAAAAGCAGAGGGAAGAGCGAATTATTGAGCTTCTGGATATGGTAGGCATCAATCAGCCGGAGAAGAGGATGAAGCAGTATCCCCATGAGTTTTCTGGGGGAATGAGGCAGAGAGCCATGATTGCTATGGCGCTGAGTCTTGGGCCGAAGCTTCTGATAGCTGATGAGCCGACGACGGCCCTGGACGTAACGATTCAGGCCCAGATTATAGAGCTGCTGAAGAAATTAAAAGATGAGCTGAATATGGCCATTATTTTTATCACCCATGATCTGGGAGTCGTATCTGATATCTGTGACAAGATCATCGTTATGTATGCGGGTGAAATCATTGAATCAGGAAAGAAGAGACAGATTTTCTATGAGAGCAGACATCCCTACACGGAAGGACTTCTGAATTCTGTTCCCAAGATAGAGCAGTCCAGACAGGAGAAGCTGGTTCCCATTGAGGGAAATCCGCCGGATATGCAGATTCTGGGGGATGAATGTCCCTTTGCGCACCGGTGCGGCTATGCCATGAACATCTGTGCCAAGCGTAAGCCTCCGAAGCTTACCGTGGATGAGGGACATGAGGTTTCCTGCTGGAAATATTATCGAGAAATGATAGAATCGGGTGAGTAAAATGGAAAAAGATATCCTTTTGGAGGTCAGGAACCTGAAAAAGTACTATCAGGTGAAGAACGGCCTTTTTAAGAAAGTGAATGTAAAAGCAGTGGACGATGTCAGCTTTACGATCCGCCGGGGGGAGACTCTGGGGCTGGTAGGGGAGAGCGGCTGCGGCAAGACGACCTTGGGAAGGACGATCCTGCGGCTTCTGGAGCCTACAGACGGAGAGATTATCTTTGACGGAAAGGTTATCAACCAGGCGGATATGAAGGATTACCGCAAGAAGATGCAGATTGTTTTTCAGGATCCCTACGCTTCTTTGGATCCCAGAAAAACCGTGGCTGATATTATAGGGGAAGCGCTGGACATCCATCAGCTTTATAAGGATAAAGCAGAGAGAAAAGAAAAGGTTCTCCGCCTTATGGATCTTGTGGGATTAAGCGACAAGTTTTACAACCGTTATCCCCATGAATTTTCAGGAGGGCAGAGACAGCGTATCGGTATAGCCAGGGCTTTGGCGGTTTCGCCGGAATTTATCGTCTGTGATGAGCCTGTGTCTGCCCTAGATGTGTCTATTCAGGCCCAGGTCATTAATATGCTGGAGAGACTTCAGCATGAAAGAGGGCTTACCTACCTTTTTATCGCCCATGACCTGGCGGTTGTGAAGCATATCAGCGACCGGATCGGCGTTCTGTATCTGGGGCATCTTGTAGAGCTGGCTGACAGCGAGGAGCTGTACCGGAATCCTCTGCATCCCTATACTCAGATGCTTCTTTCCGCAGTGCCGATTGCAGATCCAGATGAATCTGAAAAGAGAAAAAGAATCAAGCTGGAAGGGGAGGTACCGTCTCCCATTAATCCTCCTTCCGGGTGTCCTTTCCGCACCAGGTGCGAGCAGGCCTGCGATGCCTGCAAGGAAAAATTCCCGGAGCTGAAGGAAATTGAAAAAGGACACTGGGTGGCCTGCTCCCAGGTTCAGAGACAGTAAGGAGGAAGAAACTTTATGGAATTGTTTCAAAAGATTATAAAAAGAGTTTTGCTGGCAGTGTTCAGCCTCTTTGTAATTGTTACCATCACTTTCTTTCTGATGAACTTAATTCCCGGTGATCCGTTTATGTCTGAGAAAGCCAATCCGGAAGCCCAGGCGGCTCTCAGGGCCAAATACGGACTGGATCAGCCAATCTATGTGCAGTACGTAAAATATCTGGACGGGCTGCTTCACGGAGACATGGGAAACAGCTATGTTCTGCAGAAGGGACGTGAGATTTCCACTATTGTCACCGAATCCTTCGCTGTTTCTATGTCCTTAGGTATACGGGCCCTGATTCTGGCCATCCTGATTGGAGTTCCCCTGGGATGTATTGCCGGACTGTGGAAAAATAAAGCGCCGGATGCCTTCATCCGGGTGATCTCGGCAGTGGGAATTTCGGTTCCGGGATATGTGATCGCAGCGATTCTCATGCTGGTGCTGGCTGTTTCGCTTCGGCTGCTTCCTACTTCCTATAACAGGCCGGGAGGAACGGTGATGCCTATTATCACTCTGGCCTTGTATCCCACCTGTTATCTGATCCGTCTTACAAGAGCCAGTATTCTGGAGGTACTCAACCAGGATTACTTGAGAACAGAGAGGGCCAAGGGAATGAGCGAGACGGTGGTAATTTTCGTACATGCGCTGAAAAATTCCCTGATTCCCATTATTACATATCTGGGGCCTCTGACGGCTTCGATCCTGACGGGAGGTTTCGTGGCTGAAAGCGTGTTTAACGTTCCAGGCCTTGGACGGTACTTCGTAAGCGCCATCAATTCCAGAGACTATACGCTGATCATGGGTACGACGATCTTCTATGCGGCGCTGATTATTTTTATGAATCTGGTATGTGATATCCTCTATCAGATCGTAGATCCCCGGATCAAACTGGATTAAAAAGACAGAAAGCAGGAATTCAGAATGCAAGAACAAATATTAAGTATGCAGATAAAAACGGATCCTTCTGATTTTGAGCCGCTTTCAAAAGGTTACTTCAAAGATGAGAAGGAGAACCTGGAGGAAATCGGATTCTGGAAAGCCAGTTGGATTCGCCTAAAAGAAAATAAGATAGCCATGGCGGCATTAGTGGTGATACTGCTCATTGTAATCTTTGCTGTCTTGGGACCGATTCTTTCGCCCTATTCTTATGACCAGCAGGTTCGGGGAGATGAGAACATGACGCCCTGCCTGGCTCATCCCTTCGGTACGGACCGGCTTGGAAGAGATCTTCTGGTAAGATGTATGGTGGGAACCAGGATTTCACTGGCTGTAGGCGTTGTCTCAGCTCTTATCGTTCTGGTGATCGGTTCTATTTACGGCGCTGTCTCCGGGCTGGTGGGAGGCAAGGTGGATATCGCCATGATGAGGCTGGTGGATATTGTGTATTCCGTGCCGGAGATTCTTTTGATTGTGGTGTTTAAGCTGGTGCTGGATGATCCTCTTAACTATCTGGTGACCAATGTGGATTTCTTTAAGCCGCTGCAGAAGATCGGTTCAGGACTTTTGGCCATCTTCATTGTATACGGATGCCTTTACTGGGTGGGAATGGCCAGGATTGTCCGGGGCCAGGTCCTTCAGCTAAAGGAAATGGAATATGTGACGGCTGCCAGAGCCCTGGGAGCCTCCAGAAGGAGATTGATCAAGGAGCATCTTCTTCCTAACTGTATCGGCCAGTTGATCGCTACGGTTATGCTCCAGATCCCCTCGGCAATTTTTACAGAGGCATTCTTAAGCTTCCTGGGAATCGGCGTGTCGGCCCCTATGGCCAGCCTTGGTTCCCTGACTTCGGACGCTTTGGAAAGTATTAGTTCCAGTCCTTATAGAATGATCTTTCCGGCTATGATCATCAGTTTGATTATTCTTGCCTTTAATCTGTTCGGAGACGGGCTGCGAGATGCCTTGGATCCGAAGATGAAGCAGAGGTAAATGATTAAAAGCCCATAAGCCATTTTAAATGGTTTATAAATAAAAACTAAGGGAGGTATTACTATGAAAAAGAAATTGTTAAGCTTCATTCTTGGTGTGTCCATGGCGCTTGGTATGTGCTCAGCTACCGGAATGGCTGCAGAAGAGGAGATCAGCTTTTCTGTATGCGGCGGCAGCGAGGACGCTATGGTCATTGACACTGGCCGGACTTCCACTCTCTGCGGAATCTCTGCCTGCAGGCATCTGTATGAGGGCCTTTACAAGCTGGACGCAGAAGGAAATGTGGTACTTGGCCAGGCTGAGAATGTAGACATAAGCGAGGATGAGCTGACCTATACTTTCACGCTCAGGGATGATATCACATGGTCTGACGGAGAGACGGTTACTGCGGAAGATTTCGTATACGGCTGGCAGTACCTGAAGGATTGCTCAGGCGATTACAGTACCCTTCTGGACATGGTGGCAAGCGCTGAGGCCACGGACGAAAAAACTCTCGTGGTGACTTTGAATTATGCCTGCGCTTATCTGCCCAGTGTTCTGGCATTCCCCTCCGCTTATCCGGTGCGCCAGGATTACGTGGAAGAGTACGGCGATTCCTATGCCACAGACCCGGACAAGGCTGTTTACAACGGAGCCTTTGTAGCTACGGATTGGACACATCAGCAGTCTTTAGTAATGACCAAGAGAGCTGATTATTATAACGCAGATGAGATTACCGCAGGGGAGATTACCTGGGAGCTTATGACAGATACCTCTACCATGATGGCTTCCTTCCAGAGCGGCGACATCATTTACTCTGACACTTATCCGGAACAGGAGGCAGGAATGCTGATGGATAACGGCCTTCATTTCACATCCGGCTACAATAACTACTGCATTATGTTTAATGTCAGCGAGAGCGGCCCGGAAGTCCTGAAGGACGCAAACGTAAGAAAAGCTCTTTCTCTGGCCATTGACCGTGACCGTCTTGTTTCCATCCGCAATATGGAGGACAATGCGGCGGCCACCTATACGCCCAGCGGTCTTACAAATGAGGCTGGGGAAGACTTCATCGACACTGTGACTCCCTGGTATGATCTTTCTGATTATGAAGCAAACTGTGAAGAGGCCAAGAGTCTTCTTGCAGAAGCAGGATATCCCGATGGAGAAGGATTCCCGGCTCTGACCTACATTGTAAATAACGATGGCAGAAGAGAGATTGCGGAAGCGGTTCTGGGCGACTGGAGCGAGGTTCTGGGAATCGACAGCATTACGGTAGAGAACGTGGAGAGCTTCTTCGCTCAGAGACAGTCTAAGGATTATGATATGGCATACTTCGGATGGTATATGGATTATCCCGATATCTCCAACATGCTCTATACTATGACCACAGGCTCCAACAATGACGCAGGATATTCCAATGAAGCGTATGATGAGGCTTTCAATACCGCTATCTCATCCCTGGATGTGGAAGATCAGTGGGAAGCTTACCGTCAGTGTGAGGCGATCCTGGCGGAGGATGTTCCTGTAGCGCCCATGCTTCACGCACAGAATTCTTACCTGTTCGATGACGCAAATTATGACGGACTGGTTTACTACTGCGGAAACTTCTACTTTGGATACGTTCACGCACTGTAAAAGATGAATCTGAAGGGCTGCCTGCGGTTTATGCCGGCAGGAGAGAAATGCCCGTATCGGGGGAGGCTGTTTGCCTCCCCTGTTTTTTCTGCTTACACATTTTTTATGTGATTGACTAGGAGGCCTGAGATGAAAGAGGGGAACTTGAGAGAACGGATTTTAAAGGAAACAGAGAAATTTCCGGGAAAAACGGCAGTGCTGTATAAAGAGTATGGAAAGGGCGGCAGTCTCATAGATATAAATGGGGAGGTTCCGGTGGTGTCCGCCAGTACCATTAAGGTGCCTGTAATGATGGCTCTGTTCTGGAAGATGCAGGAGGAAAAAAGAAGCCTTCAGGAGAAGATTCCGGTGCCGGAGGAAGAGATTCTGCCGGATTCCAAGGTGTTTGAGTATGGCGCAAGGATGGCTTCCCTGTATGAGCTTACGGTGTGGATGATCGTAAACAGCGACAATACGGCTACAAACGTGTTGATTTCATGGCTGGGGATGGACTGGCTCAATGAATTTTTCAGAAAATTGGGACTTTCTCATACCAGGCTGGAGCGGAAAATGCTGGATTTTCAGGCCGTAAAGGATGGAAAGAATAATTATATATCTCCAGGGGATTTTTGCCGCTGCATGGAGCTTTTGAAAAGCCGGGAGCAGGAGAATTTTTACGCTTCCCTAGCTTTGTCTGTTATGAGAAGAAACCGGGATCCAGAGGCCCTTTGCAGATATTTATATGAGGATGTGAAAGCCGTCCACAAAACCGGGGGCTTAGATGGAATCGAGCATGATGCGGGACTGATCGAAATAGAAAATGAATGGTATTTCCTGGGAGTTTTCGTGTCAGAGTTTGAAGAAAGTGATAAAATGAGTCAGGAGGCCCAGAAGCTGATCGGACGGATTTCCAGAATGGTTTTCGACAGCAGAGAGGGCCGGCCTGAGTATTAAAGACAGATTATATGGAAGGAGACAGAGGCAGGTGGAGACAGCGGTTGTTCAGGTTCCCAGAGGATTTCTGTATGAGGAACCTCAGTATGTAGATCATAAAGGCAGCTATTATAAGGTGGCGGATGAGATTTTCATGGGATGGGCCGTGGGAATCCTGGAAGAGAAAGGGAACGTATGTCAGGTAGCTACCCACCATGGTTACAAAGGCTATATGGATGCGGCGCAGCTTATAAAGATTCCGGCCGGGAAGCTTAAGGAACGGGATGAGAGGGAAGAGATTTGTTATCTTCAGGCAGGGCTGACCGATGTAATGGATGTGCCTAAAGTGGAGGGGAGGGTGATAGTCTCCCTCACCAGGGGAAGCTTGGTGGAGCCGCTTTTGGAAAAAGAAGGGGGATATCAGAGAGTGAGGCTGTCTGATGGACAGGAGGGTTATGTTCCAGAGAAATCTTTGAAAAAAAGATTGGATACGGACCGGTATCTCTATGAGGAAGGGTGGAATTTTCACACCCAGAGCCTTCCGGGGAACATGGACCCGGAAGCTTTTCGCAGACAGGTCACGGACACGGCCCGTTCTTATCTGGGAACCCAGTACCGGTGGGGCGGAAAATCCGCACAGGGCATCGACTGCTCCGGCACGGCTTTTATGAGCTATTTTCTTAACGGAATCCTCATTTACAGGGATGCGTCTATACGGGAAGAATACCCCATAAAAGAAATTCCAATAGAGAATCTTAAACCGGCGGATCTTCTGTTTTTTCCGGGACATGTAGCTATGTATTTGGGAGAAGGGAAGTATATCCACAGCACAGCCTACAGGGAAAGCTTTGGCTGTGTAATCAACAGCCTGAATCCCGGAGATGGGGATTACAGGGAGGATTTGAAAGAAAAGCTGACTGCGGCGGGCAGGCTGGAACTTCTGATGGAGGAATAAGGTTCCAGAAATCTTTGTTTTTTATTAAAAATTATTTTTTCTGTGTGAGAGCTCTGGAAATATGCTATACTCTCTGAAGTGGGAAGGATGTCATGCGCTGCATGACGTGCGTCCAGCAGCAAGAATGCCGGCGGCATACTTGAACCACGGATTGAAAAAACAGGAGAATATGATATTAGAGGAGAATCGTAATATGAGAAGAAAAAATCTTATGACAGCAATCATCGCATCCTTCTGTCTCATGGTTTCTGCACTGGCTCCCGCAGGAATTTCCATGGCAGAGGAAGGGACGGAGACGGAAACCGCTGCGGAGGAAACTGCTGCGGATGAGACTCAGGCAGAAGAGTCAGACGCAGAAGAGGCCGCTGAGGCTGAATCAGGCACAGAAGCCCAGGAAGACGGCACGGAAGCGTCACAGGAGACAGAGGCAGTTCCTGAACGTCCGGATTACAATGCCCTTGACAATGTGACTCTGGGTGAATACACGGGACTTACAGTGACCATTGACCTGAGTGTGACAGAGGAAGAGGTGGACCAGACTGTGAATTCCAATATCAAAAGCAGCGTCTCCTTAGAGACAGTTGAGGAAGGCACAGTAGAAGAGGGAGACACCGTCAATATTGATTACGAAGGAAAGCTGGACGGGGTGGCTTTTGACGGAGGCACCGATAAGGGATACGATCTGGAGATTGGTTCCCATACCTTTATAGATGGTTTTGAGGAAGGACTTGTAGGCGTGAGCACGGGAGAGACGGTGGACATTCCCCTGACTTTCCCTGAAAATTACTTCAGCGAGGATCTGGCAGGGCAGGATGTGGTATTTACCGTAACGGTAAATGAGATAAAGAGGGTGCCGGAGCTTACGGATGAACTGGCTTCCACTCTGTCAGAGGGGGCTTATACAGATGCGGCTTCCTACAGGGAGAGTATCCGCCAGGAGCTGGAGACAGAGAAGGAATCTCAGAGAGAATCCATGATTCATCAGGAAATCCTGACTCAGGTTGCCAATACCTGCACCATCGACAGTTATCCCCAGGAGCTGGTGGATTACAGCGTGGACAACACGGTTTCCTATTACCAGAGCATGGCGGAGGCATACGGCATGGATCTCGCCGATTTTCTTACCGCTTATCTGGGCATAACAGAAGAACAGCTCAGGGAGGAAGCGGCTCTGTCCGCTCAGCAGAATATGCAGGCGGAGCTGTATCTGAAGGCCATTGCTGAGCAGGAAGGAATTCAGGTGACAGATGAGGAATTCCAGACAGGCGCCGAGGAATACGCACAGCAGTACGGATTTGAATCAGCGGAGGATCTGATCGCTTACTACGGAGAGGGAATGATCGATATTAGCCTTCTTCAGGATAAGGTGATGGATTTCCTGATGGAAAACACCACAGTGGAAGAAGCTTCAGCCCAGAGTGAGGGAAGTACAGAAGAGGTTTCAGAGGGATCTGCGCAGGAGACAGAAGCTGCGCAGTAATCCAGAAAATTATGAAAGGGAGCTTTTAAATGAAAAAAGTTGGCATGATCCTGGAAGGGGGCGGCCAGCGGGGGATTTTTACCAGCGGCGTCCTGGACTATTTTATGGAAAAGAAACTGAAGGTGCCTTACGTCCTGGGAGTATCCGCAGGAGCCTGCAATGCCGTGGATTACGTATCGGGGCAGATTCTTAGGACTAAGGAGTGCATGCTGGACGCTCAGATGGATTATGAGCTGTATGGGTTTCATACCATGATGAAGACGAAGCACTTCATGAATATGGATCTGATTTTTGATGATTTTCCAAACAGGCAATATCCTTTTGACTATGAGGCCTTTGCCAAATCTCCCATGCGCTGTGTCTTGGAGGCCACCAATTGTATCACAGGCAGACCGGCCTATATAGAAGAATATAAGGACAGGCAGAGGCTTATGGATGCCTGCAGGGCATCCTCCAGCCTGCCTTTTGCGGCTTCTCCGGTGATGGTGGATGGAATTCCCATGATGGACGGAGGTATTTCGGACTCTGTGCCCATAAGAAAGGCGATCCGGGAAGGGTATGACAGCAACATTGTGATTCTTACCAGGCCAAGAGGCTACAGGAAGAAAGAGAAACCGGATAAAACCATAAAGCTGGCTAAGATGTACTACCGGAAATATCCGGGGCTTTCCAGGGCTCTTTTGAACCGGAATTACGTTTACAACCGTACCATGGAGCTTTTAGAGCATCTGGAAGAGCGGGGCAGGGTTTTTCTGATTTGCCCGTCTGCGCCCACGGTCAAGAGGACGGAGAAGGATCTGGAGAAGCTGGAGGACTTTTACTGGCACGGATATGAGGAGGCCAAAAGGCTGTACCCCAGTCTGAAGGAATGGCTGAAGCAGCAGGAAGAATGCATCAGCAAAAAGCGGTACTATATCAGGCGCAGCCAGGGCGCCGGGAGGAATCTATGAGATTTTTTCATATATCAGATCTGCATATAGGAAAAAGAGTGAATGGATTTTCAATGCTGGAGGATCAGAAGCTGATTCTCCAGCAAATTTTAGATTTAGCAGAAAAATACTGTCCCGACGGTGTTTTGATAGCCGGGGATCTGTACGATAAATCCATGCCCTCCGGGGAAGCAGTGGAGACGGCGGATGAATTTCTTTTTCAGCTTTCCAAGCAGGGGATTCCCGTGTGGGCAGTCAGCGGCAATCACGATTCACCGGAGAGGATCGCCTATGGAGCCAGGATGATGGATCAGGCGGGAATTCACATGTCCAGAGTTTTTGACGGAAAGCTTCAGAGGCATACCTTTACAGATAAAAAAGGCGAGACAGTCGATCTCTATCTCCTTCCATTCATAAAGCCGGGGACGGCCAGAAAGTTTTTTCCTCAGGAAACGGTTATGACCACCCAGGAGGCAGTCTCTCTGGTTCTGGGCCAGGAGAGGCTTCTTAAAGACAGGCCGAATCTGCTGGTCATGCACCAGTTTCTGGCAGGGGCCAGCACCTGTGATTCAGAAGAAATCCAGGTGGGAGGGGCGGATCAGGTAGACGCATCCCTGACAGATTCCTTTGACTATGTAGCTTTGGGGCATCTCCACGGCCCTCAGAAAATTGGAAGGGAGACGGTACGATACTGCGGTTCCCCTTTGAAGTATTCTTTTTCGGAGGTTTCCCACAAAAAATCTGTGACAGTTGTGGATATCTCCTGGGAAAATCAGGAAAAGAGTGGAAAAGAGAAGAAAAAATGGAAAATAGAAGTCAGTACCCTTCCCCTAAGGCCCAGAAGGGATCTGCGCAGGCTGAAAGGCCCTCTGGAAGAACTCCTTAAGCCGGAAATCTGGCAGCAGGGAAACCGGGAGGATTATGTGCAGGTTGTCCTGACAGACCGGGAGCCAGTGCTGGATGCGGTGGGAAAGATCCGCTCTGTCTATCCCAATGTGATGCAGATTGATTTTGAACTCCCCGGACAGAAACAAGAGGATCAGGAAGAGACTGAGGTGAGGGAGAAAACGCCTTTGGAGCTGTTTGAGGAATTCTATGAGAAACAGGCGGGAGAGAAAATTACAGAAAAACAGCTAAGGACGACACAGAGGATTCTGAATCAGATGAAGGAGGACAAAGCATGAGACCGGAACGGCTGACGATGTGTGCTTTTGGTCCTTATGCCGGAAGGACTGAGATCCCCTTTGAGAAGTTCGGCACTCAGGGGATTTATTTAATTACAGGAGATACAGGGGCTGGGAAGACCACTGTGTTTGACGGGATTGTATTTGCTCTCTACGGGGAAGCCAGCGGAAACAGCCGCAGGCCGGATATGATGCGGTCGGATTTCGCAAAGCCGGATGAGAAAACGTATGTGGAGCTGGTTTTCTCCTGCCGGGGAGAGAGATACAAGATTCTCAGAAACCCTGAATACCAAAGGCCGAAAACCAGAGGAACCGGAATGACCCGGGAGAGCGCAGACGCCCAGCTCATTTATCCGGATGGCAGAACCGTCACCGGAAGCAAGGCCGTTACCAGGGCGTCAGAAGAGATTCTGGGAATTGACCGGAATCAGTTCGTACAGATCGCCATGATCGCCCAGGGAGATTTCCTGCGGCTTTTGCTGGCCGGAACAGAGGAACGGGGCAGAATCTTCCGGAAGATCTTTGACACCGGCCTCTATCTCAGCTTTCAAAAGGAGTTAAAAAGCCGCATGCTGGAGGCAAAGAAAGGCTATGAAGAGGCAAAAAGGCGGGCCGGGCAGTATGCGGAGGGAATTCTTTTTCTGAAGGAAAAAAAGGAGGATGTGCGGGAACGACTGCAGTCCTTTGAGCAGGAGCAGATCGTCTACCATCTGGAGGAATACGAAAACCTTGTGGAAGAGCTTATAAAGGAGCAGGAAGAGGAACAAAAAGAGTCGGCATGCCAGATTTCTGTGCTGGAAAAGAATCTGTCCATCCTGCAGGAGCGGCTGGGGGCCTACCGGATGGCTGAGGAGGCTTCTGCGGAGGTGAAGAAAAAGGAGGAACAGATACAGAAGCTGACCGCAGAGTGGGAAGGATGGGAAAAACAGCGCAGGCAGGCCCTAAAGGGGCTTGAAGAGGCAAAAAAGCTCCGCCAGGCGGAGGTCTCTCTTTTAGTTCAGATGCAGGAGTACCAGGAGGCAGAACGCCAGCGGGAAGAGGCGGAACGACTGGAAAGAGAAGGACAGGAGGCCGAAAAAGAAGGACAACGCTATCAGCAGGAATCTTTAAAGAAACAGCAGGAGAAGGAAGAGCTTGAAAAGAAGCTGAAGTCCATAGGGGATCCGGCTCAGATTCTTGCAGGTCTGGAGGAAGAAGAGAGACAGGATCAGGGACTCAAAAAAAGGCTGCATGCTCTGAAAGAAAATCTCAGGCAGGAGCTGGACCGCCAGGGGGAGCTTAAAAAGAAAGAAGAAGCGTACTGCCTGGCCAGGGAGAAAAGTCTCTCTTTAGGAGAAGCGTATACCCGGATGGAGGCATCCTTCTTTGACGGGCAGGCAGGTCTGCTGGCCAGAAAGCTTGAAGAAGGGAAGCCCTGCCCTGTATGCGGTTCCCTTCACCATCCTTCCCCCGCTGGGGAGGAAGAGAAGATTCCCACAGAGGAAGAGCTGAAGCGATTGAGACAGGAACGGGACCTGGCAGTGCAAAAGACCGCTGCCATGGCTCAGGAGACGGCAGCCTGCCGGGGAGAATCGGCCCAGTCTCTGACGTACCTGAAGAGCCAGTGGGAAGAGCTGGGAGAAGAAAGAGCCGGCAATGGAGAGAAGGAGTGGATTTTCGCATTTCAATCATGGATCCATGAGAAAGAAGAGACCATTGAGAAGAAGATCCTTCGGCGCAGGGAAGAGACGGAGAAGGCCAGGGAGCTGGAAAAAGAAAAAGAGACTTTGGAGAAGGAGATTCCCAGGTGCGGGGAGGATGCCAGATTGCTGAAGGAAAAATCACAGAAGCGGCTTTTGGAGGCGTCCTCTTTAAAGGGACGGCAGGAAAGCGCAGAGCAATCCTTAGAGATTCTGAGAAAGAAGCTTTCCTTCCCTGGGATTCAGCAAGCTAGGGCTTACCTGGAAGAGATCCAAAAACGTGCGGGAGATCTGGAAGAGGCTATGGAAATAGCCAGAAAAGGGCAGGAAGAGTGCGGCATGCGCCTTGCGGGAGAGAAAAAGGCAGCGGAGGCTTTAAGAAAGCAGGCCGCTTCTAAAGAATCTCTCCGGCCGGAGGATCTGGAGCAGGAGCTTGCAGGATATCAGGAGAAAAAAGAAGAGCTTCTTAAGAAGAAGCAGGAGCTGGGAACTATCCTCCAGACAAATTCTGGGATTCTTCAGAAAATGAAAAAAAGCGCCAAAGAGATCCAAAAATGCGGGGAAGATTACGGCGCTGCGGCCCGGCTTTCGGACACGGCCAACGGGGAGCTTAAGGGCAGGCCAAAGCTGGCCTTTGAGCAGTACATACAGGCCGCCTTTTTTAACAGAATCATAAGAGAGGCCAACAAACGGTTTTCGGTTATGACTGGGGGCAGGTATCTTCTGAAGCGCCGGGAGGGCGCTGACAGTCTCAGGAGCCAGACAGGCCTGGAACTGGATGTGTTCGACCATTACACTGGAAAGCTGCGGAGCATCCAGAGTCTTTCCGGGGGAGAATCCTTTAAAGCGTCATTATCTATGGCTCTGGGGCTTTCCGATGTGGTGCAGCAGCACGCAGGAGGAATTCAGTTGGACACCATCTTCGTGGATGAAGGTTTCGGCTCTTTGGATCGGGAATCTTTGAACCAGGCCATGGGAATTCTGGGAGAGCTGGCCGGAGGAAACCGTATGGTGGGGATTATCTCCCATGTGGAAGAGCTGAAAGAGCGCATTGGCAAAAAAATTTTGGTACACCGGGAGATAGACGGAAGCCGCCTGGAGCTGGAGCTGGAGTAGACATAGCCGCCAGGCAGATAATTTTTTGATTTATGCATGTTTCGGAGACTTCTCACATATATTTCTCTGAGAAAGGATGTGAGAACATGCCGGAATATAAGCGGTTTATTGCCTATTTTTATGAATACATAGACGGGAAAAAACAAAAGAGCGCAGGCTTTGCCAAGGTGGAGCTGCGAAACGGGATCTGGAGGATTCTGTTTCGCCTTACGGCTGCGGGGATGCCTGTGTCTCCTGTGACAGTGTACGGATTTGTAAGAGAAAATGGCCGGCTTCTGGGGCTTTCTATGGGGAATATACAGCCGGGAAGAGAGAGGACAGAAGAGTGGGCTTATAAGGCGGGGGAAGCTCTGTGGAGAAATAAGTATTCTTTCTCAGATCTGTCAGGAATCTGGATTCAGAGCGGCGACGGCAGAAGCTTCATTACGGTCTGGGACGACGAGGCCGTTGATTTATCAAAATTCACAGACCAGTTGGAGGAACCGGAAAAAGAAAATCAGCCGGGCTCGGAGATTCCAAACGAGACGCCGGAACCCATAGAGGAAGGGCCGGGTCCGCAGATCCCAGACGAGATGCCGGAGCCCATAGAGGAAGGGCCGGGGCCACAGATCCCAAATGAGATGCCGGAGCCCATAGAGGAAGGGCCGGGCCCGCAGATCCCAGACGAGATGCCAAAGCCCATAGATGAACCGGGGGTGGAGATCCCTAGCGAGGTTCCAGAGCCCATAGAAGAGCCGGGGGTGGAGATCCCAAATGAGATGCCGGAAGCGATTC
>LHCFI01400__coassemble_1755_pt1 | contig 20913 bp, 16 predicted proteins | sample LHCFI01400__metabat2_low_PE_038 | metagenome-assembled genome bin LHCFI01400 | reverse complement strand
GGACGGAGTAGATTTGGATATAAGAGCGGGAGAATTTCTGGCCATTGTGGGAACCTCGGGAAGCGGAAAATCTACCTTGCTGCATATGCTGGGGGGATTAGACAATCCTACCTCAGGAGAGATATGGATGGAGGGTAAGGATATATCTAAGCTGTCCCGTGATGAGTTGACTATTTACAGGAGAAGAAAAATAGGGTTTGTCTTTCAAAATTATAATCTTCTTCCGCTTCTGAATGTCTATGAAAACATCGTGCTTCCTATAAAATTGGATGGGATAAAACCGGATCATGATGCGGTCACAGAAATCCTTCGGCTGCTTAAATTAGAAAAGAAGAAATATTTTATGCCCAATCAGTTATCAGGGGGACAGCAGCAAAGAGTAGCGCTGGCAAGGGCATTGGCTATAAAACCAGCTATTATCCTGGCCGATGAGCCCACAGGAAATTTGGACAGCCGTACCAGTCAGGATGTTTTGGGCTTGATGAAAATATCAGGACAGAAATTGTCACAAACGATTGTGATGATCACGCATAACGAAGAGATCGCCCAGATGGCAGACCGAATTATCCGGCTGGAGGATGGAAAAATTGTGAAGGGCGGTGCGTGAAATGCTTAAAGTCAATAACCGTAAAGTCATAAAGGATCTTGCCAAGACAACGTATTTCGCCAATAAAAAGAGAAACCTGCTGACGATTGCAGCTATTTTTTTGACGACCTTTTTAATATGTACCGTCATATCAATAGGACTGAGCTATTGGGACACAGTGGCCCTGCGCCAGCAGAGAATGCAGGGGATGGATTACGACATAGAATTGACGGAACCCAGAGAGGATCAGGTGGCTTCGGTTCGGAACATGGATCGAGTAAAATATGCGGGGCTCAGCGTGAAATGCGCAGTTTTATCAAAATATAGAGACAGAGAATTAGATAAGATAAAATTATTTTGGCTGGATTGCGTTTGCTGGGAAAAGCAGACCATTCCTGCACTGGATTTTTACAAGGGAGAGTATCCTCGGAAAGAAAATGAAATTATGCTGTCTCAAAGTGCGTTAAATTCTATGGGGATAAAAAATCCTGAAGTGGGCATGGAGCTTCCTTTCATATATCAGACCTTGGCAGAAAACAGCGAAAATGCCAGTGCAGTAAAGACCTTTATTCTAAGCGGCTGGTTCTTAGATTATTCAGGGGATGAAAAAGGGTATGTATCAGAGGCTTTTTATAAGACCACGGGGGTGCGCCAGACAGATTTGACCCAGGGAGAATTAAAAATATCTCTTACCAATCCTCTCTATACGGAAAGGGATATCACGGAAATGCAGAATCAGATTGGAATATCGAACAGTCAAATCATAGAAGCGGATTATGATACGATTTCTAATTTCTGCAGAACAGCCCTTGGCCTTGCGGGACTGCTGGTTCTTATTTTTCTGAGCGGATATCTGTTTATCTATAATACGCTCCATATTTCCATAAATAAAGAGATACGATACTACGGACAGCTTAAAACGATCGGTACTACCACGGCTCAGATTAGAAAAATCATAAATAAACAGATGTTTTGGAATGCTGCAGTGGGAATCCCCCTGGGCCTGGCCTGTTCCGCCTTTGTAGGAAAAATTGTAATTCCCCAGGCATTGCACGCACTGAATCCGTCAATCCCGGCCAGGGACGTTGAAGCCGCTTCCCCCTGGGTTTTTGCCATTGCCGCTGTATTTACCTTTGCCACAGCGCTGTTTGGCAGCCAGAAACCGGTGCGAATGGCTATGGACTGCTCGCCCATTGAGGCTTTAAAGTTCATTGGCGTTTCCGCTGCCAAAGCAGAAAAGAAAGTCAGAAAAGGCAAAGATACGCGCTCCATGGTAAGAATAAATTTGTTCCGTGACAAGAAACAATTTTTTGTTATCATGTGTTCTCTGAGTTTAGCCTTGTCTCTTTTTCAGATTATCAATGTGGTCATTTATGGAAATAATGCAAAGAATATCTTAAATCATATCTATGATTATGATTTGAGAATCCTGAATCAGACTTTACTTTCCGAAAATGAGAGACAAGTTATCACTTCTGACCTCATTCAAAAAATAGAAAACATAAAGGGCGTAAAGGACGTCAGGGTATTAGAATCCACAACAGCGATTGTACCCTATCAGGAAGAAGTGTATGGGGAGTATTACGAAGAATTATATCAGTCCAGATATTCACCCGGCAATTATGAGAAAGATATAGAATTATATAAAGAGCAGCCTGACTTCTATCTGTTTACCTGCAGGCTTGTGGGGATTGACCATATAGAGTTTGAGCGTCTGAATCAAACTTTAGAAGTACCTCTTGAGGAAGAAGCTTTTACGAATGGAGCAGTTGCTTTTGTCTCTAAGAACTTTACGGAGGGAGATCATGGCATAGTGGGAAAAAAGGTCAGGTTCTCTGTTTCAGATCCCTTTGATCAAAAGGAAGAAACCATTGAGATCGGCGCCCTGCTGGAAGATCATCCCGCTTATTATTCTGCCGGGTACACTCCCGATCTGATTGTCAGTGAGGATTATTTTCAAAAGCTTGTAAATCAGCCGCTGGTTGAGATGGTTAAAATCGACTATGACGAACCGTTTTCTAAAAGCACAGAAGCTTCCATCCTGGATCTGCTGAAGGATCATCCGCTTTTGTCTTCGGGATCAAAGCTGGAACGGTATTCGGAGATGAAAAACTCAGAAAACCAGATCACTGTTTTGGGAGGAAGTATTGGGCTGATCGTTATGCTGCTGGCCCTCTCAAATTACCTGAATATGATGTCTGCGAGCATACAAAATCGTTCCAAAGAATTCGCTGTTCTGGAAAGTATCGGCATGACCAGAAAGCAAATAAAGAACATGGTTCTAACTGAAAGCTTATGTTATGGAGGAATGTCTATTGCGCTTTCAGTGCTTCTAGGTCTGCCGACAGGTTACTTTGTGTTTGAAGGTTTGAACCTATACGGGATTCCTTTTTCGTTTCCTTTGGCACGCAATCTTGTCCTGTTTTTCTCAGTTCTTGTGATCTGCGCTGTATCGTCCCTGCTGCTTTTGAGAAGAACAAAAGACGAAAGCATCATAGAATTACTGCGGAGAGGTGAGATGTGAAGGAAGCGTTTGGTATACAAATGCGTGAAAATCAGACTCCCTCACACTGCGTCCCGATATGCGCTTGGCGTCACTCCCATTTTTTTCTTAAAGCAGGAACTGAAGTAGTACTGGTTGGAGTAGCCGACCTGGGTGCTGATCACCTTTAAGGAGAGGTTTGTGTTTTCCAGGAGATGGCAGGCGGCGTCAATGCGTGTGTCGGTTAAAAAAGCGCTGATGTTCTGGTTTCGGTACTGCTTAAAAAGGGTGCTGAGGTAAGCAGGGGAAATCTGCAGGCTTGCGGCAATCTCATTTAGCTCCAGCTCACTGTTGCCATAATTTGCCTGTATGTAATGGACGGCAGCTTCACAGAGACTCTCATGATATTTTGATACAGAATCCTGCAGCCTGGCACAGATATTCTGGCAGATGGAAAGCAGCCAGTCCGAGATCATGCCGATGGTTTTAAAACGGTTCGGATTGGAAAACGCCGATGTCAGTTCTTCCTCAAAGGAAGGGGTAATAATATTCAGTTCATAAGAAAATTTCAAAAGCCTCGCAATCACCGTATACAGACGGGAATATACGATGATCTTAGAGTCGCAGCTTCCGGGGAAAGAATGGATAAAGGAATGAATCCATTCTGTTACCCCGGACAGATTGTTTTTGCAGATGTACTGGATCAGTTCGTCCTCCGATACATTTTTCTCCAGTATGATTTCACTGCCATAGCGGGAAATTGCCGTCACCTCGAGAAAATGCTGCTCTGGGAAGAAGAAGCGGTACTCCAGAGCCTTCTGGGCATTGATATAGGAAGCAGGGAGCTCCCAGATGCTGCCTGTAATCGTTCCAAGACCGGCCACCAGGGTACAGCGGCTGGAGAACTGCTCGATAATCGGCGAAAAAGAAGAGAGAATATGCTCCTTGAATGCTTTGTTGGAGGGTTCTTTTCCACCCAGGATACAGATGAATCCCGTCAGGTCTTTGAGGACGTAATATACGCTGAATTCTGACTGGAGATTTCGGATGGCGCTTTCTATGCTCATGAGCCGCACACAGTATTCTTCGATGCCCAGGGTCTGCTTCAGCAGCGGTGCGTCTTCGATAGACAGGCAGAGTGCGGTGCAGTAGCTGCAGTCAAGCTCAAGCTGCAGGTACTGTGCGTACATCTTCAGCGTCTCGTCTCTCTCTGGATAGTTAGACTGAATCAGGGAACGGAAAAACTGTTCTTCCATGGCGGGGCGGCTTTTCTTCAAGATTTCCAGGTTCTGGCTCTCCTGCTCGATCTCAGCCAAGGCTTTGCGCAGAATCTCAGTGAGATAGTCGTAATTGATGGGCTTTTCAATATAGTCAAAGGCTCCCAGGCGCACCGCTTTTTTTGCGTATTCAAATTCATCATAGGCGCTGATCAGAATGATCTTGAGAGAAGGATTGAGAGCCAGCGCTTTTTCGGAAAGCTCCAGCCCAGCCATACCGGGCATAGAAATATCAGAGACCAGGATATCCACCGGATGCTCCTTGAGATATTCAAAAGCCGAGGTTCCGTCATAGACGGAATGAACCTTGCTGATGCCAAGCTCTTTCCAGGAGATTGAATGCTGGATGCCCTCCACACAAATGTAGTTATCGTCTGCTATTAATACCTCTTTGTTCATTATGATCGTCCTTTCTGATGTCAAATTTTCCGGCGTGTCTGCAAAGCCCGTCCGCAAGTGCGCACTGCGTTTTGTCTCTTCCGATGTCCTTTAAGGCAGGATCTGCTGAAACTCTATTTTCACCGTGGTTCCTTTTTCTGGTTCACTGTCGATTTCGATAAAGCCGTGTCCGAACAGCTCGCTGGATATACGCGCGTTTACATTGCAGATGCCGAAGTGTTTGCTGGTGTCTACCATATGGGACTTCAGGGATTCACGCAGCTCCTTTAATTTTTCCGGCGCAATGCCATGGCCGTTGTCTCGGATATAGATCAGGATCGTGTCGTCTCCATAGCGGATCTCGATTTGGATGTGAAGCTTCTGGCTGCTTCCCTGCATACCGTGGCGAATACTGTTCTCAATAAAAGGCTGCAAAGTAAATTTGCAGATCATGAAATTTTCAATTTCCTCATCCAGGGCAATATCCCAGGTAAAATTTCCGCCTCGGCAGATGGATTCCATCTCCATATACAGGAGAGCGATTTCCATTTCGTCGTGAATGGTGATTAATTCATTGGATTTTCGCAGGGTCATTCTGTAAAACCGTGTAAGGTTGGTGATCAGCTTATTCGCAAGCTCAGGCTTTCCGATTGCGTTGCAGGCCAGTACGGAATCCAGTATATTGTATAGAAAATGCGGGTTGATCAGGGACTGCAGGAGCTGGTATTTTAAGGATTCCTCCTGGGCCCGCAGAGCCGTGATGTTGTCAATGTTTTCCTGAAGCATTTTCAGAAGATGGTTGTAGGCGGCTGCAAGCTGGTCCACCTCATCGTAATTTTTCTCCGGCTTGGTCAGCACGTACTCGATGGAAGGTGCGTGAAACTGATTCTGATTGAAATTTGCCTGTCCCGCCGATGCGGATAAAAGAGTGATCCGGCGGGTGAAGCTTTTGGTCAGTAAAATGACCACTGCGGCGGCAAAGGGGATTACCAGACACAGCACGATCAGAAAGGTCCGCACGTAGGAAGCGGCGTCCGCACGGATATAATTCTGAGGGACACAGGTTACATAGATCCATCCATTGCTGAGGCGGTTCATATAATAGAGAGAACTCTGGTCGCTGAAGGAAGCGGACTGTGCGGCAAACTCCGGGTGCTCATCCAGCAAACGGATTACCGATTCCTGGGTCTCTTCCGTGCCGGAAGAGACCACCATGGATTTGTCTTTATCAATTAAATATCCCGTAATTTCTGTATTATTGTAGGTGGCGTTAAGAAGCTCCGTAAATTCGCTGGTGTCAACACTGATAAAAAATACGTAGTGCAGGGATTTCTCGGAGGTGTTCTTCAGCATCCGTATGCAGTTCACGGCGTCCACCGGTTCATAATTTCTGTCCAGCATATAGTTTAACATAAAAGGATAAGTCTGGTTTTCCACAAAAAGCCAGGTGGATTCCGTATTGCTCTGAATCAGTTCGTCCGTTGAAATCTGAAAGTCGGAGAGCCGGTCCAGGGAATAGAAGGTCAGACCTTCTGTGTTAAAAATAGAGTCATTATTTAAAAAAATACAGATATTCATAAAATCAAAAGTGTTGATCAGAGAGAGGACATTCGTGCGGAGCGTGTTAAAGGCGGTTATCTGCTCGGAAGAGACATAGTCTTCCTTCGTGGGATATGCGTACATATAAGACTGCAGCGTGTCCGCGGCTTTTTCCATTTGAGTGAAGCGGGATTCGATCTGCAGCACAAGCTGCTGATTGGTCAGATATGTAGCGTCAGCCACCTTTTCATAAGAATTTTCAGCGTTAATCTTATAGAAAATAAGGCTGATTATAATCAGCGGTATCATGGTAGCGCCCAGAAAAGCGCAGGTCAGTTTCCTGGGGAAACTGTTTCTAAGGAAATAATTTGACATAATACCGGAGCGTAAACTGGAGAAAAATTTATTCATCATCACAAGCCTTCTCTGTACAGAATTAAAATCTATTGGTAAAAACACATATTATTCTAAAACAGAAAAAAACAAAAGACAACAGAATATCAAAAAATATTATAAAGGGTTTTAAAAATAATGTATTTAAAAAAAGGCCGTTTTTCAGTATCTTTAAATCACAAAAGAAACGCAGTAAATACAAAAGCAAAGGAGGATTTTGAAATGAAGAAACAACTGATTAGTGCGGCTCTTGCGGCAGCCATGGTATGCGGGGCATTGGTTCCGGTACAGGCAGAAGAGGATTATGATCTGACTCTGTATACGATTGATACCACGGATACGGACTTTGAAGACTGGCTGAACACGGCCCAGGAAGCTACAGGGCTGAAAATTAATGTGGTGGCGGCTCCCACGGACTCGGATACCCGTCAGCAGAAAATCACCACGGTTCTTTCCACAGGCGATACCACCGTTGATATTATCCAGATCAACGATGAGATGGCCACAGCCTTTAAAAACACAGGATGGCTGGAAGGGCTGAATGATACGGTTATGACAGAAGACATTCTGGATAATTTTGCTACAGGCTACATCAGCGATATGCTGACATCGGCGGATGGGCAGATTGTGGGCGTTCCCTCTTACTGCGGCTATCTGTCTCTGTGGGTAAACCAGGAGATTATGGACGAGGTGGGAATTACCTCCATCGATACCCTGGATGAGTTTAAGGCATATATCGCCGCAGCTTCTGAGAAGGAAGGCAGATACGGATACGGCGGATCCTGGGAGAAAACGTATGTGTTTAATGAGATTGCCCAGTTCGTGAATATGTTCGGCGGAGATTACTATGACTGGACCAACGAGAACAACAAAAAAGCTCTGGAGTTCTTCAAAGAGATGGTAGACAACGGCTGGACGAGCCTGGATCAGATGGCTGATAAATATGAGCAGATGAATCAGAAGTTTATTGACGGCGATTACGGATGCGTATTTTACTGGGGAACCGGCAATGAGTATGAAGAGGCCGGTATGAAGGGCGAAGACAAGATCCATATGTACAAGGTTCCTACCTTGTGAGAAGGGAAGTATTTTCACGGATTCCTGGAGTTATGTGCTTAACAGCGCTTCAGAGAACAAAGAAGCCGCTTACAAATTCCTTCAGTGGGCAGCCAGCGAAGACGGCGAGGCCGCAGGCTGGGAGTGCTTTGACAGATATCCCGCAAGAAGCGATGTTGCGGAGACGGTTGTTCCGGAAGACAACGAAGTAAAACAGATGTATGCAACCTATGCGGAAGAACTGGAAGTACACGGACGTCCTATGCTGCCTCAGACCATGGAGTTTATCTCTGAGATGGGTACGCTGTTCCAGCAGTATGTACAGGGCGAGATCACGGTGGATGATTTCTGTACCCGTGCCCAGGAAGCGGTAGAAGCGAATCAGTAATAAAAGTTGAACGAAAAAGGAGGGCGGGTGCAGGATGCTTCTGCATCCGCCTTGCTTATCCCCCTGCTGTTTGATATAAGCCGCAAGAAGCGGAGAATTGAGGCTGGTTATGAAAACAAAATCGAAAAAAATATGGATTGCATGGATCATGATTCTGCCGATTCTGCTGATCCGTGGATTCACTACAATATACCCTTTTATCAAAACTTTAATCAACAGTTTTTATGACGTAAGGATTCTGAAAGGCGTCAATGAATTCGTAGGTTTTGCTAATTATTTTAATGTCTTTAAGGACAGAAAAGTCATTACCTCCATTGAATTTACAGTGATATTTGTGATCGTCTCTATGATCGGGCATGTGATATTAGGTGTGGGGCTTGCGCTGATCCTGAATATGAAGACGAAATTAAAACGTTTCCTCAGAACGATTGTACTGATACCCTGGGCCATGCCTACAGTTGTAATTGGTATGGCGGCAAAATGGGCCTTTAACGATAAATATGGCTTGATTAATGATTTCATAAGACGTTTTGTAGATGATTTCTCCCTGAGCTGGCTTGTAGGCACAGATACCGCCCGGATTGCGGTGATCCTGGTGGATCTGTGGAAGGATCTTCCCTTCTTTGCCATCCTGGTGCTGTCCGGTCTGCAGTTTATCTCCAGCGACATCTACGAAGCGGCCAAGGTGGACGGAGCATCGAAAATACAAAGCTTTTTCCGCATCACGCTTCCGCTGATTGCCCGGAATGTGGTGACCCTCTGCATTCCCTTCACCATGTGGCGCCTGACCATGTTTGACCTGGTCTATGCCATGACCTCAGGAGGGCCGGGGGAGGATACGGCGCTGATCGCATACCGCATCACCACAGAGGCCTTTACCAATCTGAATATCGGCTATGCGTCTACCCTGGCAATTATGCTGCTGGCAGTGATGCTGTTGTTCAGTGCCGTTAATCTGAAGCTGGTAAAAAGGATGGAGGTCTGAAGAGGATCTTCTCCTGAATCGATACAGGAAGGTGAATGTAATGAATAAGAGCTATGTATATAAAAAATACCTTTCAGCAATCATGAGAGGGCTGCTGATTTTCCTTGTTGCATTTATAATTTTGCTGCCGCTGTACTGGATTTTCATATCTTCCATTACACCCTCGTCAGAGCTGTTTCAGTCACCCATTGACTACCTGCCGGATCATCCTACCTTGGAGAACTATAAGTATTTGATCGAGAATGTCGGGCTTCTCTCCAAGATCGGAAATACAGTGATCATCGTGGGTATAACCATTGTTGTCAGTACCATTCTGTGCGTCCTTGGGGCTTATGCTTTTGCCAGATTTCACTCAAAAGGGATTTCCCTGGCCTTTGGCTTTATCCTTGCCTCTATGCTGATTCCTGATATCGTACTGGCACGCCCCCTGTATACCTTCATGCAGGAGGTAAAGCTGTATGACACCTATATCGGCTTGATTATTCTGTACATCAGTGCTATAATACCATTTACCATACTGGTTCTGAGAAACTTTGTGGGGGAAATTCCCGTGGCCCTGGAAGAGGCGGCCAATATTGACGGGGCAGGCTTTATTCAGAGAATTTTTTATGTGGTGATTCCTCTGATGAAACCGGCCATTGCCACGGTGTGCATCATCAATTTTATTACTTGTCTGAATAACTTTTTCACACCGCTGTTTTTTGCCAATAACATTCAGGTGCTGTCCGTGGCCATTGTGCAGCTTCCCCTGCGAGACAACATGTATGCGGTTCCCTGGGATCTGGTCAGCTCCATGGGCTGGATTATCCTTCTGCCGATTATTATCTTCGTGGCAATTTTTGAAAAACAGATCATGGAAGGTATTATGGCAGGCGGCGTGAAAGCGTGATATGATAGGGACCATCAGTACTTTAAGCAGCCTGATGCTTCAAAAAAGGGGAAGGATACGTTCTTTTTCCTTTGAAAACCCGTCAGGAGAAAAAGGCGGCGGGGGGAAAGCCGCCAGTGAACTGGGACCGGGCAGAAAGGGCGAACCTTTTATCCGGGATTTAGAGCCGGGGACTGTGGCAGAGCTGGCCAATCTTGAAGGTCCTGGAGTCATCCGGCATTTTTTCATTACGGTGACGGATTTGCCGGGAACAGGCAGTCTTGAGAGGCTGATCCTGAGGATGTATTGGGAGGATCGGGAAGAGCCGGCGGTGGAGTGCTCCCTGGGCGCATTTTTTGGATGCGGGGATGGGAGAATACGGGAAATCCAGACACTGCCGGTGGTGACGGTACCGGCCAGGAGCTTCCACTGCTTTTATCCCATGCCCTTCCGGAGCAGGGCCAGGATCACCCTGGAAAATAAATATCTGGAAAAGATTTCTGTGGTTGCGTATCAGGTGACTTGTACGGCGGAGCATTCGCTGCCGGATAAAATCCGCCTTTTTTATCTCCCCCAGCACAACCAGCCGGAAATCATGGAGGATATGCTAAGACAGTATGCCAAGAATGAGAGAGAGGAAAACAGGCTCCCAAAAGGAGCGGAGAGGAGCGGTGATATGAATAGCTTTGTAAACAGTATGGATACCATCATGTTTCAAAAAAAGGGACAGAGCAGAGCCATCAATCAGGAAAATCCCACAGGTGAAAAGGGCAAAGGGGGAATGGCAGCCAGCAATCTGGGACCGGGCAGAAAAGGAGCGCCCTGCATCCGTGACGTGGAGCCCGGGGAGACCAGGGTACTGGCAGACATCGACGGCTGCGGCGTGATCCAGCACATCTGGATTACGGTAACAGACCGCACGGAGAAAGATTACTATGTACTGCGGGACCTGGTGCTTCGGATGTACTGGGACGGAGAGGAAACGCCCTCCGTGGAGAGCCCTCTGGGAGATTTTTTCTGCTGCGGCTTCGGAAGAGACTGTGTGGTAAATTCCATGCCTATTGTGGTGAATCCGGCCAGGGGATTTAACTGTTACTTCCCTATGCCCTTCAGGAAAAAGGCCAGGATTACCATAGAGAATCAGCATGAGGCGGCGATTCCGGCCTTTTTCTACCAGGTAGACTATACGCTGTATGATGAGCTTCCCGAGGATGTGGCGTATTTTCACGCCCAGTGGAGAAGAGAGCGTCTGACCGAACTTCAGAAGGACTATACGATTTTGGACGGCGTCCGTGGGAAAGGGCATTACGTAGGTACTTATATGGCTCTGGCTACCCTGGAGCGCTACTGGTGGGGAGAGGGCGAACTGAAAGTATACTTGGACGGAGATGAAGAGTATCCCACCATCTGCGGCACGGGGACGGAGGATTATTTCGGGGGTTCCTGGAGTTTCGCTTCTGTGGAAGACGGCGTCACAAAGGAGCATACATATAATACGCCGTTTATGGGATATCCGTATTTTTCACGGGAGGACAGCACGGTATTCAACCCGTACCACATGAATGACAAGCCCACGGAGAGAGGATTTTACCGCTGGCACATTATGGATCCCATTCTCTTTGAGCGGGACATCCGGGTGACGATACAGCAGATCGGAGTCTGCCATAAAGGCTTGTTCGAGCGCCAGGACGACGTGTCCAGCGTTGCGTACTGGTATCAGTCAGAACCTCACCAGGCATTTAAACCTTTGCTGCCGAAAGAGCAGAGATGGCCAAGATAAGCCCAAAAGACCGGCCTTTCAGGATCAGATTTTAGAATCTGGTTTTGGGAGGCCGGCTTTTGCCGCCTTTTGGAACAGGAAATACTGGACAAATTGCGAAAACCGTTTATTATATTTGTAAGATAGTAATTAGAGTTTGTCACATTCTTGAACAGGAGGACATAGAAAGAAATGCAGACTGCAGGAAAGCCGAGAAATAATAAGGAACATGAGGAAGCTACGAAGCTGTTTCAGAGAGGGGAGAAGATCTTGGGCGGGTGCTGGATCCTTATTATGGCCCTGTCCGCACTGCTTCTTCTGGCAGGCGTTTATTTTGCGGCAACCGGCCGGGGAGAGTGGATAGATACGGCTGCCGTACTGGTTCCCTTTTTGATCACCGGAGCTTTGGTGCTGTTTATGGCCTCTCCTTATAAGAAAGGAGTCAGGGAGCTTCAGAAGAAAGAAAAATTTTCACCTTCTACCCAGCGGATAATCAGTTCCTTTTCAGGGACCAACACAGGAAGATTTGTGGTTTTAGCGGTGATCCTCTTTTTCACTGCGGTTGTCCTGGCTCTTATGGGGGCGCTGTTTCTGTGGCTTGGACGGGCGGAGGGCGACCTCCTTGTCTTTGCGGCGGGAGCGTTTTTAGTGTCTCTTGCCTTTCCTTCCGCTGCTTCCGGCATTCTGGATGCAGCCCATGTGGCCAGCCGCAGATAAAAAGATCCTGTCCTTTTTCACAGTTTTTACATAGAAATAGGATATGGTAAAAGGAGAAAAATGCGTCGGTAAGGAAGCGGTTAGGAGGATTCGTATGGAGAAATATAAAATTTTAGTGGTAGACGACGAGAGCAGGATGCGCAAGCTGGTCCGGGACTTTCTGGTAAAAAAGAATTTTGAAGTCATAGAGGCGGGAGACGGGGCGGAAGCGCTGGATCTCTTTTTTGAAGACAAGGATATTTCTCTTATTATTTTAGACGTGATGATGCCTAAGATGGACGGCTGGCAGGTGTGCCGGGAGATCCGCTCCTACTCTAAGGTTCCCATTATCATGCTCACGGCCAAGGGAGAAGAGCGGGATGAACTTCTGGGATTTGAACTGGGGGTGGATGAGTATATTTCCAAGCCCTTCAGCCCCAAAATCCTGGTGGCCAGAGTGGAGGCAATCCTGCGGAGAACCACAGGGCTTTCCGCAGACGACATTCTCAGGGCCGGCGGCATCGAGATCAATAAGGCGGCCCACCAGGTGTCCATTGACGGGAAAAATGTGGATCTGAGCTACAAGGAGTTTGAGCTTCTTACGTATTTTGTGGAGAACCAGGGCATTGCTCTTTCCAGGGAGAAGATTCTCAACAGTGTTTGGAATTATGACTATTTCGGAGATGCCAGGACCATAGATACCCATGTGAAAAAGCTTCGCAGCAAGCTGGGAAGCAAAGGAGAGTATATCAAAACCATCTGGGGCATGGGATATAAATTCGAGGTGGATAAAGAATGAACCTGTCCATAAGGAAGCAGCTTACCATTATCTTCATCGGTCTGGTAGCGGGAATGTTCCTTCTGAATTATCTGATTAACACATTCTTTCTGGAGGACTATTATTATCTGAATAAACAGAAGGCCCTGGTGGAGGCATACAATCTGCTGAACGGGAATATCACCGAAAATGCCACCATATCCGACGAGACGAAGGACGCTCTGGATGATATCTGCGACCAGAATAATATCTCCTTCGTGGTGACGGACGGGGGCTTTGAGGCGCTGATTTACCGGGTGACAGGGCAGGCGGAGTATATGAAGCTTCTCCAAGGACGGGTCAACGGCTATGTAATCAGTCTTGACATGGATGCCACGGTATTGGAGAAGACGGATCAGTACACCATCCAGAAAAAATTTGACCAGGAAATGGGGACGGACTATCTGGAGAGCTGGGGAACCATGGATGGGGGATATTATTTCCTCATGAGAATCCCTGCTGAGAGTATCCGGGACAGTGTACGTATTTCCAATGACTTCATCAAATATATCTGTATTCTGGGAATTCTCTTTACGGCAGTCATTGTGTGGTTCGTGTCCAAACGGATTACCAGGCCCTTAAATGAGCTGACGGAGCTGTCTAAGCGGATGGCGGATCTGGATTTCGGAGTCCGCTATACAGGGGGAGGAAGCAATGAAGTAGGCCAGCTTGGCGCACACTTCAACCGCATGTCGGAAAATCTGGAAAAAGCTTACTCTCAGCTTATGACTGCTAACAATGAGCTGCAGCGGGATATAGAGAAAAAGACGCAGATGGAAGAGCGGAGGCAGGAATTTCTCTCCAATGTCTCCCATGAATTAAAAACCCCCATCGCCCTGATCCAAGGCTATGCGGAGGGACTCAAGGAGTGCATCAACGATGATGAAGAGAGCAGGGAGTTCTACTGCGACGTAATCATGGACGAGGCCTCCAAGATGAATAATTTGGTTCGGAAGCTTCTGACTCTGAATGAGTTGGAAGCCGGAGATGAGCAGGTAGTAATGGAGAGATTTGATCTTGTCCCCATGATCCGCAACAAGATCCAGTCTGTTACCCTCCTGGCTCAGCAGCAGCAGGCGGAGGTTCTCTACTGGGGGCCGGAGACGGCTGTTGTCTGGGGAGATGAGTTTAAGATTGAAGAAGTGATTACGAATTACCTGAGCAACGCCCTGAATCATGTGGACGGGGAGAGGAAAATTGAGATCCGTGTGAAGCAGAGCGGCACTAAGGTGAGGATTTCTGTGTTTAATACAGGACAGAAAATTCCTGAGAAAGAGCTGGGACTGATCTGGGGAAAATTCTACAAGGTAGACAAGGCCAGAACCAGGGAGTACGGAGGAAGCGGCGTGGGGCTTTCTATTGTCAAAGCCATTATGGATTCCTTCCACCAGCAGTACGGTGTAAAAAATTATGAAAACGGCGTGGCCTTCTGGTTCGAACTGGAAGCAGGAAGTCAGCCATGCCATGAGGAAAATAGGGAATGAAAAAATTGATTGTCATTGGAGGCGGAGCGGCGGGCATGATGGCGGCCGCTGCGGCTGCAGGGGAGAACTGCCAGGTTCTTCTGTTGGAGAAAAACGAAAAGCTTGGGAAAAAGCTCTATATTACAGGAAAAGGGAGATGTAATCTCACAAACCAGTGCGAAGTGGAAGAACTGCTGCAGGCAGTCTGCAGCAACCGGAAGTTTTTGTACAGCGCCTTTTATGGATTTACGGCGGAAGATACCATGGCTTTTTTTGAAAATGGGGGGCTGCGGCTGAAGACAGAGAGAGGGAACCGTGTCTTCCCGGCCTCAGATCACGCCTCGGACGTGATCCGTACGCTGGCGGAGATCCTCAAAAAAAAGAAGGTAGAAATCCGGCTGGGAGCAGAGGCGGCGGAGATTTTGACGGAAAGACAGCCGGGTGATGAGAAGCCCCGACTTGCCGGGGTGCGTCTTGCCGATGGGCGTGTCGAGAAAGCGGACGGGCTTATCGTGGCCACAGGCGGCCTTTCTTATCCTTCTACAGGTTCCACCGGGGACGGCTACCGGTTTGCGCAAGAGGCGGGACATAAGGTGACGCCCCGCTTTCCGTCCCTTGTTCCCCTGGAGGTTCAGGAAGAGTGGGTGAAGGAGCTGCAGGGGCTCTCTCTTAAAAATGTGGAGGTGTCGGTAGCTGATGGCAGGAAGGAACTGTACCGGGGATTCGGGGAGATGATGTTTACACACTTTGGCGTTACGGGGCCTTTGATCTTGACGGCCAGCACCTTGCTTCAGAAACGTCTCTCGGCCCATCCGCTGAATCTGCTCATCGACCTGAAGCCGGCCCTTTCCAGGGAGCAGTTGGATCAGCGGATTCTCAGAGAGTTTGACCAGAGCAGGAACCGGCAGTTTAAGAATGTGCTGGGAGGACTCTTTCCATCTAAGCTGATTCCTATTATGATCCGGCAAAGTGAGATCCATCCAGAGAAGCCGGTTCATGAGATCACCAGGGAAGAAAGGCAGAGGCTGATTTGTCTGACAAAAGGTTTTCCATTGACGGTGACGGGCTTACGTGGGTATAATGAAGCTGTCGTTACCCGGGGCGGAGTGGACGTGCGGGAGATCGACCCTTCCACTATGGAGTCCAGAAAGGTCAGGAATCTGTATTTTGCAGGGGAAGTGCTGGATCTGGATGCCCTGACAGGAGGGTTTAATCTGCAGATCGCATGGTCTACCGGATATGCCGCCGGAAAAGGGTACCGGGAAAAAGGAGGAGATTATGAGCTTTAATATTGCCATAGACGGCCCGGCAGGGGCGGGGAAGAGTACCATTGCCAGGAAGGCGGCCGGCCGGCTTTCTTTTTTGTATGTAGATACAGGAGCCATGTACCGGGCCATTGCCCTGGGACTGTTGGAGAGAAAAACAAATCTGCAGGATGCTGAGGATTTGAAGAAGGCGCTGGCGGAGATCTCCGTCACCATCCGATATGACGGTCAGGGGCAGCAGCAGGTATTTTTAAATGGAGAAAACGTCTCGTCACAAATCCGGGATGAAGAAGTGGGCAAGATGGCCAGCGCTTCTTCCGCAATTCCCCAGGTCAGGGAGAAGCTTACGGATCTTCAGAGGGGGCTTGCCAGAAAGGAAAACGTACTGATGGACGGGAGAGACATCGGCACGGTGATTCTCCCGCAGGCCCAGCTTAAGATTTATCTCACCGCCAGTGTCGGGGTGCGGGCCGCAAGGAGGTACCAGGAGCTGAAAGAAAAAGGGATTCCCTGCAGCCTGCAGGAGATTGAAAGAGATATCCGTGACCGGGATGAGCGGGACAAAAACCGTTCCGTAGCGCCCCTTAGACAGGCGGAGGATGCGGTGCGTATTGATTCCTCGGAGATGACCGTAGAAGAAGTGACAGAGCGGATCGTGGAACTGGCCCGGGAACGGATGGGAGAAAACAGAGCATGAAAGTGATTGTGGCAAAGACGGCGGGATTTTGTTTCGGCGTAAAGAGGGCGGTGGATACGGTCTACCGCCAGGTAGAGTCAGGGAAAAAGCCCATTTACACCTACGGACCTATTATACACAATGAAGAAGTGGTAAAAGAGCTGGAGCAAAAAGGAGTCCGTATTATAAACGGAGAAAAGGAGCTGGAAGCGGTTCGTGAGGGGACGGTCATCATCCGTTCTCACGGCGTGTCCAGAGAGATTTACCGGAAGATACGAGGCCAGAACCTGGAGCTTGTGGATGCCACCTGCCCCTTTGTAAAGAAGATCCACAGGATCGTGGACGAACACAGCGCCGGCGGAGCGGACATCCTGGTGGTGGGGAACGAAGGCCATCCAGAGGTGGAAGGAATCAAAGGCTGGTGCCGGGGAAGAGTGGATGTGATTGGAAGCGAGGAAGAGGCCCGTGCCTACAGGCATGATCCGGCACGTCCGCTTTGCGTTGTATCTCAGACGACATTTAATTACAAGAAATTTGATAAATTGGTTGAAATTATTTCAAAAATGAGGTATGATAGAGTGGATATTTTGAATACGATCTGCAGCGCCACGGAAGAACGCCAGTCGGAGGCTCGTGAGATTGCAGGCCAGGTGGACAGTATGATTGTGATTGGCGGCAGTCACAGTTCCAACACCAGGAAGCTATTCGAGATATGCAGAAATGAATGTGCAGATACTTACTATATACAGACATTAAAAGATTTGGATATGCGGCGATTGCCATCCAGGGGTTGCGTAGGTATTACAGCAGGGGCATCGACCCCAAATAATTTGATTGAGGAGGTTTCAAAACAATGCCAGATTTAAGTTTTGAACAAATGCTGGAAGAATCATTCAAAACAATTCATAATGGAGAGGTAGTCGAAGGCACTGTAATAGATGTCAAAGAAGATGAGATCATCTTGAATATCGGATATAAGGCTGACGGTATTATTACCAGAAGCGAATATACGAACGAACCCAACGCAGACCTTCGTGAGCTGGTCCATGTGGATGATAAGCTTGAGGCGAAGGTTCTGAAGGTGAATGACGGAGATGGACAGGTGCTCTTAACGTACAAGCGTTTAGCGGCAGAGAAGGGAAATAAGAGGCTGGAGGAAGCCTTTAATTCTCAGGAAATCCTGACAGCTCCCGTTGTACAGGTGCTTGCAGGCGGACTCAGTGTGGTAGTGGACGAGGCGAGAGTTTTCATTCCGGCCAGCCTTGTTTCTGACACTTATGAGAAGAATCTTGAGAAGTATGCAGGTCAGGAGATTGAATTCGTGATCACTGAGTTTAATCCCAGACGCAGAAGAATCATCGGTGACCGCAAGCAGATCCTGGTTGCCAGAAAAGCAGAGATGCAGAAAGCTCTCTTCGAGAGAATTCATCCCGGCGACGTGGTAGAAGGCGTGGTTAAGAATGTAACAGATTTCGGCGCTTTCGTGGATCTTGGCGGAGCGGACGGACTGCTTCATATTTCTGAGATGTCCTGGGGACATGTGGATAATCCCAAGAAAGTCTTCAAGGTTGGAGAGAATCTGACAGTTCTGATTAAAGACATCAGCGGTGACAAGATTGCCCTGAGCCTGAAGTTTGAGGATCAGAATCCCTGGCTGACAGCGGCTGAGAAGTACGCTGCCGGGAACATTGTAGAAGGCAAGGTTGCCCGTATGACAGACTTTGGCGCTTTCGTAGAGCTGGAGCCCGGCGTGGATGCCCTTCTTCATGTATCACAGATTTCCCATGAGCATGTGGACAAACCCTCTGACGTACTTAGCGTAGGCCAGATGATCGAGGCTAAGGTGGTTGACTTTAATGAGGCCGACCGCAAGATCAGCCTGAGTATGAAAGCTCTTGAAAATGCGGCTTCCAGAGAAGCTGCTCAGGAGGAAGCTCCTGTGGAAGAGTATTCTGACGAAGAAAGTACAGAAGAATAAAAATAAATCTACAGAAGATAAGAGAAAGGCGGCTGTCACGACAGCCGCCTTTCTCCGGTTTTGGACGTTATAAGCTGTATGCGGTTTCACGTCTAATTAAGAGCAGCCTTTAAAAGGGCTGCGAGGTAGCGCTGCAAAGCTTCCCCTGAGGGAAAAGCTTCCTCCTTCAGTTCAAAATAATAGTCTTTAGAGGTATAACTGCATCTGTAATCCGGGATAAAAAGAGGACCGGGCTGCGCAAGAAAATCACCCTCCTTCCCTATATAGCAGGTGGCTGCGGTAGCTTGCTGCCGGTACTCTCTGTCCACATAGGCGGCCACACTTTTGTGAACGGCCTGGTCTTCCATAGGCAGGTAATAATAATTCTTATAATCAGGGAAAAAATAAAGAAGCCTTCCGGTATAAATGGGGACGCATAAAGTTCCTCTGTCAAAATCCAAACGGAGGCTCCCATATTTTCCAAGGCTTACAGACAAGGTCTGGGGAATGACAGGAGAGTAAGAGAAAGAGATTTCTGCAGCGGAATCCTTCCGAGCTATACCGAAGAACTTTATAGAACCTGCGTCCTTGTCTGGATCTGTAAATTTCAGATAAGCGGAGAGGGAGAGCAGATCCGCCATTCCCTTTACGTCCTCCAGGTTGTGAAGCAGAAGAAGCTCTTCCAGACCTGGATCTTTGGAAGTCATGTAATCCTGGCACACGGGGATCAGTGTCTTCCCGTTCATCTTATCCCTGCGTTTCATTCCCAGAAAATTTTCCAGTGATGTCTGGTTCATGCGTTCCAGAGAGAGAAGTTTCTGCAGGGGACGGAAACAGCGGTAAAGATCCAGGGAATCCATGTGATCCAGAGTGTGGGGAAGACCTGCCGCCTGGGCTTTTTTCTTCAGATAAGGCAGATCAAAGGTAGTGCCGTTGAAATGAATCAGTTGAGAAAATTCCCGGGCAGTATTTAGAAATTCCTTCAGCAGAAGAACCTCTTCCTGCGGAGCTTGGCTGAGCCATTGGGTCAGCTGCCAGCCTTCAGATGTCTTGCGGAGGACTCCGATCAGATATAGATAAGAAGATTCAGGAGAAAAACCGGTGGTTTCAATGTCAAAAAAAAGACTGTCTGATGCCTTGAAGCCCAGGCAGTCCTCGTAGGTTTCAAAATCGGGAAGAAAATTATGTTTCGTTATCATATGTGGATTCCCCTTTGCAAAAAAAATGTACACAGCGGCAGCAGGGCTGCGGCTGCTAAACCAAAGTATATAAGAATTAAAGAGAAACTTCAATGGATTTCTTTACAGGATTCTTTACAAACCCACTGGCTCTGCGTATAATGAGTGGGAGGACAAATATGCTGCGCTGATTCAAGTGATTCAGTCCGGCATAACAAGTTAAAAATTGAGAGGAGGATTTGCATGGCAGTTTTAGTAACAGGGGGAGCCGGCTATATTGGAAGCCATACCTGTGTGGAACTCCTGGAAAATGGGTACGATGTGGTGGTTATGGATAACCTCTATAATTCCAACAAGAAAGCGGTAGACCGGGTGGAGCAGATCACCGGCAAAAAAGTAAACTTTTACTGTGTGGATATGCTGGATCGGGACGGCGTGGATCAGATTTTCCAGAAAGAAAACATCGATTCCGTGATCCATTTTGCCGGCTACAAAGCAGTGGGAGAGTCGGTGCGCAAGCCCTTGGAATATTATCACAATAATATTACAGGTACCTTGATTCTCTGCGATGTTATGAGAAAATACGGGGTGAAGAATATTATCTTCAGTTCATCAGCCACCGTATACGGCGATCCTGCTTTTGTGCCGATTACGGAAGAATGCCCCAAGGGAAAGATTACAAATCCTTATGGACAGACCAAGGGGATGCTGGAGCAGATTCTCACAGACCTGCATGTGGCGGATCCAGAATGGAACGTAGTGCTTCTGCGCTACTTTAATCCCATCGGCGCCCATAAAGCGGGAGTGATCGGGGAAGATCCCAAGGGAATTCCCAACAATCTGGTTCCCTATATCGCACAGGTAGCGGTAGGAAAACTGGAGAAACTGGGAGTGTTCGGCAACGATTACGACACCCCGGACGGAACTGGAGTGAGGGATTATATTCATGTGGTAGACCTGGCAAAAGGCCATGTGAAGGCTATGAAGAAATTCCAGGAAGAACCTCAGGTGCGGATTTACAATCTTGGTACAGGGAAGGGCTACAGTGTCCTGGATGTGCTCCATGCCTTTGAGAAAGCCTGCGGCAAGACTCTTCCGTATGAAATTAAACCGAGACGCGCAGGAGACATCGCCACCTGCTATGCAGATC
>LHCFI01400__coassemble_1754_pt1 | contig 20919 bp, 17 predicted proteins | sample LHCFI01400__metabat2_low_PE_038 | metagenome-assembled genome bin LHCFI01400 | reverse complement strand
GCAACGATTTCACTCATACTTCCCGGCTGAATATGCAGTATCTTCTGCAGTTCTTTCTGTGAAGCTGTTTTTTTCTTTGATAAAATTTTCAGCAGCTTTCCCTGGGTACGGTGGCCATGTTTCGTATTTCCGTGGTAAAGCTTCCTGCTTAGCTCTTCAAACAGCGATGCCAAAAGTACGGCTCTATTTTCTTTCACTGTAAGCTTCTCCTTTCAGTCTAGGGATGGTGATCTCCTAAATATTTAGGCTACCTAAATAATAACAGACGATTTTGAAAATGTCAAGGGTACCTAAATAAAATTTTGAAAAGATTATTGTCTGATAGGAATAAAATTCCCAGTAGAGAAAAATCTGCTGCTATTTTTACCTGGATTTTACAGAACTACGTAAAAAATCACTAATGAAATCTTAAGAATTTCAATGAAAACAAAAAAATATTCTATGTTTTCTCGAGAGAACATCGTGTATAGTATCAATATCAACAAATGCCGCAGGCGGAAGGCCTGGGCAGAAGGGAGAATGAATATGAAAAAGAAATTATTCTTACTGACCATGGCGGCAGTGATGGGACTTTCACTTACCGCTTATGCTTCCGAAGGGGAAGTGGCAAACAAGGACAAGCCGCTGGTATGGTTCAACCGTCAGCCGTCTAACAGCTCCACTGGAGAACTGGATATGGCAGCTCTCAGCTTCAATGAAAATACCTACTATGTAGGATTTGACGCAAACCAGGGTGCTGAACTTCAGGGTACTATGGTAGTGGATTACATCGAAGCAAACATTGATACTATCGACCGCAACGGCGACGGCGTAATCGGCTACGTTCTGGCTATCGGCGATATCGGACATAACGATTCTATCGCACGTACAAGAGGCGTAAGAAGCGCTCTTGGAACAGGCGTTGACGCAGACGGAAATATCAACAGTGATCCTGTTGGAACAAACACAGACGGATCTTCCAGCATCGTGCAGGATGGTACCCTTGAGATCAACGGAACCACCTATACAGTTCGTGAGCTGGCTTCTCAGGAGATGAAAAACTCCGCAGGCGCTACATGGGATGCAGCTACTGCAGGAAACGCAATCGGCACATGGTCTTCTTCCTTTGGCGATCAGATCGATATCGTAGTTTCTAATAATGATGGTATGGGAATGTCCATGTTCAACGCATGGTCAAAGGATAACGGAGTTCCCACCTTTGGTTATGACGCAAACAGCGACGCTGTGGCAGCTATCGCAGAGGGCTACGGCGGAACTATCAGCCAGCATGCAGACGTACAGGCTTACCTGACTCTCCGTGTTCTGAGAAACGCTCTTGACGGCGTTGATATCGACACAGGTATCGGCACTGCAGACGAGGCAGGAAACGTTCTTACAGATGACGTATACGTATACAATGAGGAACAGCGTTCCTACTACGCATTGAACGTGGCAGTTACCGCTGACAACTATGAAGACTTCTTGGATTCCACCGTTGTTTACGCACCGGTAGCCAATCAGCTGGATGAGGCTGAACATCCCAGAAAGAGCGTATGGCTGAACATCTACAACGCAGCCGACAACTTCCTTGGATCTACATATCAGCCGCTGCTTCAGAACTATGATGATCTGCTGAATCTCGACGTAGAGTACATCGGCGGTGACGGACAGACAGAGTCCAATATCACAAACCGTCTTGGAAATCCCAGCCAGTACGATGCATTCGCCATCAACATGGTTAAGACAGATAATGCAGCTTCTTACACATCTCTGCTGAGCCAGTAATATTCAGTCGAAATAAGAAAGAGCAGATTTATTAGGGAGAAGAAATTCTCCCTAATATTATTCATAACGATAGAAAGTCTGCAGGGCGTACTTTCTATTACTTGAGGATAGGAGCAAGAGAAATGGCAGGTAAGAAAAATGATATTGTCTTATCGATACGGGGGATGAGTAAGTCTTTCGGCAGAAACCGGGTTCTGGACCACATCAACCTGGATGTGAAGCGTGGGACAGTAATGGGACTTATGGGAGAAAATGGAGCCGGTAAGTCTACCATGATGAAATGTCTTTTCGGCACTTATCAGAAGAATGAGGGAACCATTTACCTGGACGGCAAGGAGGTAAACTTCTCCGGCCCGAAGGACGCTCTGGAAAATGGTATCGCAATGGTTCACCAGGAACTGAACCAGTGTCTGGAGCGAAACGTAATCGATAATCTGTTCCTGGGCCGCTATCCCGTGAATTCTATGGGAGTAGTGGACGAGGGAAGAATGAAAAAAGAAGCCTCTGAGCTTTTCAGAAAGCTGGGTATGACAGTAAATTTGACCCAGCCTATGAGAAATATGTCAGTGTCACAGAGGCAGATGTGCGAAATTGCCAAGGCGATCTCTTATAATGCCAAGGTGATCGTTCTGGATGAGCCCACGTCATCCTTGACTGTGCAGGAGGTAAATAAGCTCTTTGAGATGATGCGTATGCTGAAGGAGCAGGGAATTGCACTGATCTATATTTCTCACAAGATGGATGAAATTTTTGAGATCTGCGATGAAATATCCGTACTGCGGGATGGTAACCTGGTTATGACAAAAGGCTCTCAGGACACCAATATGAATGAGCTGATCGCAGCCATGGTTGGACGTTCCCTTGAAAACCGGTTCCCGCCGGTAAACAACCAGCCGGGGGATGTGGTTCTTTCCATTCAGCATTTGTCCACAAAGTTTGCGCCCCATCTGCAGGACATCACCTTTGATGTGCGGGAGGGAGAGATTTTCGGGCTTTATGGACTGGTAGGAGCGGGACGTACCGAGCTTCTGGAGACCATCTTTGGCGTACGTACCAGAGCGGCAGGGCGTGTTTACTACAACAAACGGCTGATGAACTTTAAGAGCGCTAAGGAGGCCATGGATCATGGATTTGCCATGATCACTGAGGAGAGAAAGGCAAATGGCCTTTTCCTGAAGACAGACCTCACTTTTAATACTACCATCGCAAATTTGGATCAGTATAAGTCCGGTATAGCTCTTTCCGACCAGAAGATGGTGAAGGCTACCGCAAAAGAAATTAAGATCATGCATACCAAATGTATGGGCCCGGATGATATGATTACAAGTCTTTCCGGAGGAAATCAGCAGAAGGTCATTTTCGGAAAATGGCTGGAGCGGGCGCCTCAGGTATTTATGATGGATGAGCCCACCAGAGGTATTGATGTGGGTGCGAAGTATGAGATCTATGAGCTGATTATTCAGATGGCAAAGCAGGGAAAAACGATTATCGTGGTTTCCTCAGAGATGCCGGAGATTCTGGGAATCACAAACCGCATTGGCGTTATGTCAAACGGCCATCTTTCTGGAATCGTGAATACAAAGGAGACAAATCAGGAAGAACTTTTAAGGCTCAGTGCAAAATATCTGTAGAGGGAGAATGTTAGATATGGCGAACGGAAATAGTAGTATCCTAACGGCTGAGCAGGAACTGAAGCTGCGCCAGCCTATCGACGAGTACGTCGGTAAAATACAGAGTAAGATAGACGGTCTCAGGGCAGATGGAACGGACAAGGTAGTAAACCTCCAGAACAGAATTGACAACACAAAGAGAGACCGGAATCTGACGAAAGAAGAAAAAGACGCTGCCATCGCAGGATTCAGGAGAGAACTGGAAACGGCGAAAGCAGTAGAAGCTAAGAATAAGGATGAAATCTCAAAGCTGATCTCTGACGCTGAGAATTATCTTAAGAATCACTATGATAAAGAGTATTACCAGCCGGTAGTGGCAAGCTGTGAAAAGGAAAAAGCAGCCGCAGGAGAAAAATACAGCAGAAAGATCGCTGAACTGGAAAAGGAGCACAGTTCTGCAGTTTCCAGGCTTTCCGATCACAAAGAAATCAAGGATGAGAATTACGTATATAAGAACCGCCGCTTTGATGCCAAGCTTGACCTTCAGAAAGATCTTCAGGAGATCAAGGACAGAAAGCATGACGCTTTTACATACAAGTACCATCTGATTGATATGCTGCGCATGTCAAAATTCACCTTTGCGGAAAATATGGCCCAGAGATGGGAGAACTATAAATATACATTTAACCGCAGGGAATTCCTTCTCAAAAACGGTCTGTATATTGCCATTATTTTAATTTTTATCGCACTGTGTATTATTACGCCTATTGTGAAGCATTCTCCGCTGCTGACTTACAACAATGTTTTGAATATTCTGCAGCAGGCTTCACCCAGAATGTTCCTGGCGCTTGGCGTAGCAGGCCTGATCCTGCTGGCAGGTACGGATTTGTCCATTGGCCGTATGATTGGTATGGGTATGACTACCGCTACTATTATTATGCACCAGGGCCCCAATACGGGAGCCGTATTTGGACATGTTTTTGATTTCTCAGGACTTCCAGTTGTAGTGAGAATGATTTTTGCACTTTTAATGTGTATTATTCTGTGTACGGTCTTTACGTCCATCGCAGGATTCTTTACCGCTAAATTTAAGATGCATCCCTTTATCTCCACTATGGCCAACATGCTGATTATCTTCGGCCTCGTTACATATGCTACCAAGGGTGTGTCTTTCGGATCCATTGAGTCCACAATTCCGAATATGATCATTCCAAGAATCAACGGGTTCCCAACGATTATTCTCTGGGCCGTGGCAGCAGTGATCATTGTATGGTTTATCTGGAATAAGACTACTTTCGGAAAGAATCTGTATGCAGTGGGAGGAAATCCCGAGGCAGCCTCTGTTTCAGGTATCTCCGTGTTTAAAGTTACCGTGGGAGCATTTGTACTGGCAGGTATCCTTTATGGATTCGGCGCATGGCTTGAGTGTGCCAGAATGTTTGGTTCCGGTTCTGCAGCTTATGGGCAGGGCTGGGAGACAGACGCTATCGCAGCCTGTGTAGTAGGCGGTGTTTCCTTTACAGGTGGTATCGGTAAGATTTCGGGCGTAGTAGTAGGTGTTTTGATCTTCACTGCTCTGACTTACTCTCTGACCATCCTGGGTATCGATACGAACCTTCAGTTCGTATTCTCAGGTATTATCATTCTTGTTGCTGTAACACTTGACTGTCTGAAATACGTTCAGAAGAAATAATGATATAAGAAGATTTAAAGGGCTGCTGCATAAAACAGATTGGATGCTGGTTTTTATGCCGCAGCCCTCTTTAGATTTCAGATGATGTCATGCACTGCATGACGTGCGCTTCGCTGGAAGAATGCCGGCGGTATTCTTGGATCCAGATTTTTAGCTCTGGTATCTTATATGTGGATTTGGTACAATATGTAATATCACGAAATCTTTTAGATTAAAATACAATAGTGCGGAGAAAAGTCATGGATGGGTACAAATACACAGTACTTCTTGTGGACGATGAAGAAGAAGTAATACAGGTCATCATGAAAAAAATTAACTGGGAAGGCCTTGGCTTTTCAGTAATTGGATATGCCAATAACGGGGTAAAGGCTCTGGAAATGGTAGAAGAATTTCAGCCGGATATTGTGATGACAGATATTAAAATGCCGTATATGGATGGAATGGAGCTGGCAAGCCGCATTAAAACAGAATTTCCGGCCACCAGGATCTTGATTTTCACTGGGTTTGACGAGTTTGAATATGCCAAAGAGGCCGTGCATCTGGAGGTGGAGGAGTATATCCTGAAACCGGTAAATGCCATAGAGCTTACAAATGTCTTCACCCAGATGAAGATAAAAATGGATCAGGAAATCCATGAAAAAAGAAATGTGCAGACTCTTCAGAGATATTATATGGAATCTCTCCCTCTTCTCCAGGCAAATTTTTATTCAACCCTGATTGAGGGAAGGATCCGGGAAGAGGAACTTTCAAAATATCTTTCTGACTATCAGGTCACTCTTTCAGGGCCTTTTTTCTGCTGTCTTGTGATCCATACCTCTTCCACCCAGGCTCCGGAGAATATGAATCCTCTTCTTTTGTCTACGTCTGTGCAGAAACAGGCAGAAGAACGCCTTGGGGAAAAATGGAAGGCAAAGTCCTTTACCTATCTGGGGAACACAGTATTGATCGCCCAGCTTGAGAATGAAAATGATATATCAGAGCTGACAGATGAAAGCGACCGTTTCTGCCGGTACGTCCGCCGCATGATCGGTGCGGTGGTTACGGTGGGGATCGGCCAGGTGTGCGCAAATATCCTGGAACTGTCCCAGTCCTACAGCGGGGCCAGAGAGGCTGTCTCTTACCGGGGAATCTATGGAGCGACCAGGGCCATTAATATTAAGGAGATTGCGCCCCAGGAGATGGTGGAATTTGGTTCGGCAGGTGAACCGGAGATGGCAAACCTTTTTAAAATGATTCGTCTCGGTTCGGAACAGGAGGTTTTGGAGGCTGTGGACCGGTACTGGAATCAGATTTCTTTTCCCTCTAAGTCTCTGCAGCAGCACCATATAGCCGTTATGGAAATGGTAAGCGCCCTGTATCGGTTTTCTTCCAACAATGAAATTATGATGGATAACTTTGGCGGAGATATGGGGAAGCTGTACACGAAGCTTTTGGATCTGGAGCCGGAGAGTCTGCATGAGTGGCTCAGGAAGACAAGTCTTTCCTTCAGAGAAAAGATGATTCATGCCAGGAGCCGGTCTACCAAATCTTTTGTTTTGAAAGCAGAAGAGTATGTTAAAAATAATTATTTTGACGCAGAAATTTCCCTGGACGGTGTCTGTGAGATTCTGGGAGTCTCAAGCTCCTATTTTTCCACAATTTTTAAGAAGGAGACAGGAAATTCTTTTATCGGCTATCTGACGGATTACCGTATGGAGCAGGCTTCCAGACTGCTGATCGAGACGAATGAGAAGAGCTACATTATAGCAAAACAAGTAGGTTACACGGATCCCAATTATTTCAGCTATGTATTTAAGAGACGGTATGGGGTCTCCCCTTCAAAATACAGAACGGAGCATACGGGAAGTGATAAGTAAATTTTTGAAGCATCAAAAAGAACGGCAGAATCAGAAGGGAATTCAGACGACTCTTATAATTACTTTCTCTGTAATCTCTGTCTCTATCATGCTGATTCTGGGAATTGTGCTGTACGCCCGTTTTTCTGCGCTGTCCAGAGAGGAAATCATTCAGAGTACCCAGATGCTTATGGAACAGACGGGTGAGAATCTGGAGGATTATCTGATCAGTATGCGCCAGATCTCAGATGCAGCTTATTATAATGTAATAAAAGAAAGCGATTTTTCCAGCCAGAGCCAGGAGATTCAGAAGGGGCTGAATCTTCTGTATGAGGCAAACCGAGATACACTGCGGAGCATTGCGGTGTACAACAATTACGGAAGTTTGATGGCAGCGGAGCCGGTAGCCTCCCAGAAGGAAGACCCGGATATCACAAGGCAGGAATGGTATAAGCAGGCTATGGATGAGATGGAGAACATGCATTTTTCCACACCCCATATCCAGAATTTGTTTGACGACGACGCCTCACGTTATTACTGGGTGATTTCCCTAAGCCGGGTGGTGGAGCTGACAGCAGGAGGTAATTCCCAGATGGGAGTTCTTCTGGTAGATATGGATTATTCCAGCATTTCCCGAATGATGAATCAGATTAATACTATGGATAATGGTCAGTATTACTATCTGTGTGACAGCAATGGGGAGATTATCTATCACCGGCAGCAGATTCAGATCAGCGATGGAATTCTCAGCGAGAACAGTGAAGCTGCCTCTCAATATAAAGACGGAGTCTACGATGAAGTTTTCGAGGGGAAAGGCAGAAAGGTGATTGTCAACACTATCAGCTATACAGGATGGAAGCTGGTGGGGGTAATACCCTATGACGCCTTTACCCGGGGTATGGTCAATATCCGCTATTTCATCGTGATACTTATACTTTTGATGGCCATGATGCTCACCTTTATTAACCGTATGGTTTCAGTGAGGATTTCAAGGCCCATATTAAAGCTCAATGACTCAGTAATGGAATATGAAGCTGGGAAAAAACCAAAAATATATATCGGAGGATCCCGGGAGATCCGTTATCTGGGATACTCTATACGAAGCTCCTATGAACAGATCGAGAGTCTGATGCAGAAAATTCTCTGGGAACAAAATGAGAGAAGAAAGAGCGAACTTGACGCCCTGCAGAGCCAGATCAACCCCCATTTCCTGTATAATGCCCTGGATTCCATTACCTGGATGATTGAGGGAGGAAGGAATGACGATGCTGCATACATGATTACCCAGCTTGCAAAGCTTTTCCGAATCAGCCTTTCTAAGGGACGGACCATTATTCGTATAGGGGATGAGCTTATGCACGCAAAGAGTTACATGAACATCCAGAAGGTACGATGTCGGGACTCCTTTTCTGTTTCGTTTGATGTGGATCCTTCTATCGAATCCTGCTGTGTAGTAAAATTGATTCTGCAGCCCATACTTGAAAATGCAATTAATTACGGCGTAAGCGGAATGGAAGATTGCGGGGAGATTAAGGTAACCGGACGGATGGATGAGGAAAACATTATTCTTACGGTAGAGGATAATGGCATGGGAATCCCGGAAGACGAGGTGGATCTCCTTCTTACAGATAATAACAGAGTCCATAAACAGGGATCAGGCGTGGGCCTGGTGAATGTCAATAACCGGATTCAGATACTTTTCGGAAAGGAATACGGCCTGCATATTGAGAGCGAGCTGGATGAGGGAACAAAAGTTTCCATATGTATCCCTGCAATTCCTTACACAGAGGAAAACAGAGAGCTTTTGGAGAAGGGGCATATTTTCAGCAGAGAAGAATTGGCAGACCGGAAATACAAGGAAAACAAGGATGAAAAATAGCAGAAAGATGTTTATCCTGACAGAAGCGGTTTTGGCAGTTCTGGTCATTATAGTGGCTTTCGTAATGTTCCGGGAGACCAACGGACAGGAGCGCAAAAAAGTTTCTGTAATTATTCAGGATTCAGATGCCAGTCAGTGGTCAGCTTTTAAGTATGGACTGGAGATGGCCGCAGATGACCTGGACATAGAAATGTTTGTGGTCAGCACTTCGGGAAAGATGAGTTTATCAGAGGAGGAGGACCTCATAGAGCGAGAGATTGCCAATGGAGTAGACGCTGTGATCGTTCAGCCTGTGGCAGGAGAACATGCAGGGGAGATGCTGGACCGTATGAATAAAAAGGTTCCGGTGATGCTGGTGGAATCCGCTGTTTTCCAGGGGAATCTTCCGGTGACAGAACCAGATCACTATGCCATGGGAAAAGTCCTGGCAGAAGAGCTTTTGGCAGATTATGAGGGAAATATCCAGGGGAAAACCTTGGGAATCGTTTCGGAATCCTCAGATTCGGAGTCTGTGAAAGCAAGAGAGAAGGGATTTACAGAGGTGTTAAAAGAAAAGGGAGCGGAGATTGTCTGGAATCTTTCCGGCGATTCAAAGGAAGAAGAGTCAGCCATAGAAAATCAGCCGGAGGTTGATTTTGTGATCGCCATGGACGACAGAAGCCTGGTAAAGGCGGGAACGGCCTCTGAGAAAAATGCCCTTCACGGAGCCCTTGTTTACGGCATAGGAAATTCTACAGAAGCCGTTTACTGTCTGGACTTTGGAAGCGCTGAGTGTCTGGTGGTGCCGGATGAATTTAATGTAGGATATCAAAGTCTGAAGGAGACGGCAGATAGCCTGGGTATTTTTTCAGATGAGATGGAAAGCCGGACAGTCTCCTATACAGTGATGCGCAGAGAGAATCTTTTTACGGAAGAAAACCAGGAGATTCTTTTTACCATGAACCAGTGAGAACTGCTGGAAATCGGGGATTTGAGAATGAAAAAGAAAAAATATTTGGCAGCAGGAGCTTTTTTATGTGCGGTTTCCGGACTTCTGTGTGCCTGCGGAAATACAAGGCCGGATCTGCACAGCAGGATCCAGGTAGGAGTGGCCTGTTATAATCAGAGTGATACTTTCATCAGCGAGCTGACAGACTGTTTTAAGGAGCAGCTTGGACTGCTGGAAAATCAGGGAATGACGGCTACCGTGATTTTAAAGGATGCGGCAGGTTCCCAGAGAACCCAGGACGATCAGGTAAAGGAGCTTATTGATGGGGGATGCAATGTACTCTGCGTAAATCTGGTAGACCGCACGGATCCCTCGGAAATCATAGATTTGGCCAGGGATCATGAAGTACCCATTATATTTTTTAATAGGGAGCCGGTGGCAGAGGATCTAATGCAGTGGAGCGGGCTCTATTACGTGGGGGCGGATGCCGAACAGTCGGGAGTGATGCAGGGAGAGCTGGCGGCCGATGTCATAAAGGCAGACAGCAGGATTGATAAAGACGGGGATGGAAAGATTCAGTATGTGGTTCTGGAGGGAGAAGCCGGGCACCAGGACGCCATCATCCGTACAGAAAAGGTGGCAGATACTTTAAAGAGTCAGGGGATTCAGCTTGAAAAACTCAGCTACGGAGTGGCAAACTGGAACAGAGCCCAGGCGGAAAACCGTATGACGCAGATGATCGGACAGCATCAGAACAGAATAGAGCTGGTACTGGCCAATAATGACGATATGGCTTTAGGAGCGATAGACGCCTATACTAAGCTTAATATTACACAGTCTACCTTCCCGGTCTTTTTTGGAATCGACGGCACGGAGGAAGGATTAAAGGCGGTTGTCGATTCAAAAATGGCGGGAACTGTGTATAATGATAAAGAGGGACAGGCGGAGGCCATGGCAAAGCTGGCTGCCGCTCTGGTTTCAGGGGAGGGAATGGATGAGATTCCCTTTGAGGATGAGAAATTCATCTATCTCCCCTATGAAAAAATAACTAAAGACAATGCGGAGAGTTTTCTGGATGGAAGACAGGAAATGACAGACAGGAGGAAAACACAATGAATATAAGAAGAGCGCAGGAAAAAGATATGAAGCGTATTCATGAGCTGCTGGACCAGGTAGCTATGGTACACCACGAAGGGCGGCCTGATTTATTTAAATACGGCACCAGGAAGTATACGGATGAAGAATTAAAAGAACTGATCCAAAATGACAGACGTCCTATTTTCGTGGCTGCCGATCAGGAAGACTGTGTACAGGGATATGCATTCTGTATCTTTCAGCAGTATGAAGACCATAATATTATGACAGATATAAAAACCTTATACATTGACGATCTCTGTGTTGATGAGACACAAAGGGGAAAGCATATTGGAAGTGAACTGTACCGTGCGGTTCTGGCTTTTGCAAAGGAACAGGGCTGCTACAATGTGACGCTGAATGTGTGGAGCTGCAACGAAGCGGCCAGAAGATTTTATGAGAATCTCGGTCTGCAGCCTCAAAAAATAGGCATGGAAAAAATTCTCTAGGCTTTTGGAAAAGCTTTTATGTATCATTGACAATTAAGGTACAGAGTGTTATAGTTCGAGTAAATCTTGTGTAAAGTGACAGAATGAAAAGATAGGATTCATGCTGGAGGGAAATATGAGTCGGAGAAACAAGATACTTTGTGCCGGGATCAGCATAGTTACATTCATTCTTTTTTTAATGTCTTTTTTTGAGCTGATCTCATGGGGAGTTTCTTCTTCAGCCGCAGAAGCGCAGGAACAGCGCTATATATCAGAAGATACATATAACTCCCGCCTGACCCTTGTGGAGATGGACAGGCAGGTTTTATATAAACCTTCTCTTAATTCTTTTGGTCCAAGTGGAATTTTATCCTCCGGACTTAAGAAAAGCGGGTTTTTCAACGGCATCTGGAGAGCCATCGGCTTTCTGTTTGCCTTTTTTGCCATAAAAAATATTGTTCTTATACAGGGAGACGGACGCCTGCTGGCCCAGTTTTTCAGGTGTGCTTTTTGGCCGGCCTTTTACTTATTTAGATTAAACGTCCTTCAGGAAGAGGATGGAAAGAAACGGATAGATCAGGAGACTTATAGTCTGCTGAAAAGTGATTACGTTTCCTGAAAATTAAATATAGCAAGAGGTTTAGACAGAAAATGGAACGTTTTTATATGTTTTTAAAAAAGCAGCCTGCAGGCCGCCTGATCACTCTGGGGTTTGCCCTGGTCATTCTTACAGGCGCTTTTCTTCTTCTGCTGCCTGTATCCATAAAGCCGGGAGTTCAGGTGACCTTTGTGGACGCCCTTTTTACTTCCACCAGCGCAGTGTGCGTTACCGGCCTCATCGCCATCGACACGGCAGATCATTTTACGGCCTTTGGACAGGCTGTAGTGGCGGTGCTGATTCAGATTGGAGGCTTGGGAGTATCTTCCGTAGGTGTTGGATTGATTCTGGCTGCCGGAAAACGTGTGGGAATCAAAGGACGTCTGCTGGTAAAAGAGGCACTGAATGTGGACAGCTCCAAGGGTATCGTAAGGCTGGTAAAATCTGTGCTGATGATGACTCTTTGTTTTGAGCTTGCAGGGGCAGTTTTAAGCTTTATAGTATTTTCACAGGATTATCCTCTTCCAAAAGCCATCGGTATCAGCCTTTTTCATTCCGTAGCGGCGTTCAACAATTCCGGCTTCGATATCCTGGGAGGGCTGAGAAATCTGATTCCTTATCAGAACAATGTGCTTCTGAATTTAACCACCTGCGGGCTGATTATATTTGGAGGACTGGGTTTTCTGGTAATTCTGGATGTGATGAAGCACAAACGCTTTAAAAAGCTGACGCTTCATTCAAAGATAGTAATTACAATGACGGCTGTTCTTCTTATAGCCGGAACACTTTTGCTGAAGGTAACAGAGGATATTACTTGGATGGGAGCTTTCTTCCACAGCGTGTCTGCCAGGACGGCAGGGTTTTCCACGTATCCCATAGGAAACTTCAGCAGTGCGGGATTATTTATTCTGTGTATTTTAATGTTCGTGGGTGCATCTCCCGGTTCCACGGGAGGCGGTATTAAAACTACCACCTTTTTTGTGCTTCTTCAGGATGCCAGAGGGGTTTTTTCCAAGAGATATGTAGGCGCTTTCCGCAGAAAGATAGCAAGAGAGAGTATATGGAAGGCCTATATCATCACTTTCCTGTCTCTGGGAGTCGTGTGTACTGGAACAGTGCTTATAAGTATTCTGGAACCAGAGTATTCCCTGATCCAGGTACTTTTTGAGATGGTATCGGCATTTGGAACCGTTGGTCTCTCAACGGGAATCACCCCGGATCTTCTGGATGTTTCCAAGCTGATTCTGATTGCGGTTATGTTCATTGGAAGACTGGGGGCCTTCACGCTGCTGTCTATGTGGATTGAGAGGCCGGAGCCCAATGTGCGGTATACGGAAGAAAATATTTCCGTGGGATAAGGATGGAATGGTTGAAAGAAAGAGCAGGAGGAAAAGATGAAAAAGAATCAAAATCACGATATTGCCATGTCATTCGGCATTATCGGTTTGGGCCGCTTTGGTACGGCTTTGGCCATTTCCCTGGCAGAGGCCCAGAAAGAGGTAATTGTAGTTGATAAAGATGAATATAGGGTGAAGGAGCTGCGCCAGTATACGGAGCACGCTTATGTGGCAGATGATTTAAACGCGGAAACTCTTGAAGAGATTGGAATCCAGAACTGCGATGTAGTGGTGGTATGTATCGGTGAAAAAATTGATACCAGCATACTGACTACTATGCATGTGGTAAGTATGGGGGTTCCAAAAGTAATTGCCAAGGCTACCAGCTATGACCAGGGAGCAGTGCTTAAAAAAATCGGGGCAGAGGTGGTATATCCTGAAAGGGATATGGCTCTCAGGCTTGCAAAACGGCTCATATCAGCCAGCTTTCTGGATTACATTTCACTGGACGACAGTATCGAGATCCGTCAGATAAAAGTTTCGGAGAGGATCGTGGGAGTCAGTGTGGAAGAGCTGGAGATCCGCAGAAAGTATGGCCTGAACATTATCGCTTTGGAACATAATGCCATGACAGACATAGAAATAAAACCCTCTTATCAGTTTAGGAGCGGGGATGTGCTGGTGGTAATCGGAAAAGTTGACAATATAAACAGATTTGTAGATAATATGTAGAATAAGAGGAAATTTATGGACGTATCATTTTCAAGTTTTTGTCAGGAAGTCGCAACAAATCCCGTGCTGGCGATCACAGTTCTGCTGACTCTGGGAGTAATTTTCGTAAATGGATGGACGGATGCGCCGAATGCCATCGCAACCTGTATCGCCACAAGGTGCATGAGAGTACGTCCCGCTATTTGGATGAGCGCCGTATTTAATTTCCTTGGCGTGTTTGTAATGACCCATATCAACAGTTCCGTAGCTTCTACCATCAGCAATATGGTAGACTTCGGCGGTGAGACGGGGGAAGCGCTGATCGCTCTGTGCGCTGCTCTGTTTTCTATTGTGGTATACAGTGTCACTGCATCCGTCTTCGGTATTCCCACCAGTGAGAGCCACAGCCTGATCGCAGGATTATCCGGGGCAGCCATTGCCATTCAGGACGGTATCGGAGGCATCAATCTTGACGAGTGGGTAAAGGTTTTGTATGGTCTGGTTTTAAGCCTCCTGCTGGGATTCTTTATGGGATGGTTCATCTGCAAAATTATAGCCATAATCTGTGCCCGTATGGACCGCCGCAAGACAAACCGTTTCTTTAAGGGAGGACAGATTTTCGGGGCAGCGGCCATGAGCTTTATGCATGGGGCCCAGGACGGCCAGAAATTTATCGGCGTTCTTTTCCTGGGGCTTGCCTTTACCAACGGCCAGGACAGTGTCCAGGGGATGATCATTCCCGTATGGCTGATGATTCTGTGCAGCTTCGTAATGGGAACGGGAACCAGTGTAGGCGGAGAGAAGATCATTAAGTCTGTAGGAATGGACATGGTAAAGCTGGAGAAATTTCAGGGATTTTCCGCTGACCTGGCAGGAGCTTTGTGTCTGCTGTTTTCCAGTGTTTTTGGCATTCCGGTTTCTACAACCCACACAAAAACCAGCGCGATTATGGGTGTGGGTGCCGTTAAGAGAATTTCGGCTATTAACTTCGGTGTGGTAAAAGACATGATGCTCACCTGGATCTTTACTTTTCCAGGCTGCGGTCTGATCAGTTTTGTGATGGCCAAGATTTTCATGGCTCTGTTTTAAGATTTCAGATAAAGTTATAAAAACCAGAAAGGAAGACAAGGATGTCCAAAAAACAAGATTCTTTTTATTTTGAAACATTTATAGCTTGTGCGGAGGATAGCTGTGAAGCCGCGTATATGATCAAGAATGCCCTTAAGGATTTCAGGCCGGATGAGCTTCGGGGAAAGCTGGATGAGCTTCATGAAATTGAACACAGGGCAGATGAGAAAAAGCACAGGATGCTGGATCGCCTGGCAAAAGAATTCATTCCTCCTATTGAGAGAGAGGATATTATAACCCTTGGGCAGAATATTGATGAGATTACAGATAAACTGGAGGATGTACTTCTGAGAGTTTATATGAATCATGTGGAAAAAATCGAGCCTGAGGCCTTGGAGATGATGGACGTGATTATCAAGTGCTGCGAGGGCGTAAGAGATTTGACGAAAGAATTTGCAGACTTTAAACATTCAAAAGGGCTGAAAAATATGATTATTGAAATTAACGCCCTGGAAGAATCTGCGGACAGTCTCTTTGTATCCAGCATGAGAAAGTTACACACAGAGAGCAGGGATCCTCTCCACATTATCGCATGGCGTGAGATCTACACTTATCTGGAAAAATGCGCAGATGCCTGCGAGCATACTGCTGATACTGTGGAAAGTGTGGTTATGAAAAATTCATAAGCAAGAGCAAGGGCTGCGTCAGGATTTTTCCAGCGCAGTCCATTTTTTTGATGATTCCTCTTTGCCGCGATGAATAGAAGTGAAAAAAAACGACATAATATTTTTGAGTATTTATGATCTTGTCTTGCTTTTTTTTTCGCTATAACCTATACTAATACTTAGCATTTTCGTTCTTACAATTAAATTTAAATAAAGAGGAGAGATGAAATGAGACAGTGGAAGGTTGTCCTTATGGGCATATTCACTTTGTGTCTGGTTTTTGCTCTGCCGGTACAGTATGTTTACTCGGAAGAAGAAGTGGAGGAGGAGACAGAAGAACCTCTTCCGGATTCTTATTATTATCCGATAGAATCCAATGAGATTTCCGGGTGGCCCCAGGGGCCCCAGATTGAGGCTGCTGCTGCCACGGTATTGGATATGGATACCGGAACCTTTTTGTACAGCAAGAATGCTACATCGAAGCAGTACCCGGCCAGTATTACAAAAATTATGACAACATTGCTTCTGGTTGAAAATTGTAATCTGGATGATACCATTACTTTTTCCGAGATCGTCTATGACCTGGAAGAGGGAAGCTCACATTTGGGGATTAAACCGGGTGAAGAGATGACGCTCAGGGATGCTGCATACGGAATGATGCTGGCATCCGCAAACGACATCTGTAATGGTGTCGCAGAATATATGGCAGGAAGCATCAGCGGCTTTGCGGATCTGATGAATCAGAAAGCCGAGGAGATTGGATGTGTGAATACGCATTTTTCCAATCCTCATGGACTGTACAGCGAAGACCATTATACCTGCGCCTACGATATGGCCCTGATTGCCAAGGCGGCATATGAAAATCCTGTGTTCCGGGAGATTGCCGGTACCAGTGAATATATGATACCGAAAACGAATGTGACGGACGAAGAACGCTACTTTCTGAATCATCATAAGATGCTGCAGAAAGATGAGGATTTCTACAGGGACTGGTGCAAAGGGGGCAAGAACGGTTATACAGAAGATTGTCTGAATACATTAGTCACATATGCAGAGAAGGACGGCCAAAGGCTGGTTTCCGTTGTTCTCAGAGTCAACGGTGCAGATAAATCTTATTCAGAATCCACACAGCTTCTCGGCTATGGTTTTGATTCTTTCTCAACGCAGAAGCTGGAGGCGGTGCCATCACAGAAAAGCCTTTATGATGTCATGAGGCTGAATTATCTGGGAACAGCCAGGGAATATATGTCTTCTGTATGGGAGAGACAAGCGGCTTCCGGGATCTCCATGGCAGTGACGCTTCCCGATTCGGCCACGGCCAATGATCTGAAGACTGGAATTACAAATCAGGGTCAGGGCACAGTCACCGTCAGCTATCAATACGGGGATACCGCAGTAGGATCTGCATCCGGCGCCTTTTCCAGCGTATATGCTCCAGTTCAGATGGTTTATGAAAGAGACGTCCAGGTTCAGGCAGATTCTGGGGAAGAGATATCAGAAGAGGCAGGGGAAATCGGAAATGCAGCAGTGCAGGCAGTGAATCTTCTTACTGCATCCTACGACTCATTTTTAGATTATGCCAATGAAAATCTGATCACGGTTGCCGCAGCAGGATTGGTAGTTCTGGTGATTCTCGTTATTTTCGTAATCGTTCTGATCTTTCGGTGTACGAAGGATTACAGGATAAAAAGACGGAGACGTCAGGAAGAGAATGAAAGGCGCAGACGGGAAGAAGAGATCGATAGGATGACCACTGCGGAGATTGAGGCGCAGCTTCGGGCCGTGATGGAAGAAGAAAGAAGGCGGAAAGAACAGGAAATGCTGGCAAACGCAGAGGCAGAGAGGGCTGCCAGAGAAGCCAGGGAAATGGAAGAGAAGCTCCACGAAACGGAGAATCTTTTGAATGAGCTTGAGGCAGAACGCCAGGAGCGTTTAAAAAAAGATAAGGGTATAAATAATTAATGTTAAGAAGGGAAGGATAAGTATGAACTGGGTTGCGCCGATTAAAGATGAGGAGACTTTAAGAAAATTCAAGGAAAAACTCCGTGAAATGGACGACAAATACTATATTATGTTTGAGATCGGAGTGGGGACCGGACTTCAGCTTCAGGAGATACTGAAGTTTAAAAATAAAGACATCCGGGATAAAGACAGTATAGAAGCAAATATTGGTACGAAAAATATTAAAAGGACCTTTGTAATTTCTCCTGAATTAAAAGAAATCATTCATGATTATACGGAGGGGAAAGATCCTGATGCTTATCTGATTCTAGGACATGCCAGCTCCCCTTCGCCTCTTTCAAGAGAACAGGCTTACCGCGCTTTGAAAAGTGCGGGAAGAAGTATGGGACTTATGTCCATAGGCGCCCAGACTATGAGAAAAACTTTCGCATGGAGATATTATAAGGCAACGGGAGATATCTATTATCTTCAGAATTTGCTGAATCACGCATCGCCTTCCATTACATACCGTTATATTGGAGAAAAACCAAATGTAGAGGTCTATCTGAGAAAAATGACTCCGGAAGAGAATGAGAGGAGCCGTTACGTTCTCTATAAAAACGGAAACGGGAAAAAGAGAATCGAAGCTCTGCGGACGGTTCTGGAAGAAATCAGCGCAGAGATGGATAATCCGTTGAACAACGATGCTTATTATGGAAAGGTTGACTGTCTGCTGAAAGAGATGGAAGACCTGGTGGAAAATTTTAAGCGTACAAAATAAAAAAGAGGGCTGTCGTATTTGACAGCTCCTTTTTATTGATATTTTTTCCGCAGTCTTCTTTTAAGACTGTGGATTTCTTTTTTTTCACGAATGGCATAGGCTTCCTCCGGGGAGATAAGTTTCTGTGTCTTGATGGCATAAAAGCTTCCATCCTGACGCTGTCGAAGCCGGATCTTTCCTTTGAGATACCCATGGCTCTCACAGAATGATAGGCAGAAATAATTGCTGGAGCCGGCAGAAAACCAGCGGATTTTTTTCGGCGTACTCTTTCCGCACAGATAGCAAGAGGTGGAAGTGACTGCTCTGTCTTTCATGGCCTGCTGTTTTGAAGAAAAAGGTTTTGAGATATACTTGCTGTAGGTTCCATAGGTAACATGGATCTCATCTTTTCTTTTTTCAGGGGTGCGGAAACAATCAATGGATGAATTGGAAAGGAGCTGATCCTCTGTGAGGCGTTCCATAACCCTGGCGGTATAGTAGGCATCGCTTAAGGCATCGTGAAAAGGGATCTCCTTTTCTATTTTTAAAAAGTCCACCGCATATTCAAGAGAACGGCGGGTTTTCCTGTCTTCGTATACGATACTGAAAATTTTCTGTATATCATAATAGAAAAAAGGAAATGGAAAAGGAAGAGGCATTCCGTAATAAGCCATATTCCGCTGCAGCTCTGTCAGATCGGCAGGACCCCAGGTACAGAAAGATGGTTCCTCTCCGCACCAGGAGAAAAATTTCCGGGCTACGGAGGGGAAATCCTCAGCATTTTCAAAATCCGTCGACCTTAAAGAAATAACCTCCCTGGTTTTATGGTGAAGGGAAGGATAGACGGAGGGCTTAATAAGACTGCAGAAGGAGTCTGATAAATCATGAGAAGAGAACCGAAAACGGATCGCTCCAATTTCGATAATTTCAAAAGGAATTCGGCTGTTTTCTTTTATCTTGCCTTCGGGACACTGGTTCCATTCCAGATCAAGGACAATGTAGTTCATAAGCATTCCTCCAACACTCCGCTGTTATCCAATCTGTGCAGTAAAGGAACATGACTGCATAGATGGATGGACTCTAATCAGTATACCAGATTCAGGAAAAAAAACAATACTTCGTCAATTTGTATAAGAAAAACAAAAAATTTCGTCATAATGCCACGAAATCCTCATACTTATCTATTTCATAAGCAGAACTAACAAGGGTATGAAAGAAACTTTGTGAAGTTGTGGTATGGCGAAAAACAGGAGAGTTTAGTATACTCTAATTTGTAAAAAATATTCGGGAAATCCGAACGAGAAGTGAAAAAGCAGGAGGATACGGAAATGGCAAGCTTATCATTATCCCATATTAACAAAACATATCCCAATGGTTTTGAAGCAGTAAAGGATTTTAACCTTGAGATTGCGGATAAAGAATTCATTATTTTTGTAGGACCGTCTGGATGTGGTAAATCCACAACTCTTCGTATGATCGCTGGTCTTGAAGAGATTTCATCAGGTGAATTGAAGATCGGTGACCGTGTAGTAAACGATGTTGAACCGAAAGACAGAGATATCGCAATGGTATTCCAGAGCTACGCTCTGTATCCTCATATGACGGTATATGACAACATGGCATTCAGCCTTAAACTTAGAAAAGTTCCCAAGGCAGAGATCGACAGAATGGTAAGAGAGGCAGCTAAGATCCTGGATCTGGAGAAGCTTCTTGACCGTAAGCCGAAGGCTCTTTCCGGTGGACAGAGACAGCGTGTTGCTATGGGACGTGCTATCGTGCGTTCACCCAAAGTATTCCTTATGGACGAGCCGCTGTCAAACCTGGATGCTAAGTTGCGTGTGCAGATGAGAACTGAGATCTCCAAGCTGCATCAGAGACTGGGCGCTACCATCATTTACGTAACACATGACCAGACCGAGGCTATGACACTGGGTACCAGAATCGTAGTTATGAAGGATGGAGTTGTTCAGCAGGTTGATACACCGCAGAACCTCTACAATTATCCGGGCAACCTGTTTGTAGCAGGATTCATCGGATCACCGCAGATGAACATGGTTGACGCCGTTGTTAATGTAAAGGGCAACGATGTATATCTGAAGATCGACCAGACAAGCATTAAGCTTCCCCCTGCAAAGGCTAAGAAGCTGATTGACGGCGGATATAATGGAAAGACAGTAATCATGGGTATTCGTCCTGAGGATCTGAAGGATGACGAGATGTCTCTTTCTATTGCAGGCGACGCTACAGTAGAAGCTAAGATCGAAGTATACGAGCTTCTGGGCGCTGAAGTATATCTGTATTTCACTATTGCAGGAAGCAACTTTACCGCAAGAGTAAATCCGCGTACAACTGCAAGACATGGCGATGTAGTGAAGTTTGCTCTGGATGTTGAGAAGATTCACGTATTTGACAAAGAGACAGAGCTTACAATCACCAACTAATCTTTAGTGAGAGATATAAGGTTTATCAGGTACACTTCCCTGTCTGTACTTTCCGGTACAGACAGGGAAGTTTTTGTTACTGTTCACTCGTATCTCGTGAACAGTAACATTCGCAGGCTCATTTAAA